>Ga0207667_10004122_pt1 | contig 17858 bp, 17 predicted proteins | sample KBSCornC52_FD_184301 | JGI IMG/M metagenome (GOLD analysis project Ga0207667, IMG submission 184301) | Corn rhizosphere microbial communities from Kellogg Biological Station, Michigan, USA - KBS Corn C5-2 (SPAdes) (version 2) | ecosystem: Host-associated > Plants > Roots > Rhizosphere > Soil ...
CTCTCCCGGCTGCAAAAAGAGTAGATTTGGCTGAAATTGACGAAAATTCTCGTCAAATAGTATGGGCTATTCTCCTCAAATTTTAGTCAATTTCATCTCAAATCCCTCTTTTTTCGCTTCGGGTAAGTAATTGTCAACAGACCCTAAACAAATTTTTTATTTATCTAAAAAATGCTACAATAAAATCGTTCAATCTCAAGGAGGAAGGTATGCGAAAAGTCATTGTCGCTGTATTTGTGTTTTTTTCCTATTTTTTTACCGTACAGGCATTGGCTGATACTGAAAATTCGGAAGTGAGTAATGCAGGGGTAATGTGGGGAAAAGCGTTGGAATCACGTCAACCACAATCTATCGCTGATCTCTACTCGAAAGAGGCTTATCTTTACCCCACGTTTGAAAATATTAAAGATTCACACAAGACTATATTGGACTATTTCGTACAGCTGACCAAAAATGATGCTCTAAAAGTAGTATTTAATCAACAGCATATTCAACTATTCGGAAATATCGCCGTTAATTCCGGATTTTATACTTTTAGTTATAAAAAAGAAGGAAAAGTAGTCACTGTTCCTGCGCGATATACATTTGTTTATCTTCATGAAGGGAATAAATGGTTGATTGTCAATCATCATTCTTCAGTGTTGCCTAAGTCTTAGTATTTTAATTCAGTGCGATTACGTGCAGCTCTAATGAGTTGCTAAGTTTAATGTTTTTGTTTATACTGAGTACTTACTCAGTAAGTACTCGCTCATTTAAATGAAAAAATTTACTCGAAAGACGCAAAAATTAGAGACACGAAACAAGCTCGTCGCAGCGGCGATCAAGTTATTTTCAAGAAATGGCATTGTTTCAACCAGCACAGAAAGTATTGCTAAAGCGGCAGGAGTGTCACATGGAACGTTATTTTTACACTTTCGTACCCGAGATGATTTAGTCTTCGCAGTCATTACTCGTTTTGGTGAACATTTATGTAAAGCGTTTAAAGAACATACTGAAAAAAACATTAAAAATCTAAAAGGGGTATTAAAAGCACACCTAACGGTAGTTGAAGAATTCGAAGATTTTTACGCACATTTAGTGATGGAATTAGCATTATTAGCACCAAAAATAAAAAGTTATTTTTTTATCGTTCAAGCAACCGTATCACATAGAATGTTTATTCATGCTGAGCATGAAATGAAATTGGGGAAAATTAGAAAGATTAAACGCCCACTCTTATTTAATACTTGGATTTCTTTATTGCATTATTATTTAATCAACAGAGAAATATTTTCACCCAATCAATCAGTGATGAGTGAAAAATCAAAAGAGCTTTTGGAACATTTTTTACATTTAGTCAAACCTTAGAGGAGAAAATGATGGATAAAAATTGTATTTCATGTGGTTCTTGCGGAATGCCATTGGAAAAAACTGAAGATTTCGCATTAGGGGATACCTCGAGTGTGTACTGTAAGTATTGTACAGATGAGCAAGGCCAATTATTGTCGTTTGATACTATTTTAACGGGTACAACAAAATTCTACGTTGAATCGCAAGGCGTCAATGAAGAAGCTGCTAGAAAAATGGCAAAAGCATTATTGTTAGATATGCCTGCTTGGAGAGTGAAATCATGAGAATAGATTTTTATACGCATATACACAAACAACAGCGTAAACAGATGTTTGCGTTATCAACTCAACTCAGTGAGTTTAGTTTTACAGAAAGTCCACAAGTAGAAATTTTTTCAAAAGAATGGAGTGGTTGGTTGAATGATATGCAGCATCATATGGTTTCTGAAGAAACATTTGTTCACCCGTTACTCGTTAAAAAAATGCCTAATATAGAAAAAAACTTACATCAAGAACATGAAGAATTAGAAAGAGAATTAAAAAACCTTGATGAGAGTTTTAACTATTTTCGATTGATGTCTTTAACTTATCCAAAATTGCAAGAACAGGCTTTAGAATTTTACCGAGGATTAAACCGGTTCATTTCAGTTTATTTAATGCATATTAATGAAGAAGAATATGTTATGCAGAATTTATGGGAAATTGCAGTAGATGGCGAATTGCGAGGTATGATGATTGCATTTCAAACCTCAGATGGTATTGAAAAAGGTAAGAAGTGGTTGTTAAATAATCTTCCAGCCATGAGTGCAAATGAAAAACTATTAATGTTTAATACCGTAAAATTGCTCGCGCCTGAAAATATTTTTATATCAATGTGCCAATTAACTCGTGATATCATGGGTGAAAAAGAATGGCAAGTTATTAATAGTCAATTATAAGAAGGTATAAGTATGAATGATCAACATAAGCAATTAAATCTATCTCCTGCACATGAAAAATTAATCATTGCAGTCATCATGTGCATTGTGCCTATTCTTGGAATGGCCATCGATTTAATATCACCTTCATTACCCGCCATTAGTACAAGTTTGCAAATTTCGAACGCTGCGTCTAAAAATTTAGTGTCGATATATTTATTTGGGTTTGGATTGGGAAATTTTGGTTTAGGGTTGCTTTCGGATTCATTTGGGCGAAAAAATTTAAGTATAATTGGGTTTATTATATTTATTTTAGCAAGTTTACTACCTGCCATATTTCCAAGTGTGATAATGTTGTTTTTGGGAAGATTTTTACAAGGCTTGTCGCTAGGAGCAGTAGCCGTAGTGCGTTCTGTTTTATCAGATATTCTTCCTAAGGATAAAATTGTCAAAATTGCCACCTTAATTGCAACTATGTGGGGTTTGGGGCCCGTAATAGGTCCAATAATTGGAGGTTATCTACAATATTACATCGGTTGGCAAGCGGGGTTTTATTTTTTTGCTATTTATGGAGTACTCATCCTAATTGCCATTATTGCAATAATTCCTGAAACGCATTTTCATCGTCAACCTTTAAAAATTCTACAAATAAAAACTAATATTTTGACAATTCTTTCACATGCACAATTTTTAGGTGTAGTCTTATTGATGGGAGTTACTTACTCTACTTTAATCATTTTTCATACTTTAGGGCCTTTTTTGATTCAAAAAGAACTGCATTATTCTGCAATTTATTTTGGTCATGCTGCCTTATGGATGGGGTCAGTATTTTTGGTTGGCACAATGATTTGCAGACAGCTTGTCAAACGTTATTCTCCTGAGCATATATTGTATTATGCACTCCCGTCATTTTTATTTGTTGGAATGGGGTGGCTTTTGTTATCGTATATTTTTCCCCTTAATATCTCGGTAATAGTTATTCCTTGTATGTTAATGTTTTTTGGATGTGGCATTATTTATCCTGTGAGTATGGGAAGAGCAATGTCATTATTTCAGCATTTAGCGGGAAGTAGTTTGGCATTAATGAACTTAATTAATGTATTAATTACAAGTGCGTGCGCTTTTTTCATGAGTTTTATAAACGCAACGAGTATCATACCCTTGTCGTGGTTGTATCTGATATTAATGTTATTATCTTGCGCTATTTATGCGGCATTGATTTTGCGTCATAAAGAATAGTAGGACATGCAATTATCTGTCATAGCGATTGGTTCCATAAAAACTCAATGTTATTAAACATAGCAAGCTTATTAAAATTAAATAAATTGCAGGTGCCATAGCTGATGAAAATTGATAGATTAAAAACATGGTGATTAACGGCGTCAACCCCCCAAATAATGCATAGATAATGAAATCATAGAATTCAAGTATCCCGCCTAATCCGGATAGCAGTAATAATTTTTTTTGTTGAGAGTTAAATATGATATTGCCCTCTATTTTATCTTTCGTAAATTTATTGAAATATACTCTTAAAGAGGCTGAATTACACCGAACCTTTGCGTAAGTTAATACCATGTTCTATATAGGCTTTTAAACAACAAGCCATGTGGGTCCAACCTTGGCAATTTTGATACGAAGATCGTAATCCATCTTCTGAACTGCGCCATTGCCCTTCTTTAATTTTTAATAATGTTTCATTGCTATTCATGGCTTCGAAAGACATTTCAACAGTGTTGTCATAATTTGCAGATGTAGGTGTTTGACCAGTTTTTGCATCATATTCACCTTCACTTGCAGCCCAATTAAATATAATTAATTCGTTGGGAATTAATTTAATGACTTTAACAGGTACATCAACCGTATTTCCATGATCGTTGAACTTCCAATTGATTGTCTTTCCTGCATCTAAAGGCCCGCTGGCACCGCCTGAAATGAAATATTGACTGATTTTGTTTGGATTATAAATGGCGTCAAACACTTCATTGACAGGTTTTTGAATTTTGATTTGTACTGTAAATGTTAAATTCACCCTTTTTCTCCCAAATGAATAAAATAATAGTGTATTATAAAGTTATGAAGATTAAAAATGTTATTTTCGATGTCGGAAATGTGCTTGTAAAATGGGCGCCCTATGAGGTGATTGAGGCCGTTTTTCCTGATGTTGATCCAAAAATTTTTTTCCAACAAATGCGTCTTGTTTGGATTGATTTAAATTTAGGTAAATTATCGATAAATAAGGCTGTTGATCTATATCATGAGCAATTTCATTTATCGAAAAATAAATTATCACAGCTTATGATGGAGTTTATATATCATCAGGTACCATTAGAAGGCAGTGTAGAATTATTAAATAAACTTAAAAAACTACAAGTTAATTTGTTTTCCATTACAGATAATATCAAAGAAATCATGGCTTATCACCATCAATATTCTGAATTTCCACGATACTTCAAAGATATTATTGTTTCGGCAGAAGTGAAAATATTAAAACCAGACATCAGAATCTATCAATATTTATTGAATAAACACAATCTTATTCCAGGTGAATCTGTATTTATCGATGATGTTATCGCAAATGTGGAAGGTGCGATGAGTGCAGGAATGCAAGCATTTCAATTTATTAATACACATTCATGTGAAAAGCAAATTTTTACTTTATTGGAAACAACCAATTATGCCTGACACCACACCAAATCCTGAAGTGACAGCAATAATAATTCCAACACACCAAGCGTACCAACCTTTAAGCCTGTAATTTTCTGGCAATGCTTTGACTGACAACATAAATAAAAACCCTAACACAATGGGAAGCAGCAGGGCATTCATGACGCCAATGCCAACGCTTAAGTTAACAAGATTAATTCCAGAAGCAACATAAAGGCCGCCGATAATTAATACCAGCGAGTAAATGGTGTAAAACCAAGGCGCTTCTTTAGGTTTATGGTCAAGTGACCGTTTGTATCCCAAAATTTCACCTAATCCCCAAGCTGCAGTTAATGAAACGACGATAGCAGCAATAAGCGCAGCACCTGAAATTCCTAAAGCAAATAATAAATTACCAGCGGTTGTTCCAAGATAAGGTGTTAACCCTTCGCTGATTTGTTCTACGGTGTTTAATGCCATTCCAGGGTGATCTTTTCCAATAGTCGTTGCAGTAATGACTAAAACCGCACACATAATAGATTGAGTGACAATTGCCCCAATGAATGTATCCATTCTTGCGGTGTTTAAATGTTCAAGAGATAGTTTTTTATCGACGACAGCGGATTGTTGAAAAAAAATCATCCAAGGCATAATGACCGCACCAATATTGGACGATACAAGAAAAATATAATTATTATTGTGCCAAGGCATTTGTTTCATGCCTTGTAACATTTCATGAAGATTAGGATGTGCTTTCCATGCAACATAAAGAAAAATTAATTCAAATAAGCCTAAAAAAATTGCCACTCGTTCAACAGATTTATAAGAGCCTGTCCAAGCCATTACTGCTAAAAAAAGAACGACAACCGCCATGGTAGCCCAATGTGGAATGCCAAATAATGCGCCAGCACCGGCAAGCCCGATAAATTCAGAAATGATTGCGCCAATGCAGCAGATAATTAATGTAGAGATAGAAAGCCATGCCCAGGCTTTCCCAAATATTTTATAAATTAATTCCCCATGGCCTAATTTGGTCACTATTCCTAAACGAAGTGTCAATTCTTGAACGATATATAAAATGGGAATTAATAAAAACTGCATGGCGAGAAGTTTATAGCCAAACTGTGCACCGCTTTGTGCGGAAATAATTATGCTGCCCGCATCTGTATCTGCCAACATGACCGCAAGGCCAGGCCCCATGACGGCAAAAAATAATAAAATATTTTTGCGAGAGAGACGAAAGATATTTAAAACAGCATGCATTTTCATGTCGCTTTTCCCCCAATTAATGCTATACCGCCTTAACCTTTGGAAGCCCGCAATCAATCAAAATTTGACTTAAGAAGAGGCAATTGACTATAGACAATGATTAGTGAAAGTGTAACATATTCCTGAAACATCCGGTTAAATTAATCTTAGGGAACTCATTCATGAAGCTTTGGCAACCTTCTTTGGAGTTAATCGAACGTAGCAATATGTTCGCGTTAATGAAAGTGCTTAATCAAAACAATTATGAGCAATTGTATCAATATAGTGTTAATTACCCAGAGAAATTTTGGAAATCAGTTGCTGATTATTGTCAAATAAAGTTCTCAAAACTACCAGATAAAATTTTGGATGATGCATCAACTGCCATGTTTCAATCTAAATGGTTCGTTAATGCACAATTAAACTTTGCAGAAAATTTATTAAAAAGAAAAGATGATAAACCAGCTATCATTTATTGTAATGAGAATAATCAAAAAGAAGTGATAAGTTATAGATTACTCTACGAAAAGACGGCGCAGTATAGGCAAATTCTGGTAAAAAACGGGATTTCAATAAATGACAGAGTGGCGGGTTTCTTGTCAAATACACCCGAAGCTGTCATTGCAATGTTAGCAACCGCAAGTCTTGGTGCAGTGTGGACCGTGTGTTCTCCTGATTTTGGTAGCGATGCTGTTGTGGATAGATTTAGCCAGATTGCGCCGAAATTATTGATTGCAAAAAAATCACATACTTATCAGGGTAAATTTTTTGACGATGAAGAAAAAGTAAATTTTATTCATTCACAATTGCCGAGCGTAAAAAACGTGTGGTTTATAGATGATGCTAATTCGAATGAGGTGATGACAACTAAACACATTGAAATTGATTTTGTACAAACTGCATTTGATCATCCGCTTTATATTTTATATTCTTCAGGAACAACAGGCCTTCCGAAATGTATCGTACATGGTGTTGGGGGTACATTATTACAACATATGAAAGAATTAACTTTCCACGTTAATCTAAAGCCGGAAGATATAATATTTTATTATACTGCTACAGGTTGGATGATGTGGAATTGGTTTGTTTCCAGTTTGAGTGTCGGTGCAACGTTGGTCTTATATGATGGTTCGCCGTTTTATCCAAATGATACAAGACTGTTTGATTTAATTTCTCAAGAAAAAATCACTATTTTTGGCACTAGTGCAAAATATCTTTCTGCGCTACAGAAAAAAAAACAAGCACCTATTCATACGCATGATCTTTCCTCATTAAAAACAATATTATCGACAGGTTCGCCGTTGTTGCCAGAACAATTTGACTATGTCTATCAAGAGATTAAACAAGATGTTTGTTTGTCGTCTATATCAGGCGGCACTGATATTATTTCCTGTTTTGTATTAGGCAATCCAACACTACCTGTGTATCGCGGTGAAATTCAATGTATTGGATTGGGTATGAAAGTTAAAGTATTTAATGAAAATGGCGAAGCTGTTACCAACCAAAAAGGTGAATTAGTGTGTACTCAAGCATTTCCATCTATGCCGATTTATTTTTGGAATGATAAAGAGGGTACGAAATATCATCATGCGTATTTTGAAAAATATGATGATATTTGGAGTCATGGAGACTATGCGTTAATTACTCCAAATCAGGGAGTTATCATTTATGGGCGTTCGGATGCAATATTAAATCCAGGTGGAATTCGAATCGGCACAGCAGAAATTTATCGTGTGGTTGAAAAAATGCCTGAGGTCATTGAAAGCATTGCCGCTGGAAAAGAAGTTGAAAATGATATTCAAATTATTTTATTTGTAAAATTGTTGCCCTCCTTAGAGTTAAATGAAGAGCTCATTCAAAAAATTAAAAAAAACATTAAAGAACATTTATCGCCTCATCACGTGCCTGCAAAAATTATCCAAGTTCCCGATATTCCAAGAACGATCAATGGCAAAATTGTAGAATTAGCGGTGAGAGAAGTTATCAATCATAGACCAGTAAAAAATAAAGATTCGATTGTCAATGCTGAGGTGTTGCAGCATTTTTCTATGAAATAACACATATGCAAGATCCCGGCTATTTACCAACTGCCTCGCTTGGTATATTAAGGAGTGTTGAATGCAGGGTGAAGATTGAAATTTAAAATCAATATCCTCCTGGAGGATTAGGGTTATATCTTGGGGTAGTGCTATTAGAAAAGTGAGCAGGTGGCGAAGTATTATTATAAGTAAAGCTATAAGGGTTTAAACCCACATAATTGGGATTATTAAAAGCAGTGGCGCCATTATTAAATTGAGTATTGTTGTAGATACCAACCGGTTGCGGGGTAGGATGAGGCAGAGAATAATGGTTAAATTGGGGGTTGTTATGAATGCTTGATTGATTCATGTTAGGATTACTATAAAAAGTGTTAGTATTGTTAGGCGAACTATAAAAAAAAGCATTATTATTGTTAGTCCCAAAATTTGTTCTTGTCGAAGATATCATTTGATTTCTTAAAGAAGCAAGCTTTGAGATGCCGTCTTTTAATACTGCAAGATTAGTGGGAGAATATTTCGCTGAAGGCGGCACATTAGGGTTATTAGTGACTATACTTTTTTCTTTAATTTCACCATTAAGTGTTACCACTGACATTCCATAGCAACCGCTCAACTGATTCAAGATATATGCTTGGTTTTCGCGATTATTTAATTCTGGAAACGTTAGCTGGTAGGTCTTTATATGCTGGCTTAAACTATCATCTATTTGTATAGGATAAAAAGTTTGACTCAAAAAAGCCTCAAAACTGTTGATGTCTTGCTGTCCATATACTCTAGTATCTATGTGGATTCTGAGTGATAAATATTGTGGGCTCATTACTTGACCATTCAGGGAAAATCTTGTGTCATCATTATAACGTCTATAAAAATTTCCAAGGGAAGCTATTCCTTCTTTTAATACCTGAATACTCGTGGTGTGATAGGACACGTAGGGCGGCAGAGGAGGTTGGTGTAGGGTTATAGTTTTTTGTTTTATCCTGGCATTCGGGGCAGGAAGTGTATCAAAAGCATCAGTAAACTGGCTAAGAAATAGCTCTTGTTTTTCTTGTGTATTTAAAGTTTCAAGCCTTATACAATATAAGTCAGCATCAGCAGAAACTGATTCATTATTTAGAGTGCTGATAGAAAATGTATTACATAAAAGTTGCCTGAATTCATTGCGCTGATGCTCATTGTAAACTTTTTTATCTAAGTAAACTCTAATCCGCGTGAAATCTTGAAATCCTTCTATTACAAATCGTGTAATATCAATAGGTATTGCAGCAGCAAGAATCGTTGCTTTTTTTAAAGCTTCATAATTATTTATGAAATACTTTGCGCCTGGCCAATCGCTGTTATCAATTGTCACAGATGCATCTCTTATGTCATTAGGGTTATTAATGGCATTATCAAACTGACGCATAAAACATTTTAGTTCATCAATATTGTTAAAGCTTAAATAGATGTTGTGTATTCTACAAATATCACCTGTTACAGAAACCCTTTGATTGTTGGGAAATGTTTTTTCAATAAGATCTTCAAATTCATCAAGATTATCTGGATATGCATTAAACTCAATACAAAATCTGATACAAATTTCGTTTCCATATGCTTGCATGCTTATTCGAGTATGATTCTCAATTTTTGCAGGCGGTCGAGGTACTGGCAAAATAGGGGTTATATTATGAGATGTTGTATCCTGAAGATGAGGAGCAATATTGGAAACATGCCCTGGGGAATATTTGATAACGGGTGCAGGTGAGCTTTCTCTGGAATACCAAGTCGTGCATGTCCCCTCTATTAAGTCCTCACTTTTTCCGAGAGAGTTTTCTTTATCCAGTAAAATAATTCTATTATCCAATGAATAAACGCGGCTCCCCGTATGGGCTGCACAAAACTGAATAAGGTAGTTACGGTATTTTTTTTGTTTGGGAATCACACTGGGAACAGCACGATTCCATATCAAACGAATAAAAGGGTCTTTGACACTGCTATCACATCTGCCCCTATAGAGGGCATACGCCACGCCGGCTTGAGAAAATAACGTGCTTATTTTTCCTTGATCTTTATAGGATTGAAAAACAGTATTAATTTCATCGATTGTTTTACCAAGTTCGACAGCAGTATTATCTCTAAATTCAATATTCCATTTGATAGTGATTTCTTGAATGATTTCCAATGAATCTATTTCAATATCTGACATCATTGACGGAGGCAAATTATAAAAATCTGAAAACCCTCCATGAATGGGAGCATGTGTAAAAATGGTGATGCTTTTTTTATCTGCGCTAAGAGAGTAACTTAATAAGTCCAGAGGAGGCAGCAGGTAATTTTTAATTAAATCATCCACGTGCTCTCTTGTAATAATTTTTTTTTCAATGAGTCTTTGCAGGTTTTTCCCAGAGCGTGCAAATCCACCTAAAATAGAGTTACCATAATCTTTTTTATTTTCATAGTCACGAATAAGTTCTATTGTATGATTGGAGCAAATTGATTTGAAAGGAATTTTTTTTATTTGTAACATCCTAAATGTTAAAATCACAAAATAGCAGTTTTTTCCGCGATCATAAACTTCGTCTCCCATCGATCTTATCAATCGTGGAGTATGAACAACAACCACAGCGTTCATTATTGTAAATATTTTATTTATATCTTCAGCTGTTATATCTTCAACATCTTTATCATAAATTTGCGAATAGTCTTTCTGTAATTGGGGAGAAAGACGAGCAATATTGTTATGCTCCAATAAAATATAAAATCTATATGCATGTGCATGCCAATCAGGAAACGAAACCTCAAGATATTGCAGGCTAGAAAGCAAAGTAGTAACTGTTGGAGTTTGTTTTAAATTTATTGTTTCGATGACTAATTTACTTTCAGTATATTCAAATTTTGAGTTGTTGGAATTTGAAGTAGAAGAGGATGCATTGATTGTCGTTGTAGTGGCATTAGTGCTCGTAGTGGATGTTGTTGCCGTTGTAATTTGTTGTCTTTTCTCCAGGTTTGATTTTAGAGCGTCAAGGCGATAGGTTAATGATTCGCTATTATTCTCAGTAACATGATAAGTATTTGGAAAATTCGCTTTATTTACTTCATCAACATGCGATTTAATGTCGTCAAAAAAATAGACATTAGAAGTATCAGTTATACCATATTCACTACAATAGCCTCTTATTAATTCACTTTTTTTAGGCCGCTTAAATACAACCAGATTGTTTACCTGTTGAATTATATTGTCTAGAGGGATATTCTGATACGTTTTTTTCTGTTTTAAAAGGGTTCTAAAGTCGTCATACTCTTTTTGGGTAATTGAGGAAGAGGGGGTAAGAACTATTATCCACCCTTGATTGTAAAACCATTGCAAATTATCTACGGTTTTTTGCGGGATAAGCCAATTCTCGCTCGTATGATTCACTTCCTTGTAAAATAAAGTGCCTTGAATATCGAGACATAAAAGCTTTTTTTCTTGCATGGTTAACCTCGTCATTATTAATAAATCTAAACATTTTGTGATTTTAACATAAATCGTATTCATTTTTGTACGCAGAGAATGCACAAGAGGACAAAGGAATCATCGTTCAGACGAACCCATATTCCTATTAACTGAATTATGCGTAACATGAGTTAATAATTACTTAGTGATTGAAATGCCGTGCAGCTGAAATGAATATTCTCGCAAAAGAACTAAATGTGAAATAGAGCATCGATGTCAGAAACTCGCTAAATTTTTTTAATGCAATTTAATAGTGATAATGCCAGCAAGATTCCCGCTATCATAAAAAATTCAATGGCGCTATCGATGGGAGAATTGAACAAACTGAATGATATTGAATGTGTTGGAATTAAAATATATTTATAGTCTTTTTGATTCATAAATGCTTGTAATTGAATTGATGGCGGGATAAGTTTCCCCCCAATAGATTGTTCGCCAAATTCATAAAAAACCGCATTATCAAGTTGATTGTGATCAGTATAAAACCCTCTATCTACCAACAATGCTTTACTTTTGCCAAAAATATAAAAAGGCGTATAAAGCTCAAAACCAAGTTGATGAGTGGTGGGATCTTTTTGCTTCATAATAATATGATGAGCATTATTAAATTTTCCATATCCATAAAAGTGATGTTTTGATAGAAAGTCTGTAGAATATCGTTGAGAGAGCTGCTCGACATTTATTACTTGATGTGGATAGTCATGTTGTAACTGTAGTTCTAATCTTTGAGATTCAAAGCGGGTTATTTGCCATACACCAAGAGTGGTGAAAAAGCTGCAGAGAATCAATACCAATAAAACGCTTACTAAGCGAGGTTTAAATTTATAGCGCATAATTTATATACAGACAAACGCTAACCGCGCCCCAAAGATAATTAATAATAGTCCCATTGCTTTTGAAATCACTCCTTGAAAACGGCGTATTCTAGGTGCAATTTGATGATGTGACAATAGGAAAGATAAAGTAAAAAACCAAAGGAAAGTAATAATAAGGATTTCAATACCGTATGATATCTGTACATAATGCGGGGTGGTAGGGTTGACAACTAGAGTAAATAACCCAATAAAAAACAGCGCAGCTTTGGGGTTTAACATATTACACAATAAACCTTGTCTAAAGACTTGCTGATAGGAAAATTGTTGAGAAGAAGCAGTAATATTTTGATTATCACCTGATGACGGAGCGGGAGGAGGTGAAGATAATAATTCACATATACCGACATAAATTAAATATCCACAGCCAAGAAACTTAACGATGGTAAATAAAAATGGAAATTTGTGCAGAAGTATCGCGAATCCTAATAAACAATACGTGAGGTGAAACAAAATACCACTTGTAATTCCAAGTGTTGTTATAATGCCGGCACGCCTTGAGAAATTTAAGGTATTTTTCACAACGATTGCAAAATCTGGGCCAGGACAGATAACAGCAAGTGTTTGTAATATACCAATTGTTAAAAAACCCGTTATCATAGTGTTATAGATATCCGATAAATTTAGAATGGGATGGATTTTATCATGATTAAAGACATGCTGAGCAATATCAAATTTGAAGGGATCAGTACTGATACACGAACCCTTATTCCTCATAATCTTTACTTTGCGATTAAAGGCGAAAAACTGGATGGGCATGATTATGTGCTTGAAGCTATCAAAAAGGGTGCTTCGGGTGTTGTTGTGTCAAATAACCTCGATGTTCCAATTGCCGTACATGTTAAAGATACTATTAAATCGTTAGGAGAAGTTGCCTCAAATTGGCGGCATCAGTTTTCGATTCCTGTTATTGGACTGACAGGGAGTAATGGCAAAACAACCACTAAAAATATGATTGCTGCAATTTTAAAAGAATCCGGAAAACCTGTTTTATCAACAAAAGGGAATCTTAATAATCATATTGGTGTTCCGCTTACTTTGGCCAATCTAAATGAGTCTCATGCGTATGCTGTGATCGAAATGGGAATGAATCATACAGGAGAAATTTTGACTCTCACTCAATTAGTACGTCCTACCATTGCATTGATTAACAACGTAGGCCCTACACATTTAGAAGGTGTTGGAAATACATTAGAAGGAGTTGCAAAGGCAAAAGGAGAGATTTTTGAGGGGTTGTGTGAGGGCGGAACGGCGATTATTAATAATGATGATCCTTTTGCAGAATATTGGAAAGATCTTATTCGTGTGTTAAATAAGAAAATTAAAATAGTAACCTTTGGTATTCGAGCTTCTGCGGATATTACAGCTGAAATTTTACCTTCCAATAGTTTTATATTAAATCATACTGTTACGATTCAACTTAAGCTATGGGGGAATCATAATATTTATAATGCTCTGGCGGCATCAGCAGTTGGAATAGTAAATAATATGAGTTTAGATAACATCAAACATGCACTTGAAAATTTATCTCCTGAAAAAGGCCGCATGGAGTTAAAGAAAGCGAGCAATCAAATGGATATCATCGATGATTCCTATAATGCAAATCCACAATCTTTGAAAGCTGCCATCGAAGCCATAGGCAAATTAGAAAAGTATCGTCAGAAAATATTAATTTTAGGAGATATGGGTGAATTGGGTGAACAAGCGTCAAAATTACATGCAGAATGCGGAAGGTTTGCAAAAGAAAATGGCATTGATGTTTTATGGGCAACAGGAGAGTTGATGCGCCATACTGTAGAAAATTTTGGCGAAAATGCTAGACATTTTGAAACCAAATCAGAATTAATTGAAAATTTACATAAAAATCAATCTTTATTGGATAAACATAATTTAATCTTGGTGAAAGGTTCGCGCTCGATGGGAATGGAAGAGGTAGTGAATAGTATATTGGGAACTAAAAGAGAGATGTAAATTTCTTTGCTCTTCCATTTTGGAGTTTTAGCTTACCCAGAGTATTTATGAGGGTTTATATGGAAAATTCAGCTGTCAAAAAAGTGTTGGTCGTCGATGACCATGAAGAATATAGACAAAGTGTTCGTCAAGCGTTGAAAAATTTCAATGTTGAAATTATCGAAGCGAAAGATGGAAAAGAAGCTGTAGAAATATTCACTAAAAAATTTAAGAATGAAAGGTTCGATTTAATTACCATGGATTATCTGATGCCAGAACTTGATGGCGCGCAAACGGTGATCAAAATTCGAGAGATCGATAAGACTGTTCCCATTATTTGTATTTCAGCATCAATCAAAATTATGCGCCCTCAGGTTAAACATTTTGAGTATATGTATTTCTTGGACAAACCTCTTGATTCCAAGCAATTGATTCAAATTGTAGAAGATCTGGAATTGGGTTAATAGCGCATCTTACGTACTCACCTTAATAAATTTTCATGCACGCTTTTTATTCTTCAATAGCTGTAGTTGAAAATTTTTCAGGAAGACAGTCATTCGGAAGATTTTCTTCTTCAGGGGTCACCAAAAATTTTTGTGAAAGCTCTAGTATTAAGATGCTAAATGGCAAAATGACGATAATATCGTAAGGAAATTTGATTGCTTCAATGCCTTCAAATGAACCTAAATATGAAAGTATCAGTAAAGAGGTAATATAAACAAAAAACCAAGATACATTTCGTTTCAGTGAGGCAATAGTAGTGCGTTTATAAGATATGTGGATTGCAAGACCAATAAAAATTGCGACGCCCAATTTCCAAATCACTGAAAATCCACACCAATATAACATCAAGTTACAAGCAAAAAATGCAATATGACAACATAATACACTATGAGATAGTCTGAATGGACGTGGAATATCGGGTTGTAATTTTCGAAAAGCTAATAAACAAATAGGCCCAATGCCATAAGAAAGAATACTCACAGATGATAAAAACGCGACCATTTTTTGCCAACCTGGAAACGGTAAAAAAACAAATACGCCTGCAATAAAGTTAGCATACAGTGTAAGGGTAGGAATTTTGTAACGATTTAGTTTTAAAAATAAAGGTGGTAAGTGATGGTTAGCTGCCATACCATATAAAATTCTTGAAGTGGCTGCTGTATAAACTAATGTAGTACCAAAAGGTGAAAATGCGGCATCAATCATTAATAAAGTCGCGACGACGCCAAGACCCAATAATAATGTAAGACCAACCAATGGGCCGCTATCACCTTGGAAAGCGAGAGATTGCCAACCATGGACTAAGTATATTTTAGGTACTGCAACGATAAAACTAAATTGCAGCATAAAATATAAAATAAATCCAATTAATACAGCACCTAATATCGCAATGGGAATATTACGCTGAGGATTTTTGACTTCCCCTGCTAAAATTAATCCATTTTGAAATCCTGTAAATGCAAACACTATACCGCCTGTAGAAAGTGCAGTAAATATTTGCTCCCAATTTTCTTTCGACGAAAGATGTAACGAGAAATTATCAAATGTGGGTGTGACTCGAATTAAACTGATAATAGCAATGCTGGGTAAAATAAATTTAATGATACTTGCATATTTGTTGCATTCGGCGAGCATTTTAATACCGTAGGTGTTTAATATTACCACAAATAACATGATGAAAATTGCCGTCGCATAACCGATATGAGAGAGTGTAAAGCCAGTCGCTGTTTTTACAATCAGTGAAGGAAAAAAATGGCTTCCATATTGGAGAATAGCTTGAATTTCTATTGGAGTCATCACGACATATGAAAGCCATGATATCCAAGCAAATAAAAATCCAATTTCTTTTCCATGGGTAAATGTAGGGTAATTTGCCATTCCGCCAGCAATAGGAAAAATTGTTCCCAATTCACAGAGTGGAAGTGCGATAAATAACATAAAAATAGCGGCGATTATCCAGCTTATTAATGCATTTGCACCCGCAATCTGTGCGCCGATAAAAGGCGCAAACAACCACCCTGACCCAATCATGCCGCCCGCTGCTGCGACTAACACATTAAAAGTTGAAATATCCCGCTTAAGCATTTTTCTTTCCCTTGTAGTAAAAGTGGTTAAAAATTAAGTATTCCTTAAGGTTTACCGAGTAAAATATGGTAATTTATTTTAGGTTGTAAAAGCAATGCCGCAAACAAAACGTAAGCATGGGTCTGAGAATACTTCTTCTGAACAAAGTAACGATTCTGGTGAAAATCCCCCAAAAAAACTCAAAACTAAAAAGTCTTTTGAAAAAGAAACTACTATCAGCAAAGATATTAAAGCAAAAATTGTTTTTGATCCTGCTTTAACGATCAAAAATGGGAACAGCGCAACCGTTTTTATTTATGATGCTTATAAAAAGAAGCATTCTTCAAAAAAAATATTGGATTGTATTCAAAAAAAACTTATTAATACGAAAAATAATTCCTATGGACTTAAGAAAAGGCTATTAGGTGCAACCCGTAATGACGGTAGTTCAATTACGCTTAATTACCATAATTCTGAAATAATTCCAGCTGAAAATGAGGTTGCTGCCGATTTAGCTGAGGCATTCAGTGAAAAACCTTTGTTTTGTGGGGCTGCGATTGGTAAAAATTTAAAATCTATAATAGATGAACAGGTGTTTTTATCTATAACGAGAAATGATGATAAAAATACCGCTGTTTTAGCCTTAAAAGATACTTCACTCTTGGATGCTAAGCTGGCGTCCAAGACGCTTCGAAATAAAATTCAATCACTCAATACTCAAGCGGGCGAGTTTTACATATCAAAAGCGCGTGTTATTGCGGGAGCAGTTGAAGTAACTTATGTGGAAAATACTCCAAATGAATTTAAAACGCTTAAATATTTAATTGAAATGCTTGAAAAACCAAGTGAATTTTATTATAAACTTCAGGAAAAAAAACAAAAACCATCAAATTCAACACAGGGTTCACCCGGAAGATCTTCTTTTACAATGTATGGCTCCAGCAATAACTCTTCCATTAATACGACATCTTATTTGGCTTCTTCGTCAACGAGTGGCGCAATTGTATCAACCACTATAACTGCAGATCAAATAATACCAACCACAATATTTGATAAAGAGATAAATGATATACCCGATTTAAATATGCAGCCAGAATCGCAGCCACAAGATGAAATTTTTAATCAGATTGGCGATGATGGCGAACTTAATCTTAAAGTGCCATTCGAAGACTTAGGATTTAATTTTTAATAAGTCACTCATGTTACGCAGAGAGTGCACAAGAGGACAAAGGAATCATCGTTCAGACGAACCCATATCCCTATGATCGTAAAATATATCCCTATATTTTACGGTCTTCACGATAGATTCCTTTGTCCTCTTT
>Ga0207667_10004125_pt1 | contig 17854 bp, 13 predicted proteins | sample KBSCornC52_FD_184301 | JGI IMG/M metagenome (GOLD analysis project Ga0207667, IMG submission 184301) | Corn rhizosphere microbial communities from Kellogg Biological Station, Michigan, USA - KBS Corn C5-2 (SPAdes) (version 2) | ecosystem: Host-associated > Plants > Roots > Rhizosphere > Soil ...
GCAAAGTCCAGCTCGGTGCCATCGATGTAGGGCAAGCTCTTGGGATCGACGAAGACGCGCACGCCATGCGACTCGAAGACGGTGTCTTCGGACGATTGTTCATCCACATACTCCAGCTTGTAGGCCAGGCCGGAGCAACCGGTGGTGCGCACACCCAGGCGCAGGCCGATGCCCTTGCCACGGCGCTCCATGTAGCGGCTGATGTGTTTTGCTGCCTTCTCTGTCAACGTGATTGCCATGATGCTTGCCTTACGAAATCGAAAACCGCGAGTGCTGCTGTCGGAAAAAGGCCGCTCAGGCTGCCTTCTGTTCCGCGCCGTGCTTGGCCTTGTAATCCTGCACCGCTGCCTTGATGGCGTCTTCGGCCAGGATCGAGCAGTGGATCTTCACCGGCGGCAGCGCCAGTTCTTCGGCGATCTGGGTGTTCTTGATGGACAGTGCTTCGTCCAGGGTCTTGCCCTTGACCCATTCGGTCACCAGGGAAGACGAGGCGATGGCCGAACCGCAGCCGTAGGTCTTGAACTTGGCGTCCTGGATGACGCCATCGGCGCCCACCTTGATCTGCAGCTTCATCACGTCGCCGCAGGCCGGCGCGCCGACCATGCCGGTGCCCACGGTCTCGTCGCCCTTTTCGAAGGCGCCGACGTTGCGGGGGTTTTCATAGTGGTCGAGTACTTTTTCCGAATAAGACATGTTCTTGCTCCCTAGATGATGGTTTCGCCCATCGCCCTTGCCCTGCTCTACTGCGGCTGCTGGCGATGGCTGGCAGAGTCCTGGTTAGTGGGCCGCCCACTGGATGGTGGACAGGTCCACGCCGTCCTTGTACATGTCCCACAGCGGGGACAGCTCGCGCAGCTTGCCGACCTTGCTCTTGATCAGCTCGATGGTGAAATCGATGTCTTCCTCGGTGGTGAAGCGGCCGATGGTGAAGCGGATCGAGCTGTGTGCCAGCTCGTCGCTGCGACCCAGGGCGCGCAGCACGTAGGAGGGCTCCAGGCTGGCCGAGGTGCAGGCCGAACCGGAAGAAACGGCGATATCCTTGATGGCCATGATCAGCGACTCACCTTCCACGTAGTTGAAGCTCACGTTCAGGTTGTGCGGCACGCGGTGCTCCATGTCGCCGTTGATGTAGGTCTCTTCGATCTCTTGCAAGCCCTTGGCCAGGCGGTCGCGCAGGGCGCGGATGCGGGCCAGTTCGCTGTCCATCTCTTCACGGGCCAGGCGGAAGGCTTCGCCCATGCCCACGATCTGGTGCGTGGCCAGGGTGCCCGAACGCAGACCGCGCTCGTGGCCACCGCCGTGCATCTGCGCTTCGATGCGCACGCGCGGCTTGCGGCGCACGTACAGCGCGCCGATGCCCTTGGGACCATAGCTCTTGTGGGCCGAGAAGCTCATCAGGTCGACCTTCCAGTTTTCCAGGTCGATCTTGACCTTGCCCGTCGCTTGCGCGGCGTCGCTGTGGAAGATGATGCCCTTGGAACGGCAGAACTCGCCGATCTCCGGCACCGGCTGGATCACGCCGATTTCGTTGTTGACCAGCATGACCGAAACCAGGATGGTATCCGGACGCACGGCCGCGGCGATCTGCTCGACCGTCACCAGGCCGTTGTCCTGCGGCTGCAGGTAGGTCGCTTCGAAGCCCACGCGCTCGAGCTCGCGGAAGGTATCCAGTACCGCCTTGTGCTCGGTCTTGACGGTGATGATGTGCTTGCCCTTGGACTTGTAGAACTGCGCTGCACCCTTGATGGCCAGGTTGTTGCTCTCGGTGGCGCCGGAGGTCCAGATGATCTCGCGCGAATCGGCGTTGACCAGCTTGGCCACTTCTTCACGGGCCTCTTCCACGGCCTTCTCGGCGGTCCAGCCATACATGTGGCTGCGCGAGGCGGGATTGCCGAACTGCTCGCGCAGGTACGGGATCATCTTGTCGGCCACGCGCGGATCGACCGGGGTGGTCGCCGAGTAATCCATGTAGATCGGGAAGTGCGGAGCCTTGATGGTCTCCAGCAGGCTTTTTTCCAAGGGTGCGTTCATGTGTGCTTGCTCCAAATCAGGCTGCGGCTTGCGGGCGGTGCATCACCACCACGCTCTGCGAGTCGGCGGCACGCTGCTCCGCCGGCTTGGGTTCTTTTTGCTGGTCGACCAAATCCTGGAGCGACACCGAATCCAGGTACTCGACCATCTTTTCGTTCAGGGTGGACCATAGGTCATGCGTCATACAGCGTGCGCCGCCGGGATGCGAAGCGCTGTGGCAATTTTCCTTGCCGCCGCACTGGGTTGCATCCAGCGGTTCGTCCACTGCAATGATGATGTCGGCCACCGAGACGTCGGCGGCCTTGCGGGCGAGATTGTAACCACCGCCAGGCCCCCTCACGGACTCGACGATCTGGTGCCGCCGCAACTTGCCGAACAACTGCTCCAGATATGATAAAGAAATTTCCTGGCGCTCGCTGATGGCCGACAACGTGACGGGACCCTTGCCCTGGCGCAAGGCCAGGTCAATCATCGCCGTGACGGCAAAACGACCTTTGGTGGTTAGACGCATGAATTCCGCTCCAGAAACAAGTGAACCGATTGGCCCTGAATTCCCGAATATTTGAGTCAAGTATAGCAAACCCGAGTAATTCTGTCAGGTACAAGCACCGACCCAGATCATCATTCCTTCATATTGCAGTGAAACTTGTCTGACCTCCTCGGCAAATTGCGCTAATCTCACGCTTTGGGCCGGCATGTTCAGGATTGGCCACTTATCGATCTGGTAAGATGTGCCGAACTTTTCCATCAGGCGTCATGCGGACTGACCGAACAACCACAAGCCCGGTCCGCGCCGCCACTCAAACTAGAACGATATGGATGTAAGCGATACCCCCAACCCCCTGCTGCGCCCGCGCCGCAAGCCACAGAGCCTGTCGCAGGAGGTCGTGGCCGCGCTGACCGCGATGATCAGCAATGGCAGCCTCAAGCCCGGAGACAAGCTGCCCACAGAATCCGAGATCATGCAGACCCAAGGGGTATCGCGCACCGTGGTGCGCGAAGCCATCTCGCGCCTGCAGGCCGCCGGCCTGGTGGAAACCCGCCACGGCATCGGCACCTTCGTGCTGGAGGCCAAGAAAGGCGGCAACATCAACATCGATCCGGCCACCATCACCACCATGCGTGACCTGCTGGCGCTGCTGGAACTGCGCATCAGCCTGGAAACCGAAACCGCCGGCCTGGCCGCTGCCCGCCGCACCGATGAACAGTTGCAGGAAATCCGCGAGGCGCTCGATCTGTTCCGCGCCAACCAGCAAGGCGGCGGCGACACCGTGGGGCCGGATTTCCGCTTCCACTTCGCCATCGCCAACGCCACCGGCAACCGCTACTTCATCGAGATCATCAGCCATCTGGGCATGGGCGTGATCCCGCGCAAGCGCATCAACACGGCCGAGCTGGCCCATGACCAGCAGGCCAGCTACCTGGACCGGGTGCAGCGCGAGCACGAAGACATCTATGAAGCCATCGCCCGCGGCGACGCCGAGGCCGCGCGCGCCGCCATGCGCAACCACCTTACCAACAGCCGCGAACGCCTGCGTCGCGCGCAACAGGAAGCCGAATCGGGCAGCACCAGCGCCGCCTGATCCGCACACCCACGCTGGTCCGGTCCACCGCAGGACCGGGGCCGCGTGGGACTTGGCCAGGTTCTTCCCTCCTGTATCTGCCCTTCAGCTTCCTTCCCCTGCCCCCCCTTCCTCCCCAGGAAACCCCCGACATCACCTCCGTCCGCAAGCATCAAAGCGCGGCAAAAAAGTGCTGGATTTCTGAAATCTTATGTTGTACGATGACTGATATCCTAACCGGATAGATATCCAGAGACAAACAAAGCAGCAGAGCATTGGTAGCCATTCCAATCCTTCCCATTTCCAATTCTTAACGGCGTCGAGCGAAAACATGTCCCAGTACACTCCCCAAGACCTCAAACAGATCCTCTCTTCCGGCCTGCTGTCGTTCCCGCTGACCGACTTCGACGAGCAGGGCGACTTCCGCCCGAAGACCTATATCGAGCGCCTGGAATGGCTGGCCCCGTACGGCGCCAGCGCGCTGTTCGCTGCAGGCGGCACGGGTGAATTCTTCTCGCTGGTCCCGGACGAGTATTCGGACATCATCCGCACCGCCGTGGACACCTGCCGTGGCAAGGTGCCCATCATCGCCGGCGCCGGCGGCTCCACCCGAGCGGCCATCGCCTACGCTCAGGAAGCAGAGCGCCTGGGCGCGCACGGCATCCTGCTGATGCCCCACTACCTGACCGAAGCCAGCCAGGACGGCATCGCCGCCCACGTCGAGGCAGTCTGCAAGTCGGTGAACTTTGGCGTGATCATCTACAACCGCGCCGTCTGCAAGCTCAGCGCAGAAACCCTGCAGAAGCTGGCCGACCGCTGCCCCAACCTGATCGGCTTCAAGGATGGCATCGGCGAGATCGAGCCTATGGTCCACATCCGCCGCAAGCTGGGCGACCGCTTCACCTACCTGGGCGGCCTGCCGACCGCAGAGGTGTATGCAGCGGCCTACAAGGCGCTGGGCGTGCCGGTGTATTCCTCGGCGGTGTTCAACTTCATCCCCAAGACCGCCGTGGAGTTCTACCAGGCCATCGCCAAGGAAGACCACGACACCGTGGGCAAGCTGATCGATGAATTCTTCCTGCCCTACCTGGCCATCCGCAACCGCAAGGCTGGCTATGCCGTGTCCATCGTCAAGGCGGGCGCCCGTATCGCCGGCCACGACGCCGGTCCAGTGCGTACTCCGCTGACCGATTGCACGCCTGAAGAGCACGAAGAACTGGCCGCACTGATGAAGAAGCTCGGCCCGCAATAAGCGTCTGCCGTAGCCGCAAGAACCAAGGGCCGCCAGAACAGGGCGGCCCTTTTTACATCCGCCAGCCTGGCTGGCGCGGACTTGGCGGACTTGCCGCATCGGTCAGAGAGACGAAAAAAAACCTCCGCAGCATGATCGCTGCGGAGGTTTTTTATCTTTAGAGCAAAGATGCCGGACTTAGAACTCTTCCCAATCCTGGGCATCATCCTTGGCGCGGCTGCTGGCCGGTTTGGCCGCCTTGGCTGACGCCGACGGCAGCTTGGGTGCGCTCTTGGGGGCTGGCGCAGCGGAGGACGGTGCAGCCGCTGTCACCGCGGGCGCGGCAGGCGTCGTCACTGGCCGGGCCGCCGGGGCTGCGCGCGGCTTGGCAGCCGGCTTGCCAGCCGGCGCGACCTGGTGCGCCTCGATCTTGAAGATGCTCACCGCACCCACCAGGTTGGTCGCCTGCGCCTGCAGGGACTGGGCCGCAGCGGCCGCTTCTTCCACCAGCGCAGCGTTCTGCTGGGTCACTTCGTCCATCTGGGTGATGGCGCGGTTGACCTGTTCAATCCCGGTGCTCTGCTCACGGCTGGCCTCGGCGATCTCGCCGACGATGTCGGTGACGCGCTGCACGCTGGTGACCACTTCACTCATGGTCGCACCGGCCTGCTCGACCAGCTGGCTGCCGGCCTCGACCTTTTCCACCGAGTCATCGATGAGCGACTTGATTTCCTTGGCGGCAGCCGCCGAGCGCTGGGCCAGCGAACGCACTTCCGACGCCACCACCGCAAAGCCGCGCCCCTGCTCGCCAGCGCGTGCCGCTTCCACGGCGGCGTTCAAGGCCAGGATGTTGGTCTGGAAAGCAATGCCGTCGATGACGCTGATGATGTCCACGATCTTGCGCGAGGAATCATTGATGGCCTGCATCGTATCGACCACCTTCGAGACCACCTCGCCGCCCTTGCTGGCGGTGGACGAAGCCGAATGCGCCAGCTGGTTGGCCTGCAAGGCGTTCTCGGCATTCTGCTTGACGGTGCCGGTCAGTTCTTCCATCGAGGCGGCGGTCTCTTCCAGCGAGCTGGCCTGCTGTTCGGTCCGCGAAGACAGGTCCATGTTGCCAGCCGCGATTTCCTTGGCGCTGGTGTCGATGCTGTCGGAACTGCTGCGCACCCGCGAAACCGTGGTCAGCAAGGCTTGCTGCATGCTGCGGATGGCCGAGAACAGACGGCCGATCTCGTTGCTGCTTTGCACTTCCACCTTGGTGGTCAGGTCGCCATTGGCCACCAGGTCCAGCAGGTGGACGGCGCGGTTGAGCGGCGTGAGGACGATGTTGCGCAACAGGAAATGCACGCCCACCACCAGGAACATGGCGCCGATCAGGCCGGTCACGACCAGCCAGACCACCAGGTTGTATTCACGCTGGCGTTGGGTGGTGACATTGTCATTGAGCTCCATCGCCCGCTTCTGGTACGCATCCAGGGCGGTCGAGAACCGCGCGCCGCCCTTGCTGATGAAGTTGTTGTTGAGCTGGGAGTAGCCCGCCGCGTCGCCGGCCTTGAGCAGGTCGGTGGCCTTCTTCAGGATCTCGTTCAACGCCTTGGCGGATTCGAGGAGCTCGGCCTTGGTGGCCGGATCCTGGCCTTCCAGATCGGGCAACTTGGCATACTCGTCGAGGTATTTCAGGCTGCGCTCATAAGTCATCTCTGCGCTCTTCAACGCAGAATCGATCACCGCCTGGTCACCCTTTTCCATCAGGGTCGCATACATGCGCCCGTGCGCTGCACGCGTGCGAGTGGTGTCCTTGTACGCATCGTTGATCAGCAAGGCGCGCTCGGTGATCTCATGGACATATTCCGTGGCGTGGTTGGCCCGGCCAAGGGCAAAGATACCTACCGCAGCGCCTACCACGATCATGCATGAAAACAGCGCAAGCGCGCTCATCAGGCTGAAGCGAACCGTCAGATTCCGCATTCCCTCTCTCCGCTTAGTTTTTTTACAACACAAGAAATGAATTATTGCCTCGACGATACATCAGCCCCCGTCTCTCCCATAAGACGGCAAACTGACCAAAACCACCCCTATTTCCCGGATAGGGCGGTCAGCGCCTGACCTTGCGCCATTGTGCAGCGGTCAGGAAGTGACCTGCCTGTTTTGGATCAAGCATATGAAAGATTGCGCAAAAACAGTCTTATCGGAAAGGCAAGCCCCTTTCCTCGCTCAGGGCCGGAACATGGCGGACAGGCAACTCCGGCCCGGAGGCGATCAGGGCAGGTCGATGATCTCGACCCAGTTCGGATTGCGGCCCAGGGTATAGCGGAACAAGGGGGTCAGCGCCCCGCTGGCGGCATCGATGGCATAACTGGTCAGGCCAGCCTTTTGCCCAACGGCGAGCAGGTAGCGCCCTTGCGGATCGATGTTGAAAGCCCGTGGCTGGGTTTCGGTGGGGATGTTGAAGATGCGGGTCAGCTTGCCGCTGGCGCGGTCTACGCGGTAGCCGGTGAGGGTATTGGAGGTGCGCTCGGTGGCATAGAGGAAGCGGCCATCCGGGGTCAGGTGCAGGTCGGCAGCGGCCAGTTGCTCGCTGCTCTGGAAGCCTTCCGGCAAGGCCGAGTCACTGCCCAGCAGGGTCAGCGTGCCCGCCTCGCGGTCGTAGGCATAGGTGCTGACGGTGGCGTCGAGTTCGTTGGCGCAATAGAGGAAACGCTGGTCGGGCGAGAACACGAAGTGGCGTGGACCGGCCCCGGCCTTGGTCGCCACCGAGGGCGGCGTATTGGGTGTGACGGCGCCAGAAGCAGGATCGAAGCGGTATTGCAGGATCACGTCGCTGCCCAGGTTGCTGGCAAAGACGAAGGCATTGGCGGGATCGACCTGCACCGAGTGTGCGTTCTTGCCGGTGGGGATCACCGCCAGCGGCGGCGTCTGCACGGCGCCGTCGCTGCCGATGGCATTGACCGAGATCTTGTTGCCGAAGTAGGACGCCGCCAGCAGGTAGCGGCCCGTGCGGTCGGTGGCAATATTGGCCATGTTGTCGGCCAGCGGCGCCCTGGACAGCGCCTTGAGCTTGCCGCTGGCGGGATCGATGGCATAGCTGGTCACCGCATACGGCTCGCTACGCAGGGACGCATAGAGGTATTTGCGGTCGGGGCTGATGGCCAGCGGCATCACGGTACTGCCGGTATCGACCTTGTCGATCAGGTTGACGCTGCCATCGTTGTTGAGTCGCAGGACGTAGATGTCCTGGCTGTCGGCATTGGAAACGTAGGCAATGGTGGCCGCACCTGCGTGGGTGGCGGCCAGGCTGAGGGCGGAGGTGGCAATCAAGGTGGCGAGGCGGGAAGAAGGGGCGGAAAGGCTGCTGCTCATGCTGTCTCCTGGCGAACCATATTGTTGTGGGCGTACGGATGAAACAAGTGACAAGTGAAGAAGAACAAAAAAGGACCCGCAAGCGGGCCCCAAGAGAGGATCAGGTCACCGGCGCCGGGTTGAACAGGGTCAGCGCATTGTGCAGTTTCCATTGCTCGGCCCAGGTGCGCTTCTTGCCGCTGGCCACGTCCAGCATCAGCTGGAACAGCTCCCAGCCGACATCTTCGATGCTGGCCTCGCCGCTGGCGATGCGGCCGGCGTTGACATCCATCAGGTCATGCCAGCGACGCGCCAGATCATTGCGGGTGGCCACCTTGATGACCGGCACCGCAGCCAGGCCATAAGGCGTGCCCCGGCCCGTGGTGAAGATGTGAAGATTCATGCCGGCGGCCAGTTGCAGGGTGCCACAGATGAAGTCGGAGGCCGGCGTGGCCGCGTAGATCAGGCCCTTCTGCTGCAGCTTGTCGCCCGGCGAGAGCACACCCGAGATGGGGCTGGAACCCGACTTGACGATGGAGCCCATGGCCTTCTCGACGATGTTGGCCAGACCGCCCTTCTTGTTGCCGGGAGTGGTGTTGGCACTGCGGTCCACCCCGCCTTGCTTCAGGTAGTTGTCGTACCAGTCCATCTCGCGGATCATGGCCTGGGCCACTTCCTCGTTGACTGCGCGCGAGGTCAGCTGGTCGATGCCGTCGCGCACTTCGGTCACTTCCGAGAACATCACCGAGGCACCGGCGCGCACCAGCAGGTCGGTGGCGAAGCCCACCGCCGGGTTGGCGGTCACGCCCGAGAAGGCATCGCTGCCGCCGCACTGCACGCCCACCACCAGGTCGGAGGCCGGGCAGGTTTCGCGGCGGCGCTTGTTCAGTTCGGTCAGGCGCGCCTCGGCCATGTTCATGATGGAATCGATCATGGAGTTGAAGCCGACGTGTTCCGCATCCTGCAGGCAGACCACATAGGGCTCGCCTTGCTTGTGGATGGGGATCATGTTTTCCGGCAGCAGGCGATTGGGCTGCAGCTTTTCGCATCCCAGGCTGACCACCATGGCCTGGCCACCGAAGTTGGGGTTCAGGCTGATGTTGCGCAAGGTGCGGATAGGGATGCCGGCATTGGGCGCATCGATGGCCACGCCACAACCATAGGTGTGCTCCAGCGCCACCACGTCTTCCACGTTCGGATACTTGGGCAGCAGCTCGGCACGGATGCGCTTGACCGCATGTTCCACCACGCCGGCCACGCACTGCACGGTGGTGGTGATGGCCAGCAGATTGCGGGTGCCAACCGAACCATCGGCATTGCGATAGCCTTCGAAGGTATAGCCTTCCAGCGGCGGCTGTGGAGCTGGCTTCCTGGTCGCGATGGGGAGGTTGTCGAGCTCGCGCGCCGGCGGCATCTGCACCAGCGATTCCTCGATCCAGCTGCCCTTGGGGATGTCGCGCACGGCGTAGCCGATGGCCACGTCGTAGCGCACGATGGATTCACCCTGCTTGAGATCGCGCAGGGCGATCTTGTGACCTTGCGGGACGCGGTCGACCAGCGTCAGCCCGTCCGGGAAGACGGTGCCGGCCGGCAGGCCGCCGTCGTTGACGACAATGGCGACATTGTCGGTGTCGTTCATCATGATGTAGCGCGGGGCGGATGCCTGGCTGGCGGAAGTATCAGTGCTCATGCTGGTTCCCATACGGCTGGATGCTCAAAAAACGAAATGGCGGCGCCGCCGATGCGGTCGCCGCCGTGGCAGGATTCAGGCGTCCTTGAGTTCGACGCGTTTGATTTCCTTGACGATGACAAGATAACTGATCACGGTGACCAGTGCATTGATGCCCACGAACACCAGCGCCCCGGAGAAGGAGCCGGTTTCCTTGACGATGTAGCCGATCACGATAGGCGTGGTGATACCGGCGACATTGCCGAACATGTTGAACAACCCGCCCGACAGACCGACGATCTGCTTGGGCGCCGTATCGGCCACCACGGCCCAGCCCAGCGCACCGACGCCCTTGCCGAAGAAGGCCAGAGCCATGATGCCCACCACCATCCACTGCGCCTCGACGTAGTTGCACAGGATCATGGTCATCGACAGCAGCATGCCGCCGACGATGGGAATCTTGCGCGCCCAGGTGACCGACAGGCCGCGCTTGATCAGGCGGTCCGAGATCAGGCCGCCGACCACGCCGCCGATGAAGCCGCACACCGCCGGGATCGAGGCCACGAAACCGGCCTTGAGGATGGACATGCCGCGCTCCTGCACCAGGTACACCGGGAACCAGGTCAGGAAGAAATAGGTGATCACGTTGATGCAGTACTGGCCGATATACACGCCCAGCAGCATGCGGTTCGACAGCAGCTGGCGGATGTAGCCCTTGCCCTTGGTGGAAGGCGCGGCGACCTTGCGGTTATCCATGTCCACCAGGCCACCGCCGGATTCGATGTGCGCCAGTTCAGCCTGGTTGATGCGCGGGTGGTCCTTGGGGCTGTAGATGATGCGGCCCCAGATCAGGGCCAGCGCGATACCCACCACGCCCATGACGGTGAAGACATGGTGCCAGTTGTAGGTGTGAACGATCCAGGCCATCAGCGGGGTGAACAGCACGGCGGCGAAATACTGCGCCGAGTTGAAGATGGCCGAGGCGGTGCCACGCTCCTTGGTCGGGAACCAGGCCGCCACGATGCGGCCATTGGCCGGGAAGGATGGCGCTTCGGCCAGGCCCACCATGAAGCGCAGCAGGAACAGCGAGGCCACGGCGGCGGCGGTGCTCATCCAGGTCACGCCGGCTTGCAGGAAAGTGAAGACCGACCACAGGGCGATACTCCACATGTAGATCTTCTTGGAACCGAAGCGGTCCAGCAGCCAGCCGCCCGGCAATTGGGCCAGGACATAGGCCCAGCTGAAAGCCGAAAAGATATAGCCCATCATCACCGGATCGAGCGCAAGCTCGGTCTTCATCGCCGAACCGGCGATGGAGAGGGTGGCGCGGTCGGCGTAATTGACCGTGGTGACCACGAACAGCAGGAAGAGGATCAGATAACGGACATGTGTGGGCTTTGCTGCCTCACTAGCCAGCCCGCTTTGCTTGCTTTGCGCCAATTGTTTTCTCCAGGTCTCGTGTCGCCGTCGAGCTCCCGCAACGCCACGCCGAACTGCGCCTTGCACACCGCTGACAGCGACTGGACAGGCGCGAGATGATACGGCTGGGAATGGGTGTCTCTTGACGTATTGTTATTTGTTTGAAATTGGGTTGTTATAAGACGTCATACAACGATGGGCAGTATAACAGGACAGGTTGCATTGGCAAGCGTCATCTGCGATGCTCCACTCGACCTGCTGCCCTGCCCCAATATGCAGAAAAGCAGGCAAGATACGCTCGCCCTGAGCGCGCGCCGCAGGGCTAATTTGCAGAACATGAACCTGGAAGGAGGCAAAAATGCCCATCCTTGGGTATGATGCGCGCATTTCCTGTATGCAACTTGATCTGCCATGAGCTCATTCTCCTCCCCTACTGCTACAAACAAGACCTCCGCCTGGCTCAAGCCCCTGCTGTTCGTGCTGGTCGCGGCGGTGGGTCTGTACTACGTGAAATGGTCGCCCTACTACGCCAAATCCTTCGTGGCCGCTGACAAGCACAGCATCGGCGCCTCCATCCTGGCCAACGCCCCGGCAGCGCCCTGGTCGGCTGCACTGGAGTATGCGGAAGTCTACTTCCTGGCCATCTGGAAAGCGGCCGTGCTGGGCATCGTGCTGGGCTCGCTGGTGCAGGTGCTGATCCCGCGCGACTGGCTGCTGCGCATGTTCGGCCGCGCCGGCCTCGGCTCCACTCTTCGCGGCGGCCTGTTCGCCCTGCCGGGGATGATGTGCAGTTGCTGTGCCGCCCCGGTCGTGGCCGGCATGCGCCGCCAGCAAGTCTCCGTGGGCGCCGCGCTGGCCTTCTGGATCGCCAACCCGGTGCTCAACCCCGCCACGCTGATGTTCATGGGCTTCGTGCTGGGCTGGCATTTCGCCGCCCTGCGCCTGGTGGCGGGCATCCTGCTGGTGCTGGGCGTGGCGCTGATCGCGCAACGGGTGGCGCAGTCCGAAACCCTGCCGCAGGCAGCGATGGATGCACTGGCCGCCGCCGAGTACGAGCCGATGGAGGATGGGCGCCACTTCCTGGTGCGCTGGGGCAGCAAGCTGTGGCAATTGTTCTGGACCACGGCGCCGGTCTATATCGTGGCGGTGCTGGCGCTGGGCGCGGCACGGGTGTGGCTGTTCCCGCAGGTGGATGTGGCCATGGGCAACAGCTTGCTGTGGATCGTGGCACTGGCCGTGGTGGGAACGCTGTTCGTGATCCCCACGGCAGCCGAGATTCCCATCGTGCAGTCCATGCTGTCCCTGGGCATGGGCGTGGGTCCGGCGGTGGCGCTGCTGATGACGCTGCCCAGCATCAGCCTGCCCTCGCTGCTGATGCTGCGGCAATCCTTCACGTCGCGGGTGCTGATGACGGTGACGCTCTTGACCATGCTCATCGGCGCGGTCAGCGGGCTGGTGGCCGTGGCCTTGCTGTGAGCAGGGCCTAGGGCCGATACTGCCGCAGGAAGCCGACCACCTCGGCCTGCTGGCCTGCGAACAGCAGGCGGGAGCGCTTGGCCTCCCGCTGGAATGCATAGACAGGATCGTAGTATTGCGCCAGCAAGGCATCGATCCAGGCGCGGTGCAAGTCGACTACGCCATCCTTCTCTTGGCGCGCCAGCGCGGTTTCCATCAGTTGCAAGAGCTGCCGATAGCGCTGGTCGCCCAGGCGCTTGACCAGCTTGCCCAGCGCTGCCAGCAGATGGGCGCGATAGCGTTCAAACCCGTGGCGCGGATCCAGTGCGACATATTCATTGCACAGACCGCTGACATAATCCCGCAGGATGCGCTCTACGCGCCCTTCCCGGCTGTCTTCCAGCCACACCATCGGCAAACTCTGCATGCGCTGGTGCAAGGCCAGCGGCAAGGCGCAGGCGCCGATCAGGCGACTCTCGTCTTCCAGCGCAAACCAATGATGCCCCTGCGCCCGCAGCTTGATGAGGGCGATCGCCAGGCGATGCTCGAAATCGATGGGCGATGGCTGCGGGCTGGCGCGTTTGCCGAAGCTGGAACCGCGATGGTTGGCGTAGCCCTCCAGGTCCAGCGCGTTATCCAATTGCAGCAGCACATCGGTCTTGCCGCTGCCGGTCATCCCGCCCACCACCACGAAGGCGCACTCGGCCAAGGCCTGCTCGATGGCCTCCATCAGGAAGTGGCGCAGCGCCTTGTAGCCACCGGCCACGCGGGGATAGGCGATGCCGGCTTCGCTCTTCAACCACTGCTGGGTGATCTGCGAGCGCAGACCGCCACGGAAACAATACAGGCAACCGTCCGGATGCGTCCGGGCAAAGTCCGCCCAGGCCGCAATCCGCGCCTCCTTCACGGCGCCGCTGACCAGCTGGTGGCCCAGCTCGATGGCGGACTGCTGGCCCTCTTCCTTGTAGCGCAAGCCGACCTGATGCCGTTCGCTGTCACTCATCAGAGGCAGGTTGACCGCCGTGGGAAACGCTCCCTTACCGAACTCCACCGGCGCCCGCGCATCCAGCATGGGCGTATCAGCGAGGAACAGGTCGCGGCTGGGCTGCAGATCGGCCATCAAAGCACCTCGACGGCGTAACGCTGTCGTTCGACCAGTTCGCCGATGGGGGCCAGTTCCAGCCCCAGCGCGGCGGCGGTGGCGAGGAATTCGGGATTGGCGTCGGGCCGTACCGCGACCAGCAGGCCGCCACTGGTCTGGGGATCGCAGAGCAGGTGCTTCTGGCCTTCGCTCAAGGGGCTGATCTTGCTGCCGTAGCTCTCGAAATTGCGCCCGGTGCCGCCCGGCACGCAACCCTCGGCCAGGTAATAGGGCACACCCGGCAGGCTAGGCACCAGCGCGTGCTGGATGCGTGCGCTCACGCCGCTGCCTTCGCACATCTCCACCAGGTGGCCCAGCAGGCCGAAGCCGGTCACATCGGTCATGGCCGTGACGCCTGCCAGCTTGCCGAAGCGGCTGCCCGGCTGATTGAGTTTGCACATCCAATCCCGCGCTACGCCCACATCTTCAGGGCGCAGCTTGCCCTTCTTCTCGGCGGTGGTGAGGATGCCGATGCCCAGCGGCTTGGTCAGGTAGAGCAGAGAACCGGCGGTGGCCGTGTCGTTGCGCTTCATATGGCGCTTCTCGACCACGCCGGTCACGGCCAGGCCGAAGATCGGTTCAGGGGCGTCGATAGAATGGCCGCCGGCCAGCGGGATACCGGCCGCATCGCAGGCTGCGCGGCCACCGCGCACGACTTCGCGCGCCACCTCCGGCGGCAGCACGTTGACTGGCCAGCCCAGGATGGCGATCGCCATGAGCGGATCGCCACCCATGGCGTAGATATCGCTGATGGCATTGGTGGCTGCGATGCGGCCGAAGTCGAAGGGATCATCGACGATGGGCATGAAGAAATCGGTGGTCGAGACCACGCCGCGTTCCTCATCGATGGCATAGACGGCAGCGTCGTCGCGGGAGGCATTGCCGACCCACAGCTTGGGATCGAGATGCTGGGCGCCGCTGCCAGCGAGGATCACCTCCAGCACCTGGGGCGAGATCTTGCAGCCGCAACCGGCGCCATGGCTGTACTGGGTCAGGCGAATGGGGGCGCTAATGGAGTCGCTCATGGAAAAATCCTGGCTGATCGGGGGATGCCGATTCTAGCAGCGTTTTTGTCTGCTTTTCGCTAGAAGACCCGGTACACCGTCCAACCTGAGCAGGCCCTTTCAGGGCAGTATCGAAGCCTGCCCTGAGCCTGTCGAAGGGCCTATCCTGAGCCTGCCGAAGGGGCGTGACGCCGGTGAACCTTCGATACGCGGCTGCGCCGCTACTCAGGACGAACGGGAGTCGATGCTCAGTATTGACATGGCATGACGCAACAACAAAAAAGCCCCGCAAGAAACTTGCGAGGCTTTCGAATTCTGGCTCCCCGACCTGGACTCGAACCAGGGACCTGCGGATTAACAGTCCGTCGCTCTACCGACTGAGCTATCAGGGATCAATTGAGGGCGCGATTATGAACGATTTTTTTCAGAATTACCAGAGAGGAAAACGAAAATTTTTTACATCGTTCTGCATCATGGCGGCATAGCCCTGCCGCCCTTGCGCGAGACCGAAACAACCTGCCTCACACTAATTGAAAAGGCCCCGCAATTGCTTGCGAGGCCTTCGCATTCTTTGGCTCCCCGACCTGGACTCGAACCAGGGACCTGCGGATTAACAGTCCGTCGCTCTACCGACTGAGCTATCAGGGAACAGCTGAGAAAAAGATTATGACGCGGTTTTTATTTCATGTCAAAACTTTTTTCAGGGAAAGGGACTTTTCTCATAGGAGAAAATCCCCTCCACAGCCCTTACAGCACCTTGGCAATAGCGTCGACCACCACGTCGATGTTCTTGGTGTTGAGCGCAGCCACGCAGATGCGGCCGGTATCGACGGCGTAGATCGAGAACTCGTTGCGCAGGCGGTCCACCTGGGCCTTGGTCAGGCCGGAATAGGAGAACATGCCGCGTTGCTTGATGACGAAGTCGAAGTCATGGCCGGGGGCCTTTTCCTTCAGCTTGGCCACCAGCAGCTGGCGCATTTCGCGGATGCGCACGCGCATCTCGGCCAATTCGTCTTCCCACAGCTTGCGCAGTTCGGGCGAGGCCAGGGCGGTGGCGACCACCTGGCCACCGTGGATCGGCGGGTTGGAGTAATTGGTGCGGACCACGCGCTTCAATTGCGACAGCACGCGGGCAGCCTCTTCGGCGCTGGCCGCAGCGATGGACAGCGCGCCCACGCGCTCGCCATACAGTGAGAACGACTTGGAGAAGGAGTTCGACACGAACAGCGGGCCGCCGGCTTCAGCGAAGCGACGCACCACCTGGCCGTCTTCGGCGATACCGTCGCCAAAGCCCTGGTAGGCCATGTCGAGGAAGGGCACCAGGCCGCGCGAGGTCACCACCTCGATGACCTGGGTCCACTGGTCGTCGGTCAGGTCCGCGCCGGTCGGGTTGTGGCAGCAGGCGTGCAGCAGCACGACGGAGCCGGCCTTCATGGTCTTCAGGGCATCGAGCATGCCGGCGAAGTTCACGCCGCGGGTAGCGGGATCATAGTAGGGGTAGGCGTTGACCTTGAAGCCGGCCATTTCGAACAGGGCGCGGTGGTTTTCCCAGCTCGGATCGCTGATCCAGACTTCGGTGCCAGCCGGCGAGAAGTGCTTCAGGAAGTCAGCACCCAGCTTCAGGGCGCCCGTGCCGCCCAGGGCTTGCACGGTGATGGCGCGCTTTTCGGTCACCACGGCGCTGCCGGCGCCGAACACCAGCTCCTGCACGGCGCGGTCATAGGTGGCCAGGCCGTCGATGGGCAGATAGGTACGCGGGGCCAGCTTGGCCGCCAGTTCCGCCTCGGCTTTCTTCACGCATTCCAGCAGGGGGACCTTGCCGTTGTCGTCGTAGTACACGCCCACGCCCAGATTGGTCTTGGCCGGGTTCTGGTCGGCGTTATAGGCTTCGGTCACGCCCAGGATAGGGTCGCGCGGCGCCATTTCGATGGCGGAAAACAGGGAGGCGGAGACAGGTGCGTTCATCGTGATAACATGAAAAGTTAGCTGCAACAAAGCGCTGCAGAAGGAATTGGATGCAGGTCCACATGGCCGACCATGCACCTTTTTGCAACACTGCATTCTAACAAATGTGGACGGCCAATCACAGAGACAGACAGGCCCATTTGCCTGCCGAATCTGCATGGGACCATGTCCAATCGACATAACCCGCCCCGCGCCAGCCCGCCATCCCCTCTGGATGAGCTGGCCGCTGACGCTGGTTGGCGTCCCGTTTTACAATGCGCTGGCCCGTCGATTGCGTCTTGAACTTCCACATCGAGGCAGCATTTGATGAATATTCACGCCACCACCTTGCCTGCGTGCAATGCCCTGCTTCCGGACATTGCCGCTGTCCCATGCACCGTGGCGGCCCACCCGGCAAATCGCGACTAAGGCAATCCAGACCATGGCAGAACTGACCCCCATCAATACCGAGCTGGACGAGAGCAAGTTCGTCACCTTCCCCGACTCGCCCTTCAAGCTCTACCAGGTCTTCCCGCCGGCGGGCGACCAGCCGGCGGCCATCGACAAGCTGGTCGAGGGCGTCAACGACGGCCTGTTCTATCAAACCCTGCTGGGCGTAACCGGCTCGGGCAAGACCTACACCATGGCCAACACGATTGCCCGCCTGGGCCGCCCGGCCATCGTGTTCGCCCCCAACAAGACGCTGGCGGCGCAGCTCTACAGCGAGTTCCGCGAGTTCTTCCCGCACAATGCGGTGGAGTACTTCGTCAGCTACTACGATTACTACCAGCCCGAAGCCTACGTCCCGCAGCGCGACCTGTTCATCGAGAAGGATTCCTCGATCAACGAGCACATCGAGCAGATGCGCCTGTCCTGCACCAAGTCGCTGATGGAGCGGCGCGACGTGGTGATCGTGGCGACCGTCTCGGCCATCTACGGTATCGGTAACCCGAACGAATACCACCAGATGATCCTGACCCTGCGCGCCAAGGACAAGGTCTCGCAGCGCGACGTCATCGCCCGCCTGATCCAGATGCAGTACACCCGCAACGAAGT
>Ga0207667_10004133_pt1 | contig 17837 bp, 17 predicted proteins | sample KBSCornC52_FD_184301 | JGI IMG/M metagenome (GOLD analysis project Ga0207667, IMG submission 184301) | Corn rhizosphere microbial communities from Kellogg Biological Station, Michigan, USA - KBS Corn C5-2 (SPAdes) (version 2) | ecosystem: Host-associated > Plants > Roots > Rhizosphere > Soil ...
CGCGTTCGGCTTCGGACGCGCCGCGGGCCACCCGGCCAATCTGCTCAATACCGAGCTGCGATGCACGCTCGGGTGCTGCCTTTGATTCGCACCGCTCGCCTGGTTGCGCCACGACGCTGCGCTTGCTGCGCACCTGTTGACCGTGGACACGGACGCGCCTATTCTGGAACGCGGTTCCACTTGGGTCGCACCGGTGTATTCACCCGCGTCTCGCTGTTTCGAGATCCTCGAGCTGCTGGCCGCCGAAGCGGCGGGCATGCCGCTTACCGGCGTCGCCCGCAGCCTCGCGCTGCCCAAGAGCGCAACGCACCGGTTGCTGTTGACGCTGATCGAATGCGGCTACGCGGCGCAGGATCCCATCACCCAGCGCTATCGCTTGACATTCAAGATCGCAACCGTCGCCTTCAGGCTGCTCGCGTCATCGACGCTGCAGGATGTCGCCCAGCCGGTGCTCGACCGCCTCGCCCGCGCAAGCGGCGATCTCGCCCGCCTTGCGGTCGTCGATGGTGACGGCATGCGCTGGGTGGCCAAGGCGCAGGGCGCGCAGTCGGGACTGCGCTACGACCCGGAGATGGGGCTCGAGGTCGCGCTGAATGCCACGGGCGTCGGACGGTTGTGGCTTGCGAGCCTGCCCGAGGCGCAAGCGCTGGCGATCCTCGATCGCTACGAGGCGCGCGCGCGTCGTGTGCTCGGCCCGAATGCTCCGCGCTCGCGCGTCGCATGGCTCGCGAAGATGCGTGCGGTGCGCCGGCGCAGCTACGCCGAAGCGATGGAGGAAGGGGCGGCGGGCGTCGCGGCCGTCGGCGCGGCGATCCGCGTCGGCCACGGTGCCGGTGCGACCGTCGTCGGAACCGTCAGCATCACGGGTCCGGTCAGCCGGTTCGGCGCGAAGCGCCGTCCGATGCTCGGCCGCTTGTGCGCCGAAGCGGCGGCCGAGCTCGCCGAGCTGTGGCCGGTGCGCGCCTTTCAGCATGCCGATGAACAGCCGGTCCTTGCTACCGCCGATGCCGCCTAGAGAACGTTCCCCCGTCCCCGCGCGCCACGGCGATACCGGTGCACGGCTGCCGCCGCGTTTCGCGGGTCCCCTCTCGCTGGCGCTGGCGCTGACCCGCCTCGCGCGGGGTTCCCCCGAATTCACCCGCGACGGCCCGCGTGCCGACGTCGAGTACCGCGATCTCGGCTGGGCCGATGCCAGCGGTGGAGCAATCGGGGCGAAGCACATCCGCGCGTTGCATCCCTTCGACCGGGAGACCGGCTGGCACTGGCACGACATGACGGGCCACTTCGTCTTCGTGCTCCGCGGCTGGATCGAGTTCCGCTACGCCGGCGTCGACGAGATCGTGCGCGTCGAGGCGGGCGGATCGCTGTCGCAGCCTGCCGGCGTCGCGCACAACGTGGTCGGCCGCTCCGACGACATGGAGCTCGTCGAGATCAACCTGCCTGCGAGCTATGGCACCTTCGAGCTCGCTGCGCCGGCGCCGGTGGGGACAACCTTGCCATGACCGATACCCCGGCGATCGTCGCGCCGAACGACGCTGCCACACGCACCGGACGCGCGCACGCGCTGCTCGGGTGGTTGCAAAGGCGCGTCGGCGTGCTGATCGTGTTCGCGGCGCTGTTCCTGCTGTGGGAGTTCGCCGTGCACCTGTTCGGCGTCAAGGAGTACCTGCTGCCGCCACCGTCGAAGGTGTGGACCGAGTTCATGAAGCGCTACACGATCGTGATGCCGAGCGCATGGGTGACGCTGCAGGAGATCATTGCCGGCTACCTGCTGGCGGTCATCGTCAGCGTACCGATGGCGCTCGTCGTGGCGCGCTCGGCATTCATCGAGCGCGCCGTATACCCGGTGATCGTGTTCCTGCAGATCATCCCCAAGATCGCGATCGCGCCGCTGTTCATCATCTGGTTCGGCTTCGGCTTCGCGCCGAAGCTGTTGCTCGTGTTCCTGCTGTCGTTCTTCCCGATCGTCGTGTCGAGCCTCGCGGGGTTCAAGAGTGCCGATCGAGACGTGATGGATTTCGCCCGCACCACCGGCGCATCCGACTGGCGCCTGTTCTTCCGCATTCAGCTTCCACAGGCGCTGCCGCACATCTTCACCGGTCTCAAGGTCGGCGCGGCGCTCGCCGCCACTGCCGCCGTGGTCGCCGAATTCGTCGCCTCGGACAAGGGCCTCGGCTATCTGCTGCTGCAATACAACGGCAACATCGACACGCCGATGGTGTTCGCCACCATCGTGCTGCTGTCGCTGCTCGGCCTCGCGGTCTATTACGTGGTCGAGATCATCGAGCGCATTGCAATTCCGTGGCACGTGTCGCAGCAGCAGACGGCGGCCGAGGCCACGATGTAATCCGTCATCCCATGTCACCGTCGCAAATCATCAGGAGAAGCACCATGGCGCTGTTCCGCAACGTTGGGAGAATCGCCGCGCTCGCCGCGCTCGCGTGCCTCGCCGCACCGGCGCTCGGCGCCGATGCCGTGTCGTTCCGGCTCAACTGGTACCTCGGCGGGCTGCATACGCCGTTCTACTACGGCAAGGAACAGGGCTTCTATGCCGCCGAAGGCATCGACCTGACGATCAACGAAGGCCGCGGGTCGGTGGCCACCGTGCAGGCAGTGGCCGCCGGGGCCGATACCTTCGGCCTCGCCGATTCGAGCAGCCTCATCCTGACCAAATCGAAGGGTGCGGAGATCCAGTCGGTGATGTCGCTGCTCAATTCGACCGGCTACGCCGTGGTGTCGCTCGCATCCGAAGGCATCAAGACGCCCAAGGACCTCGAGGGCAAGAAGTTCGCGGTGACGCCGGGGGATCCGCTCGGCCAGCTGTTCCAGGCGCTCGCCGCGCGCAATCACCTCGACATGTCGAAGATATCGTTCGTGCAGGTCGACCCCGCGGCGAAGGTGGTCGCGACGCTCGAGAAGCGCGTCGACGGCCTGCTCGGCGGCGCCGACGACCAGTATTTCCTGATCAAGCAGCGCGGCATCGAGCCCGCCGCACTGCGCTACGCCGATTGGGGCGCAAATATCGTCGGCATGACGATCGTCGCCAAGGGCGACCTCATCAAGTCGAACCCCGATCTGGTGCGGCGCTTCGTGCGTGCAACCGTGAAGTCGTGGGAGGAGGCGAAGAAGCATCCCGAAGCCGCGATCGACGCCGCGCTCAAGGTCAAGCCCGATCTCGACCGCGCCTCGCAACTCGGGCAGCTCAAGGTCGACATCGCGCTCCTCGATTCGGCTAACTCGAAGGGTCGGATCGGCTGGGGTGCGCAGGCCGACTGGGACCAGACGCTCGCCCTGCTCAAGCAGTATCGCGACCTGAAGACCGATCTGCCGTGGACGGCGTTCCACACCAACGCTTTCCTGCCGCAGCAATGACTTTCGTGCGCGAAGCCGATGCGGTGCGCATGCGCCGGCGTGGACCATGAGCGCAGAGCTGCGCATGCAGGAGCGCAACGTTGCATCGCTGGAGCAACGCGCTGCGCCTTCGGCGCGTCGCGGCTACGTCGAGCTGCGCGGCGCCGGCAAGGCGTTCCATCGCGGCAAGCGCACGACCGTCGCGCTGGAAGCCGTCGACCTCATGGTCAACGAAGGTGAATTCCTGTCGATCGTCGGGCCCTCGGGCTGCGGAAAGAGCACGCTGCTGCGCATGGTTGCCGGTCTGCATCTGCCGACGACCGGCGAGGTGCGGGTCGCAGGCAGCCGCGTTGCGGGAGCGCAGACGGCGCTCGGCATCGTGTTCCAGAATCCGGTGCTGCTCGATTGGCGCACCGCGCTCGACAACGTGCTGATGCAGGTCGAGCTGCGCGGAATGGATCCGCGTTCCCATCGCGAGCGCGCGGTCGCGCTGCTGCAGCAGATGGGCCTCGGCGACTTCATCGATCGCTATCCGCACGAGCTTTCGGGCGGCATGCGCCAGCGCGTCGCCATCGCGCGTGCGCTGATCCACGATGCGCCGCTGCTGCTGATGGACGAGCCGTTCGGCGCGCTCGACGCGTTGACGCGCGAGCAGATGCGTCTCGACCTCGAAGCGCTGTGGCTCGCCACGCGCCAGACGGTGATCTTCATCACCCACTCGATCGACGAGGCCGTGCTCCTCGCCGACCGGGTCGTCGTCATGTCGCCGCATCCGGGTCGCATCGAGCGCTCGATGGACATTGCGCTCGCGCGGCCCCGGGGCTTCGATGCGCGTCGCGATCCGGAATTCGTGCGCGCTTCAGAAGCCATCACCGACATCTTTCTTGCACGCGGCGTGTTGCGTCGCGCATCGGCGATCGGCGCCGGTGCAACCCCTCCCGGAGCTTTCACATGAACACGTTCAAGGTCGAAGGCATCATCGCCGCACCGGCGCTGCCGATGCTTCCCGATCATTCGATCGATTGGCCGACGCTGCGCCGCTACGTCGGCTGGGTCGCGTCGCAGCAGCCGACGGCGATCGCGATGAACATGGATGCCAGCGAGGGTCCGTCGCTGACGCGCGACGAGCAACTCGAAGTCGTACGGGTGTCGCGCGGGGTGATCGGCAACGTGCCGCTGCTGTCGGGCCTGATCGCGGGATCGACCGCCGATGCGATTGCCTGGGGCAAGGAGCTCGCGCATGCCGGCGCGCAGGGACTCGCGGTGTTTCCGCCGTTTCCGACCTTCCTCGGCAACCCGGTGCCCACCGAGATGATCTACCGTTTCCATCGCGAGATCGGCGACGGCGTCGGCTTGCCGCTCATCGCGTTCCAGTTCCCGAAGTCCTTCGGTCCCGATTTCCCGCCCGATTGCCTTGCGGCACTCGCCAAGATTCCACAGATCGTCGGCCTCAAGGAAGCGTCGTTCGATACGCCGAAGACCGTCGACACGATCGCGGCGGCAAAGGCGTTGCCGCGCAAGCTCGCGATCATGACCGGCAGCGACACCTTCATCCTCGAGGCGATGCTGATGGGTTGCGACGGCGCGCTGATCGGTTTTGCCGGTACCGCGACGCGCGAGCTGATCGACATGCACCGAGCCGTCGTGACGCGCGACTACGCGCGCGCGTTCGCGATCTGGGAACGGCTTGGCCCGTTGGCGCGTTACTGCTGGCGTGCGCCGATCCGCGATTACCGGCCGCGAATGAAGGAGGTGCTGAAGCTGCAGGGACTGATCCCGCACGCGAGCGTGCGGCCGCCGCAGCTCGGTGTCGACGATGCGGAGCGCGCGGAGCTCGCGCGCCTCGTGCACGCCGCGGGCCTGCTCGAGCCGAGGCCTGCGGAGGCGCTCGCGGTCTAGCCAGGCGTCCGCTCGAAGCGATTCCATGATGGCGGCAACGACGAACGTCGTCTTCACCGATGCGCGCGTGCTCGACGGCAGCGGCGCAATGCCCTTCGTCGCGGATGTGCGCGTCGAGGGCAATCGCATCGCCGAAATCGTGCGCGCCGGTGAGCGCAGGCGTTGGCCGGCGAGCGAGACCGTCGACTGCGGCGGCGCCACGCTGATGCCGGGACTGATCGAGCCGCACGTGCACCTGTCGTTCATCGACCAGTCGACGCCGCACGCGCTGTCGGCGATCCCTGTCGAGGAGCATCTGCTGCTGTCGCTTCGGCACGCTCGGCTTTATCTCGATCACGGCTTCACGTCGGCGTTCAGCGCCGCGGCGACCAAGCCCCGGCTCGATGTGGTCGTGCGCAACGCGATTGCGTCGGGAGAGTTCCCGGGGCCGCGACTGCTCGCGGCAAGCGTGCAGTTCACCGTCACCGGCGGCGTGGGCGACCTGCGCCAGCTCCACCTCGACCCGGGCGATGCGATGTACACGCTGCCCTGCGACGGACCGGTGGCGTTTCGTCGCGCGGCGCGCGAAGCATGCCGCGAAGGTGTCGACGTCCTCAAGATCGTGCCGTCCGGCGACACCTCCACGCCGGCGATACCGTCCGCACGCACGTTGATGTCGGACGACGAGGTCGCGGCCGTCACCGAGGTCGCGCGTCAGCAGCAGCGCCGCGTCGCCGCGCATGCGCGCAGTGCCGAGTCGGTGAAGATGTGCGTGCGCCACGGCGTCGACGTGATCTACCACGCGACGTGCGCCGACGATGAGGCGAAGGACATGCTCGAGGCGCACAAGCATCGCGTGTTCGTGGCACCCGCGCTGTCGGTCACCTGGACGCGACTGCACGAGGCGGGCAAGTACGGCTTGCCATCCAGCGATGCGATGCGCTCGCGCATCTCGCGTGATCTCGAGCTCACCGTGGCCTGCATGCAGGACCTGCATCGGCGCGGCGTGCGCGTGCTGCCGGGCGGCGACTACGGCTTCATGTGGAATCCGCATGGCAACAACGCACGCGACCTCGCCTTTTTCGTCGATCTCCTCGGCTTCACGCCCATGCAGGCGATCGTCGCCGCAACGCGGATGGGCGGCGAGATCATGGGCATGGCCGATTCGCTCGGCCTGGTGCGCGAGGGCTTCCTCGCCGACCTGCTGCTTGTCGACGGCGATCCGCTTGCCGACGTCGCGATCCTGCAGGATCGCGACCGGCTCCTTGCGATCATGAAGGACGGGATGTTCCACAAGGCGCCGCCGCCCGATCTCGCACGGCGGCGTCGCATCGCTGCATGAGCGTCCACGCGTCGCCCCGACGGCGAACCGCTGAGTGCGGAGCACGAGGCTCGCTCCACCAAGCCGCAAGCGCAGGTACACCAATGAACGACGGACAATCGGGGCGTAACTGATGGACTATGGAATCAGGGGCCGGCGCGCGATCGTGTGCGCGGCAAGCGAAGGACTTGGACGCGGCTGCGCGCTGGCACTGGCGCGCGAAGGCGTCGACCTCGTCATCAATGCGCGGCGGCAGGCGTTGCTCGACGACACGGCCGCGGCGATACGGGCCGAGACCGGCGTTTGCGTTGTCGCCGTGGCCGCCGACATCACGACGGCCGAAGGTCGCGCCGCGGTGCTGGCGGCCTGTCCGTCGCCCGACATCCTCGTGAACAATGCAGGCGGTCCGCCGATCGGCGATTTCCGCGATTGGGACGAGGCGGCGTGGATGAGCGCCGTCAACGCGAACATGATCACGCCGATCATGCTGATGCGCGCAGTCGTCGACGGCATGATCGCGCGCCGCTTCGGCCGCATCGTCAACATCACGTCGCGTTCGGTGAAGGCGCCGCTCGCGCACCTCGGGCTGTCGAACGGAGCGCGGGCGGGTCTCACCGGCTTCGTCGCCGGGCTCGCACGTCAGGTCGCGCGGCACAACGTCATCATCAACAACCTGCTGCCCGGACCGTTCGCTACCGATCGCCAGGTGAGCGGCATGCGCAAGCTCGCCGAAAAGGCGGGACAGAGCTACGACAGCTTCGTGAAGGCGCGCATGGCGGAAGTGCCGGCGGGACGTCTCGGCACGCCGGAGGAGTTCGGCAAGGCCTGCGCATTCCTGTGCAGTGCCGACGCCGGCTACATCGTCGGGCAGAATCTGCTGATCGACGGCGGCGCGGTCAACGCGACGCTGTAAGCTGCGCTGCGGCATCGACGCGGCTCTCCACACGCCGGACGCAACTCGACGAACAGGCCAGGTTCCAATGAGTGAAACAATGCGCATCCTCGAGGTCCCGCGGCGGGCGGACCCACGCCTGATCGCCCGGTTTGCGAAGACCGCCACCGCGCATCTGTCGGACAGCATGGAGCGACTCCATGCCGCAGGTGCGGAGCTTCGTCCGATGCACGGAGGTGGCGTTCTCGCCGGGCCGGCATTCACCGTGAAGACCGCGCCGGGCGACAACCTTCTCGTGCACAAGGCGCTCGACATGGCGAAGCCAGGCGACGTGATCGTCGTCGACGCAGGAGGCTACCGTGACCATGCGGTGATCGGCGAGATCATGACGCGATGGGCGGCGCGGCGCGGCCTTGCGGGCATCGTCATCTGGGGCGCCATCCGCGATTCTGCGGAAATACGCGGCGGTTCGTTTCCGGTGTTCGCGTGCGCGGTAACCCATCGCGGTCCGTACAAGAACGGGCCGGGCGAGATCAACGTGCCGGTCGCCATCGCCGGCATGCCGGTGCAGCCCGGCGACATCATCGTGGGCGATGCCGACGGCGTCGTCGCCGTACCGCTCGACATTGCCGATCGCGTGCTGGCGTCGGCAACGGCAATCCGTGAGAAGGAAGCCGTCGTCATGCAGCAGATCGAGGCCGGCACGCTCGACCGTGTGTGGGTCGACGAGACGTTGCGGCGCAAGGGTTACGGGCTGCCGCAGTAATCAGGTGATCGACGGAGGGTCGGGAATTTTGCGGTGCTTGACGCCTGCTCCACTTTTCATTAAAAATACTGAAAATTCGCCGCCAGCCCCGTGGACCTCATACACGCCAGCAGTGCCCGACCATCGATGTACACCGTCGCCGTCGACATCGGAGGAACGTTTACCGACGTGGTCGTGATGGACGACGCATCCGGCGAGACGTTTGCCGGAAAGTCCCTCACCACGCCGGACGACCTGCAGCGGGGTGTGTTCGATGGCCTCGTCGATGCGGCCGGCCACGTCGGCGTCGATGTCGCGCAGTTGCTCGGCGCGACCGGACGGATGGTGCATGCGACCACGCAGTCGAGCAACGCCGTTTTCTCGTTCACCGGAGCGCGCACCGCCGTCCTGGCGACACGCGGCTTCGGCGACACGCTGCTGATCATGCGGGCAACGGGGCGCGTCGCCGGGTTGTCGGTGTTCGAGCGCCATCATTACAGGATGACCCAGAAGCCGCGCCTGCTCGTCGACGAACGCGACATCTTCGAAATCCCCGAGCGCATGGATTACCTCGGTCGGGTCGTGCAGCCGCTCGACGAGCAGGCTGTGCGCGACATCGCTGTGGCAATTCGCGCACGCGGCTACGAGGCAGTTGCGGTCGCCTTCCTGTTCTCGCACAAGAATGCCGTGCATGAGCAACGCGTCCGCGACATCCTCGTGCACGAATTGCCGGGCGTCTACCTCTCGCTGTCCTCGGAGGTGGCGCCGATGATGGGCGAGTACGAGCGCAGTGCGACGGCGCTGTTCAACGCCTACGTCGGTCCGGTGATCGAGAGCTACGTGAACCGTCTCGAACGCGCGTTGCACGATGCGGGGCTTCGACAACGGCTCCTGATGATGCAGGCGAACGGCGGCGTGGCCACGACGACGCAGACCGTGCCGATCTTCACGATCGAGTCGGGTCCCGCGGCCGGGGTGGTCGGTGCCGCACAGATCGCGACATCGATGGGCTTGCCGAACGTCATCGCGACGGACGTCGGCGGCACCACGTTCAAGGTCGCGGTCGTCGACAAGGGCCGCTGGGGCTACAGCCGCGAGACGGTGCTGAACCAGTACCAGTTGCGCCTGCCGATGGTCGATGTCGCGTCGATCGGCGCGGGCGGCGGTTCCATCGCGTGGGTCGACGGGCGGCGCCTGCGCATCGGCCCGAAGAGCGCCGCGGCGATGCCGGGGCCGGCATGCTACGGACAGGGCGGCGAAGAGCCGACGGTCACCGACGCCGACCTCGTGCTCGGCTACCTGTCCCCCGATCGATTCCTCGGCGGACGCATGAAGCTGCATCCCGAGCCGGCGATGAAGGCGATCGGCAATCGCATTGCGCAACCGCTGTTCGGCGGCGACGTGCTCGCGGCTGCCGCCGGCATCCGCACGGTCATCGACAGCGAAATGGCCGACCTCATCCGCAAGTCGACGCTCGAGCGCGGCTTCGATCCGCGCGAATTCGTGATTTTCGCCTATGGCGGCGCGGGTCCCGTACACGCGGCATCGTACGCCGCGGAAGTCGGCGTGCGCAGGATCGTCGTGCCGTTCTTCGCGACCGTTCACTCCGCTTACGGCGCGGCGCGCTCCGACGTGCGCTTCTCGCTCACGCACTCGCATCCGCTCGTTGCACCGGTCGATCCAGCGATCGTGGAAGCGATCTACGCGAGGATGGAGCGCGACGGCAACGCGCGCCTCGAGGAGGCCGATGTCCCCCGCGCGCAGCGACGGCACGAGCGCTGGGTCGAGGCCCGGTATCGCCGGCAAGTTCACCATTTGCGTGTGGCCGCGCCCGCGCGTGTCGACGCCGCAGGACTCGCGCGGATGATGGCGGACTTCGAGATCGAGTACGAGCGACTGTTCGGGCGCGGTGCAGCGCTCAAGGATGCCGGCATCGAGTTCGTCAACTACGGTGTCGACTCGGTGGGCGTCGCGCCTGCAATGGCAACGCGCCGCTGGGCCGCCGGAGCGGACGTTGCTCCCCGGACCCGACGAATGACGTGGTGCCCGCAGTCGTGCCGGATGGTATCTACACCCGTGTACGACGGTCCGGCGTTGCCCGCGCACGCCCAGGTGACGGGTCCGGCGATCATCGAGCACCCGGGTACCACGATCGTCGTGCTCGCGGGGCAGACGGCGAGCATCGACGAGCAGCGGCATACGCACATCGTCATCACGCCATCGGCTGCATGAAACATCCCCGGACCTGATATGAACCAGCGCATCCCCGTCGAAGTCGATCCCGTCACGTTCGAGGTGCTGAACCACCGGCTTTTGTCGATCACCGAGGAGATGGGCATCCAGTACATGCGCTGCTCCGGCTCCAATGTGCTCATCACGGGCAACGACGCGGCGACGGCGATCATGATGCCGGATGGCGCACTCGTGTCGGTTGGCCCGTACATCGTCACGCAGGGCAACGTGCTGCCGCTGATCGTCGAGAGCACGCAGCGGCTGACGCATGCGTCGACCGGCATCCGCGACGGCGACATCTTCATCTGCAACGATCCGTACCTCGGCGCGATCCACCATCCCGATTTCGCCACGGTAAGCCCGGTGTTTCACGATGGCGAGCTCGTTGCGTGGCTCGGTGCGTCCGGGCACCAGCTCGACACCGGCGGCATGGATCCCGGCGGATTCGCGATCAAGGCCGTCGACACGCATCAGGAAGGCCTGCGGATGCCGCCGGTCAAGCTGGTCGATGCGGGCAACGTGCGCGAGGACGTGCTCGCATGGATCATGAACCAGGTGCGCGATCCGCTCGTGGGCCTCGACGTGCGCGGACAGATTGCGGCGCTGAACAGCGGCCGCAACGCAATCGCGGACATGATCGCGCACGCCGGCATCGACGCGGTCAAGTCGGTGATGAACGGCGTGATCACGCATGCACGCGAGAAGCTGTCGCAGCGGCTCTCCGAGCTGCCCGACGGGCAATGGCGCGAGACACAGTACATCGACCACGACGGGCACCAGTCGAAGATCTACCAGGTGGTGTGCACGCTGACCAAGCGCAACGCCAAGCTGACGTTCGACTTCACCGGCACCAGCCCCAACGCGCGCGGCCTCATCAATTCGACGTACTCGGGACTGCAGGCGGCCGTGCTGTCGTCGATGTACATCAACCTGTGCTGGGACATTCCGTGGAATCGCGGTGTGCGCGACTGCATCGACATCGTGACGACGCCGGGCACGGTCAACAATTGCGCGTATCCGGCGCCCTGCGCCATGGCCACGATATCGGCGGTGATCGTCACCATCGACGTGAGCTGGCGCTGCCTGTCGCACATGTTGCTTGCGAGCGAGCGCTACCGTGACCAGGCGATGGCCGTGTGGTCGGGCACGTCGATGGCCCCGATCTTCGCCGGTACCAGCCAGCACGGCTTTCCGTTTGCCGCCACCGAAATGAGTCACTTCGGCGGCGGCGGCGGCGCGCGCACTTACGCCGACGGCGTCGACACCGCGGGCATCGTGTTCAACACGACGCCGAACATGCCGAACATCGAGGATCAGGAGGCCGAATATCCGGTGCTGTACCTGTTCCGTCGCCATCTGCAGGATTCGGGCGGACCGGGCCGCTATCGCGGCGGCCGTTCCGGCGAGCTTGCCTACACGATGTACGACGCGCCGAACGACCATCTGGAAGGCCTCTTCGCCGGCACCGGTGCCGAGATGCCGAATGCGATCGGTCTTGCGGGTGGCATGCCCGGGGCTGCCATTCGCGTTGCGCGCGTCGTCGAAACCGACCTTGAAGCGCGCCTCGCCGACGGTGCAGCACTTCCCGACAGCCTCGACGCGATCGCGGGCCGGCGCGAGATCCTTTGCTGCAAGCATGTGCGAACTCCGCTCGCGCGTGGCGATGTCTGGTATCACAGCTGGCAGGCGGGCGGCGGCTACGGCGATCCGCTGCTGCGCGAACCCGAGCGCGTCGCGGAAGACGTCGCGCGGCGCGCGGTGTCGCACCGTGCGGCAACCGACATCTACGGCGTCGTCTTGTCGGCCGATGGCAGCGCCGACAACGACGGAACGGCGGCGCTTCGCGACGCGATACGAAAGGCGCGCATCGCGCAACTCGAGCGGCCGCATGACGGCGGCGCATTGGTGATGCGCGGCCGGGGCGAGCATCGTTACGCCGGCGTGCGGGCCGATTTCGGCCACCGCAGGATCACATGCGAGCATTGCGGCCGAGCGATCGGTGCCCCGGACGAGGATCTCTTGCCGAAGCTCGGAGAATTCACGGCGCCGCTCGCCGCTGCGGGGCCGGTGCGCGGCGAGGATTACGACGAGGGCCGCTTCGGATTGCGCCACCTGTGCTGTCCGCACTGCGGTGGCCTCTTCGATGTCCAGGTCGCGCTCGACGGCGTCGCGCGGCCGCACATCGCGTTCGAATTCAATTGAGCCGGCACGCGAGGCGAATGGGAGAAGCAATGCAGCTCGTGAGATTCGCCCTTCGCGATCGGGGCGACCCGCGCACGGGATTGCATGTCGATGGCGTCATCCACGACGTGACCCAGCGCTATCCGACGGTTGCCTCGTTCGTCAGCGCATTTCCCGACGGCTGGACACAAGACGCGGCAACCGAGGAGGCGCCGACGCATCGACTCGCGGATGTCGTGCTGCTGCCCCCGATCGACAACGCCTCGACGCTTTATCTCGTCGGTGCGAATTACCGCAAGCATGCGGATGAGGCGGGACTTTCGGTACCGCAGACACCCGTCTTCTTCAGCAAGCCCGCGTCCGCGCTCGTTGCTCATGGGCAGGCGATCGAACTGCCGCCGATCTCGCACGAGATGGACTACGAGGGCGAGCTCGCTGTCGTGCTCGGCCGACGCGCACGGCGCGTCTCCAGGGACGAGGCGAAGCGTTGCGTGTGCGGCTACACGATCGTCAACGATGTAACCGCGCGCGACCTGCAATGGGTCGAGCTCGGCAAGAACCGCATCGTCGACTGGTTCAGCTCGAAGTCGCTCGATGCCTCGACGCCCGTCGGACCGTGGATCGCGCCGGCGAGCGCCGGGAGCGATCCGCACCGCCTGCATCTGACGACGAAGCTCAACGGCGAAACGATGCAGGACAGCGACACGTCGCTGATGGTCTTTTCGGTGTGGGACCTGATCGAATATGCGAGCGCGCGGGTCACGTTGAATCCCGGCGACATCATCTCCACCGGCACGCCGTATGGTGTCGGCGGTTTCCGCAAGATTTTCCTGAAGCCCGGTGACCGGTTACGTGTCGAGATCGATGGCGTCGGCGTGCTGGAGAACAGCGTCACGAACGCTTGAGATGAGCGAAGCGAACACACCCGCGCAGGCGAAGCGCGGCCGTCGCGGGACGGGCGCGCGGCAAGGTGTCGCGCCGGCACACGACACGGACGCCGACACGAAAACCGACGTCGGCCGCTCGCTCGGGCCGATGATCCGTCGCAGTCGCAAGCGCCAGGAGCTGACGCTGCAGCAGCTTGCCGACCGCGCCGATCTGTCGGTCAGCTACATCAGCCAGATCGAGCGCAATCTGTTGACCCCGACGGTCGCGAGCCTCAAACGCATCGCCGGCGCACTCGACATGCCCGCGGGGCAGCTGATGTTCGCCGAAGCAGGCACGGCAAAGAGCCTGGTGGCGGTACTGCGCAAAGGCCACCGCAAGCACGTGCGATTCCCGCAATCGAGCATCAGCTACGAGCTTTTGACGCCGGACCTTCGCCGGCGTGTTTCGGCGCTGTGGCTGGTGGCCAATCCGGGCGCCGAGGGCGGTCCCGCGCTGACGCACGAGGGCGAGGACATGGTGATCGTGCTGCAGGGACAGCTGAGTGTCGACGTCGCCGGAACATGGCACGACCTCAAGGCGGGCGACAGCATTTATTTCAACAGCGAGCTGTCGCATCGCTGGTGCAATCGCCGCAAGCAGGTCGCGCAGGCGATCTGGATCAGCTCGCCGCCCTATTTCTGACGATGAAGGCGATCACGGCGACTTCGGTGAAGCGCGCGCGACGCGGCTCGCTGGCGAACCGGTTGCAGCCGGCGGTGGGACCGCTGCTGCTGCTCGCGCTGTGGTACGTGGCCGCGATCACCGGATTGTTGAACACGCGCCTGGTGCCGGCGCCCGGCCCGACGTTCGTCACCACGTGGGCTGCGCTCGTCCACGGCACGATGGCGCACGACCTCACGCGAACGCTGGTCCGTGTGCTTTACGCGTTCGCGATCGCGGCCGGCGTCGGCGTACCGCTCGGTATCCTGATCGGCGCGAAGGATCGTGTTTACCGCAGTGTCGAGTTCCTGATCGATTTCTTCCGCTCGACACCGTCCACGGCGCTGTTCCCGCTGTTCATGCTCATGTTCGGCCTCGGAGAAGAGAGCAAGGTCGGTCTTGCCGCCTTCGCGGCATTCCTGATCATCGTTTTCAACGTGGCCTACGGCGTGCTGAACGCGCGCAAGACGCGCATTCTCGCCGCGCGCTCGATGGGGGCGTCGACGCTGCGCATCTTCGGCGACGTCATCTTCCTCGAGACGCTGCCCCAGACGTTCGTGGGGTTGCGCGCCGGTGTCTCGATTGCGCTGGTCGTGGTCGTCGTCGCCGAAATGTTCATCGGCGGCGTCGACGGCATGGGGCACCGGATCATCGAGGACCAGTATTCGTACAACCTGAAGGACATGTACGGCTCGCTGCTCGTCTCCGGCGTCGCCGGTTACGGCCTCAATTACCTGTTTCTCCTGATCGAACGGCATTTCGTCCATTGGGCGGGACGCTAGCGATGAGCCAGGAGGCGCTGCAGCGTTCCACCGCGCCGCGCGTCGGCGGTGCGCCGCGCGTCGAGGCTGCACACGCCACGTCGACGCGGCGCGGCGTCGAAGTGCGCGGACTCACGAAGCAGTTCGACGACGGCTACATCTACCGCGATTTCGATCTCGACCTCCGTGACGGCGAGTTCGTGTCGGTATTCGGCCCGAACGGCTGCGGCAAGAGCACGCTGATCAACATGATTTCCGGCATGGCGCCGATGGACGCCGGCAGCGTGCAGTTCAACGGGAAGCCGATCGCCGAAACCAGGCTTTCCTACGTCTTCCAGAACTATCGCGACGCGCTGTTTCCCTGGATGCGCGCGATCGGCAACATCCAGTACCCGCTCAAGCTCCTGCATCTCGACAGGAAGAGCCGCGATCGCCGCGTCGAGTCACTGCTCGCCGAATTCGACATCCGCATCGACCTGCATCGTTACCCATACGAGCTCTCGGGCGGCCAGCAGCAGACAATCTCCATCCTGCGGGCGCTCATCACCGACCCGGAAATCCTGTTCCTCGACGAGCCGTTTTCCGCACTCGATTACGAAATGACGCTGTTCATGCGCGAGCGGTTGCAGCATGTCTTCATGAAGCGGAGGAACACGATGGTGTTCGTGTCGCACGATCTCGAGGAGGCGGTGCAGCTTGCCGATCGCGTCCTGCTGCTGACGCGCCCGCCGACCCGCGTTGCGGAGATCGTGCCTGTCGACCTGCCCTGGCCCAGGGACGCGAAGACGTTGTCGAATCCCGATTTCGTGGCCATCAAGAGCCACTGCCTCGACGTATTCAGCCGCGAGGTCGCTCGCGGTCAATGAGCCATTCATCAGTTCCAAAGGAGGAGAAGATGCATCGCAATGTCAGAGGATTCGTTTCGCGTCGCGTGCTAGCAGCGGTCGTACTCGGCGTGTTGACGGCGGCCGGCGCCGGATTCAGTTCGTCGGTTCGCGCCGAGAAAGTGACGATGGCATGGGTGCCGGCGATCGATGCGCTTCCTTACATGGTCGCGCTCGAAGAGAAGGCATTCGAAAAGCAGGGCATCGAGGTGGTCGATCAACGGCTCAATTCGGCGCCGGGGCTCGTCGATGCGTTCCTTGCCGACCGTGCCGAGGTGGGCCCGTATGGCACCGCCCCCGGCATTGCGATGGTCGCGGAGTCGCAGCATCCGGGGACGCTGAAAATCTTCGGCTTGTCGGGGGGCGACGCCGACACGCCTTACGTCAACAGCACGCTGCTCGTGAAAAAGGGCAGTCCGATCCATTCGCTTGCCGACCTCAAGGGCCACAAGCTCGGGCACAACCCCGGCATCCAGTGGAAGACGAACGTCCGCTACATCCTGAATGCGCTGAACATCAAGGAGAGCGACGTCACGCTGGTCGAGCTGCCGTTTCCGTTGCAGGTACCGGCGCTGATGGCCGGCACGGTCGACGCGACGATCACGATCGACCCCTTCGCGGCCACGGCGCTCGCCACCGGTGACGTCGAGGCGGCCGTCGTCAACGTCGGCGCGAAATACGTCGCCAATCCGTGGTTCGGCGGCTGCGCCGTCATGACGACGAAGTTCGTCAAGGAGCATCCGGACACGGCGCGCAAGATCATGCTCGTGCTGCGCGACATCACCAAGCGCATCCAGGGTGACTTCGACCGCTACAAGCCGCTGCTGGTGAAGTATGCCGGCATACCGGAAAGCGCGCTTCCGTACGTGCGACCGATGCTGTTCCGCAACGACGAGCAGATCGACGCGCGCGACATCGGCGCGATGCAGAAGGTGTTCGACATCTACAACAAGGAAGGTGCGCTCGGAACGAAGATCGACTTCGGCAGCAAGATTCTTCGCGTCTCCGACCTCAAGTGACAGGCAAGGCGCGCGACGCGCGTGTAACGCTGATCGTCTTCCCGGGCGGGTTCAACTGGCCCGTCTGGGTTGCGCAGGAGCGGGGCATGTTTGCGCGGCACGGAATCGGCGTCGACATCGTCACGACGCCGGGGTCCGTCTTCCAGTGGACGTCTCTCGCCAGCGGCGAATCGCAGATCGCCGTCACGCTGATGGACAACGTGGTCGCCTATCGCGAGGGACAGGGCGAAGCGCCGGTCGTCGTGTCGGATGCGATTGCCGTGATGGGCCTCGACAACCGGGCGATGCCTGCGCTGCTGACCTCGCCCGATATCACGCGATACGCCGATCTCGAGGGCAAGACGCTTGCGGTCGACGCGGTGAAGACCGGCAACGCGCTGGTGCTGATCGGCATGCTGGAGCGCGCCGGCTTGAGACCCGGCGATTACCGGCTCGAGCGCGCGGGTGGCGTGACGCAGCGGTTCGAGGCGATGCAGCGTGGCGAGTACGCGGGCGCGCTGTTCAACTCGCCATTCGAAGGATTGCTGGGCGCGCTCGGATTCAACACGCTCGATTCCGCCGCGAGCATCCTTCCGCATTTCCAGGGCCATGTCGTTGCCGTGCGGAAGGGCTGGGCGGAGGCGAATCGGCATGTGCTCGTCGGATTCCTGCGCGCCATCGTCGAATCGCTGGCGTGGCTCTACGATGCCGGGAATCGTGAGCAGGCATTTGCCATCTACGAGCGGAACCTGCCCGGCTCGCCTCCAGCCACGGCGCAGGTCGCGTACGGTGTTCTGTTCGACAGCGCGACGGGCTTTCCGCGAGACGGCGAGCTCGACGTCGACGGCATTCGCGAGGTGCTGACGCTGCGCAGGCGGTATGGCGAACCGAAGAAGACGCTGTCGGATGCTTCCGCGTATTACGAGCGCGAATTTCTCGAGCAAGCGCTTGCGCGGCGCTAGCGTCATGCGCCGTCGCCCGCCGATGCCGGCCTGGAAACGCGCTTC
>Ga0207667_10004136_pt1 | contig 17830 bp, 12 predicted proteins | sample KBSCornC52_FD_184301 | JGI IMG/M metagenome (GOLD analysis project Ga0207667, IMG submission 184301) | Corn rhizosphere microbial communities from Kellogg Biological Station, Michigan, USA - KBS Corn C5-2 (SPAdes) (version 2) | ecosystem: Host-associated > Plants > Roots > Rhizosphere > Soil ...
TAGCCGCAGCCGACGTTACAGGGCAACGTTCTTCACTGCGCCGAGTAGCCCGCTTCCGAAAGGTAAAGCTGGCTCCCCACCGGCGCAAAACGGCCGATATTGGCCGAAGGCAGGCGGGGGTCGCGGGTCGTTGGATCCATCGGTAATTCGCGCACGCTGCCGTCCACCATCGAGACCAGTGCGTTCTTGCCGTAGCGGAAGTGCACGGTGACCTGCGTATTGTCGAAGAGGAAGAACTCCTCGATCATCGGATTGGTCGCGGTCGCCGGCGCCTGGAAGGTATTCACCTGAGCGCAGGTCGCGAAGACGGCGATGTTGTCGGGATGCTCGAATTGAGAGTTCACGGCAACCTTGCCCACGCCGAGCGAGCCGCCGCCGAGGAGGGTGTTGTAGCCGTAACCGTAGGTGCCATTCTCGTACTTCGGCTTGAAACGCGAGCCCATGGCCATGAAAGCCGGGTCGCTCTTTACGCCGCCAGAGGCCATGGCGTAGGGCCCCAAGGGGCCACGCATGAGATCCAGAATCCGGCTCCCTTCCGCACTGCGCATGCTCGCGGAGGACTCGAAGCCAAACCACCATGTCGTGCCATCGCTCTCGAGATGCTTGTAAGGCCAGAACTGCCCGTCGTGGTCGTTGCGATAGGCGGCGCCGCCCACCCCGAGTTGCGTGAGCGTATGCGCCGAGACCGCGCGCCACGCAGAGAGTTTTGCGCGCTGATAAACTGGCATCGCAATCGAAACGAAAATGGCGATGATGGCGAGCACCACCAGCAACTCAACGAGCGTAAAAGCGGCCCGGCGGTTCATCTCCTGCGGCGGAGGAAAAGCAGCGCGCCCACCGAGAGGAAGACGAGGCTACTCGGTTCGGGCACGACGCCGAAATTCACGACGGTGGCGCCAGCGAAATCCGTGGGGGTGGGCGAGAGGCCCGAAATCGTGACAGGCACGGATGGATCACCGAAGACCCAGCCGTCGAAGCTGCCGTCGCTGAGCGCGCGGCTGTTGAGACCGTCGTTGGCGTAGGTCCAGGAACCGGAAGGGTAAGGACCGGCATTCCCGGAACCCGCGCCGCCCGCGACGTAGTAGTTCCAGCTCGGGTCGAAAGCATCGGTCTGTTGCACAGTGGTCCCGCCCAGCGTCAAGGAAATGGTGAACAGCGAGGTCCCGGGGTCGCCAGGAGTCGTATTGAAATCGATATAATTGGCGCCCTGGATGTTGTTGCCGGCGGAGAAGATTTCATAGGTGCTTTGGTAGAGATTCCCGGTATCGATCGGAGTCCCAAATACTGCATTCATCAGGTCCATGCCGGTGGTCAGCGAGCCGTGCGCGTAGTTCACTTTCCATTCGAACGTTTCCGTCGTGCTGCTGGCGCCGAACGGTCCCTGGATCAACAGATAGGAAGTATCGGCACAGGCGAGTCGCGTGAGGGCTACGGAGACAACGGCGAAAAGTATAAGATTCTTCATGGCTAATTCTTTCTTGGGCATGAGCAAAAGGTGACGGTGGAAGCGGGTTTAGGAGCAGGGGGTGGAAAAGGCGGAAGCTGTGGGCTGCGAATCGGATCGGTGTCGGCGGCGCAAAAGCCCTACGCCGAGGCCCGCGAATAACAGTCCACCGGAGACGGGCTCCGGGATGTCCTGCACGCGGGACACGGCGTCTACATATCCAAACCCCGATGTCCCCTGAATCTGCACATAAGAGATCGACGGGAGATTCACGGAATGGCCACCGGTGTCCTCCGCCCAGGAAATGGAATAGGACGCACCACCAGCCGAGCCATTGTAGAGCGAGAGCGCCTGGCCGGTGGTCTGGCCGGTGAAGCTCGACAGGGACAACGCGGAATTGATCGGCAGGGAAGGATCTCCATTGCCTTGGGTGGGATAATAGTCATCGGCCCCATAGGGCGCCCCCAATTGATAGTAAGTGACGTTGTCCTGGCTCACCCAAACCGTCAGCCCGGGGTGACTAAAGACGCCGTTAATCCCGGAACTGGAAAGAGTGAAGAACTCGTTCCCGAAGATCGTGAAATCCAGTCCGCCGGCATGCCCCGCGGGATTGTTCAGGATCGGCGTGTTGAACTCGAGTGTGAGTTGGCCGCCATTGCCGACACCGACGAGGTCCGACGAACTAAACGGCGGGGCCGTGATGGTGGCCGACGAGAGCGGAGCGCCGAGTGCGGAGTTGCTATTCTCGAACGCGGTATTAATCCCCGTTCCCGGGGTATAGCCAATGACTTGATCCGCGTACGGATCGGCAGCGTCGAGGAGCCCGGCGGGGCAGAGGAAAGCGCCCAAAGTGAGAGCGCGAAGGTAGGTTTTCATGTTTGGTCTCTGGTTGAGGTGGAGAGAGACCAAACGCTGGGCGACGAGATCCCGGGCAGACTCGGCGAAGGGCCGAGGCGCGGGCGGCGCCGTGGGGCGTTTTGATCCCTCATTCTTCTTTTTGCGAAGAAGTTTTTTCACGCCGTCCGCACTCGCCGCGTGTGATCGCAGCGCGCCCGGCCGGCACGAATGAGAGCAGCTCGAGGAAATGTTCTGGCTCCTGGCTTCCGGCGTGGTTTGGGCATTTCAAATAATGCTCAAGCCCCGCCATCCTTCTCCCCGCCTTCACCACCGGGACACCGGCGATTGGCTATTTGAGGAGTCGTATCCAGTTACAGCAGCGCAACTGCTTCCGAGTTTCACGGAATTCCTTCCTTCGATCTACTAACGTTTAAACTGGCAAAGAACTGGTGTCACATTAGGGAACGCGCCCGACGGGGAGCAAGTGCAATCTTGTTGGAGGGCCGGGAGCCCGTGGGGGAAGAGCCAAGAGCCAAGTGGCGCCACAATCTGCGTAGGGCAGCGGAACACTTGCCTCTCGTTACCTGGCTCTTGGCACTTCTCCATTTCCTGATTGATCCCCCGCCCCGTCGGGACCACAGTATCCGCGATGTTCGCCGCGCTTTTCCTCCTCGTCGTCGTTGTCCTCTACCGCATTCTTTCGGGATTCATCGGCAGTGGCGATTTTCACTGGGCGCATAATTTCGCGCCGGTGGCCGCGATCGCCCTCTGCGGGGCGGTCTATCTGCCGCGCCGCATCGCAGCGATGCTGCCGATTACCATGCTTTTCATCAGTGATCTGGTGTTGAACCTGTTCCATTACCACCAGCCGTTCTTCACCTTCGACATCCTGCCGCGCTATGGCGCATTGGCGCTCATCTGCATTCTCGGCTTTGCCTTGCGCGGGGTGGCAAGTATTCCTCGTCTACTGGGGGCCAGTTTGGTGAGCTCTGTGATCTTCTACGTGATCACGAATACGGGCTCCTGGCTTTCCGAGCCGGGCTACGCCAAGACCTTCGCCGGGTGGATGCAGGCGATGACGATCGGTCTGCCGGGATACCCTTCCACCCTCTGGTTCTACCGTTGGACAGTGGCTAGCGATCTGTTTTACACCCTGCTTTTCGCGATGTGCATGATGGTGCCCTTCAAGGCTGAAGCGCAGCCGGTTGCCAAGGGCGAATTGGCCCATTCGTAGGCGGCGAATTTCCAAGGTAAAGCCGGCAAGCCGGCGGGCTGGCAAAACACTCTCGTCGCGTACGCCCCCCGATAAACCATCCCGCCCAACAGGTTCTGGGTCTCAGGATGACCTGCGGGGAAAGGGGCCAGATTTTCCACGCCTTTCACCCGGCTTTTCCCGATTGAGAATTGAGCCGATTGGGTGTCTTTTAGACGTCCGCTCGAACGTCGATAGAGAGACCACCGACTGAAACCCAAATGTCTCATTTCCTTTTCTTGACAGTCGCCCCGAGGAAGATTGATTAACGACGCGTAATTTCCATGCCGTTACTTATTTCGAATACCCTTACCATTCGATCCGAAGGCTGCCCCGTCTTCCGGCTGCGTTGCCGCGTCTCTTCCTCCCGGCCGTAACGCCCCACCCACTCTTTCTGCCCGACTCTTTTAAGTCCCGCCTGCCCTTTTTTTGCCTATGTGGAAACGAATGATCGTCATGCTCGTGGTAGTGTTTCTGTGCATCGCCGGGATCGGCTACGCCAAATTCACCATGGTGAAGAGGGCCATCGCGGAGCACTCCAAGTTTGCCATGCCGCCGGTCGCCGTAACCACCCTCGTGGTCAAGGGCCAGAAGTGGCAACCGGTGCTCAGCGCCGTCGGTTCGCTGCGGGCGGTCAACGGCGTGACTGTGAGCACCGACCTCGCCGGGATTGTCTCGGAAATCAAATTCGAATCCGGCGCCGCGGTAAAGAAAGGTGACCTGCTCATCAAACTCGACACCCAGCAGGAAGAAGCCCAACTCCATGCCGCCGAAGCCAAGCTGGAATGGACCAAAGTGGACATGGACCGCAAGCGCGACCTCGTTGCCAAGAAGACTATCTCGCCTTCCGACTGGGACTCCGCCCAGAGCGAATACCGCCAGGCCGTGGCCAATGTTGACACAGCCAAGGCAGTCATCGCGCGCAAACAGATCGTTGCGCCTTTCGATGGCTATCTCGGCATCCGCCAGGTCAACCTCGGCCAGTATCTCAATCCCGGCGCCTCCATCGTGCCGCTGCAATCGCTCGATCCGATCTACGTCGAGTTCAATCTCCCGCAGCAGGACCTCAGTCAACTTGCCGTCGGCAAGAAACTGCACATCCGCGCCGCGGACATCGAGGGCGAGTTCGACGGTGAGATCAACGCCATTGACTCCAAGGTCGACGACGCCACTCGCAACGTGATGGTCCAGGCCACGGCCCGCAACTCCGACCACAAGCTGCGTCCCGGCATGTATGTGAACGTGGACGTCCTGCTCCCGGAAAAGGACAGTGTGCTCGCCATTCCGGTCTCCTCGATCAACTACGCGCCCTACGGCGATTCCGTCTACGTCGTGAAGCCCGCGTCCGATGGCAAGCCCGGTCCGGACGGCAAACCCGCCCTCGAAGTGGAGCAGCACGTCGTCAAGCTTGGGCCGAAGCGCGGCGACCAGGTCTCCGTGCTCTCCGGCATTCAGGATGGCGACGAAGTGGTCACCTCCGGCGTCTTCAAGCTGCGCCCGCACGCCACCGTCCAGGTGAATAACGCCGTCACGCCCGACAACAGCCTTACCCCCAAACCGAACGACACCTAAGCCGACCGCCGCTCGATCAGGGATATGAAGTTTACCGACCTTTTCATTCGCCGCCCGGTTGTCGCGACCGTGCTCAGCCTGCTCATTCTCGTGGCAGGTCTGCAGTCGATCCGCAACCTCAACGTGCGGCAATACCCGCGCAGCGATATCGCCACGATCACGGTGAAGACCTACTTCATCGGCGCCGCGGCGGACCTCGTGCGCGGATTCATCACCACGCCCTTGGAAAAGGCGATCGCCAGCGCGGACGGCATTGATTACCTCGAGTCCCAGAGCGCGCAGGGGCTGAGCATCATCACGGTCCACCTCAAGCTGAACTACGACACCAACGCCGCGCTCACGCAGATCCAGTCGAAGCTCGCCCAAGTGCGCAACGATCTCCCGCCGGAATCCCAGGCGCCGACCATCGAGCTGCAGATGAGCGACAGCCAGTACGCCATCATGTACATCAGCTTCGACTCGACCACGATGGATCCGAGTCAGGTCACCGATTACCTGACCCGCGTGGTGCAGCCGAAGCTCACCGCCGTGAGTGGGGTGCAAAAGGCCGACATTCTCGGCGCGCGTCTCTTTGCCATGCGCATCTGGTTGAAGGGCGACCGCATGGCCGCGCTAAACATTTCGCCTTCGCAAGTGCAAGCCGCGCTGGCCGCGAACAACTACCTCTCCGCGCTCGGCACGACGAAAGGCGCGATGACCGTCATCGACCTCATCGCCAATACCGACCTGCACACGCCGGAGGAATTTGGCGAGCTCGTCATTCGCCAGCAGAACGGCGCCATCGTCCGCCTCAAGGACATCGCCGACGTGGAGCTCGGCGCGGAGGACTACGACATGGACGTGCGCTTCAACGGGAAGAAAGCCGTGTTCATGGGCATCTGGGTCATGCCCACGGCCAACTCGCTCGACGTCATTGACGGTGTGCGCGCGGCCCTGCCTGACATCAGGAAGCAACTCCCTGTCGGCATGAAGATGGATGTTCCCTACGACGGCACGCGATACATCCGCGATGCCTTGCACGAGGTAATCCATACGCTCACCGAGACGCTGCTCATCGTCGTGGTCGTCATCTTCCTCTTCCTCGGTTCGATTCGCGCGGTGATCATTCCCGTGGTCGCCATCCCGATCTCACTCATCGGCGCGGCGTTTCTCATGCTGGCTTTCGGCTTCACGCTGAACCTGCTCACGCTGCTGGCCATTGTGCTCTCGGTCGGTCTCGTGGTCGACGACGCCATCGTCGTGGTGGAAAACGTCGAACGCCATTTGCATCTCGGTGAACCACCGCACATGGCCGCGCTAAAAGCGGCCCGCGAGCTCGTCGGACCGATCATCGCCATGACGATCACCCTCGCCGCGGTCTACGCCCCGATCGGTATCCAGGGCGGGCTCACCGGCACCCTCTTCCGCGAATTCGCCTTCACCCTCGCCGGCGCGGTCATCGTCTCGGGCGTGGTCGCGCTCACGCTCTCGCCGATGATGTCCTCGCAGCTCCTGCGGGCCGGCGATTCGCACAAGGGCTTTGCCGGCTGGATCAATCGCCGCTTCGACGGCATCCGCCACCGTTACATGCGACTGCTCGCCAACTCGCTGCGCTGGCGGCCGGTGACGCTGACCCTGGCGGTCATCGTCATGATGCTCATCGCGCCGTTCTCCATGTTCAGCCTGAAGGAACTCGCGCCCAAGGAAGACCAGGGCGTGATCCTCGGCATCGTCAACGCCGCGCCGAACTCCACCATCGAACAAACCGCGCGCTACACCGAGAAGGTCAACGACGTCTTTCAATCGATTCCGGAAAACCTGCATACCTTCCAGCTCACTCAGCCGTTCACCGGCTTCGGTGGCATGGGTTTGAAACCGTGGAGCGAGCGCCATCGCACAGCGGAGCAAATCGTCGGCGAAGTATTCGCCAAGACCTCGAAGATCGGCGGCATCCAGGTCATCGCCACCACGCCCGAGCCGCTACCGGGCGGCAGCCAGTTCCCGGTCGAATTCGTCATCAACTCGACGGCTGAGCCGCGCGAGATCGTCGACTACGCCAACCAACTGGTGGCCGCCGCTTTTGCCAGCGGCAAGTTCATGTTCGCCGACACCGACTTGAAGTACGATAATCCGCGCACCGAGGTCGTCTTCGATCGCGACAAGGTCGCCTTCCAAGGCCTGAATCTCGGGCAGGTCGGCGCCGATCTCTCCACTATGCTCGGGGGCAATTTCGTCAATCACTTCGCCATCCAGGGGCGCAGCTACAAGGTCATCCCGCAGGTCAAACGCGCGGAGCGGCTCAACCCCGATCAGCTCGAAAACTACTACGTGACCGGCCCGAACGGAAAACTGGTGCAGCTCTCGACCTTTGCCACGCTCAAGAGCAGCGCCGAGCCGCGCACGCTGAACCGCTTTCAGCAGCTCAACTCCGCGAAAATCCAGGGCGCCGTCCCGCCGGGCATCACGCTCGACCAGGGCCTGAAAGTGCTCGAGGAAAAGGCGAAAGAGATTCTGCCGAAGGGCTTCACCATCGACTACGGCGGCACCGCCCGCCAGCTCCGCACCGAGGGTGACTCGCTGACCACGACGATGATCTTCTCGGTCATCCTCATCTTCCTCGTGCTCGCTGCTCAGTTTGAGAGTTTCCGCGATCCGTTCATCATCCTGCTTGGCTCCGTGCCGTTGGCGATTTCGGGCGCGCTCATGTTCAGCTTCCTCGGGTTCACCACGCTGAACATCTACAGCCAGGTCGGTCTGATCACTCTCGTCGGCCTGGTGGCGAAGAACGGCATTCTCATCGTGGAATTTGCCAACCACCTGCAGGAAACCGGCCTGAACAAAGTGAAGGCCGTGACCGAAGCCGCCGGCACCCGCTTGCGTCCGATCCTCATGACCTCGGTCGCCACCGTGGCCGGCCACTTTCCGTTGGTCATCGCCACCGGCCCCGGCGCCGCCGCGCGTAACAGCATCGGCATCATGCTCGTCAGCGGCATGATCGTCGGCACCATCCTCACCCTCTTCGTCCTGCCCTCCATCTACGTCCTCGTCGCCCGCACCCGGCAGAAGGTGAAGCACGAGGAGGACTGCCACGAAGTCCTCGACGAAGTCGCTCTCGAGCCGGCGGAGGTGTAGTGCCGATGCCCTGACCCGCCATGTTGCGGTGTAAGCCGCAATCCTTCGCCGGCGCGCGGAGACACGCGCCCTGCACCGCTCTCACCCTGCGCCGGGGTAAATAGGCACTTTCGGCTCGCAGGAGGCGACCTCGTCTCCACGCCATGTGAGTTGGAATTTGCGATGACTGACGGGCATTTCCTCCATCGTCTGACTCGGCGGCAGATCGTATCGAAGCGTGATTAGGCGACCGGCGACGACATCTTTTCGCGCCAGCGTGAGGTAGGCGCCGTCCCAGTTCGTGGGTTGCGGTTGATTCCCCGCTTTCCACTGCAACGAATCACGAGGCGCCCACGCCGGCACGCGAACCCGTAGCGCGCAGCTTTCCTTGGGCAACACAGTCAGCGTGGCCGTTTCGTCGCGCATGGCGCTCACTTTGACCGACGGCAGGTCACAATCGAAATGCAGGTTCACCGAGACTTCGCCCGCGGCGGTCGTGGAAACGATTTGCTCGTGGAAATCGGCCAGTGAATGCAGCACCGCCGCGAAAACATCGAGGATAGCCCCGTAGCCAAACGGATGCGCGTAGACACCCCACGCGCCGTCACGGCGGGGGTGTTCCGGGTCGTTCATTTGTGATGGCAATAGACGGGCTCGAATGAGCCGTTCCACGTCGTCGAGCAGTTCCGTCTGCCCGCAGCGGAGGGCCAGCCAGAGTGCTATCTGGGCGATATCCCCGCAACTGGCGTGTTCTCCCACGGGATCACCCTCAGGTCCATGGAAACGGCTTTTGCCCTGGTCGTGCGGCGTCCATCCCGAGTGGCTTATCGCGCTGCCCCAGAGGCCGCGGCGATAGGTGGCGGCAACGGCATCGACATAGCGTTTCTCGCCGCTGGCCAGGCCGAAGAGCAACAAGCCGCGTAATGTACCGCAATAGGAATGGGTGTGGCCCACATGGGCGGGATCGCGCAATTCCGGGCGAATCTCGCCGTCGGGATCGATCGATTGACGGGGGTGTACCTCGGCGAGCCGGCGTGCGAGGTTCAGCGCTGCGGCCTCACCGGTCGCCTCGTAAAACCAGACGATCGCCTCGACGGCCCGCCCCGTTGTCGCTGTGGCATTGAACCATTCGCCCGCGGGTGCTCGCTGCACCATGAGCGGATCCGCCGTCAGTGGTCCGCCGGCGATTATCGCGAGCTTTTCGTAGTCCATCTGGCCATCCGCATCGAGGACACTCGCGATGGTCTTGATCAATTTGTTTCCTTGAGCCTGGGCCCAATCACTCTTCCGGCCTCGGACCAAGGCCGTATAGGCGAGCAGCGTCTCCCGCAAATTGTGTGGGTTCACCTTGATCTTTTCCGCAGGGCCGGGCAGCCGCGCGGTGTTCATCAGCAGGGCGGCGGGATTGTCGGTCAGCGTGCGCAGATTCTTCATCATCGCCGCCTCCGCCTCTTCCGGAATTCGCAGGCCGGTGGCGGCTTCGTAGCGCAGCATCGCATCCCACCAGCGACCGGTATCGTGGGCCACCTCGTAGCCGCCGGTTGGTAGTCCGCCCGCCTCTGGATTCAGCCAGGCCAGACAGCATTTCGCCACCCTGTCCATAGAGGTCCGCAGTGGCCCGTCCATCCTCGGCTCCCCCGCCACGAGCAGACTCCGATTCGACAGGGAAACGGCTGACAGCATGGCGATTTGCTGGAGAAACGCGCGGCGAGTTGCGGGAAAAGGAGTCATCCGTGGGGGAAGCGACAAGCCTCAGCTGTTACTTGCCTTTACCGGGTCCGACAAGCGCGGGTTGACCGCAGGCCACTTGCCGCCCATAGTGCGCGGCTCTTTCCATGCCCCAAACGCGCACCCGCAACTTCTGCATCATCGCCCACATCGATCACGGGAAGACCACGCTTTCCGACCGGCTGCTGGAATTCACTGGCACGATCCAGAAGCGTGAAGCCCAGGACCAGCTCCTGGACACCATGGATCTGGAGCGCGAACGGGGCATCACCATCAAGGCCCACCCCATCGCCATGAATTATACGGCGAAGGATGGTGTGGCCTACAAGCTGAACCTCATGGACACGCCCGGGCACGTGGACTTCGCCTACGAGGTCTCGCGTTCGTTGGCCGCGTGCGAAGGCGCGCTCCTCATCGTGGACGCCGCGCAGGGGGTGGAGGCGCAGACGGTGGCGAACGTGCACCTGGCGATGAAGCAGGGCCTCACGCTCATCCCGGTCATCAACAAGATCGACCTCCCGAATTCCGACCTGCCGTCAGTGAAGCGCCAGCTCGAGGAAATCCTCGCCATCCCGGCGGATGAAGCGCTGCTGGCCAGCGCCAAGGCGGGCATCGGCATCGAAGAGATTCTCGAGGCCGTCGTCGCGCGCATCCCGCATCCCAAAGGCCACCCGACGCACAAGATGCGTTCGCTGGTCTTCGACTCCACTTTTGATACCTATCGCGGCGTGGTCATCTATGTGCGGGTGGTCGACGGCAGCATCAAAGCCGGTGACCCGGTGAAGCTCATGGCGACCAACGGCAGCTACGAGGTGAAAGAGGTCGGCATCTTCAAGCCGCAACAGCCCAAATTTTTTGCCCAGCCGATACTCAATGCCGGCGACGTTGGCTACGTCATCGCCAACATCAAGACGACTAGCGAGGTGAAAGTCGGCGATACGCTCACCAACGGGCGCACACCCGCGGAGGCGCCTCTGCCCGGTTTCCAAGTCGTGCAGCCGATGGTGTTCAGCGGCATTTACCCGATCAACACCGCCGACTTCGAGCATCTCAAGGCGGCGATGGGCAAGCTGCAACTCAACGACTCCAGCTTCGTCTTCCAGGCGGAATCGAGCGTCGCGCTCGGCTTCGGTTTTCGCTGCGGCTTCCTCGGCCTGCTGCACATGGAGATTATCCAGGAGCGGCTCCGCCGCGAGTACGGCATGGATATCATCGCCACCTATCCGTCGGTCATCTACGAGATCGAGAAGACCAACGGCGAGGTGTTGTACGTGGACAATCCCGAGTTCATGCCCGACCCGAGCGTCATCCTCGAAATCCGCGAACCCATCGTGAAATGCTTCATCATGGTGCCGAACGAGTACATCTCGCCGCTCATGCAGCTCATCATGGACAAGCGCGGGATGCTCGATCATACCGAGACCCTCGACGCGCGCCGCGTGATGCTCACCACCATCCTCCCGCTCAACGAAATCCTCGTCGACTTCAACGACAAGATTAAGTCCATCACCCGGGGTTACGGTTCGATGGATTACGAGCACGCCGGCCATCGCGCGGACAAGCTGGTGAAGCTCGACATCCTCGTGAACGGCGAGCCCGTCGACGCCTTCAGCAGCATCGTGCACCGCGACAAGGCCGAGGCCCGCGGCCGCATCCTCGCGGCGAAGCTCAAGGAAGTCATTCCCACCCAACTCTACCAGGTCGCCATCCAGGCGGCGATCGGCGGCAAAGTCGTGGCCCGCGAAAACGTCAGCGCCATGCGCAAGAACGTGACCGCGAAATGCTACGGCGGCGACATCAGCCGCAAGCGCAAACTGCTCGAGAAGCAGAAGGAAGGTAAGAAGCGCATGAAGGCCATCGGCCGGGTGAACATCCCGCAGGAAGCGTTCATCGAAGTGCTGAAGGCGAACTAGGCGCGAACGGCCAGTCGATCAATTTTCGGGTTCGTCCGCGCCGGTAATTTCCAGCACTTTCAGGTGCCGATCGGCGTGGTCGTCCCAATACAGAATTGCATAGCCTCAGAAAATATGAACTGCCAGATCGCGACCTCGCGAATCTGGTGAAGCCGGCACCAAATAGAATTACGCGTTGCGGCAGGCAGGCCTTCGAGAAAGATCACCGCCTCGCTATCCAATAGCAATCGCCGGTTCACCGGAAATCAACCTTCCACACCGAGGCGTCGGGCCGCCTCTTCTTCCGTTACCCAACGCGAAGGATCGTCCAACTTCTGGGCAAGACGCCGCGCCCGCTCCGGGTCGGCGGAACGGCGAAGGACGCGCAGCATCATCAACAATTCCTCTTGGACCTCCGGCGACGCCGCACGCAATTCGGCCTTTAATTGGTCGAGAGTCATCCTGGGAGTATATAGACGTTCAGCGTTCCAAGCAAGGTCCCGCGGGCCGGGGGCGCCGATAGATCGAGGCAGCGGGTGAGCGGATTCTTATCGAGCCGCCGGCTCCGCCTTCTTGGGAAGCAGGTCGTTTCTCGTCACCACGTAAAAATAGAAAGTGTGTCTCGGTTCCGCCTCGTCCTTGAGGACACTGCGGATCGGTTGCGCCCCGCGATAGAGCGGGGTGGCAGAGGCGCTCTTCTTCACCAGGTCGACGTATTCCTGTTTATCGGGGGCCACTTCCACCGGCTTTGTTTCTTTTGCTTTTTTGATATCCCACCACTTTTTGACGTCGCCGGGAATGTAGCAGGTCCACTGCGGCGAGGTCTCAAACAGATACTCTCCGTTCGAGGAAATGCAGGAGAGCCAAAAGCTATTGATGTCGAAGCGGTCCTCGTTTTTGACTGCGATGATATCGCCTTCGTGCAATCCCACTCGCACCTTGCTCGGCTCATCCCGCATCACCTTCGGCATCACTTCCTTGTGATTGAGGTAAACAATGCAGCCGTTGTTTCCGGAAGCATAGAGATCCATCCGCTCAGCAGGCCGAGCCGTGGAAAGGATGGGCAATGGCGGTTGGGTGGCGTTCGCCGTCGCAGCGACCGCACCAACAACCGGGTTTGCGGCCATGAGTGCTTCGCGTCTCGTCCGCACCGCCATTGCTTCGTCGATTTTCACCTCGCGGGTCAATTCCACCTCGAGTAATCGCAGGCGTTCCAGATAAGCGGCGACGAAAGGTTTCCGATCGAGAGCCCGCTGTTTTTCGATGCGATCGGCCTCGGTGCGCCAGGCTTTGTGCAGACCAGCCACCTCGGCAGTAGCGCCGGATTCATCGGTGGCAGGGACGGTGTTGCTGGTCGAGAAACGGGCGATCTCGTTTTTCACCGCCACGGCGTCATCGAGCGATCCGGTGGCGGCAACTTTCTTCAGGGAAGCGTCCAACGCCTGGCGGTAGGCGGCGTTCAATCTTTGGTATTCCGCATCGCACTTCGCATCGACCTTCTCCTTCACCTCCTTGTTGTAGGTGGCTTCCAACACCGCCAGACTCGTCGAACTTTGTGCGGGAGGAGTGGTTTGAGCGAAGCACGGCGCAACCACCAGCAGCCCGTCAAGACCACGAGCCCAACCAACAGCGACATTCCAAACATCTTCATTCACCACATCTTATCGCCCCATCTTCCGAAGACAATGCACGCTTTGCCTGACCGGCTGAGTCGAGACACTGGCGCTTTTCGCGTCCTACCGATCCCGCCGAAGATCGCGGAAGGCCGTGTCGATGTCGCCGAATTCCGCGTCCATACGCATGTCATCAATGTGGCGGTTCAGGCGGCCCTTCACGTTGATCTTATCGAAAACTTCATCGCGCGGGATGAGTTGAAGCGTGAAGCACAATTGCTCCGCGTCGGCATCCGAAAGCGCGGCGATGCGCTGCTTAAGGGCGTCCTTATCCTGCCGGCGCCAGGCGTGAATGGCTTCCGGCGTCGATGCGGGATCGGGCTGTTCGATCTCGGGCATTCTCTTTCCAGCGGCGGGATTTACTTTCGTCAACGCGGCCGCGGGAACATCTTGGACCACCGGTTCGGCCACCTTCGCAATCGGAGCCGGCTTCTTCGGCATGATTACATATCCCAACCCCATACCTAACAACGCCGCAGCCGCCACGATCGCGAGTAGAGTCGTCTCACGCATGACCCAAGGCTAACACGGTTCGTGGTGGAGTAAAGGCGGGGCTACAGACGGAACAGGAATCCTATTATTCCCATTCCTCCCATCCTTCCTATTCTTCGACGGTCACAGACCGCCACTACAGCAGCAGACCACCCGGCTGCCGCGCTTACTTCTTCGGCGCTCCCGGCAACGCGAAAGCGACGATGCTGCCGCCCGCCGGGCGTCCGGATTTCGCGCCGCCGGCAGAGATCACGACATACTGGCGGCCATTCACGGTGTAAGTGCTCGGCGTGGCGTTGCCGCCAAAGGGCAGCGCCGCTTGCCAGAGGATTTTGCCGGTGTCCTTGTCGAAGGCGCGGAACGTTTCATCGGCCGTGGCCCCGATGAAGAGGAGCCCACCCGCCGTGACAACCGGGCCGCCATAATTTTCCGTGCCGGTCGGCGGAATGCCGCGTTGGGTCAATGCCTTGTATTCGCCGAGCGGCACTTTCCATTTGATCTCGCCGGTATTGAGGTCGACCGCGTTCAACGTGCCCCATGGCGGCTTGATCGCCGGATAACCTTCCTTGTCCAAAAAGCGATGGAATCCGGCGAAAGCATACGGCGGCTCCTTGCGTCCCTTGGCCGCGGGCGCGGGTGCTTCATCGGTGCGGCCTGTGGCGCCGGGCGGCGGCGTGACGCCGAGAATGTAATCGAGAATGGCGTTGCGATCGCCTTCACTCAGGCGATCGAAGGCCGGCATGCGCCCGGCGCCTTGCTTGGTCACCAGCACCATCTGATCGCGCGTCTTGCGCTTGGCAATATCGACCAGCGTAGGGAAACCGCTTTGCGGATTGCCGGTGAAGTCGAGCCCGTGGCAGGCCGCGCAATTAAGCATGTATTCGCGCTTGCCGTGCGCGATCGGTGTACCGTCGGGATTGCGCGTCTCGACCATTTGCATGATCCACGGCATCTCGTTCACGTTGACATAATAGATCCCCTCGGGGTCCGCAGCGCCACCGCCCCATTCCATGCCACCATCGAAGCCGGGGAACATAATCAATTCCTTGATACTCGGCGCCGGGAACGGACCGACATTCGGCGAACTCTGCACTTTGTTCACCGTCGCCAGCGTGGCGTCGGGCGAGATGGTGGAGATATCCTCGAGTTTGTAGAATTCGCGCATGAGGGGCACGGGCTTCGCCGGGAAAGGCTGCGTGGGCGATGACTGTTCGCCGCGCAATTCAGATTGGGGGCCCGGCTTTTCTTCGATGGGCCAGAGTGGATGACCGGTCACCCGATCGAAGACGAAGAGCAAGCCTTGCTTGGTACCCTGCGCCACGGCGTCGACCTTCTTGCCGTCGTGCATCACGGTGATGAGTACCGGCGGGCACGGTAGGTCGCGATCGAGCAGGTCGTGATGCACGATCTGGAAATGCCAGAGGCGCTTGCCGGTATTGGCATCGAGCGCGACGAGGCAGTTGGCGAAGAGATTATCGCCGTGCCGTTCGCCGCCGTAGAAGTCGGGCTCCGCCGTCTTGGTCGCGACGTAGAGTATCCCGCGCTGTTCATCGAGCGATTGCCCGCACCATGGCATCAGGCCGGTCGCGGTCTTGTAAGCCTCGGGCGGCCAGGTGTCGTAGCCAACGTCGCCCGGGCGCGGGATGAGATGAAAAATCCAACGTCGCTCACCCGTGTGCACATCAAAGGCGCGCATCGCCCCCGGTCCGCCGAAGCCGCCGATGATGAGCATGTCCTTGTAAGTCACACCCGGTGTGTTGAGCCCCACCGCCGGCAATCCTTCCACGTCGAGCCCAGTGCCGAGATGGATCGAGCCATTCTGCCCGAAATTGCGAATCGGCTGCCCGGTCTTTGCATCGATCGCGTAGAGATAATTGCCTACGCCGGTGAAGATGCGGCCCTCACCGCCGCTCTCGTTCTGCCAGAAAACCAGCCCGCGCTCGCGGCTGCGATTTCCGCCCGGCCGTTCGGAGACCGGATCCCACTTCCACAATTCCTTCCCGGTGGCGGCATCGAGAGCGACCACCTTGCGCGTCGGCGTGGCGGTGTAGAGCACGCCACCCACGATAAGATTGTTCGATTGATACTCACCCTTGTCGCCCGTGTCGTAAGTCCAGGCCACCTGAAGCTGCGCGACGTTCTCGCGGTTGATCTGCTGGAGCGGCGAGTAAAGGCTGCGCGACTTGCCGCCGAGATAAACCGGCCAATCGGTATTGGCTCCCGCGTCACCCGGGCTGGCGGCAAAACCCACCGATGGCATCCACATGCCGACGGAACAAAGCGAAGCCGCCACGACACTGGGGAGGAAAGAGCGATTCATGCCCGTCTTCCAAAGCGGGAACGCCGCCCGAATGCAAACCGGTTCTTTGCCGACCTCCCTCAAAGCTCGGAATTACATCACAAACGGTTCGGGATTTTTTCCTGCCAGGCTTCGAGCCCAATACGCGTCATCGAGGATCTGTGTCTTCCACATCTCTTCGTTCAGGGCATAGACCTCGGCCGGAGACATCATATGTCTTACTGGCCACGGAACGTCAGACACCGGAAGATTCAGATCCAAATGCTTCGGGGAGGGCTTCGGCAAGTTTTCGGCGCGTGGTGTCGTCGGCATACTTGTCAAGTATCTCCTGATATTCCGGAGACGCAAGATTCACCTGATTCACGCGAATCAATTCAACCACGTCACCCAGATCGCGGAATTGGCGTTCGGCGTGGCCATGACGCAAGGCGTGTAGCTTGAGCGCAATGAGATGGGGGAGCGCAGGAACCGAAATCGGCTGATTTTCCAACACCCCCGAATGAGGAGCGGCAAACAATTTCGAGAACGTGCCTGCGTCGACTAACATCAAATCCACCGGGGGCAATCCACTGCCAATCGGGTTATACATGTGGAAGACCCGAGCGATCTGGTGTGGTCGATAACCGAGACTCGTGATGAGTTCATCCCAAGCTCGTCGATCATCCTCACGAACGAGCAAATCGAGATCCATTGTCCTTCGGTCGTAGCCGTGAACGTTAACCGCGTTCCCTCCGATGACGAGAAACAGCAACCCCTCCGCGGCGGCGCGTTCAGAGATCGCTGCGAGGATTTTCATCTTTCATGAAACCGCGCTCGGAGCGCTCTACCAAGCCCAGGAGCCTGGCAGAGCGCTGAAATGCGAGACCGCTTACTTCATCAATTCGGTCAGCTTCGGCGTAATCGCGTCAGCCCAGATCTGGTAGCCCTTGTCGTTCGGGTGCAGAGCGTCGGGCATGATGTCCTTGGAAAGCGTGCCGTCGGGCTGGAGGAATTTTTCGCCGATGTCCATGTAGAAGACGTGTTTGCCGTCGTTCAGCTTGGAGATGATCTTGTTCACTTCCGCGAGCTTTTGACGGGCGGGATTGGGGCTGGCCTTTTCCCCACGCGGGAAGACAGCGAGGAGCAGGATCTTCGTGTCGGGAGTCTTCGCGCGAATGGTGTCGACGATCTTGGTCACGCCCTTGGCGATGGCCTCGGCAGAGTCGCCGCCCACATTGTTCGTGCCGATCATCAGCACGCAGACCTTGGGCTTGAAGGCGGCGTCGAGCTCGCCATTTTCAATCCGCCAGAGCACGTGCTGCGTGCGGTCGCCGCCGATGCCGAAATTGACCGGATCCCATTGTGAAAAGGATTTGGCCCACACTTCCTTGCCGCGGCCTGCCCAACCGGCCGTGATGGAATCGCCGAGAAACAGGAGCTTTCCTTTTCCTTCCTTGGCGATCTTCACGTACTTCTCGTGGGCGGCGAGGAAGCCGGCATCCGGCTTGCCGGTCTTGTTGCTGTATTTCTCCGCGGCGACGTCGGGTTCCTGCTTGGGCAGCGGGAAGGGCG
>Ga0207667_10004137_pt1 | contig 17828 bp, 17 predicted proteins | sample KBSCornC52_FD_184301 | JGI IMG/M metagenome (GOLD analysis project Ga0207667, IMG submission 184301) | Corn rhizosphere microbial communities from Kellogg Biological Station, Michigan, USA - KBS Corn C5-2 (SPAdes) (version 2) | ecosystem: Host-associated > Plants > Roots > Rhizosphere > Soil ...
ACCTCGTTGTCGGGACCTACGGGCGCGGATTCTGGATATTGGACGACATCTCGCCGCTGCGGCAGATTTCCGCGGCGACCGCCTTGGAGCCCGCGCACCTCTTCAAGCCGGCCGACGCGATTCGGGTGCGCCGGAACGTGAACAACGACACGCCGTTTCCGCCCGAAGTGCCGCACGCGCTCAATCCGCCGACCGGTGCGATAATCTACTACGCGCTCGGTCGAAAGCCGGCCAGCGAGGTCACGCTCGATGTGAAGGATTCGGCCGGCCATGTATTGCGGCATATGTCGAGCGCGTCGCTCCCGCCGCTCTCCGAGCCCCCGCCGCCCATCCCGGATTTCTGGGTGGAGAAGCCGCAGCCACTGCCGACCGAGGCTGGCCTGAACCGCACCCACTGGGACCTCCGCTGCGACAGCCCGGCGGCTTTCAGCCACGGCTACGATATCAGCGCGAATCCTGGCGAGACTCCGGCCTCGCCCGAAGGGCCGCTGGCGCTGCCGGGCGTGTACACGGTCACGCTTACGGTAGATGGCAGGAGTCAGGCGCAGACCGTCACAGTGAAGAACGACCCGCGGTCGCCGGCTTCGCCCGCGGAGCTGCGCGCGCAGCACGACCTCCAGATGAAGCTCTACCACTGCGCGACGGAATCGTGGGAGCGGTACCAGGAGGTCGCGAAACTGCGGTCCGCCGTGGCGGAGATCGTGAAGGGGAAGCCGGCGGCGGAGGTGGCAAAGGCGGCGGAGGCGCTGGACGCGAAGCTCGCGGCGGTCGGCGGATCGACCGGATTTGGTCGCAGGTTCGGTGGATTTGGCGGCGCGGGTGGTGCGGCGCGTCAGCCTGCCTTCTCCGGCATCAATGGCACGGCGGTTCGGCTGCTGCGCTCACTGGATACAGGAGACCTGGCGGCCACCGAATCCCAGCGGCACGCCTGCGTGGCGGCCTGCGCGGAGATGGAGACGGCGATGAAGAGCTGGGAGGCGTTGAAGGCGAAGGATATACCGGCCTTCAATGCACTGCTCGCGAAGAACAGTGTCGCGCCGCTCGCCGCGCCCGCCGGCAGCAGAGCGCATTGACGAGAAGGTTTGGATGGGCGACTGCAAGTCGCTGCAACAAGGGTACAAAGTCCACCTGCGTGGACTCAGAAGACGAATCCAGTGTACGGAGGGACACTTCGTACATTTGTTGACGCGACTTGCAGTCGCCCTATTATCCCCTGCCGGTGATTGCAACCACAGTCCGAAACCCTACCGGCCTGTCTGCACAGGCGGGTCTGCACGGAAGGTGAAGGGCTCGCCGGTCGCCGTTTTCCATGCTTCCTTCTCGTCGGGATCGAGCGTCGCCAGCACCTTCTCCCCGGCTGCCTTGCGGACCTTGTCCAGCTTCTGCTTCCAGGGCGAGAGCCGGTTGGTGAAGTCCGGCAGCGGCGGCCGGCGGCCCGACCGCGTGTCGGTGGTCTGCTGCACCGATTCTAATGCCGCGCGAACCACCGCCTGCACCTGCTGCTGGTACTCCTGATAGATCTGCTGGATGGCCTGGCGGTGGGAGGGCGTGAGCTTCAGCTCCGCCGCGACCTTCGGGTCGGCCATGCTGAGCGAACCGCGGCGCTGCTTGTCGAGCTGGTAGAGCCGGGTGATCTGATCCGGCTTCAGAATCTGCCTGATCTTGTCGTTCAGCTCCCCCTGCCACGCCTGCACGGCCGCCTGTATCTGAGGCTGGAGCGCCTGCATCCGCGCGCGTCGCTCTTCCGGAGGAAGGTTGCGGAGCTGCTGCGGATTGTTCCCCTGAAGCGCCTGCTGAATCCGCTGTCGCACTTCCGCCTGCGACTGTTCCTGAAGCTCGGCAATGGCGTTTTTCTGCCGCAGGTCCAGATTGAGTGTGTTCTGGACCTCGGAGCGCTGGAGCAGGCCCATCGGATTGGCGCGCATCGGATCTATTCCGCCGGGGCCGCCGGCCATCATCGGCCCGCCGGGTATGAACCCGCCTCCGGGCGTGCCGGGCGGCGTCTGCGAGGCGGGCGCTCCCTGCCCAGGCTGCCCACCCTGTGCGCCAGCGTGTGGAGAAAGCCCCGTCAGCTGGGCAAGGGCGATGGCCGCCGGTATCATGTATCTTCCTTTCATCCCAAACTCCTTCTCGAGGTCCGTCAATCTGGTACGCGAACAATCCGTTCCATGGCTGGCCATTAGACGAGTCCACCGCAGCGGCGTTACATGCCTCGGATGCGGAGGATTGCGGAACCGCTGCGGGGAAGAGAAGCGTGTATGCGCACCGAATCGACCGAACCCGCCGCGGCTCCGGCCCACCCTCCGGTTCCGGCACAGGCCCGCATCTGGCTTGCAGTCGGACTTCAGTCTTTTGGCGGTGGCATGGCTACCCTCGCGCTGATTCGCCGGGGCTTCGTCGAGGAGCGAAGCTGGATCACCGAGGAGGAGTTTACGCGGTTCTGGGCCATCTGTCAGCTCGCGCCCGGAATCAACCTCATCGCGTTCGCTATCCTCATCGGGCGGCGGCTGGGAGGGGCGGCAGGAGCCGCGGCAGCGCTCGCGGGCATGCTGCTTCCGAGCGCGGCCATCACGGTGGCGATGACGGCTGCCTACGCGTCGATACGCGAGAGCGCGCAGGTGAAGGCCGCGCTGAGCGCCGTGATTCCGACCACGGTGGGAATCGGCCTGGCAACCGCGATCAAGATGGGAGCGCCGCTTATCGCCGCGGGCAGACGCGGGGGCGCCGTACGACTGGCAGCGGCGATCCTCATCCTCGGCGGAAGCGCGCTGGCTTTGGGTCTGCTGCGCCTCCCAATCGTGCTCGTTCTGGCAGAATCCGGCCTCGCGGGTGCGCTAAGCTATGTAATCCTGCCGTCCACGGGGTCTGCCGAGAGCGAGGAGGAGGTGTGAATCCGCTGCTCCTGTTCGGCATGATGGTGAAGGCCTCGCTGCTCTCGTTCAGTGGCATGGGGAACGTGCCGAGCCTCCATGCCGACCTGCTGGCGCGGGGCTGGGCGACGAACCGGCAGTTCGTGGAATCGCTGGCCGTGGGGCAGGTTTCGCCCGGCCCGACAGGCCTCTGGGTCGTGAGCCTTGGCTACCTCGTCGACGGACTCCGAGGAGCGTTGCTGGCATGCGCGGCCATCGTGATTCCGCCCCTGCTGGTCGTCGCCATCGAGCGCGGGTTCCAGCGCGTGCGGCATCTGAGCGCGGTAAAGGGCTTCGTCCACGGGCTCGGTCTCGGCGTAGTGGGAACGTTCGTCGTGGTCCTCCTGCAACTCCTGCATCAGAACCGTGGCAGCTCCGACCCGCGTGCGCTCGGATTCGTGCTGGCCGGCCTCCTGCTCGCGTCCCTCCGCCGCGTTCCCGTCGCGCTTATCATAGGCGGAGCCGCCGTAGCGGGAATCGTGATGAGGTGATGAGGTGATGAGGTGATGAGGTGATGGTTCCGCATAGCCCCCTCCTTGCGAAGGAGGGGGTTAGGGGAGACGCCGTTGCCGTCGAGCCCCCTCCTTGCGAAGGAGGGGGTTGAGGGAGACGCCGTTGCCGTCGAGCCCCCTCCTTGCGAAGGAGGGGGTTGGGGGAGGTGCCGCATAGCCCCCTCTTCCGTTTTTGGGGCAAGCGGAGCGCGGGCCGAGCGACCGCAGGCCCGAGGGGTTGGGGGTGAGGGCCCGTTCAGGGCCAGGAGGAACACGATGCGGTTGAGCTGCTGCGCCTATTCGTACCGCCAGTACCTGCAGGCGGGCGAGATGACGCTGGAGGAGTTTGTGGACACCGCGGCCGACATCGGCTGCGAGGGAGTGGAGCTGACGGCCTACTACTTCCCGTCGCTCGACCGGCCGTATTTGAATGCTCTGAAGCGATACGTGCACCGGCGCGGCCTGTCGGTTTCCGGGACGGCGGTCGGGTCGAATTTCGCGCAGGCGGACGCGGGCAAGCGGCGGGAGCATGTCCGGATGACGAAGGAGTGGATTGAGCGCTCCGTCATTCTCGGCGCGGCGACACTGCGCGTATTCGCCGGGCCTGTGGCGGAAGGATCGGACGAGCAGGAGGCGTTCTCCTGGGTCGTGGAGTGTCTGCGGGACTGCGCGCAAAAGGCCGAGGAGGAGGGAGTGCTGCTCGCGCTGGAGAATCACGGCGGAATCACGGCCACGGCCGACCAGACACTCGCGATTCACCGCGCGGTAGGGAGCGACTGGCTCGGAATTAACCTCGACTTCGGTAACTACTCGGGCGACGTGTTGGCGCAGTTCGCAGCGTGCGCGCCGCTTGCCGTGGCGTCGCACGCGAAGGTGACGTTCAATGGCGAATCGGGCCGCGAACGGGTGGATTACCGGCGCGCGCGCGAGGTGATGGACGCGAACGGGTACCGCGGCTGGCTCGCCATCGAATACGAGGAGCCGGAAGAGCCGCGCGACGCCGTCCCCGCCTTTGCGGCGGAGCTGGCGGCCGTATTGAATTCGTGAGCCGTTCGAAGATCAGGCAGCGTCGCGCCTGCGGAGCCGCAGGAACCAGGCGTGGCGCTCCTCGGACTCCATGTCGAGGAACCGCAGGCCATAGTCGAACCAGCGCGGACCCTCATCCTCCACGACGGCCTCCCGAACGACCTGGGCGGAGCACGCCGTCAGGCCGCTGCTGACGGGCGGTCGCAGCATCACCTTGCCGGCGGACGGAAACGGCTGAAACGACCGAAGGCGCAGGCCGGTGCGGCTCACGTCCAGGACCTCGGCCGCGAACCACTCGTTCTTGCGCAGCTCCACCTCGACCGCCACTTCGGGACAGGCGGCGGGCAGGCGCAACGCGTCTCGCCGATCCTCGTCCGCGACGATCACTTCGGTATGCAACTCCATGGAAACGTCCTCTCTCGGTCGCGACGCGGTCGCGTACCTTCGCGCACTTTCAGTACCGGATGATGCGATTATCGGAGCGCGCGGCCGGCCACTGGAGAGCCTGTAACGGAATCCCGCATTTCTTCCAGCAATCGCCGTCGGGTGGACGATCGTTGGGCGGTCGCGCGACTGAAACGAGCTTGATTTCAGTTATCCAGTTTCGCGTTGCGGCCGCTCTGTGATTTATTTCACGAAACTAAGGATTTTGGATCGATCACGGAGAAGATCGGCGTATAATGGGTTGTAATCGGCGCAAACGCGCGCCCGCCGTGTCCGTCCGCTGTTCCTTCGTCAGGAACGAGGAGCTCCCGCCCATGAGCAGGCCAGTCTTTCGAAAATCCGTATTCCGAAGTTCACCGCTGGTTCTGGCGGGGACGCTTCCGCTGCTGCTTGCGTTCGGCTACGCGAAGCCGACGAGCGCGGCCCGTTATGCGGAGCCGGCGGGCGGGAAGTTTACGTACTCGGGAGGTGTAGGGGCGATCCTGCTGGAGAAGTGCGCTTCGTGTCACCGGCCGGGCGAGGTATCGCCCTTCTCGCTGCTCACCTACGAAGACGCGAGGAAGCGGGCGAAGCAGATCGCGCTGGTGACGAAGAGCCGGTTCATGCCGCCTTGGAAGGCCGATTCGCACGGCGAGTTCGTCGACGAGCGGCGGCTATCCGACGCGCAGATTGCGGCAATTCAGGAGTGGGCGGACGCCGGCGCGCCGCAGGGCGACCCGAAGGCCGCGCCCCCCGTCCCGAAGTTCCCGGCCGGCTGGAAGCTGGGGACGCCGGATTCGGTGGTCGGGCTGAGCGAGCCCTACCCTGTCGCCGCCGAAGGAAGGGACGTCTATCGCTGCTTCGTGATTCCGACGAATGGGACAGAGGATCGATTCGTCAAGGCGCTGGAGGTCCATCCAGGGAATCGAACCATCGTACACCACGTCATTGCCTACCTCGATACGTCGGGAACGGCGCGGAAGCTGGACGCGAAGGATCCGGGACCGGGTTATCAGACCAGCGGCGGCGGCCCCGGATTCGTGCCAACCGGTTTTCTGGGGGGATGGGCGCCCGGAAATGACGCGCGATTCCTGCCACCCGGCATCGGCACCCTGCTTCCGAAGGGCTCGGACATCGTGCTCGAAGTCCACTACCACAAGTCGGGCAAGCCGGAGACCGATCAGACGAAGGTGGGTATCTACTACGCGAAGGAGCCGATCAACAAGCGGGTGCGGATGCTGCCGATCATCAATCCGTTCTTCAAGATTCCCGCGGGCGCGGAAGATCACGTGGTGAACGCCGGGATGCCCATCTTTTCGGACATCACGGTACTCGGCGTCACGCCGCACATGCACCTGTTAGGGAAGTCCATGAAGGTTACGGCGACGCTGCCCGACAACACGCAGAAGCAGATCGTGAACGTGCCGGACTGGGACTTCAACTGGCAGATATCGTACGTCTTCAAGGAGCCGATGAAGCTGCCTGCCGGCACGAAGCTGAGTCTCGTGGCACACTACGACAACTCGCCGAAGAACCCCCACAACCCGAACACCTCGCCGCGAGACGTGACGTGGGGAGAGCAGACCACGGATGAGATGTGCATCGCCTTCCTCGGCTACACGCGCGACGACGAAAACCTCCTAAAGACCGCCAGCAAATAGCCGGAACGGAGATTAGCCGGGATGAACGGGATGAACGTAAATGGGGAAACGGCTTTGAAACCACGAATATACACGAATGAGCACGAATAACGGCCCGAGATATGGGTTTCATTCGTGTGCATCGATGTGTATTCGTGGTTTCAGCCTTTGACGTTATTCTGGTCATAACGTTCATCGCGGCTAATCCCTACCCGGCTTAACGCGGGCTGGCGTTTACGATGGCGGCGAAGTCGGCCGCTTTCAGGCTCGCCCCGCCGACCAGCGCCCCGTCGATGTTTGGCTTGCCCAACAATTCAACCGCGTTGTCGGGCTTCACGCTGCCGCCATACTGAATCCGGACGGCTTCGGCCGCCGAATCGCCGTAGAGTTTCTTCACGGTCGAGCGAATCACGCCGCACACTCGATCCGCCTCGTCCGACTCGCACACCTCGCCTGTCCCGATGGCCCAGACCGGCTCGTACGCGAAGATCAGGCCCGGAACGGCCCCCGCATCCACGCCGGCCAGCGCGTTCTCGGTTTGCATCCGCACCACGTCGTCCGTCTCCCCCGCTTTCCGCTCCCCGATGGTCTCGCCGACACAGCATATGGGAACCAGCCCCGCCGCCAGCGACGCCTTCAGCTTGCGGTTGACGCTCTCGTCGGTGTCGCCGAAGTGGAGGAGAATCGCGCCGTCGAAGTCCGGCTCCGGCACCCCGAAGCGCCCCCGCGACTCCGAGTGGCCGACAATGACGTACTTCGCGCCGACGTCGAGCAGCATCGAAGGAGCGATCTGCCCGGTGTAGGCGCCCTTCTCCTTCCAGAAGACATCCTGCGCGCCCAGTCCAATCTGTGAGCCGCCGAGCGCCTCGGCCGCCACCGTGAGCGCGGTGTAGGGCGGGCACACCAGGGTCTCGACATCCGTGCGCCCCGCGACCAGCGGCTTCAGCTCCTGGATGATAGCCACCGCCTCCGAGCAGGTCTTGTTCATCTTCCAGTTGCCAGCGATTATCGGCCGTCGCATGCTATTCCTTTCAAACGAACGTCAAAAACGATCTGAACCAGGGAGATCACGGAGAACGGCAGGAGGAGTTGAGTCCTTTTTCGCGTCTTTCCGCGTGTTTCGCGGTAAGAATCCCGCCTTTGACGTTCTTTGTGTCTTCGTGCCTTCGTGGTGAAAATCAGACCCGCGTTACTCGTGCGCTATTTCGGGATCGACGGTGATCTCGACGTTGCCGCGAAGGGCGTTCGAGATCACGCAGTACTGCTCGGCTTTGTGCGCTGAATCGAGGGCGGTGTTCGCCTGCGCCGCGTCGCCGTCGTTCAGGGTGATTCGCGGGCGGAGGCGGATGGATTTGTACTTGAGCGTGCCCCCGAGCTGGCGAATCACGTCCGCCTCGGCGTCGACTTCCACCCTGGCGACGGGCAGACGCCTCCGCTCGGCGAGAACAGAGAACGTGATGCTGTAGCAGGCCACGACCGAAGCGAGCAGCATGTCCTCCGGATTCGGCCGGCCGGGCTTCCCGCCGAGCTGTTCAGGCCGGCCGTAGTTCACGTCATAGCCGTTGCAGCGCATGACGCCATCGCCTTCGCTGTCGCCGGACCAGAGGCTGTGTATTTTGAAGGTGTGAAGCTCTTCTGACATGGAATCTGGCTCACTTATCCTGGAGCGCGACGACGCCCGGGAGGGCCTTTCCTTCGAGGAATTCGAGGGATGCGCCGCCACCGGTCGAGATGTGCGACATCTTGTCTGCGAAACCCAGCTCCTGCACCGCCGCCGCGGAATCCCCGCCGCCCACGATGGTGACCGCGCCGGAATCGGCGAGCGCCTGGGCCATGGCGCGGGTGCCGACAGCAAATCGATCGAACTCGAAGATGCCCATCGGTCCGTTCCAGACGACCGTGCCCGCGCCTCTTACCGCATCGGCGAAACGCTTCGCGGTCTCGGGTCCGATGTCCACGCCCTGCCAGCCGACCGGAATATCGTCGACGGAGACGGTCCGCGTCTGAACGTTGGCCTCGCCCTTGTCGAACGGGTTACCGTCCGCGACGACCACGTCCACCGGAAGAACGATCTTGTCGGCGGACTGGTGGAGCATCTGGCGGCAGAAGTCGATCGAGGTCTCGTCGAGCAGCGAATCGCCGATCTCCTTGCCCTGCGCCTTGAGGAATGTGTAGGCCATCCCGCCGCCGATGATGAGGCGGTCCACCTTGCCGACCAGCGATTCGATGACGGGGATTTTGTCGGAGACCTTCTTGCCGCCCAGGATCGAGACGAACGGCCGCTTTGGGTTCGTCAGCGCGCCGCCGAGGTAGTCGATCTCCTTCTGCATCAGGTAGCCTGCCACGCCCGGAATGTACTTCGTCACGCCCTCGGTAGAGGCGTGGGCGCGGTGGGCGGTGCCGAACGCGTCATTGACGTAGACGTCGGCCAGCGCGGCGAGCTGCTTCGCGAATTCGAGGTCGTTCTTCTCCTCTTCCGGGTGAAAGCGGACGTTCTCCAGCAGGACCACGTCGCCGTCGTTGAGCCGATTCGCGGCCTCTTCCGCCGCCGGTCCGACCGAATCGGCCGCCAGCGGCACGTTCTTTCCGAGGAGCTGGCTGAGGCGCTCGGCGACCGGCTTGAGCGTGAACTTCTCGGTGTCGCCGGGCTTGCCCTTCGGCCGGCCGAGGTGCGACACGAGAATGGTCTTCGCCCCGTGATTCACGAGGTACTGGATGGTCGGGAGGGCGGCGCGAATCCGTCGGTCGTCGGTGATTGCGCCCTTCTCGTCCTGCGGAACGTTGAAGTCCACGCGCACGAGCACCCGCTTCCCGGCTACGTCGATATCCTCAATGGTCTTCTTGTTCATTCGGAACCTCTTGCAAGCTCGTGATGCGTGACTCGTGATGCGTGAGCCGAACCGTTAGTATCGAGAATCGCGCGAGACGTATCCAGTTCGCCCACCCTGACATGACCCGCGAGCCCGCCTGCACCGTTCACGAATCACGCGTCACGCATCATGCTCAGTTACAGCCCCTTCTCGACGATGTACGTGATGAGGTCGCCGACGCGGCAGGCATAGCCCCACTCGTTGTCGTACCAGGAGACGACTTTTACGAAATTGCCGCCGACCGCTACGGTGTCCATTGCGGAGAAGATAGACGAATGGGAGTTGCCCTTGAGGTCCATGGAGACCAGCGGCAGCTCGGTGTACTCGACGATTCCCTTCATCGGGCCGTCCGCGTATTCTTTGACCGCGGCATTGATCTCTTCCACCGTCGTGTCGCGCTCGAGGAGGGCGGTGAAGTCGACCACGGAGACGGTGGCTGTGGGGACGCGGAAGGCCATGCCGCTGAACTTGCCGACGAGCTCCGGAATCACCAGGCCGACCGCGCGGGCAGCGCCGGTGGCGGAGGGGACTATATTCTCGGCCGCGGCGCGGGCATCGCGGAGGTCTTTGGCCGCGGTGTCCTGAAGCTTCTGGGAGTTCGTGTAGGCGTGGATCGTCGTCAGCAGGCCCTTCTGGATTCCGAACCGGTCGAAGAGGACCTTGGCGATGGGCGCGAGGCCGTTCGTGGTGCAGGATGCGTTGGAGATAACGTGGTGCTTCGCCGGGTCGTAGGCCTTCTCGTTCACGCCGAGGACGATGGTGAGGTCCTCCTTCTTTGCGGGCGCGGAGATGATGACCTTCTTCACGCCGTGCTCGCGGTGCGCGACGGCCTTCGTGGCGTCCGTGAAGAAGCCCGTCGATTCCACCACAATGTCGACGCCTTCGGTGTTCCAGGGAATCGCGGCGGGTTCTCGCTCGGCGAAGACGGTGATCTTCTTACCGTTGACCACGAAATCTTTGTCTTCGGTGGTCACGTCGCCGGCGAACGGGCCGTAGGTCGAGTCCCATTTGAAGAGATGGGCGTTGGTCTTGACGTCCGTGAGGTCGTTTACGGCCACGACTTCGATGTCATCCGCATGGCGCTGGAGGATGGTGCGGAGGGTGAGGCGGCCGATGCGGCCGAAACCGTTGATGCCTACGCGTACCGGCATGTTAAGCTCCTTCTATGCGCGCGCTCTGGCGCTATGGGCAGAGGTGCTGCGCCCTTGCAAACACCGTGGACGATTGATGGAAAACGGATGGGAGACGAAACATCCCCCGATTCAATATAGCATTTACGCGGGTTCAAAGCCAATTCTCGCCCGCGGGGCCGGGCCGGTTCGGACGGTGAAACGGACGGATTCGACACAGGCTTGTTGTACTCGCGAATCGCTCTGAAGGGAATCCGCCGATTGGCCTATTGTGTCGCGCCCGGCCATGGCCGCGTAGCGACGAGCCAGACAACCGCGAGCGCCGCGCGATGGTCGCGCGGCGCTTGCATCGGAAGTACGCTTAGGGAGACCGGCGGCTCCCGGCCCGTGCCCCATGCACGTGGCCAGCGGCACTAATGCCGGTGGAACCGGTAGTAGTCGTTGCCGTGCCGGTGGACGGTCTCCCGGTCGTAGCGGACACCGTCGCGGTAGAAGTACGGCCGGCTGAAGTACTCGGCGCGCAATCTGTCGCGGTCATTCTGGCTGCGGCGGTCCTGCTCATAGCGGTTGAGCGAGTAGAGCGCGCCCGCTGTGCCCGCGAACATCAGCGTGTTGTCGTGATTCAGCAGACCGAGCAGGCCGAGTCCGCCCGCGCCGATGGCGATGTTTCGCCACTCGTTTTTGGTCTGCTGCCGCCGATCGTAGTCGCGGCTGTGATGATCTCGGTCACGGTCGCGCCGGTCGTCCTGGCGGTAGTAGTGGCGATCGCGATCCCGGTTCCAGTCATGCTGCGCAATGGCGGGAATCGGGGCCAGCGCCACGCCGGCCATGGTGACGAACGCGGCGGCATTCGTGAAAATCGACATCGATTTCATCATCGGGTTTCCTTCCTTCCTTTTCTTTCCCGCGCCGGCAGGAAGGGCCGGCGCAAGATGAGGACGATTTCCCGGTTGGGTTTGTTTCGAGGCCGTCCGTCTGGCTAGCGACATATGACCACCCGGCGCGAGGCCGCGTCTACCTCCATCTTCAGCCCTGCGGAGCGCGCGAGATCGCGGATGGGTGCGTACGCTTTGCCATCGATCACGGTTGTCTCCGTGGGAACCTCCATGCCGTCGAAGGTGGGAACCTGTTCCTCGTTATTCCAGCCCACCTCGAATCCCAGACTCTCCCCGCAGAGCCGGACCGGGCAGAGCGACCGTCCGTTCACCACCGGCATGTCGCAGATCGCGCGGCCGGAGTGGACGAGCGAATAGCTTTCTGACGCGTGATCCGGAGCGAGGTCGCTCCAGCGCGCGAACTTGTAACTGCCGGAGATCGGTCGGGACCGCAGAAAGACGCCGATTCCCTCGCGCGAGCCGTCGATGTTCGTGTTGCCCTCAATCGTTCCGAAATGGTCGCCGGAGGTGTGCGTGACGAAGCCGGTGTGGCAGGCGCGAGTCTCGCCACCGACTTCTCCGATCCGTAGAAAAACATCGCCGGGTTCCGGTGAGCCCGTAAGCAGGTCCCGCTCGTTCGCCCAGTTTAGGATGTCAGGGCAGTACGCGGTGCGCGGGAAAGGATTGGCCAGGGCGAGCTTCCCCGCGGCCTGCTCGATGCACCAGTAGACGAACGCGGCGCACCAGGGATTCCCAGGACCCACTCCGGCGGCGCGCAGGTAGGCGTCTACCCGCGGGCCCCGGTTCTCACTCTCCTCGCGCACTCCCTCCTGTGACAGCGCGATCTCGATTGCGGCCTCCACCAGCTTCGACATGGCATGTTCCTCCCTTTGATAATGCAGACGTATGTGTACTCTTCCGCAGTATACGACGAATGTCTGGCTGTTGTCGAGTCCGTTTTTCGCTGGTTCCTTGACGCCTGTGCGCACGGGCACCTATAATGCCGGTACAGTCCGGTACCAGATGCAAGTCGCCACATCCGAGGAGCCCATGACCGCCGATCCCGATTTCCCTACCGAAGCGCCTGATCTGGACGCGATTCGCGCCCGGTGCGAGGAGCTGTTCGCTGAGATCGGGAAGGTGATCGTCGGGCAGGAGTACATCGTGCAGAACCTGGCGGCGGCAATGCTCGCGCGCGGACACTGCCTGCTCGTCGGCGTGCCCGGCCTTGCCAAGACGCTCCTCGTGAAAACGCTCGCCCGCGCCCTCTCGTGGGATTTCAAGCGCATCCAGTTCACGCCCGACCTGATGCCCGGCGACATCATCGGCACCGAATTGCTGGAGACGGATCAGATGACGGGCGACCGTCGCCTCCGATTCGTTCCGGGTCCGCTGTTCGCCAACGTGGTGCTGGCGGACGAGATCAACCGGACGCCGCCGCGGACGCAGTCGGCGCTTCTGGAGGCGATGCAGGAGGTCGCGGTAACGGTGGCAGGCCGGACGATGCCGATCGGGCGGCCGTTCTTCGTGGTGGCAACGCAGAATCCGATCGAGCAGGAGGGCACCTACCCGCTGCCCGAAGCGCAGCTCGACCGGTTCATGTTCAGCCTCACGCTCGACTATCCCACGCGCGGGCAGGAGGAGCATGTCGCGGTCTCGACCACGCGCGACGACGAGCCGGATGTGCGGCCGGTCCTCACGCGGGAAGACGTTATGGCCATGCAGCATCTCGTGCGAACGGTTCCGGTGTCGCCGCACGTCGCCAGTTACGCGGTCTCTCTCGCCCGCGCTTCCAGGCCGCATGACGACGATGCCATTCCGCTGGTGCGCAAATACGTGGAGTGGGGCGCGGGTCCGCGCGCATCCCAGTACCTCGTGTTGGGCGCGAAGGCCCGCGCCGTCCTCTCCGGCCGCCCGGCCCCCTCCGCAAACGACGTGCGATCGGTAGCCCATCAGGTGCTGGACCACCGAATCCTCCCGAACTACGCGGGTGTCGCGGACGGAATCACGCCCGGCGCACTCGTGGACGAGATTCTCAGGCAGGTGCGGGAGCCGGACTATGCGTGATTATGTGATGCTGTGATGAGGTGATGAGGTGATGTGGTGATTGAGGGCGGGCGCGGGATTTGGAGAGCATTGTTGAATCATGGGAAATCGACCGGCGAACCGGCCGTTCTCACCTCATCATCTCATCACCTCATCACCTCATCATCCTTTCTCCGTCCCGCCGACCTGCGCCAGTACCGGAACCTGCTCTTTGCAGCGCGGCTGGTGGTGGAGGGCTTCTACGCAGGGAAGCATCGGTCGCCTTATCACGACTACGGCGCGGAGTTCGCGGACTACCGGCCGTACGTGCCAGGCGACGAGATTCGGGCGCTCGACTGGAAGGCGGCGGCGCGGACGGACCGGCTCTACGTGAAGCTGTTTCGCAAGGAGACCGACATGAGCGGTTACCTGCTCGTGGATCGGTCGGCCTCGATGGGATTTACCGGGGACGCGGGCGTGGCCAAATTCGAGTACTGCGCGTACCTCGCGGCGGCCATCGCATATCTGATGCTGAAGCAGGGGGACCGGCCCGGCCTTGCAACGTGCGACGAAACGCTGCGGGACTACATCGCTCCGGGATCGACGATGCCGCATCTGCATCGGCTCCTGCATGGACTGGAGAGGACGACAACCGGCGGGCAGACGAACGTAGCCGGGTCGCTGCGGTCCCTGTTTCCGCTTGCGAAGCGCAAAGGGCTGCTGATCGTCCTTTCCGACCTCCTGGAGGAGCCGGCGGAGCTGTTCGGCGCGCTGTCGATGTACCTGCACCGCGGGTTCGCCGTGCTCCTCTTCCACGTACTCACAGAGGACGAGCTGCACCTCCCGAAGGCAAGTGTGGCGCGATTCACCGACCCGGAGGGTAGTGGCGCGCTGAACGTTGAGCCCGCGGCCATTCGATCTGCGTATCAGAGGGAGATTCGGGCGTGGCTGGAGGCGCTGAGCGGCGGCGCGAAGGCGCGTGGAATCCACTATCGGCTCCTCTCCACGTCCACGCCATATCACGAGGCTCTGCGCGACTATCTGACGAGCCGGGGCCGGTAAGCGCGTAACGCGGAGCCCGCCGCCGCGTCCTACCGATCAGGGGATCGAATATGAGATGGATGACATACTGTCTGGCGGCGCTGAGCCTCACGCTGTGGGCGGCGCAGCCGGTGTTTGGACGGCAGGAGAACGCGAAGAACGCGGCGCTGCTGGAGGCGGTTAGGAAGAATGACGCGGATGGCGTGTCGCGGGAGGCAGCCACGGGCGCGAGCCCGGACGCGCGGGACAAGATCGGCGACACGGCGCTGGTTCTTGCGGCGAGAGCGGGGAATCCCGCGGTCGTGAACGCGCTGCTCAAGGCGAAGGCGCGGCCGACGCTCCGCTCGACGTATGGCAAGAGCCCGATCGTCGAGGCTGCCGCGAACGGGCACCGGGATGTGGTTCAGCTTCTGGTCGACAGCGCGGTCCCGGTGAACACCACCGACGCCGAAGGCACGACCCCGCTCATCGCGGCGGCCGCGCGAGGCGATCTCGACCTCATCCGGTTCCTGCTGGACCGCCATGCCAAAGTGGACGAGCCCGACGTGACCGGCGCGACGCCGCTGATGCGCGCGGCGGCGATGGACCGCGTGGAGGCCATCGACCTCCTGCTCGAGAATCACGCAGACATGAAGAAGGTGGATCGGTTCCGGCGGACCGCCCTCTTTTACGCCGCCTCCAATGCGCGCCCGGCCGCGGCCCGCGAGCTCCTGAAGCAGAGGGCCGAAACGAGGGTCCGCGACGTGGACGGGCTGGACGCCTACCAGACCGTCATCGAGACCATGGCGGCCGGCCCGAACGAGCGAATCGACGACCGCCTGAACACGCTGCGCGCGCTCCAGGACCGGTTTCGGGTCGATTCGCGGGACGGGGGCGGCCGCACCGCCCTCATGATCGCAGCCGAGCGGGGCGTGGTCCCCGTCATCCGTTATCTGCTGGCGCTGAAACCCGACATCAACGCGCGCGACCGGAGCGGCAGGACCGCCCTCGACTGGGCCGAGGTGAAGATGCACGACGAGGCCGCCGCCGTACTGAAAGCCGCCGGCGCGGTGTCTGGCGGGTAGAGGGACGTGAGATTTCTGTCTGTCAGTAGCAACGGCACGGGCGGTTGCAAACCGCGGCAGCAAATGTACGAAGTGTCCCGTCGGACACTGGATTTACGGTGTGAGTCCCCGCAGGGGGACTTTGTACACTTGTTGCAGCGACTTGCAGTCGCCCGGCCTGAGCGGGCCGGCCTCACCTCTTTGTGGCGCTATTCGACTGCTTCACGCTGCCGGACGTTGGCGGGCTGACGGCGAGCTCGTTCACGACCTTGACGTCCTGGCCGACCGTGTCCTTCGCGATACGCTCGGCGAGCGCCTTCTGGTCCGCGCTGGGGACTGCGCCGCGCAGATGGACGACCTTGTCCTTCGTGTCCACGTTGACGGCCGACGTGTTCAGCTTGTCGCTGCTGTTCATTGCGCTCTTCACCTTGAGCGTGATCGTGCCGTCCGTCAGGTCGTGCTTCGCGGTGGCGGTCGCCTGCTCGATCTGATTCTTCGCCTTTTGCGACGCGCTGTTCGCTTCGACCTTCTGCTGCTGGTTGCAGCCGGCGAGCGCGAGCGCGGCCCCCGCCAACGCGGCGATTCCGATGATATATCTCATGACCTTCACTCTCCGATTGGCTAATTCCACTCCGTCCTGCCAGCAAGACGACCGGGCCGTCCGCCCGGTTCCTGCCGGTCCAATGCCGATGAGCGCCGGGGCATCGCGCGACGCAATGAATTGACCTCGCTCGTGGGCCTTCGGCCAGGCGTCCTGCCGGACGCAGCAAGCACGGATTACTCATGGTCAAACCCTTAAAGACATGGCGTTCCTGAACCCAGGGTATGCGCCGTGGCTCCTCGCCATCGGAATCCCCATCGCGATCCACCTGCTTACGCGGCAGGCGGCGAAGGTGGTGAGCCTGCCGACCTTTCGATTCCTCCAGAAGTCGGTCGCGCGGCAGTCGAAGCTGTTTCGGATTCGCCACATCCTCCTTCTCGTTCTACGGGTTCTCTGCGTCGCGCTGCTCGTCGCCATCTTCCTAAAGCCGACGAGGGTTGCCCCGCTAAGCGGTTCCGGGACACGGGCGCGACGGGTTGTAGCGGTTATCGACGTGTCGCTCTCGATGGGGTACCGGCGGGGAGGAGCGACCTCGCTCCAGAGCGCGCTGGCCCAGGCTGAGCGCATCCTGACCGGCCTCGGGCCGATGGACACGGCGAATGTGATTGTCGCGGGCGCGTCTCCCGCGCTGATTCAGGGGAGGCTCACGGGCGACATTGCCGCTCTTCGGGCGGCCGTCAGGGGCCTTACACCCACACAGGAGAAGTGCGATGTGCCGGCCGCCGTGGCGATGGCGGCGGAGCAGCTCGGCAGGGCGGGAGCGGGGAGGCGGGAGATATACCTCGTCTCCGACTTCCAGAGGACGAACTGGGCGAACGTGAAGCTCGATGCGGTGCCGCCGGACGTGAAAGTCGTCTTCGTTTCCACCGAGGAGGGGGCGCGGGACAACGTCGCCGTGACCGGAATCCGGCTCCGCCCGTCGACCCCGCGCGCCGGCGACGAAGCGACAGCGGAGGCCGAGATATGGAACGGGACCGGCTCGCCGCGCGCGATTCCGGTGAGGATTCAGAAGGGGAGCGAGGCAACGGTCAGCCAGACGGTGAACGTGCCGCCCTGGTCCAGCGGAACCGCAAGCTTCCCAATCGCTTTCGCCTCCGCCGGCCGGTACGTGCTGCGAGCATCGGTCAACGAGGCTTCCGCCGACGGCCTGGCAGCGGATAACGCGCGCTGGTACGTCGCCGACCTGCAGCACTCGCTCACGGTCGATCTGCTGACGGACGAAAACTCCGCCGCCAGCCCGAATGGCTCATACTTCGTCTCCCACGCGCTGAATCCGACTCCCGGAGACCCAGGCGGAATCCGCGTCGTTCCGAAGCGCGCAGCGGAGCTGACGGACGCGGACCTGCATTCGGCCGACGCGCTCATCCTCTGCAACGTCACGACGATGCCTGCCGACCGGATGCCCAGGATTCTCAAGTACGTTCAGGCGGGCGGCTCGCTGGTCGTGTTTCTCTATGGCGACCACGTCCGGGCGCAGATGGAGGCGCTCAACCGGCTGGCCGGCAGCGGCGAGGGTCTCCCCTTCCTCCCGACGGCGCCCATGGACGTTCGCGAACACGGAAAGGGCTACGTGACACTCTCCGAAGCGCGGTACGAGAGCCCTCTGCTCCGCCTCTTCAAGGACCCCTCCGCTGCCGATCTCGGCCGAATCCGGTTCAACCGGTTCTTCCTCACTACCGAGGTCGACGGGCGCGCCGAGACCCTGCTCAAGTTCGAGGACGGCACGCCGGCCGCGGCGCGGCGCGCTATCGGGG
>Ga0207667_10004138_pt1 | contig 17827 bp, 10 predicted proteins | sample KBSCornC52_FD_184301 | JGI IMG/M metagenome (GOLD analysis project Ga0207667, IMG submission 184301) | Corn rhizosphere microbial communities from Kellogg Biological Station, Michigan, USA - KBS Corn C5-2 (SPAdes) (version 2) | ecosystem: Host-associated > Plants > Roots > Rhizosphere > Soil ...
CCCTGCGGGCAGCCACCACCGCCTATACATATTATAGTACCGACTGCCCAGGCGATGGATATTACACGGTGACCAACAGCACCCAAGGATGCTTTTCCAGCACCTGGCACAGCACCTATTCGGACCACACCGGCAACGCCAATGGATATTTCATGCTGATCAATGCCTCGTATACTCCGAGTGATTTCTATCTCGACACCGTAAAGGGCCTTTGCCCCAATACCACTTACCAGTTTGCCGCATGGATCGCCAATGTGCTTGTCCCCTCTGCCTGCGGCGGCAGCGGCATTCAGCCAAATATCACATTCAACATCGAATCGCCAACGGGTGGTCCCCCTCTGGCAACTTTCAACACCGGGAATATAGCCAGCTCGAGCTCGCTTACCTGGACGCAATATGGTCTGGTCTTTACCACTCCTCCCGGCATCACGGATATAGTGCTGCGGATGACCAATAATGCCCCTGGCGGCTGCGGCAATGACCTGGCCCTGGATGATATCACCTTCCGGCCCTGCGGTCCCAAGGTGCAAACAAGCATCACAGGCAATGCCTCCGGCACCGACACGATCAGCTATTGCATAGACGGGCAGTCGTCCCTCACCTTCGATGGGGCCGTCTCTCCCGGATACAATGCGCCCAGCTATCAATGGCAGGTCAGCACGGACACCGGCAATACCTGGACCGATATTCCCGGACAGCAAGGCACGAGCTATACCCGCCCGGTCAGCGCAGCGGCAGGCTTTTATCAATATCGGCTGATAGTGGGGGAAGGCGCCAATGTGTCCGTACCCAGCTGCCGCGTCTCTTCCAACCTCATCACCGTACGGGTAAGCCCCAAGCCGGTGCCGCAAGTCAGTAATAATGGTCCGAAATGCCAGGGTGATACCATCACCCTGAAAGCCTTTGACGGAGCGCAGTATGCCTGGACAGGGCCGGGCGGCTTCACAGCCGCCGGGCAGGCCGTAGCCCTCAACGATATCATTCCGTCCCAGTCAGGCCAATACCAGGTCCTGGTGACAAGCGCCTATGGCTGCACCCAGACGGATGTCACTAACGTTGTCGCATACGCCAACCCCAACCCGCAGTTCACGGCCACAACCCCCACCTGCGAAAGATCTGTATTGGAGTTCAATGATCAATCCACAGTCAGTGGTGAGACAATCACCAGCTGGAAATGGTATTTTGGCGATGGGGACTCCTCGACGATACCATCCCCTACCCACGCCTATGACACGGCCGGCAGCTATCCAGTGACGCTTATCGTCACCACGGACAAAGGCTGTAGCAACCCACAGCCCTATGTCAGCACTCTTACCGTCCACCCGCTGCCACACCCCAATTTCAGCCTGCCGAAGATATGTTTGGCAGATCCTCAGGCCCTTTTTAACGACTCGTCCACTATCGCCGATGGCACCGAATCCCAATTCACCTATAGCTGGGACTTTGGAGAACCCGCTACCGGCGCGAATAACAGCTCCATGCAAAAAAACGGTACGCATAAATACCAGACGGCAGGCCCTTTCTCCGTCCGTCTGGCGGTCACATCGGTGAACGGCTGTGCGAAGGACACCATAAAGACATTTACCGTCAATGGCCAGAACCCCATACCGGATTTCAGCCTCGGAAATGCCGCCCTGCTTTGCAGCAACCAGCCGGTAGTGCTCACCGATGCCTCCTCCGTCACACCGGGGAACATCATTCGCGTGGAAGCATACTGGGACTATCTGAACGATCCAACCGCCAGGACGGCGGATGATACGCCCTCTGCCGGGAAAAAATATGATCATGCCTACCCGGACTTCAGCAGCCCGGCCAGCAAAAGCTATCGTATATACTATGCCGTTTATTCAGGACAGACCTGTCTCAATCATAAGGTGGAGGACATCACAGTGCTGGCCAGCCCAAAGACGGAGTTTGACGCCCTGAACAATATATGCCAGGAGATAAGAGCTGTCCAGCTGACACAGGGACATGAGATCACAGGTTTTGCAGGCAGTGGCATTTACAGCGGTCGCGGTGTAAGTCAGATGGCATTTTTCAACCCTCCTTTCGCAGGTGCGGGGCTGGATACCTTGCGCTATACCTTCACAGGCGACAACGGGTGCTCCAGCAGCAGCGATCAGACCATCCTGGTATATCCGGCGCCGGTGGCGAACGCAGGCCCCACGCAATATATACTGCAGGGAGAGACAGGTATACTGGAAGGCAGCGGGAGTGGGAATAATATCAGCTTCAGCTGGAGCCCCACCGATGGCATACCGGGCAGCGCCACGGTGCCACGGCCACAAGTTTCTCCCCTGGATAACCTCGTATACACGCTTACTGTTACCTCCGGAGATGGCTGTACGGACAGCTCGAAGGTAGAGGTGGTCGTATTGAAGCCGCCGGTGGTCCCCAATGCCTTTTCGCCCAATGGGGATGGCATCAACGATACATGGGTGATCAGATACCTCAATGAATATCCTTCCGCGGATGTGGAGGTCTTTAACAGATATGGCCAGCCCGTCTATCATGCCACTGGTGGGTATACCAACCCCTGGGACGGGACCTATAAAGGCCAGCCTCTGCCTGTAGGCACCTATTACTGGATAATACGCCCGGGCAGCGGTAGAAAACAGATCAGCGGGTCGGTCACGATACTGAGATAAAAAAAGCCGCCCAAAGGCGGCTTAAATATTTTTGAGACATTCTTCTAGGCCGACACAGCCTTGTTAACCAGCGCCGCCGCCTCGCTGAGCAGGATGGCGGACTGTACTTTAAGACCGGACTCCGTGATCAGCTGTTTGGCTTCTTCTGCATTGGTGCCCTGCAGACGAACGATGATGGGGACCTTGATATCGCCGATGGAATTGTATGCATCGATGACGCCCTGGGCCACCCGGTCACAACGGACGATACCACCGAATATATTGATAAGAATGGCTTTTACCTTGGGATCTTTCAGGATGATACGGAACCCTGCTTCCACCGTCTGCGCATTGGCGGTACCACCTACGTCAAGGAAGTTGGCAGGCTCGCCGCCGCTGAGCTTGATCATATCCATGGTAGCCATGGCCAGACCGGCGCCATTCACCATACAGCCTACATTGCCATCCAGCTTGACGAAATTTAAATTATACTTGCCTGCCTCTATTTCCGTAGGATCTTCTTCGCTGATATCCCGCAGCGCCTCCAGGTCAGGGTGACGCATCAGCGCATTGTCATCCAGGTTCATCTTACAATCCACCGCAATGATCTTTTCATCGCTGGTCTTGAAGAGAGGATTGATCTCCAGCATGCTGCAATCCAGTCCTACATAGGCATTGTATAGATTGGTAACGAACTTTACGCAGTTTGAAAACGCTGCCCCGCCAAGCCCCAGGTTGAAAGCTATCTTTCTGGCCTGGAAGGGTTGTAATCCACCCCCGGGATGTACCCACTCCTTATAGATCTTTTCCGGAGTTTTGTGCGCCACTTCCTCTATATCCATTCCTCCTTCGGTGCTGTACATGATCACATTTTGTCCCTTGGCCCTGTCCAGCAATACGGAGAGATAGAACTCCTTCACCGGGTTAGGACCAGGATAATAAACATCCTGCGCGATCAGCACCTTGTTCACCTTTTTTCCTGCAGGACCCGTTTGAATGGTCACAAGCGTTCCGCCTAATATATTGGATGCTATCTGTTTTATTTCTTCCGCGCTCTTGCCTACTGCAACACCTCTTTGTTCGGTGCCATGAATCTTTCCTTTACCACGGCCGCCGGCATGTATCTGGGCTTTTACCACGGCGAAATTATTTCCAAACTGTACTTTCAATTGCTTATACGCCTCTTCCGCCGCACCTGCATTATCTACCGGAATACCTTCTTGTACAGGCACATTATACTTTTTAAGTTGCTCTTTAGCTTGATATTCATGCAAGTTCATGTAGGAAAAATTTGTTGCCAAAATTAGGGTAAAAATGGTTGACTTTTGATTATTTTTATCGCAGCCTTAACCCCCTTACTATGAATATCACCAACCGGGTCCTGGACAACATTGTAAAAAATGTTTATGTCAGGCTCATATTCTGGTTCCTCCTCGGAGCATTCGCAGCGATATTATTCCACAAGTTCATCCGCACTACCAGCTAATTCCAAACGAACCGGAGGTTCGCCGTCCATAACCGAGCCTGCGAAGGTTACGACCGAGGAGGCCCGTGACGAAGCAGGTCCGCGACGGCCTCAAACATCAGAGACTGTCAATCACTAACCCCGCAACATCATCAAAGATACAGGCGGGCCGAAAGTCTTCCTTTCTGAAGATAAAATGCACTTTCTTCAAACGTAGTCCTTTTACATGCCGCACAAACAGGCCGGAAGCCGGCAGCTCTCCGAACATGGAGAATTCCGGATAGGCCTCTTCCCTTTCCGGCACAAGGTGGACACTATCGGCAGGAATAAATGTCTGTCCTTCGGACAACGAGTCTCCGGCTCGTTCTGCAGTGTCCCTGGATGCTCCTCCGGGCATGCTGATCTCGATATTTTCCAGCACGACATCCTCCACAGGATGATCCGGCAGCCCCACGATAGAAGAAGGAAAAACATTGTGCGCCCCGTCGACGGGAGGGCCTTCCATCTCATATCCTTTATCGGGCTTGCCTGCCGGTACTTCTACACGTACATTTCCGATATAGACATGCCGCAGTATCCCGGCCGGCGCTGCACGATTGCGCCGCCCCAGACGGAGGAAGATGGCATTCCCGGTATTGGTGGCCGTCACATTCCGTATATCGATATTCTCCAGCGTCGCCCCATCCACTGTCTCCAGGGCAATAGCAGACCGGTAGGTGTCATATATCTTCAGGTCCCTCACCCGAATATTGGAGAATACCCCACGACTGGCAGTGCCCATTTTAAAGGCGCTGGCGCTGCTGCGGATGGTACAGTCGGCAATTTCAATATCTTCGCACCTTCCCTGCGCGCTCTCGGACTTAAGACAGATGCCATCATCATCCGCATCGATAAAGCAATGTGTTATCTTTACCTGCCGGCAATCCACCACATCGATGCCGTCATTGTTCCACATAACGGTGCTCTTCACCCGAATGCTGTCGATGGTCAGATGGGAGCATTCCTTGTAATCCTGTATCCAGCAAAGCCCATCCTTTATCGTAATGCCACGGATATCTATCTTATCGCAATGCCTGAACTGAATGAGCTTGGGCCTGTTCCTCTCCTCCGGCCGCATCTGATGCCATGGATTATAGGTCTTCCATTCCGCATCCTGCAAAGTGCCGGCTTCCAGCATCCTGTAAATATCCTTTAAGAGCAACGCGCCTTGTCCATCGATGGTCCCTTTGCCGGTGATGGCGATGTTCCGCTGGCTGTCCGCAACAATGAGCGCAGAGGCCGGTCCGGCGCCATAATCGATCCTATGGGCGCTGCCAAGCACCACGGCATTCTCTTCCAGGTGCAGGTTTACATTCGACCGCAGATGCAGCACACCGGTGACGAAGCGTCCGGGCGGCACCAGCACGATCCCCTGCCCCTGTTTCGCAGCGGCATCGATGGCCTTTTGAAAGGCCCTGGTATTATCCGTACGGCCATCAGCCTTTGCGCCATAGGACAGAACATTAAAAAGGCGGGCCTGCGATGAACAGGCGCCCGCCATTAAGATAAAAAAGACAAACAATATCAGGTTTTTCATATCAGTATCAATAACCGTCATTCTGTTTTAACGCCGGGTTCAGCTTCAAAGCGGAGTTGGGTATCGGGAATATCCGGTGATGCACATCGGCATCCGTCTTGAAGCCCCAGCTGTTCTCATATTTGCCAAACCGGATCATGTCATTCCTATGCCAGCTCTCCTGCGTGAATTCCCGGCTCCGCTCGTTATAAACACTGTCCAGCGTGATGTCTGTCCAGGCAGCGGAAGTGGTGCGCTGCGCCCTCAGCGAGTTCACCAGGGATAGGGCCGTAGCGCCGCCGGTGGCCGTTCCGCCTCGTAAAATGGCTTCCGCCTTCATCAAAAGGATGTCGGAATAACGAAATACAGGAATGTCGTTGTTCTGGTTCCTGGAAGAGGAAGTAGCATCGGGATAGAACTTGATGTCGCGGTATCCCATATTCCAGGCTACTTCGTCATTGCCGCAGTCGAAGGAGGCGACGCTCTGCCGCAACACCACGTCCGGGGTCACAGTCGAAGGAGGCGACGCTCTGCCGCAACACCACGTCCGGGGTCAGATCGAGCTGGTATTTGTACGTAGTCGCATCACCGGGATAAAGGATGGCGTCGTATCCCGCCTTGGTAGTGGTGATGTAAATGGGCGTTGTACCATCCGGCTGGAATTGCGGGCCATGAAGCCATTGTTTGTTCCGGACATCGCCGGGGTCATAGAAGTAAGCATAAAAGGAAGGTATTGTGCTTTCAGGGGCGCTGGGTGTAAAGGGTATATTGAAATAGTTGTAGCCGCCGCCTGCCGCTACTTTCCCCATGCTCCGGGGCACATCATAGCGGGAGTGGTTATTCACGCACCGGAAACCCCAGTTGCCATTGTCGAAATTGGCGTCATAGGGAATGGCAAAGATAAATTCCGGGATCTGCGGCCCGTTGTCGGGATAGAACATCTTCAGGTAGGTGCTCATAGGCTGAAGACCATACAGGTTGGAGTTGATGATATTGTCGCAGGCGGCGATACAGTCATCATAGCGTTTGGAGCCTGTATAGACCTCTGCATTCAGGTACATTTTCGCCAGAAGGGCATAAGCGCCGTATTTATTGAACCTCCCGTATACAGACTGGTCCGTTGCCGAGCTGAGATTGGGGATGGCTCCCTTTATCTCGCTTTCGATGAAATTGAAAACGGTGGCCCTGTCAGCCTGGGTGCGCGGCGTAAAGTCTCCGTATACCGTATCGATAGGCGCACCGCCATAGTTATCCATCATCATGAAATAAGCAAAGGCCCGGACCATTTTCATTTCCGCCAGGTATTGATTCTTCGAGGCGCCATCGGGCATGGTCTTGGTCAAAATGGAAATGGTCTGATTGGCGGCCCCGATGATAGTGCTCATCCAGCCCCAGTTGCCCGTGACATAACCATTATCCGGCGTATAGGTATGGTAATGCATCTGCATGTTTTGAGCGCCGTCATACCAGTTGCCGCCGCGGGCAGGCAGAATAGCCTCATCGGTGCTCAGGGTCTGCTGAAAAAAATACTCTACGCCATAGTTACCCCGCAAAGCCACATACACAGGCCCCGAGGCAGAGATAAAGGAAGTGCTGTCCTGTGGGAATACATCCGGGGTCAGCTCGGTAGTAATGGGGACATTCAGCTTATGACAGGACAGAAAGGTCATAAGCAGTACAGGTATCGTTATATATTTTATAATTTGTTTTTGCATAATGCTCGTTTTAATCGTTGGCTGAATTAAAAGGACATGCTGGCTCCTACCAGAAAAGTGCGGGTCTTAGGATAGAAGTTGTTATAATCCACCCCTGGCGCTATGCCGCCCTGGTTCACTTCCGGATCGACGCCTTTATAGCCAGTGATCACAAAGAGGTTGTTCACCGAACCATATACCCTCAGCTTCTTAATATAAGGGCTCACATTCTTGAAGTTGTAGGCCAGGGTGGCATTGTCAAACCTCAGGTAGCTGCCGCTCTCGATAAATCTATTGGAATACATATAATCGTTGTAGTCCGCAACGGACTCGTTCATGGCATCCGCCGAGATATTGCCGTATTGAGCCAGCTTGGGGCTGAACAGGTCGGCGCGGGTGGCATTGTAGATCTTATTGCCAAAGACCCCTCTGAGGAAGAAGTTGAGATCCCAGTTCCCGTAACGGAAAGTATTGGTCCATCCCAACAGGAGCTTGGGCTGGGCGCTGCCCGTATAATGATAGTCCGTCCCATACACGATGCTGGTGGTCAGCTTGCCATTGTGATCCACGAACTGTGATATGCCGTTGGCATCCTTACCGGCATATTGCAAGGTAAAGAACTGACCCAGCGGGTGACCGGTTTTTAACAATTGCAAGCTGCTGCCTGACCGGCCGCCGCCTTCGGGATAGGCCGCCCCTACCGAGTCGCCGCCCGAGAACAAAGGATTTTGCAGGCTGGTGATCTTATTGGTATTATGCGCCAGGTTCAGCGAGGTGGTCCAGGTGAGGTCCCCTCTATCCACTACAGCGGCCGTCAAATTCAGCTCGATGCCCTTGTTATTCATGCTGCCCCCATTGGCCACGATGCTGCCGGTTGGCACCAGGATACGATCCACCGCATAAGACCAGATCATGCCGGTGGTGTTCTTATTATATACGTCCAATGCACCTGTGACCTTCCCATGCGCTACGGCGAAATCCACCCCGATGTCGGCGGTGGACGTCTTTTCCCAGCGCAGGTTCGCATTTTGCGTTTGTGTGGGACCGTATGCAGCCACGGTTGTGCCATTGTAATAATAGGAACCAACGCTGCCCTGGATAAACTGGGCGGTGTATGCGCTGAAGCCGCTGGAATTACCCGTTACGCCATAGCTGCCTCTCAGTTTCAGGTCGCTGAAAGTGCTTTGTCCTTTCATGAAGTTCTCCTCGATGATACGCCAGGCCGCCCCGACGGAAGGGAAATATCCCCATTGCTTGTTGGTCCCGAAGACAGAGCTGCCGTCCCGACGGATGGAGCCTTGCAGCAGGTATTTATCCTTGTAATTATAATTCACCCGGGCAAAGTCGGAGATAAGCCTCGTCTCCTGGTAAGTGTCCGTACCAAAGCTGACATGAGGGGAGGAATACGCATAGGGGTTGCTCAGCGACAGGTTGTTGAAGCTGGTGTTATCTACCGCGAAATTGAATGTGGTGGCCTGGAAGCCATTGCCCAGCACATTGTTCTGCCAGGAATAGCCCAATACGGCGTTGATCGTGTGATAGCCGAACTTCCTGTTCCAGGTGAGATAGGTCTCGAGTATCTTGCTGGTATTCGTATAGGACTGCCTGGTAGCTTGTCCATTCTTCCCGAAGGTCTGCTGGGAGTGGCCATACAAGGCAGGATTGGGGTTATCGTACATTCCCGTATAATTGTTCGTGAAATACTTGTCCAGGTACTGTCCCACCAGCGTGGACAGGTTCATATAGGCAAGATTGACGTCATAGCTGAAGCCGAACGGCAGCTTGACCTGGGTAGTAAAACTGCCTACCAGGTTATTGTATTTTGTATTCAGCTGCGCATTGTTCATCATCGCTACAGGGTTGTAATAACCCGAATTGATGAAGTTCTCGAAATACGACCCGTCGCTGTTCTTTACAGGGGACACAGGCAAATAACGGGCCGCCTGCAGCAGGACGGTATTGCGGTAAGGGATATCGTTGGCGTTGCTGTTGGAGTTGGTGACATTTGCCGTGAATTTTATCTTATCGTTCAATGCATACTGTTCCACTCCCAGCCGGGCAATGACGCGCTCGAGCGAGCTGTGCTGAAGGATACCCTCCTTATAGGCATAGTTCAGGCTGGCGATATAGCTGCCATGCTCGGAGCCGCCGCTCAATGCGATGTTGTGATTGTGGGATATCGCAGTGCTCCTTTGTATGGCTTTCTGCCAGTCCGTATTGGCGCCCTTGTCATCCGCGGGCAGCAGGGCGGAGCCGTTCTTCTTCATGAACTCGCGCAGTTGAGGGCCGCTCATTACTTTTAGTCTGCTGGACACTTTCTCGGCGCCCACATACCCTGAGTAGCTCACCTGTGCCGCGCCGGCCTTTCCCTTCCTCGTCGTTACGATGATCACGCCCGATGCCGCGCGGTTCCCATAAATGGCGGTGGCCGCCGCATCCTTCAATACATCTATCGAGGCGACGTCATCCGGCGCAATGAGGGAAATATCGGCGCCCGGCACGCCATCTATGACATAAAAAGGAGTTTGAGAGCTGTTGAGGGTGGAAGTTCCCCGCAGGACCACTGCTGCCGGGGTATTGGGATCCCCGTTGGCCGTGATGTTAAGACCCGGCACTTTGCCTTGCAGCAATTGTCCCACATCGGTAATGGCGCCCTTGTTGAGGTCCTCTTGTTTTACCGTGGTGACAGCGCTGGAGAGGTTCTTTCGGCTGGCCCGGCCATATCCCACGACCACCATATCACCCAGGTTTTGCGTCTCCCTGTGCAGCACGATGTTCATGGTAAGATGTCCGCTCACCGGCATCTGTAAGGACTGGTATCCAATAAAGCTGAATACAAGGGTTGCATTTTCCTTTACACCCGACATGGTGAACGATCCGTCGGCTGCCGTCGTTACACCACCCTTTCCGCCTTTTACCTGGATGGAGACGCCGGCCAAAGGGGCGCCCGCCTCATCGGTGACCTTACCTGTGACCGTCACCGGGGGAGGAGCATCGGCTGCCGCGGCAGCCGGGTCCTTGACCTTTATAGCAATGGTCTTGTCCACGATCTCATAAACCAGGGGCTGGTCCTTGAATATGGCGTCCAGCACCTTGGCCAGGTCCTGGTCGACCACACTGATGGTCACTTTATTGGCATGTTTGAGCATGTCCAGCTTGTACCAGAAGACATAGCCAGTCTGGGACTTTATCTCCTTGAACACGGTTTCCAGGGATTGCTTTTTTGCCGAGAGCGTTACTTTTTGCGCATAGCTTCCGGCGCTGGCCTGCAAACACGCTACTGTAAGTAGGATGGCAGTCAATCTCATGACAAGAAATAGTTTACTGGTTGTTTTGGTTGGTAAAAGCCAGTATCTCAATAGGGCTTTTACATGACGATTCAATTGCATAGATTTGCAGTGTTTGGGTTTACAATTTTCGATCATCGTTAACAGGATCTCGTTCTTTGCTGGCCCGGACATTATTCCGGGGGCGGTCTCCACCCGCTCCTGGATTTTTTATATCCTTAGGGCCCATGACAAAGTTTGATCAGGGAGCTTTATCCATATAGCGCTTTTAATATTGCGGGAAAAGTGCGTTTTGAAATATAGCCCTTTCCCCGCAAAGGGCTAATGTCTGACCTTCGGTCGAACCGCTTCCAGCGGTTCCTGCAAGGATTACTGTACCAATATCTTCTTTCCATCCACCGTAAAATGAACACCGCTGGCCTCCAGCACCTTCAATACCCTCGATACATTGACATTCCGGTACATCTCGCCCTGGAAGAGGTCTTTCGGTATTCCGTTGGTATAGACCACCTCTACATCGTACCAGCGGGACAGCTGTCGCATCACATCTTCGACGGTGGCTCCGTTGAACTTGAATAATCCATTCTTCCAGGCGACGGCTTCCTCTACATCGGCCGTAGCGACCTTGACCTCCGTTGCGCTGGTCCAGCTGGCTTGCTGACCTGGTTGTAATGGAAGGGCAGCCCCATCTTTACGCACTCTTACCGAACCTTCCAGCAGGGTGGCACGCACTGCCGGCTCATCCGCATAGGCTTTAACATTGAAGTGCGTGCCCAGCACCTCTATCTCCGCAGGGGCTTGCCCTTTCTGGGATATTATGGATACCTTGAATGGCATGGATGCATTGTGGGCGATCTCGAAATAGGCTTCGCCTCGCAGCTCCACTACCCTTTCCTTTCCGGAAAAACAGGTAGGATATCTAAGGGAGCTGGCGGCATTCAGCCATACTTTGCTGCCGTCAGGCAACAACAGCTGATATTGACCTCCTCTTGGGGTTGTCAAAAGATTATAAGCAAGGGGGGATGCAGCAGTAGTACGATAGGTCAGCTGTCCGTCCTTATTCTTGACCAGCTGCGTATTGCCCTGCTGTCCAAGCACTCCGTTCTTTGCATCGTCCAGGTCGATGGTCGAATTGTCCGCCAGCGTGAGAGTGGCCTTGTTACTCCCGGGTACGACATCCTGTCCCGGTGCCGGCGTCACCGGGGACGATATGGCTACAGACTTTACAGTATTATGCCGGCTGTATAAAAGCCATCCGGAGCCGGCAAGCAGCAGCACGGCGGCGGCAGCCATCCACCGTCCGCGCGTCATACGGCGCACCCTGGCCGGCGGCGAGGTCCTGGTCTGTATCTTTTGGAACAGGTATTCCCAGTGTTCCTGCTGATAATCCGTAAGGCCAGGCTGCTCAGCAATAAGGGGTTCCAGCGCCGTACGCATCTGCCCGGAATGGTCCTGCCGAAGGAGATGGTCCAGCTCTTCCTGCTCCTCATTTGTGAGGCTGTCTTCCAGGTATTGCCTTAATAGATAAGAGAGTCGGTCTGTGCTCATATGCTTTCAAGACCGGCGCTCTTTGAAAAAGGACTACGTGCAACAAAAATTTTTGGGGCCTTCGCCGGACCTGCTTCGACACGGAGCTACGCTCATAACCTTCGTTGGTTCCAACACTGTTGGACCCGCCTCGGTTACCTCGGTCGGAACCTTGTGGTTCCAGACAACCGGCCTCCGGCCCGTTCAGGAAATTTTTTTTTACCGGGATAATATCCATGCCACCAGGGCGGGCAGCAAATTGCCGAGATGCAGACGAATGGACTTCAAGGCCTTGACCAGCTGGTTCTTAACAGTGCTGTTGGAGAGGTTGAGCTCGGAAGCAATTTCAGGTATGCGTTTGTATTGTTCGCGGCTCATACGGTATATCTGACGGCAGGCTCCGGGCAACCGCTCGATGGCCTGTTGCAGCCGCTGCTCGGTCTCCCTGTAAGAGATGAATTGTTCCGTGGAAGGCGCTCCTTCGACAGCCGTCTTCCGGATATATTCCGCCAGGCGCTGCTCTTTTGTCTGCCGCTGAAGGAAGTCGATGGACTCGTTGGAGACGATACGAATGATATAGGCTCTGGGATTTTCCACTTCCGACAGCCGCTCCCGGTGGGCCCATATCTTTAAAAAGACCTCTTGTAATACTTCTTCCGCCGCGGAAGGATTTCGTGTCAATTTGACAACAAACGGCTGTAGCTGCTTATTGTAATGGTGGAACAGCTGCCGGAAAGCTTCTTCATCTCCTTCCGCCAGCCGGGAGAATAATATTTTTTCATCGTATTGAGCAGCCGTTAGCAATGGAAATGTAGTATCCCATAAAAATAGAAAAAAAGATAATACGCGTGGGAACGTAACCGGTTTCGTACGAAAATAAATATTTTTCAACGGTCGTACGGAGCTTCGGTTCGTACCAAAATAATTTTTTCCAGGCAGCCTAAATAGACTCTCTCGGCACCAGCTGCGCGGCCAATTTGATGGGCGCATTTTCAGGCGGAGCTTCTGTTCCCGTGTGTCTCAGCCGCTCGATCAGCGCAGCCATGGCCTGCTGACCGATTTCACAAATGGGCTGCTTGATCACGGATATCGTAGGGGTATACAGTCTGAAAATATCATTGTCGTCGAAGCATAAGAAAGCTTTGTCCCCGGGGATTTGTACATTCAGCTTCTTGGCAGCTTCGATCCCGAGCACTCCCAGGTAGTTGGTAAGAAAGAAGAGGGCGTCGCAATCTTTTCCATCGCCGGTAAGAAAATCCTCCACTTCCTCCAGAGCCGCTACATGCACATACCCATAAGGCACCTGCCTGACCAGGCGACGATCCTGCGGCATATCATGTTTCCTCAGCGTGTCATAATAAGCCTGCAGGCGATCGTGCATGTGAGCCATATCCGCCTCGATGGTCACCAGGCCTATCTGCTGATATCCTTTGGCAATAAGGAACTCCATGCCTTCCGCCACACCTGCATAATTATCCACCAGCACGGAAGGTATCTCTTCGTGTTCGGGGAAATAACGGTCGATGAGGACCACCGGCTTGTTCTCGGCCTGCAGCCTTCGTATCTCTTCGGCGAGGTTCAAGGTAGGAGTGATGATATAGCCGTCTACCTGCCGCTGGGACAGCATGCTGATCAATTCACGGGCCTTTGTCTCATCGTTGTCCGTACTGCAATACACGACCTTATAATCATATTTTTTAGCCTCGTCCTCGATGGTCTTGGCCATGGCCGCAAAGAATGCGTTGGAAATATTTTCGACAATAAGACCAATTGTCTTGGTCTTGCCCGTACGCAACCCTCTGGCAAGCTGGTTGGGACGATATCCCATCTCCCGGGCAACATTCTCCACCTTCTCGATGACCTCTCTGCTGATACGCATCTTGACAGCCTTATCATTCATCACAAAAGAGACCGTGGAGACCGAAACCCCGGCTTTACGGGCAATGTCGCTAATTGAAACTTTCTTCATTACATTTTTCTTGAATTAATGTCTTCTCAATGGCGAAGAAGAACCTAGCCAACGATATGCTGCTATTTGAGAGCAAATCCGGCCATTTATCCGCCACTTGTTAATCAGACATATTAATGTAGGTTTGTGGTTACTAGGGTAAAGATAACTAAATCGTTTTAGCCTCTCACATTTCGTAAATATTTATTTTTTTTCCTACCTTACTGTACCCAACCTGCTTATAGATGAAAAGGCTAGAACTAGTTGCCGTCTTACTTCTATGTCATTTATTATCATCCTCACAGCGCCCTTGTCAGCCCATTACCACCACTCTTACAGGACCTGCAAAAGGTTTACCAGGCATTGGTATCAAAGTGTTTAATGGCTATCCCTCCCACACCCTTTCCAATCGGGCATTGGAATGGGAAGTAACATTGAACGGATCGGTAGTGCAAAAAGGCAAAGTGCCGGTCCTGACCGTTGCGCCCCAGCATTCAGGTACGATCCGCCTGCCGGCCAGGATCCCCGCAAGCCCCGGTGAGGTATTCCTTAATATCTCCTATCGTGTGAAAAAACCGGAGCCCTCCCTGCCGGCTGGCTCTATCGTAGCCTGGGAGCAGCTGCGTCTTCGGGACTATGTCAATGATCTGTCCGTACACCCCGCCGGAGAACTTAGTTTTGCGGACTCGGGCGGAACATTCACGATCACCTCAGCCGCCACTGCCCTGAACCTGCAGTTCAACAAACAGACGGGATGGCTGCAGCACTATGCAATGGGCGCCCGGCAGCTGGTGGCAGACAGCTCAGGACTCATCACCGATCTGGGACACTCTCCCGCTCCGGGCCAGGAGCCAAGACTGCAGCTTTTCTCTACCAGCACTTCCACAGATATGGCCGTTGTAAAGGCGGACTATCTTATTCCCGAGACGCCTTTATTATTACACGCCCGCTATACCGTAAATGCCAAAGGTGAAATGCAGGTGGAACAGTTCCTGGAAGTGGATACAACACAACCGCGCGATACCGCGGCGGGGCCGTCTGTCGTAAAATATCCTCCTCTGTTTGGGATGAAATGGATACTGCCGGCGGGCTTCGACTCGGTGATCTATTATGGAGCGGTTCCTGCCACTGACAGCTGTCACCGCACCCGTACCGACATCTATCATCCCCCTGCGGATGATACGGGCACATGGACGGATATTCGCTGGTGTAAGCTTACGGATGGACTAGGCCACGGGTTGCTCATTGCCGCCGACAGCTCTCTTCTGAACCTGCGCATGCACGGTCGTCAGCTGAATATAGACCATCCTTATACCGGCCCGGACAAGGACAGTTACCATTACATATATATAGTGCGGGAATTGGTCTCACCGGAAAAATAGCCCAATTCCCGCATATCGCTAATGTCTGAGGACTTCGGCGGACCTGCTTCGACACGGTCCTTCTCGTTCGTAACCTTCGCCAGAGGCTCGGTTATGGACGAACCGCTTCCAGCGGTTCCTTGTAGGTAACGCCACAGAGACGTATCTTTAACGCATGTTAATCAAATTCTCTTTGCTGCTGAGCGCTGTACTAACAGCCTTCCTTACCTGCAAAGCTCAACAGGACATTCTTCCTGCCGCGGACTCCCTCATCCGGCGGATCCTGCCTGCTGAACAGGCCAATGATCTTATATTGGAAACATTACCGTCAGCGGAGAACAAAGATGCTTTTGAAATAGAGCAGGGGCCAAAGCACAAGATCATTCTCCGCGGCAGCACGGGCGTCGCGCTTGCCTCGGCCCTCTATTATTACCTCAATGAGTACTGTCATTTCCAGATCACCTGGAATGGCACGCATTTGGACTTCTTCCAGGATCAGCGGCTGCCTGAAGTTCCGGTGAAGATACACAGGACGACTCCTTATACTTATCGTTACTATCTCAACTACTGCACCTTCAACTATAGCATGAGCTGGTGGGACTGGCCTCGTTGGGAAAAGGAGATAGACTGGATGGCCCTTCACGGCATCAATACCCCGCTGGCCATCACCGGAGAGGAATATACCTGGTATACGGTATATAAAGAAATGGGATTCCCGGATGAGGAATTACAGGCGTTTTTTAGCGGTCCCGCTTACTTCGCATGGGGCTGGATGGGCAATCTGGATGGATGGGGAGGCCCCCTGCCGCTGAGCTGGATCAAAAGCCATGCGGAGCTGCAGAAAAAAATACTGCAACGTCAGCGCTCATTGGGTATGCGGCCGGTGTTGCCGGCCTTCACAGGTCATGTGCCGGCAGCCTTTTCAAAACATTTCCCCTCCGCAAAGATCAAGACCACCAATTGGAAGAATGGATTTGCCGACACCTATATCCTCGATCCTTCGGACCCGATGTTCGCCATCATCGGTAAAAAATTTTTAGAAACACAGACCCGCATTTTTGGCACCGACCATCTCTATTCCTCCGATACATTCAACGAGAATGAGCCGCCTTCGGACGATCCTGCTTTCCTGGCAGACCTGAGCCGGCGTCTTTATGAAGGCATGCGCTCGGCCGATACAGCCGCGATCTGGGTCATGCAGGGATGGCTTTTTTATAGCGACCGGAAGTTTTGGAATGCTCCACAGATAAAAGCTCTGCTGGATGCTGTCCCCAATGAACACATGCTGTTGCTGGACCTGGCGGCAGAGATCGAACCCATCTGGAGACGAACAAATGCATTTTACGGGAAGCCCTGGATCTGGAATATGATACACAATTTTGGCGGCAACATAAGCATGTTCGGCCGGATGGATGGAGTAGCTTCAGGCCCCGCCGCAGCGCTGCGCGATAAGGCCTCCGGCAGGATGCAGGGCATCGGTCTTACCATGGAAGGCATCGAGCAGAACCCCGTCCTGTATGAATTGATGACAGCCCATACATGGCGCGACTCCGCCATCGACCTCGACAAATGGCTGCCAGATTACGTGACCAACAGATATGGACATACGGACAAGTCAGCTATTGCAGCCTGGAAGATCTTGCGCAACACCGTATACAATGGGAAAGATATCCGCGATGGGGCGGAGTCGATCATCACCGGCCGGCCTACATTTTCAGCGGCCACTGTCTGGACACGTACGAAGCTGAACTACGAGCCTTCCGACCTGCTCCCCGCATGGGACCTCTTTATGGAGGCTGCGCCCGCATGTCACAACAGCGATGGATTTCAATACGACCTGGCAGACATCACCCGCCAGACCCTGGCCAATTATGCCCACACCCTCCAGGAAAAATGGATACAGGCTTACAGGGAAAAAAACAGCAGCGCCTTTGCCAGCTCCACCCGCCGCTTCCTGGAGCTCATCGACGATATGGACAAGCTGCTGGCCACCCGGAAGGATTTTCTTCTCGGACCCTGGATCGCCGACGCACGTCGCTGGGGGACCACAGCAGCTGAAAAGGACCTGTATGAACGAAATGCCCGCGACCTGATCACCCTCTGGGGCGATGCCAACAGCCCTCTTCATGAATACTCCTGCCGTCAATGGAGCGGTCTGCTGACGGATTTTTACAAGGCCCGGTGGCAGCAGTTCTTCGATTTGCTCCGAAATTGCGTGGAAGGCTCATTACAGCCCGATCTGGAGGCATTCGATAAAAAGATCAGCGCATGGGAATGGGAGTGGGTCAACAGCCGGAAAGACTATCCAACAAGCCCTGCAGGCAAGACGGTGTCTATCGCCCGGCTGCTGTACAAAAAATACC
>Ga0207667_10004139_pt1 | contig 17821 bp, 19 predicted proteins | sample KBSCornC52_FD_184301 | JGI IMG/M metagenome (GOLD analysis project Ga0207667, IMG submission 184301) | Corn rhizosphere microbial communities from Kellogg Biological Station, Michigan, USA - KBS Corn C5-2 (SPAdes) (version 2) | ecosystem: Host-associated > Plants > Roots > Rhizosphere > Soil ...
GATTGTATCACCGGCGTCAGCTCGGGCGTCGGCCGGGACGCTGCCGAAGACCTCGCCATGCGCGGGAATCAGCTAGCGATCGTCGGGCGGTGTTCGGGTAGAGGAGCTCGCGAAGACGACTGCGGCTATCCGTCCGTCAGCGACTTCGACGGCCTCTGGCAGATGACTTCAGACGGCGGGTAGTAGCCGCCGTGCCGATGGGGTGCTCCACTCTTGATTTCAAGTTCGCATCGTCCGCGGACCATCCGCGACCCTACCCACCACCCCCGCTACCATCGCCACATGCGCAGCACACCGGCGGGCACCCCGGATGACAAGCCGCGAGAGCGCATCCTGATCCTCTCGGCCGGCGTCGGGGCCGGCCACAACTCGGCCGCCGCCGCGCTCAAGCAGGCCTGCCTGGCGCGCGACGACGTCGAGGAGGCGCTCGTCGTCGACGTGCTGCAGCAGAGCAGCACGTTGTATCGGGATCTGCTGGGCAAGGGCTACTTCGTGCTGGTCGAGAATGCGCCGTGGCTGGTCGACTGGGGGTACGACGTCAGCGACCTGCCGTTCAGGCGGCGCGGGCCGATCGATCCGTGGACGCGGGCCAACTCGATTCCGGTGACCACCGAGATCAAGCGGTTCAAGCCGACCGCCATCGTGTGCACGCACTTCTTGCCCGCTCAGCTGGTGGCGTCGCTCGTGCTGCGGGGCGCCACCGACGCGAAGACCGCGATCGTGACCACCGACTACGACTTTCAGGGGCTGTGGTTGACGAGTGCGTTCCACGCCATCTTCGTGGCGCGCGAAGAGGGGCGCGTGCAGCTCACGGCGCAGGGGGTTCCGGCCGACCGTGTGGCTGCTGTCGGCATCCCGATCTCGGCGCCACCGGCCTCGGATGTGCAGCCGACCGCGTTCGTGTGGGATCCGGATGCCGTCCCGAAGCTGCTGATCTCGGCTGGCGCGTCGGGTGGCGACTACGCCCTCGCGGTGGTGCGGCAGACGATGCATGTGCGCTCGCCGTTCCGGGCGACGGTGGTGTGCGGGCGCAACGACGAGCTGCAGCGGCAGATCGAGCAACTCGTGGCGCCGGCCGGCGATCGGTACCGGGTGCTCGGCTACACGGCCGAGATGCCGCAACTGCTGCGCGAAGCCGACCTGTTCATCGGCAAGCCGGGCGGCCTGTCGGCCTCGGAGTGCATGGCGGCCGGGCTGCCGATGGTGCTGGTCAACCCGATCCCGGGGCAGGAGGTGCGCAACGGCGACTACCTGATGGAGCAGGGCGCCGCCGTGCGCTGCAACACCCCCTCGACCATCGGCTGGAAGATCGACGAGGTGCTGCGCGAACCCGGCCGGCTGCAGCGGATGCAGGCCGCGGCTCAGCGGATCGGTCGCCCGATGGCGGCGGCCGACGTGCTTTCCGGGTTGCTCGACGGTCCGGCTCGGCCGCTCGTGATGACGCGCGGTGCGCAGCGGTCGATCCTCCGGGCGAGCTCGCAGCGCCTGATCGCCAGCGATCTGAGCGGACCCAAGTCGCTGGTGCGCCTGGTCGACCCGGTGACCGACAGCACGGTCGCGTTGCTGCGAGCCGAAGAGCTCGCCGAGCTGCAGACCCGGCATCCCGAGCGGGATGGACACCTGGTGCTGCAGCGCGATGATGCGCTGGTTCCGCTGCGGTGGGAGGCGCGGCGCCTGCTCAAGAGCGTGCTGCGCGGGGATGCCGAACTGCCGGTGCGGGTCGAGTTCGTGTCGGCGTCGGCCGGTGCAAAGGCCGTGCGCCCGTCCAGCTGAGGGGGCTGTGCGGGGCGGCGAGCAGCGCCCACTCGCCCGGCCGGGGCGACCACTGCCGGGTCGCGGGATCGCGCTGCAGGGTGGGCGTGGCATCCAACGCGATCTGGATGACGATCTCGCCCCCTGCGGGCACGGTCACCTTCTGGAAACCCAGCAGTTGGGCCACCGGCCGGTCGACGGACACGTCTGCGGCGTACACCTGGACGACCGTGGTGCCCTCGCGGTCGCCCGGGTTGCGCACTCGCACCTCGGCCGTGCCACCCGCCGTGCCATCCGCGTCGCCGAAGCGGTGCGAGAGCAGCTCGTGCTTGAGGGCGCTGTAACCGAGCCCGAACCCGAACGGGAACGCCGCCGCATGCCCGTCGGCGTCGAGCTTGCGTTGGCCCCAGCTGCCGTCGTAGACGACCTGCAACGCGGTGCGGTCGAAGGGCGGCAGGTGGGCCGGGTCGGTCGGGATGACGAACGGCAGCCGGCCGGTCGGCTCGGACGCGCCGGTCAGCACGTCGGCCAGCGCGCGGCCGCCCTCCATGCCGCCGTACCAGGCGATCACCAGCGCGGGAACCTGCTCCGACCAGCCATCGGTCAGGATCGCGCTGCCGCCGATCAGCACGACCATGGTTCGCGGGTTGGCGGCCGTCACCGCGTGGATCAGCTCGATGTCCGAGGAGCGCAGCGCGAGCGAACGACGGTCGCCGCCACGCACGAAGCGCGCCGAGAGCCGAACCAGAGCGCTCAACGGGCCGCGCAGAACGCCCGTGGTGAACGCGGCGCCGAGCACCCCCAGCTCGACCGTGTCGGTGAGCACCGATTCGCCCTCGTCGTGCTGGTCGAGCCCGACGACCACGATCGCCACCTCTGCTCGGGATGCCGCGGCCGCCGCCGCGCGGGCGCTCCGGCCCGAGGGCGTGACGATCCGCGCCCCGGGCAGGGCCTCGCGCAGCCCTCGCAGCGGCGAGACCGTCGACGGCGGACGAACGCGCGACGAGCCGTGATCGCCGAGGTTGTCGCGGTCGGCCAGGCGGCCCACGACGGCGATGCTCCGGATGCCGGGGCCCAGTGGCAGCAGCGGTGCGGTATCGGCCGCATCCCCATCGAGCCCAGCGGCCACCGGCTCGTTCTTCAGCAACACGATCGACTCCGTCGCGACCCGCCGCGCCAGCGCCCGGTGCTCGGGCGACGCGACCGCGGCCGCCGTCGGCTCGTCGGCATCCCGGCTCGCGTGGTGCAGCAGCGTGGTGCGCAGGATGCGGTGCGCCGCCCGCACTACTGTCGCGCGGTCGAGCCGGCCCGTGCGCAGCGCGTGCGGCAGCTCGCGGGCGCGCCGCAGCCGCAGCGGCATCTCGATCTCCATGCCGGCCTGCAGGCTGGCGGCCGCGTCGTGGGTGCCGAACACCCAGTCGCTGCTGACGAATCCCTCGAAGCCCCATTCCTTGCGCAGCACGTCGGTCAGCAGGGGAGCGTTCACGTCCATGTAGCGGCCGCGCACCTGGTTGTATACGGTCATCAGGGAGTCGGCCCCGGCATCCACGATCGCCTTGAAATGGGGCAGATACACCTCGTGCAGCGCGTGCTCGTCGACCGCCACGTCGACCTCGAACCGCATGTCCTCCATCGAGTTGAGCGCGAAATGCTTCACGCACGCCATCGCGTTCGGCTGCAGGCCGCGGGTGATGGCGACGCCCATGCGGCCGGTCAGCACCGGGTCTTCGCCGTAACACTCCTGCGCGCGACCCCATGCCGGATGCCGCAGCAGATTCACGCACACCGACGCCGAGTAGTTCGCGCCCCGAGCCCGGGTCTCGAGCCCGATCGCGCGACCCACCTGCTGCTCGAGCGCCGGATCCCAGGTGGCCGCGCGGGCCATCGTCACCGGGAAGGCCGTGGACTTGCCGATCACCACCCCGCGCGCCCCGTCGCTGAAGCGGATGCCCGGGATGCCCAGGCGCTTGATCGCACCCGCGACGAACGGCCGATTGATCAGCAGCCACGGGATGAACGGCAGCACCCACGGGCGCGCGTCCCCGTCGAGCAGTCCGAGCAGTTCGTGATCGGTCAGCTCGGCGATCAGCCGGTCGGCCGCCGCGTCGGCGTCGAGCTCACCCGCGCGAACGGCTCGCACGGCGTCGTCGTACGCGGTCGGGGCTGACTCCATGGGGTGAATTGTGTCTCACGAGTTCGAGAGCTTGTAATCCGTGAGGAGCCTGCGCCGGCGGTGCTATCATTGATGGCACTTGGAGGTGGACGACATGGCAGCAGTCAGCGTCAGAGATCTCGATGACGACGTGAAGGAACGCCTCCGCACCCGCGCGGCCGGAAACGGCCGATCGATGGAGGCCGAAATTCGCGCGATCCTGGTTGCGGCGGTGAACGAGCCGACGGAGTCTGAGGGGCTGTTGACCGTCATCCTGGATCGATTCGGCGCCCTCGATGGGGTCGAGTTGGATCTTCCGCCCCGCTCGACGCCCGCTCGCGCCGCGGATTTCGCGTCGTGATCGTCGTCGACACCAACGTGATCTCAGAGCTCATGAGGCCGTCGCCGTCACCCGCCGTCGTGAACTGGGTACGAGCGCAGAGCCAGCGGGAGTTGTATACGACCTCGGTCACCCTCGCCGAAGTCCGCTACGGCATCCACAGGCTGGAAGATGGTCGCCGCAAAGACCTCTTGACGTCTACGGCTGACGAGATCTTCGCCGCATTCGACAAGTACGTCCTTCCTTTCGATCGATCGGCAGCGCTCGAATACGCCGACGTTGTGACAACGCGCGAGCGCGCGGGTTCGCCGATCGACGGATTCGATGCTCAGATCGCCGCGATCTGTCGCAGCCACCAGGCGAGGCTGGCCACACGCAATGTCAAAGGCTTCGACGGCACCGGGATCGAGATCTCCGATCCGTGGACGCCGTGATGATCGGATCCCAGCAGGAGGGTCGTGGGAGCAACCCGAGTCACCAAGCCGACGGCTTGTAGTCCTTCAGAAACACCCCGAACACATCGTCGCCGGCCTCGCCGCGCACGATCGGGTCGTAGACGCGAGCCGCGCCATCCACCAGGTCGAGCGGGGCATGGAACCCCTCCTCGGCCAGCCGCACCTTGGTCGGGTGGGGTCGTTCATCGGTGATCCACCCCGTATCGACCGACGTCATCAGGATCCCGTCGGTCTCGAACATCTCGCGCGCGCTCGTGCGGGTGAGCATGTTCACGGCCGCCTTCGCCATGTTGGTGTGCGGGTGGCCCGGGCCCTTGTAGCCGCGGGCGAAGACGCCCTCCATCGCCGAGACGTTCACGATGTATTTCCGTCGAGCCGTTGAGGCGGCCAAAGCCGGCCGCAGCTTCGAGATCAGGATGAACGGGGCCGTCGTATTGGCCAGCTGCACCTCGAGCATCTCGAGCGGGTCGACCTCGTTCACGGTCTGCGTCCACGAGTTGGAATCGTGCAGGTCGGGCAGCAGCCCGCCGGCGTCGATCGCGGTGCCGGCAGCGAGGCGCTCGAGCGAGCTCGAGCCTGCGGCCATCGCCGCCCCGGTCAGCTCGTCGGCGCGAGCGGCAGCCGACGCCGCGGCCGCGAGGATCGGGTGGGCGGCGACCGAGCGCTCCAGCGCGAGCGGGTGGGCGTCGTTCGTGTGCCCGAAGGTGACCAGCTCGGGCAGCGGGCCGTCGGGCAGCGGGGCGAGTTCGGCATCCACCAGCGGTTGGTAGGCGCCGGGGGAGCGGCGCACGGTCTGCGTCGCATTGTTGATCAGGATGTCGAGGGGCCCGGCCTCGGCGACCGACTCGGCCAGTGCGATCACCTGGGCCGGGTCGCGCAGGTCGATGCCGACGACGCGCAGCCGGTGGATCCACTCGCCCGAGTCGGGCATCGCCGTGAACCGGCGCACCGCATCGCGCGGAAAGCGCGTGGTGATCGTGGTGTGCGCACCATCGCGCAGCAGCCGCAGCGCGATGTACATGCCGATCTTGGCGCGGCCGCCGGTGAGCAGCGCGCGCTTGCCGGTGAGGTCGGTGCGGGCGTCGCGCTTGGCGTGGCTCATGGCGGCGCAGTCGGGGCAGAGCTGGTGGTAGAACGCGTCGACCACCGTGTACGGCTGCTTGCAGATGTAGCAGGGGCGCGCCTTGAGCAGCGTGCCGGCGGTGGGTGCGGTGGTCGCCGTCGAAATCGGGATGCCGCGGGTCTCGTCATCGATGCGGTCGGCCGCACCGGTGGCCGTCGCGGCGACGACCGCGCGGTCGGCGGCGGCATCCCGTGCTCGGGCATCGAGGCGCCGCGCCTGCTTCACCGCCTTGAACATCTTCGCGGTGGCCTGGCGGACGGCGACGAAGTGCGGGTGGTCGTCATCCATGGTGTCGAGCTGGGCGAGCACGCGGAGGGTGGTCTCGAGGTCGTCGGGGTCGAGTCCGCCGGGTTCGGTTGAGGGTGTCATGCGGGTCGGCGTTCGTCGAGGGATGCCGCCATGGTGGCGAGGTCGGCGAAGGCCCCGTCGACCTCGTCATGCAGGTCGGTGGCCGAGCCGGTCGCCCAGCGTCGGATGGCTGTGCTGAAGACACCCATTCCCACGCGTGCACAGAGCAGGGCCGACCGCTCGTCGATGTTCCGCTTCACCAGCGCTTCTTGGACGAGGTCGATGAGCGCGGCAGTCTTCGCATGCTCGCGTTCTCTCAGGGCGGGGGCGGCCATGATGATGGGCGCCCTGAGTGCAGCCAGCTGGCGGTTGCGCACGAGGAGCGGGACGACGTCGTGAAACGCCTGATGCAACGCTTCCAGGGGTTCCACACCCGCGGGGATGGACTCGATCGCGGCTACCGTGACCTCACGGAGCTCTTCCTCCGACGCGAACAGTACTTCGCGCTTGTCGGGGAAATGCCGAAAGTAGGTTCGCTCCGTCACGCCTGCTCTGGCGGCGATCTGCTCGGTCGTCGTGCCGTCGAAACCGTGCTCGGCGAACAGGTCGAGAGCCGCCTGCTCGAGGCGCCCCCGCACGATTCGTCCATCTCTCGGCATGGGTGCATCCTACCGGGTTGCGTCAGTCGCTGACGATACGTATAGTCAGTCACTGACAAATCGTTGCCGCCTCTCGCGTCGACGAAGCCCCGACGAAGCCCCGACGACTTGGAGACACCCGTGACCGACACGATGCGCACCGTTCGATTCCACCTCAACGGCGAGCCGTTGGATGTCCTTCGCCTCGAGACCGTCCCGGTTCCCGATCCCGGCGAGGGCAAGATCCGGGTCCTCGTCGATGCCGCAGGAGTCGCGCCGGCGGACTGGGCTCTGTGCCGCGGCCTCTTCCCCGGGGACCTTCCCCGCGGCATCGGTTGCGATGCCGCCGGCACGGTGGACGCGATCGGCGAAGGCGTCACGGGTGTCGCCATCGGCGACCCGGTCTTCGGAACGACGGACTGGGCGCACTCTTCGACCTCGGGGGCTTCGGATCGGGCGATCATGAACCGCTGGTTCCCCATCCCCGAGGGTCTCGATCCCACGCAGGCCGCCGCCCTGCCGATGACGGTCGACACCGCATACGGCCACCTGAGTTGGCTGGGGCTCGATGCGGGAAAGTCGATCCTGGTTCATGGCGCGGGAAGCACCATCGGATTCGCCGCCGTGCAGATCGCCTTGCTCCGCGGAATGCACGTCATCGCCACGGCCGGCGACACGTACGCGCAGCAGTTGCGCGACCTTGGCGCGCAGGTCACCAACTACGGCGAGGGCATGGTCGAGCGGGTGCTCCAGATCAACGGCGGGCCCGTGGACTGCGTACTCGATGCCGCGCCTGTTGGCGGGGTCCTTCCCGAGCTCATTCAGATCGCAGGCGGCGACCCGCAGCGAGTACTCACGATGTCGGACTTCGCGGCCGCCGCAGAACTCGGCGTCCGTGCCACGTTCACCGAGGACATGAGCAATCGCATCGAGGCGCTCCCCGAGTTCGCGCAACTCGCCGCGGACGGCAGGTTCTTCGTTCCCATTGCCGGCACGTTCCCCCTCGAAGAGTGGAAGACCGCCGTCACGATCAGCCAGAGCGGCCACGCTCGCGGCAAGCTGGTGCTCGTGCCCTGAGTCGCCCATGACTCTCGCCGACACCATCGACTTCCGACCAGCTCCCTAGAACCGCGGGATGTCGGCGGGCCCCGCACCACCGGGGGCGACACCGCCGGGTGCCCCGCCCGGCGCCTGCGGCGGCACCACGGCGTTCACCCGGAACCCCCAGCGCGACACCTCCTCGCCGTCGATCTGGAGCACCGCCGAGAAATGGCCGGGGCCCTGGAAGACGAAGCCGTTCGCGTTCGCCGCGATCGGCATCAGGAACGGATCGCCGATCCCGGCCTCGGGATTCGGCGTGACCTGGAACTCGCCGTTGAACTCGCCGTCGAGCCGGTGACCGTCGGCATCCGTGAAGTGCACGGCGAACCGGTGCGGCTGGTTCTGCGCCGACCACGGGATGTTGAGCACGCCGACCACCGAGAACGTCGCCGACGCCGGGAAGGTCGCGAATTGCATCTGGTTGAAGAAGCCGCCGTTGACATAGACCTTGCCGTTCTCGACGCTCGCGTGATCGGCGAGGAAGAAGGCGGTCGCATAGAGATCGGTCTCGGGGATCATGGCCTAACGCTACGCGGCGGCGCGGCTCTCGACACGGTCGCCCTGGGGGAGGACAATCCCCGCATGACGCTCACCGCCGTGCGATCGACCGATGTGCTTCCCGCGTACCGCGACTACCTCGACGCGTGCAACGAACGCGACTGGTCCGGCGTGCTGAGGTTCGTGCACGACCCGGTGCGCGTGCAGGGGGTGGTCACCTCGGCGGTCGATTACGTCGCCGGGATCGCCCGGCTGACGGCCGAGCATCCTGGATTCGTCTGGACGGTCGGAGAGACCGTGGTCGAGGGCGGCAGGCTCGCCGCCCGGCTGCGGACCCCCGCCGGACCCGAGCTCGCGATCTACAGCTGGCGCGACGGCCAGATCGTCGAGTACTGGGGTCGGGCCTAGGGCCGACGCGGGTTCGTTCTCAGTTCGCTGAGGTCGCCTTCGCACTCGAGTGCGACGCCATGATCTCTTGCGCGCTGATCGTGCGGCCGGTCACGCGCGCGGCCACCTCGTTGAGCGGCACGTTGTTGTTGCGCGAGTACGCGCGCAGTGCGGCGAACGCCTGATCCATCGTCAGGCCGAGCGCCTGCGACAGAGCCCCCTTGCCCTGCTCGATCAGCACCCGGCTGTCGAGGGCCCGCTGCAGCTGCTCGGCGACCACGTGCGACTCGGTGGCGATGCGCTGCTGCAGCACTCCGATGGTCGCGACATCGGCCAGGGCCTGCACGACGGCGGCATCGCGTTCGCTCAACGCGCCGGCGCTCGAGAGGAACAGATTCATCGTTCCGATGACCTCGCCTCGAAGCTTCATCGGGGTGGCATGAACCGAGCGGTAGCCCTGATCGAGGGCGGCGACTCGGAAATCCGGCCAGGCGCCGCCATCGGCGTCGATGTCGAGCACCGAGACCGATGTCCCGGCTGCGTAGCAATCCAGGCACGGCCCCGCGCCGGCGGCGAGCTGCATCAGCTCGACGAGCTCGGCGCTCTCATCGGTGGATGCCACCAGCTGCAGGCGACCGGCCGGATCGGCCAGCATCAGGCCGCCTGCTGTCGCGCTGACGATCGCCGTGCACTCCGTCACCAGGGTGTGCAGCAGATCCACGACGTCGTAGTTCGCCGTCAGGGTGTCGGCCACGGCGACGAACGCGCTGTTGAGGCGCGCCTCTCGTGAGCTCTCGTTCATCGAAGTCGACCCTCCTGCCCGAAGTCGAGGCGCCGCGCAACGACGTCCCGTGCAACATCATCCACCGTCCGCTCGTGTGCGAAGGCATATGCCCTGAGCAAGGCGAGCGCGCCCAGGGCATCCGTCTCGAGCTGCATCAGGATCATTCCGGTCGCCTGGTGCACCTCGCGCCTGAGCGCAGGCGCCTTGTCGGCAGCCTCCGACTGCGCCGCAGCCGATCGGCGCGCGAACTGCGCGGCGGGTGCCGCGACCTGGTTCGACACCGTGACGGCCCGGGCGGTGGCCTCCACGCCCAGGGGCCCGGCCAGCGCGCGATACAAGTCGGCGACCCCGAACAACTCCGTGCCCATGCTGATCGGGAACGAGAAGAGGGCGCCGACCCCGAGCTCGGCGGCGGCCGCGCCGAAGAGCGGCCACTCCGGATGGGCGTCGAGGCGCACGTCGAGGCTGACACTGGCACGGCCTGTGCGCGCCGTCTCCCAGCGCGGTCCTTCGCCGAGGTCGAACTGCAGTTGGTCCAGCGCCGCCGAGAGGTCGTCGCTGGAGCCGATGGTCGATTGCGCACCCGGATGGCGGAACACCGTGATCGACGCGCCCGAGACCGGTACGAGCTCGACGTACAAGTCGCACAGGGCGTTGCCGGAGTTCTGCTCGGTCATGTGGGGCCTCATCATACGCTGGCGGTTATACGCTTCGCCTGTTGCTCCGGTCCTTGGCAGCGGTCTTCTTCCGCGCCGACCGAGAGGCATCTCATGCCGTTCGTCCTTCCTTCCCGTCCGCTGGCGCGACCGCTGGTCCGGATCAACGTCCGTTCCCGCGCCCGGCACCGCATGCCACGGCAGTCGATCCTGCTCCTGGTGGCTTCGATCACCGGCTTGATGGCTCTTGCGCTCGCGGTCATCGTGTCGCTCTCGGGGTTCTTCGCCTGAGCATGCCCCGAGCCTGGGGGCCCCGAGCGGCAAGATGGTCGTATGGCCACTCATGAGGTGTTCAACCAGCCTCCGCCGCGCGTCGATGTCGACGAGTTCGGCAGCAACACCGCACTCGTCGACGGGGTGACCCGGTACGACGCGGCGTGGGCGGTCGACGATCTGCACCGCATCGGGCGCGCCGTCGGCACCGAGGAGTTCCAGCACGACGCCGAACGCGCCAACGTGCGGGAGCCACGGCTCGTCAGTCACGACCGGCACGGCAACCGGGTCGACGAGGTCGAGTACGACGAGGCCTACCACCGCGTCATCCGCGCGGCCGTCGCCGAGGGCGCGCACACCGCGGCCTGGGCCGAGCCCAAGCCGGGCGCGAACGTGGCCCGCGCCGCCACCTTCATGCTCTTCGCGCAGATCGAGCCCGGACACGCGTGCCCCGTGTCGATGACGCACGCGGCGGTACCGGTCGTGGCGCAGAACGATGCGCTGGCCGCCGAATGGATGCCGCGGCTCCTGTCGCGCGACTACTCCGGCGAGCTCGGCGGCGGGTCCGGTTCGGGTGCGCCGAAGTCGTCTGCGCTGTTCGGCATGGCGATGACCGAGAAGCAGGGCGGATCCGACGTACGCGCCAACACCACGCGCGCGGTCGCGGTGTCGGGCGTCGACGCAGGCGACGGCTCGTACCTGCTCACCGGCCACAAGTGGTTCTGCTCGGCGCCGATGAGCGACGCGTTCCTGGTGCTCGCGCAGACCGACGCCGGGCTCGGGTGCTTTCTGGTGCCGCGCGTTCTCGGCGATGGCAGCCGCAACGTGTTCCGCATCCAGCGCCTCAAAGACAAGCTCGGCAACCGCGCGAACGCCTCGAGCGAGATCGAACTGGACGGCACGGTCGGCTTCCTGATCGGCGAGGAGGGCCGTGGCGTGCGCACCATCATCGAGATGGTCGCCGGAACCCGCCTCGACTGCATCCTGGGCACGACCGCCGGAATGCGCCAAGCGACCGCCGAGGCGCTCTGGCACGTGCGCCACCGGACCGCGTTCGGCGCTCTTCTCGTCGACCAACCCGCGATGACCGCAGTCGTCGCCGATCTCGCCCTCGAGACCGAGGCGGCTACCGCGACCGCGCTGCGACTCGCCCGTGCGCACGACGCCGACGCGAGCGCGGACGAGGTCGCCTTCCGCCGCCTCGCGACCGCCGTCGAGAAGTACTGGATCTGCAAGCGCGGCCCCGCGCACGCATACGAGGCGCTCGAGTGCCTGGGCGGCAATGGATACACCGAGGCATTCCCGCTGGCGCGCCGCTACCGCGAGCAGCCGGTGATGGCGGTCTGGGAGGGCTCTGGCAATGTGATCGCGCTCGACGTGCTGCGCGCGCTGACCCGCGAGCCGCTGAGCGGCTCTGGTGACAACTACGCGGCGTTCGACGCCGAGGTGGCGATGGCGGCGGGCGAGCATCCGGTGTTCGACGCGCACCTGGCCGCGACCCGGCGCCAGGTCGCCGAGGTCGTCGCCTCGGATGAGCGGGATGCCGCGGCATCCGCCCGCTCCCTGGTCGCGAACCTGGCGCTCGCCCTGCAGGCGTCGCTGCTGCTGCGCACCGCGCCCCCCGCCGTGTCGCATGCCTTCGTCGAGTCGCGGCTCGGCGAGAATCGCGGGAATCTCTACGGAGAGCTGCCGCGCGGCGCGGATGCCGCAGCGATCCTCGAGCGCTCGTGACCCGACGCGCCGACCTAGGCTGAAGTCCATGCTCATCGTGCTCACCGGCGCCAGTTCGGGAATCGGCCGCGCCGCCGCTCGTGCCCTCGCCGAACGCGGGCACGAGCTGGCGATCGTCGGCCGCAACCCGTTCCGCACGCACGAGGTCGCGCGCGAGACCGGGGGAACCGCCTTTCTCGCCGACTTCGACAAGCTCGCCGACGTGCGCCAGCTCGCCCGTGAACTGCTCGCCGCCTACCCGCGCATCGATGCGCTGGGCAACAACGCCGGGGGCATCATCGCGAAGCGCGGCGTGAGCGCCGACGGCGTCGAGCGCACCTGGCAGCACAACGTGCTCGCACCCTTCGTGCTCACGCAGGCGCTGCTGCCTCGGCTGGTCGAGTCGCGGGCTCGTGTCGTCTTCACCGGCAGCGAGGCGCACCGCTGGAGCCGGGTGGATGTCACGAATCCCGGCCGGGTCGGCAAGGCCTGGCTTCGTGGCGCGCCGGCATACGGCGCATCGAAGCGGGCAGACATCATGCTCGCGCGCGAACTCGCCAGGCGGGAGCCGGCGCTGCACGTCACCTCGTTCCACCCCGGTGCGGTCGCGACCGGCTTCGCCCAGCTCGACGCGAGTCCGCTCGCGCCGCTGATCGCGCGCGTGATCCGCTCGCCCGAGCGCGGCGCGCTGTCGCTGATCGGACTGCTCGACGGAACGGTGGATGCGCCATCCGGCAGCTACGTCGACGACGACAAGATCGATCGCGGCGTCTCGAAACAGGCGCTCGACCCGGCCGAGTGCGCCAAGCTCTGGGACGCGCTCGAGAAGCAGGCCGCGGAGCTCGCGGCGCGTTAGCCGCGTTCGCGCAGCCGCAGCCGCGGCTGATTGGTCGGAGCGCCCTCTTTGACCTCGACCACGTTCGCGCGCGACGCGACGAAGTCGGTGAACGACTTGTAGCCCAGCGACTTCTCTTTGAACGAGGAGTCCATGCGCAGCATCTGGTTCTTCACCTGCGAGTTGCCCGCCCACTCCTCGTCGCCGCGGTTCTCGACGATGCGCAGGGCGCGCACCAGCAGGTCGGTGGCGGAGTCCTGGGTGAGGTGCGCGTCGGGTTCTGGCTCGGTGGTCGGCGAGGCCTTCGCGGATCCGGCTTTCGCCGGCTTGCGCTTCGGCGCGGCCGCGGTGGCGGGCGCTGCGGAGGGTTCGGGCTTCACGAACGGCACGACGCCGGGAAGCTCGTCGTAGTCGGTGAACTCGTCGCATGCCGCCATCAGGGCGCGGCTGGTCGCGCCGGCCACCCCGATCCCGATCACTGTGCGGCCCAGTCGCTTGGCGCTCTGCGCCAGCGCGATGTAGTCGGAGTCGCCCGCGACGATCACCACGTGGGTCAGGTCGGGCAGGCGGTAGAGCTCTTCGACGACATCTACCGCGAGACGGATGTCGGCCCCGTTCTTGCCGCCGGAGGTCACCTGGAAGAGCTGGGCGAGGTCCACGGCCCGGTTGATCAGCTGCCGCTGGTAGCTCGCGTTGGCCGGAGCGGACCAGTCGGCGTACGCGCGACTCACCGCGATCGTCCCGAACGAGCTGCTGTAGTCGAGGATCGCGCCGATGTCGACCTTGGCCTGCTCGAGCTTCGCTCGCAGCGCCTCGGTGTCGGCCTGCCGCGCGCGGTCGCGCATGAAGTCGCCGCGGCCCCAGAGCTGGTCGTAGCGCGAGATCACCACGTTGTCGAAGTCGATGTAGACGCCGACACGCGATTCACTGGGCTCAGGCATAGCGCGAGCCTATTCGCCTTCGCCGTCAGCCGACCGAGTACCGCACGTAGACGACGCCGCTGTCGAAGCGCTGCTCGTCGAGCAGCTCGAGGGTCTCGGCATACCCGTCGGGCAGGAACGGCGTTCCATCGCCGACGATCACCGGGTTGAGGAACATCCGCAGTTCGCCGACCAGCCCCGCACGCAGGGCGTGCGCGGCGAGGTGCGGACCTCCGATGCTGACGTTCTTCTCCGAGCGGCCGACCAGGTCGGCGACGATCTCGGGATCGAAGACGCGCTCGATCGTCGTGTTCTCGCTCGCCACCGCATCCAGGGTCGTCGAGTAGACGATCTTGCGGGCGGCGCTCCAGATGCGCTGGTAGTCGGACATCACGGCCGAGGCGTCGACCTCGGGAGTCGGCGTCTCCCAGAACGACATGATGTCGTACAAGCGCCTGCCGTAGAGGTAGGTGCCGACGCCGCGCTCGAGGTCGTTCACGAAGGCGTGCACCTCGTCGCTCGGCGCCGCCCAGTCGAAGTTGCCGTGCGCGTCGTTGACGTAGCCGTCGAGCGAGGTGACGCCGGTGTAGATCAGGGTGCCCACCGTCTAGATCTTGCCACTCCGGCTCGTCTCGTGGGCCCCCAGGTTGCGGGTACCCTCTCATCGGGCGCTTCAGGACTGGGCACTGGTTCTGCCGCGGACACTCCCGTTCTGTTGCCCGTTCTGGTGCGGAGGCACGGGCAGGCGCCCGAACGGGCGTCACAACCGGAATGCGCCCGAACGGGCGACACAATGGGAGTGTCGGCGAGGCACCTGCAGCGAGGCTGCGCGGGAAGGCGGCGCCGGCGCGGGAAGGCCGCGCGGGCGCGGGGCCGGGGGCGGGCAACCTCGCTACGGCGGGTACACCACCCACAGCGCGAAGATCGCCACGGCCTGCAGCACGATGCTCGCACCGAGCGTGATGGTCCGACGGCGGTGGCTGCTCGAGAGGCCAGGATGCCCGAGCAGGGGCGACAGGGGCAGCAGCTGCCTGATCAGGCTCTGCGTCGGCAGGAACACCGCGACCAGGTAGGCGATGTAGGCGGCCGTGAAGGTCCACAGGTCGGCGCCGTATTTGCGCGTCGACCTGCGACTCAGCCAGAACACCACGGCCGCGAGCACGACGACGACGAGCAGGATGCCCCAGAGTCCCCAGAGCTTTCCGTAGAACAGGAAGAACGGCGTGAACGGCACGAAGATCACCCGGCCGAGGTAGGCGCGCCACCAGGCGAGCTCGGTGTCGAAGTATCCGCTCGGGTCGCCCGTGACGGCCGTCACCAGGATCGGCCAGAACAGCGCGGCGGCCACGATCGCGACGATCGCGGCGAGGCCGGTGATCCATTCGCGGTGCGCGATGGGATGCCGGCGCCACATCCGGTGCAGCCCCTGGATTCCGATCGCGGCCCCCAGCGCGAGCGCGCCCGGATGCGTGAATGACGCGACCAGGGCGAACGGGATCATCGCGAGGTAGCGCCGGCGCTGCATGAACCAGATGGCCACGAAGAGGAAGAACAGGAAGGTGCTCTCGCCGTATCCCAGCTGAAGCAGGAACGACAGCGGCCCGAACGCGAACAGCACGGCGCCCCAGAGCGCCTGGGTCCGCTTGAAGTGCCCGAGCAGCACCCGGTGCAGCGCGACCGTCGCACCGCCGCCGAACAGCGCGGCGACCGCGATGCTCACCACGTTGAAGCCCAGGCCGGTGATGGTCATCAGAGCCTTGACCAAGGCGGGGAACACCGGGAAGAACGCCCAGGTGTTGTACTTCACATCGCCGACGGCATCGATCGGCAGCCTCGAGGGATAGCCGTGCAGCACGATCTGTTCGTACCAGCGGGTGTCCCACGAGTTCAGAAAGCCGAGGAACCCCGGCTCCGTGGCGAAGTAGGCATGCGCCCACGGCCCATCGGGGAACAGCCACCAGGCGAGAGCGAGCAGCCCGGTGCTGAGCAGTCTGGCGGCCAGGTAGGCGGCCAGGAGCACGACCGTCACGGGGACAGGACGGCCGCGGACGCGCAGGTTCAGCAGGCGCGATCCGCCCTCGTTCGGGGCGTCAGCGGTCACGCGGGCTCCGGTCGAGGCGAGAAGGCGGGCAGGGTCGGGGTGACCCGATCCTTTCATGTCGGAGCGGGGTGCACTGACGGGTCTGCCCATCAGCCGTGCAGGAACCTGGCTCCGTGCTCGCGGAACACCTTCGAGGTGGGCGCGTTGAAATGGTTGCGATCGGGGATCTCGAGGAACTCGCCGTGCGGAGCGGCCGCGGCCAGCCGCCTCGAGGCGTCGAGGATCGGGTCGTCGGTTCCGGTCGCGAACAGCACGGGCTGCTGCGGAGGATGCCCTGGATCGGGCTGGGCGCCACCGCGCATCCCGTCGACCAGGCAGACCAGGGCGACCAGATCGTTGCCCGGCATCCCCGCGGCCATGTCGAGATAGGTCATCGTCAGCCGATCGGCAGAGCGCGCCCCGCCCGAGATGAACGCACGCGCCTCGTCGATCTCGAACCGCGTCAGCGGATCGCCGTCCGGGATGCCGCCGAGCACGGCCCGCGTGAGCCGCTCGGGCAGTTCGAGGGCGGCGTGCCAGCCGACCCGCGCGCCGAGCGAATAGCCGAGCAGCGCGAACTCGTCGATCAGGTAGGTGTCGACCACGTTCAGCAGATCGCCGACCAGCAGCTCCATCGAGTAGTCGTGCGCGGTGCGCGGTTTGTCGCTCGCGCCGTGCCCGCGCTGGTCGAGCGCGATCACGTGCAGGCCGGCGCGGGTGAGTTCGCGGGTCCACCCGGTGAGGTGCCAGTTCGCGATCGCGCTCGACGCGAATCCGTGTACGGCGACCACGGTCGGCGCGTCGGGATCGCCCCACTCGTAGGTGGCGATCGCCACCCCGTCCGGCGAGATCACCCGGCGTGCGGGCGGGGCATCCGGGAGAAGCGGCACGCTCCCAGGGTAGTTACCCTGTCAGCATGGCCGAGACCCCCATCGACGTCACCATCCCGCCCAGCGGCACCGGATGCGCCGAGTGCCTGCCCGATCCCTCCGCCTGGTGGTTCCACCTGAGGCGCTGCGCGCAGTGCGGCCACATCGGATGCTGCGACTCCTCGCCCTCGCAGCACGCATCGCACCACGCGGCCGAGTCCGGTCATCCGATCATCCAGAGCTTCGAGCCGGGGGAGGGCTGGTTCTGGGATTACCGCACCGAGGCATACGCCGACGGGCCCGAGCTCGCGCCGCCGGACTGCCATCCGCTCGACCAGCCCGCGCCGGGGCCGGCAGGCAGAGTTCCTGCCGACTGGGAATCGCGACTGCATTGATGCCGCTCTCACCCCTCGTGCTCGCCGCGGCGAGCACGAACGTCGACACCCGGGTCGCCGTGATCTGGGCGGTGGCCTTCGTCGTGGTGACGGTCAGCATCACCGGGTTCACGGGGCGGGTCGGCTGGTCGGCGCCGATCGCGCTGATCCTGGTGGGCGCGGCGGTCTCGTTCATCCCGGGCGTGCCGCACATCGGGCTCGACCCCGAACTGGTGCTCTACGGGGTGATCCCGCCGCTGCTGTTCGCGGCGGCGATCCGCACCTCGGTGCGCGACGTCCGAGCACGCAACGACAGCATCCTGGCCCTCTCGGTCGGGCTCGTCGCCTTCACCGTCGTCGCGGTCGGCTTCGTGGCCTGGGCGCTGATGCCCGCCATCGGCTTGGCCGCGGCCTTCGCGCTCGGCGCCGTCGTCGCGCCGACCGACGCGGTGGCGGTGAACGCGGTGGCCGGGCGCGTCGCCCTGCCGCGCCGGCTGGTCACCGTGCTCGAGGGCGAGAGCCTGCTCAACGACGCGACCGCCCTCGTGGCGCTCAACGCGGCCATCCTCGCGATCGTCGGGGTGGT
>Ga0207667_10004141_pt1 | contig 17816 bp, 12 predicted proteins | sample KBSCornC52_FD_184301 | JGI IMG/M metagenome (GOLD analysis project Ga0207667, IMG submission 184301) | Corn rhizosphere microbial communities from Kellogg Biological Station, Michigan, USA - KBS Corn C5-2 (SPAdes) (version 2) | ecosystem: Host-associated > Plants > Roots > Rhizosphere > Soil ...
GCGCTCGACAAATTCAATCAGCACAACTGCGATCAAATGGATGGGCCCTGGCGCGATAGTACCGGTGTGCCGCGCGGATTGGGATACCTGCCCTGCTATACCTACTATTCACAGCTAATGGGTCCGAACAACTGGGCGATCAGCACGGATGACTGGCCAGCCTATGCTACCGCTCAGTGGCAACCAAAAAAATCGTTCGTTCTTTCCGCCGGTCTGCGTTGGGATCTGGAGCAACTACCGCCGCCACTCTCATCGCTTGCCAATCCGGATCTGCCGCTTGCCGGCAAGATTCCAAGTCTCGGCAGCAACTGGGGTCCACGGATAAGTTTGATCGTGGGCAACTATGAGCGGCGTCTTCCCGTATTGCGGCTGGGCTACGGCATGTACTACGGACGCGTGCAGAATGGGCCCTTGATCACGGCTCTTACACAGACCGGCTCCGCCAATGGCGATCTCAACTTCTTCATGCGGCCCACTGACAATCTCAACGCCGGCGGCGCGCCACCTTTTCCATACGTGCTTGCGGGCGAGCCGCTCAGCATGATCAAGCCGGGAATTGTGCAGTACGCACCCGGATACCGCAACCCTGAGATTCATCAGGCAATCGCATCTCTGGAAGAATCCTTGCCGGGGCATTTCCTGTTCGCAGCCAGCGCCATCATGAGCCTGGGCCGGCGCCTCCCTGTCTCGATCGACACCAACTTCGATCCCAAAGTTAATCCGCAAACCATTACCTACGCGGTGGTGGACGGCACAGGCAAGGGCCCTATCAAAGCGTCACAAATCACCGTTCCTTTTTACGCTGACTGGGTGTTAGCGAGCGCGCCATCAGGGACGCAGGGCCGACTGAATCCAAACTATCAGCAGATTACGCAGATTTATTCGCGGGCCAACTCGACTTACCAGGCGGCGACTTTCCAACTGATACATCATGGGCGTCGAGGCCTGTCGCTGAACACGCGCTACATCTTCGGCCACGCCATGGACTGGAATCCCAACGAAAGCAGTTCGGTAACTGGTAGCGACGTGCTGGATCCTGCCGATTTCACACATGAATACGGCGTCAGCAATTCGGACGCGCGCCACACGATCTTCAGTTCCGTCATTTTCAGTACTCCGTGGAAGCTGCACAACTTCGCCGGTCATTTTGCCAATGGATGGAGATTTTCCGGTCTTGGAAGCTTCCACAGCGGCATGCCTTACACAATGCGTACCTCGGGCTCCGTGCCACGCGTCGTCAATTTGAGCACTCGGCAGACCTTCACCGGCCTCGGTCCCGGCATGAATGGATCCGGCGGGGATAACCGTGTATATGGCACAGGTAATAACGGCGTGGCATATGATCTTGGCCGCAACACATTCCGGTACCCAAGCGCATGGAAAGCCGATGTTCGGCTCGGAAAGCAAATTGAGCTTGGCCAAATGCGCCGGTTGGAATTGGTGGGCGAAACCTTTAATCTTTTCAACCATCGCAACGTAACTGAAGTCGAAACCATCGGCTACACTGTTGCTCCGGGCGGCCTCAACGGCTCATTTCCCACGCTTACTTATTTCACCGGCCTTAAATCGAACTCCACGGCATTTGGACAGCCTCTCAACAGCAACTCGTCCTATCTGTATCGCGAGCGTCAGGTTCAGTTCGGCATGCGCATGCATTTCTGATCTCTCCTCACCTGCCAGTTCCCGCGCGCAGCAGGGTGGTACCAAGGAACTATAATCGGCATCGACAATTCATCTGCTAGATTCGCAACCCAGCGCACTGCAGAGGTGCGTTCTATGTGTCCACTTTGGAGATTGGCATGCATTTTGAATCCCCCCGAATTACGAGACGCACATTTTGCGTCGCCGTTATGGCAGCAATCGCTTTTACTGCTGCGGCCCTTCAGTGGCCTTTGGCCAGCGCCCAAAACACAGGGGCAAAACCAGCGCCGCCGGGCGACCACCTGGACACACCAGGACCGCTGGCAACAAATCTCTCGCCAAAGCTGAAGAGGGCCGAATTGGCCAAGGCGATGAAGCTCGTTGCTGATTGGCAGCTGAACCGCCTACCTGCAGAAGCACAGTACGACTGGACCTTCGCCGCGCTGTACGCCGGTTATATGGGAGTTCCCATTGACGTGGCTGGTGACAAATACAAACAGGCCATGATGGACGTCGGCGAAAAGCTCCATTGGGCGCCCGGCCCGCGCGTAGAACACGCAGATGATCAAGCGGTAGGCCAGATGTACATGGAGCAGTACTTCATACATAAAGACAAGAAGATGATGGACCCAATGCGAGCGCGTCTTGATGAGGAGATTGCTACGCCCGATGATCCTAAAAGGCCATTGTGGTGGTGGTGCGATGCGTTGTTCATGGCGCCGCCGGTTTTTGCCGATATGGCGAAAGCCACGGGCGAGAAAAGGTATCTCGACTTTATGGATCATGAGTGGACCATCACTACAGATCTTCTGTACGACAGGAACAAACACCTGTACTCGCGCGATGCCGACTGGCTCGACAAGCATGAAAAGAATGGTGAAAAAATCTTCTGGTCGCGCGGAAATGGTTGGGTTATGGGCGGCATCGTTCGCGTACTTCAGCAGCTTCCGGCGAATTCGCCGTTGCGCCCGAAATATGTGTCTCTGCTGAAGGAAATGGCCGCAGAGATGTTAGCGATTCAAAGCAAAGATGGCTTGTGGCGTCCCGGCCTGCTCGATGCCGATTCGTACCCGCTGCCCGAAATTTCGGGGAGCGCATTTATCACTTATGCGCTTGCCTACGGCGTGAATGAGAAGATTCTCGACCGCAAAACGTATTGGCCTGCAGTCGAAAAAGCATGGGCCGGCATGTTGACGCATGTTTATGCCGATGGACGCCTCGGCTGCATTCAGCCCGTGGGCGCGGCGCCTGGTGCTTACGTTGAAAGTTCGAGCTATGTGTACGGTGTAGGCGCCTATCTGCTGGCTGGGTCAGAAATTTATCGGACGGCAAAATAGTCTTGTGCCCTGAACAATTACGCTCCGGCGGACCTTCCGGTCATCCGGAGCGCAGTCTTGCAACATTGTTCTGGTGGATGCGCCCGCTATTTCGCGGATGGTGCCGTGCCCGGCCTTATCGGATCAGAGGCGCCTTTAAGCATCTCCGGATCCATTTCGTTGATATCGACGCGAGAGTGATCGGTCGTTGCAGTTGGAAAATCAGTGGGCAGTGCCTGCGTCACTCGCCCGGTGGCCGCCCATTCTGTTCCGCGCTGATAAGTGGCGATGAAACCAGTGCAGCTCAGCGCAAACACGTCGTGGCCCATTACAGTGTGAAAGATGCGTCCCTTTCCGTAATTCAACACCATGAGCATTGGCTCTTCGAATCCGGTGCCTCGATTCTTGACATCAGAGTGTGCAGTCGCCAGCACCGTCATATTCTTGCCCGGCCCGCGAAGCCTGCCGTAAAGCTCATCGGGCAAATGCATCCATACCGTGGGCAGGCCCTTCATGATGGGATGATTGGGCACGCGCGTTTCTACCTGGTAAGGAAGCCGCGCGCCGTGCATTCCAGCCGGCCCCGGTGACGGGTCGCTGACCAGCTTGCCATCTTTGAAATACCAGTAGGGCCCCGCATTCTCATTGCGATTGCGCCAGCCGCCGATTCCTGTCATTTCGTTATATGCCGGCCAATTGGGGAAAGAATTGTCTGCGGCGTGTACCACCACAAGCCCACCGCCATCCCTTACAAATTTTTCGAAACTGGTGCGCAATTGCTCCGGCCAGCTCGGGCCATCGTAGTTCATCACAATGACCTTATACTGGCTCCAATCCGGATTGAAATTGCTGAAGTCTCCATCCGAGGGCGGTGCTGTGACAACCTCCACCTGAAACAGCCCAGTCTCTTCGAGCTCTTTCTTGAGCACCGGCGTTGTGAGATGCCAATTGTGATACGCGCCCGCACTTTGGCCGTCGAGAAGCATCACCTTGATGGTTTGTCCAGCCGGCTTGCTTTCTGAATGTGTTGCTAGCACCGGGTTTACGCCGGTTTGCATTCTGCCCTGAGCTATGCCGTTCGAGGCCATGAGCGTGCAAAGAATGCCGCCCAGGAAAACCACGTATGGGTTACGAATCATTCTGTCCCTCATCTGAGATCCGTTTCGCGTGACCGCCACGACCGGAATAATTTTCTGTTGAAGCATACGCCTTCGTACTACCTTCGCGGGAACCATTCCGCAGTGCACGCGCCCAGATGCACCGGCGGAGCCAGCAGCGGGCGAGCTTCCCACAAATCCATACCCGCCACATTCTCCTGCTCCACAACCACCGCCACGCGATGGCCAGCGTGGTCGAACGAACAGAATCGCCAGCGTCTCGGGTTCATGTCAACATCTGAGTCAATCTCAAGGTGAATGCCCTCGACACCGCCGAATGAAAACGAAATCTTTTCTATCGGCAGAGCCAGCCCCATGCCGCGCGCCTTGATGTAGGCTTCCTTCAGAGTCCACAGCGAGAGCGCCCGGTCCAGTTTTGCCGCCCCATCAAGCTCATCCAGTTGAGCTCTTTCCGCTTTCGAAAACACCCTTTCGGCAACATTCATGATCTGGTGCGAGCGCGCGAGACTTTCGACGTCTATGCCCAGTTCGGCACCTTCAGAAACGATGCAAACCACCAGGCCCACAGAATTGGAAAGATTAAACTGCACTCCGCAATCCGGGTCGAGAAACGGCTTGCCATGCTCGTTTTCTTTGAATCGCCAAGACTCGGGCGCACTCGTGCGGCAATGAGAAAGCGCCAGGCGAACTAAGACCCGGGTTGCCAAAGATTCCCGCTGATGCTGCCCAAACTTATAGCGTTGCCACCGGTCCCGCTCTTGCGGGGTAAGCAGCGCAGCACACGCCTTGGCCGTTCCCGGATCAAAAAGGTCATCAGGATAGGCACACCAAAGCTGTAGCGATATTGAGTCCATGGCGTAACTCAAAGTGTCGCGTTCTCATATCTCCGATGTCAACGAGCGCTCCCGGACGAGAGCAGCTGCCGCGCATTCTTTCGCGTCCATATGGGATCGCGCAGCAGCGTGGCTCATCAAGAAAGCGGAGGCCCAGCAGCGCCATGCTTCTGTCATGGATAAATCTAGGCACGCCTCAATGCGGTGATGCGTTCGGGGATTTCCGGTCTCTCACTGTTCTCAGCTCTCAGTTCTGCGCTTCTACTCCGGTGGAGGATAGAACGGCAGTTTCCCATTCTTCTCGTTGGCGCGGCGGATAGTAGCGTCATCGAACAGTAGCGCAGGGGCGAGCACTGTCTGCGGAATATCGCCAAAGTAATTGGCGACGAACAGGTCTTTGCCTGCCGCTGAGATGCTGGAGCGAAGAGCACGCACATCGACGTCATCCAGTGCAGCGCCGCGCACCAGTTCCCGCTTTCCGCTCCCGTCGGCGTTGATGCGGTACAGCAGCCGCGGGGCAGTCAGGCCGCCGAGCGTTTGAACGTAATAAACTTCCTTGAGTCCGCGGTCCTTCGCAGTTGACAAGAGCTTGCTGAACAGTTCCGCGTCTGAAAGCCCGTTTGAAGCCGCGGCTTTCAAGACGCTGATGACTGGTTGCGCAGGACCGGTAATACCGGCGCGTCCATGGCCGTTCGAAACAGGAAAGTCGCGCACCGGCATGCGGCTGAGCAGGTAATTCTGAAGCCGCCCGGTAGTGACAAGCTTTACGGGCTGCGCAGGAACGCCCTCATCGTCGACGTCGTAGGCGCCGATGAGTCCCTTGCCGTTGAAGCTCTTGAGCGCGGGGTCGTCGACTACATCCACGAACGCAGGCAGCACCGCTGCGTGGAAGCTTGAGGCAAATGCACCATTGGTGCGGGCTTCCGTTCCAAGCCGCGGACGCGTTGCAGCGACGCCGCTCGCCAGCAGCCCGCGCAGGGTATCGGCACCGGCATCCGCGCTCAGCAGGATTGGACCGTGATATTCCTCTTCAACCAGTGGCGCTTTGCGCAATTCAGCAAGTGAGGCAAGAAGATCGAGTGCATGCTTGTTGAACACGTCGGGCGCATCGAGATCCTTAAGCGCCGTCCCTATGGATGAATACGAACGATCAAGTCGCATTCCGTCAGCAGCCTGCGTGCCCACGGAATAGAGCTCAAGATATTGCTGCGCGGATTTGCGCACAATCGCGCCCTCGCTTGTGACAAGCCAGGTGTTAGTAACGCGGCCCTGAAATTGCGCGTTGGAATACTGTGCCGCACCCTCGCCGCTGTTGGCCTGCGGATCGTCTTTGTAGACTCCGCTGGCACGCGCCATGCGGTCAGTCCATGCGGCTTCGTCCAGCTTAAGCGCCGCAGTCTCAGCGAGTGAAATGATCGGCTTTTCATGGCTGAAGTCGTCAGCCTCCGGCGGCGTTTGCACTTGCTTCAGTGCCGCCTGCTTTTGCGCATAGGCCGAGAGAGCAGCCTTGTATGCCTGGTCAGTGGCTGCCCACAACGAAGAGCGCAGCGCTATGGGATCGTCGTCGAGTGCTGCAAGCTGCAATGCGCCATCGCCGCGCCCGCCAGAGCTATCCGATTTGTAATCGCCAACGCGCACCGTGATCCGCGCGACGCGTTGATGCGCATGCTGTGAACCTTCAGTTGCTCCAAACTCCGCCTTGATGATCAAGTCCTCTACATCTTCAATCCGGTACTGAATGAAGAAGGGTTTGGCGAAACCTTTCAACTGGAGCTGGCTCATGCTGCGATCCATCTCAGTCAGCATTGCCTTCAGCACGGGATCTTTCTCAGCGTCGACGCGCGTCTGCTCCGCTCGGGCGGCACTCGGCGCGCACAAAAAGGCGACAATAAAGCCAATGGCAGCAAGAGACAAAAACTGTCGCGTGCGAGTCATTGCGCCTCCGTGCTTGCAGCGAGCTTCGATTCGAATCCCGGCTTCGGCAGAATCGGCGGTCGAGCCGTACCTTGTGGCTGACGCTGCGTTTCCATCTCGCTCACCAGCATGGCAGGCGCGACGGCAGACACCGGGACAGTACCTGACTCAGCGCCGCACTCGCCGTTAAACACTTCGCTTTTATTGCCGGTGGCCACAATACGCTTCATTGCCGCGAGCGGCGTGCCCACAATGCTGACTCCGCGCACCAGTTCGTCGGGGCGGCCATCAACATAAACGCGCCAGACCACCAGCGGGATCACCTGGAATGCCTGCGGTGAACTGCGCTGCGTGACCGCGAAACCGGAAGAGATGTCTTCAAAATAGAGACCGTACGGTTTGCCCTGTTTTTTTGCTTCCTCAATAAGCTGCTTACGCAGTTCTTGTTCAGGCACGCTCTTAGTGGAGCTCACAATCAAATTGCCCTGCCGGCCGGTCGGCACGTGGCCCGTTTCGCTGCGGCCATGTCCGTTTGAACTGCCAAAGCTGGCAATCGGCAGCCGCGACATAAGAAAGGTTTTAAGCACGCCCGCGCTGATTAGATCCACGCGGCGAGCCTTTTCGCCTTCGTCGTCATACTCGTAGCTACCGCTCAGCCAGGTATCACCAAACTTTGAAACCGTAGGATCATCGGAGACGGAAAGAAAATCAGGCAGGACCGCGTTGCCGACTTCCTTCGTGAAAGTCTGGCCTTCTTCATCGCCGCGCTGTCGTTGCCCCTCGAGGCGATGACCCAGAACTTCATGGAAGAACACCGCGGAAGCGCGGCCGGACAGGATTGCCGGACCATCGAATGGATCTGTGACCGGCGCTTTGCGCAGCGATTCAAGACTCTCGCCGAGTTGGCGCATGGCGGCTTCAAGCTGTGCCTGTGAAGGAAGCCTATCGACCGTTTCGGCTTCGAAGGTCTGGTCGCGGAAGAGGTCCATGCCATCATCGGCTCGGGTTGCTGCAAGCACCACCAATCGCGCTTTGAAGTGTGGCGCAGCGAGCTGCGAGCCTTCAGAGGACGCGAAATAATCAGTTTCGTTCTGCACAGTCAGCATCACGACATTCTGGTAGACATCAGGAAATTCGCCGAAGATCTTGGACAAATCGCGAATGCGGCGTTCCCATGCCGCCCGATCGATTGAAACCGGCTGTGCTGGTTTTTCAATATGGTTTTGCGGCAGCTCCCGGCTGAAATCCGGAGAGGTGTCTTCTTCCTTGGCACGAACCTGGGCTTCAGTTTTCACGCGGAGATAGTTGTCCAGGGCAGTACCGTAACCAATGTTCGTCGCCAGCCAGAGGGAACGCGAAAGCGCCGCGCGATCGTCAACCAGTGGCAGCTGTAATGTGTTGACGGCTGAGCCGCGGTGATTGCCATGCGTATTGTCGAGACTGGGACTACCCAGGCGAATTTGTACATCGGCGACGCGCACGTGGCCCGACGAGCTATCCACGACTGCGCCGAATTGTGCGCGGATGGAAACGCTGGTTGCATCGGACACTGAGTAGCTCAGGAAGTAAGGCGGCACTTGCTTGTCGTTTTCAGAACTGGCAGCTGCCTGCTTTCCGAGCATATCGAATGCGCGATGCAGTTCAGTTGTCATTGCATCCAGCAGCAGAGGTGTGGATGTTTGCGCTCCGGCCATACCTCGCATTGCGATGAAAACGAGCACAATCGCTGGTGTCAAGCACGGCCGCAGCGCGAAGATTCTAGATACAGGTGAAGTTTTAGGTGGCATGGTTCGGGCAAATCCGGTAAAAGCAACTGTATTCACGATTGTCTCAAAGTCCGCTTACTGCAAGGAGGAACTTGATGACTTTTCTGCGCCGACCACTTTTCGCTCTCGGACTCGCACTCGTTCTGCTCGCAACGCCGTATCTGGCGAAGAAGATCTGTGCGCAGGCCCAGCTCAGTTCGCCACAGACGAGGACGGCTCAAAACGACGAAACCGTTCCGCAACAGGCTTACCAACTGCCACCGGACAAGCTTGCCAAGGCGATCGCTATCAGCCGCATTCGCGACACCATGGACATCGTGAACGGGCTGTGGGGAATCGCTGTCCTGTGGCTTTTGCTGGCAACAGGGGTGTCCGTGCGGCTTGAAGATTGGGCGAAGAGGACATCGAGACGGAGATGGATTCAAGGAGTGATCTTCTTTGCCGCGTTCATCCTGATTACGTGGCTGGCCGACCTCCCGTTTGCCTGGTTCAGCCAATCCAAGGAAAAGAGCTATGCAGTCAGCGTGCAAAGCTGGGGTGGCTGGTTTGGTGATCAAGCTAAGGCGCTGGGGCTTGCGCTGGCAATTGCGGTGCCCGTCCTGCTGCTGTTCAACTGGATTGTGCGGCGCTGGCCCCGCCGCTACTGGTTCGGAATCTGGGTCGCCACGGTGCCGATCATGGTATTCATGATCTTTGTATCGCCCCTGCTCGAACCCATTTTTAACAAGTTTGAACCGCTTGAAAAAAATCACGCTGAGCTCGTCTCCAAGCTGGAATTGGTGGTCGCCCGAACTGGAATCAATATCCCGCCCGAGCGCATGTTCCTGATGAAGGCCAGCGAGAAGTACAACGGGATCAACGCATACGTCACTGGCGTGGGCGCCACCAAGCGCTACGTCATGTGGGATACCGCCACCGACCGGCTTCCCGACGATGAGGTTCTGTTCATCTTTGGCCACGAGAGCGGCCATTACGTGCTCAAACACATTCCCAAGATGATTGTGGGCATGTGTATCGGATTGTTTTTTCTGTACTGGGCGTGCGCTACGTTTGCCGCATGGCTAGCGCGGCGGTTTGGTGCCCGATGGAAGTTGGATCCCGTAAACCCACTGGCGAGTCGCACTGGATTCGTGGTGCTGTTGCTTGCTGTTTCAGTGGGCAGCTTTTTCGTGGAACCGATCTCCAATACGTTTAGCCGGCACTTTGAACACCAGGCGGACATCTACGGGCAGGAAGCCATCCACGGCATAGTGCCCGACCCGCAGCGCACGGCAGTTTCTGCCTTCAACCACCTGGGCGAAGCATGGCTGGAGGATCCCCGTCCCAGCCCCTTCATTGAATTTTGGGAGTTCAGCCACCCGTCAGTGCAAACGCGAGCCAACTTCGCCCTTCACTACGATCCATGGGCAAATGGCGGACACGGCGAGTTTTTCGTAAAATGACAATGGAACAGGAACGAGGGAACAAGGAAACTAAGCGCTAGCGTCAGATCTGTCGCCGCCACCTTGTTGTATTCTTCTTCCCTACTACCTTTCTGCCCTCGTCCCCCTTGTTCTTCGTTCCCTTCTTCCCTCGTTCCAAATTACATCGCCCCCTGTTTTCCTCAGCACCGGCCGCCAACCCTCTCCATTTAGACTGGTGTTTCGCTGTTTTCCTCCTAAGGAGCGGACTCACCATGCCTTATCCCGCAAATTACCGCTACACCCGCGAACATGAATGGATTGAGCTGAATGGCTCAATCGGCACCGTTGGTATTACCGATTACGCGCAGAACTCGCTGGGCGATATTGTGTACGTTGACGCGCCCAAGGTGGGCGATGCCGTTAAGGCCAACGCCACGTTTGGTTCGGTGGAAAGCGTCAAGGCGGTGAGCGACCTGTATTCTCCTGTCTCCGGCACCGTGACAGCCACAAACGAAGAACTGAAGACTGCGCCCGACAAGATCAACGAAAATGCGCACGGCACGTGGATCATTAAAGTGGAACTGTCGAATCCTGCGGAGATGGACGCTTTGCTGGATGCCGCTGCGTACGAGGCATTTATCTCAGAAGAAACCAACGGGTGACGGTGGCATCCATTAAATAGATTGCGCGGACGACCGGATTCGCGGAGACGCGGAACATCGATGGCCGCAACCTTTGCTGGACGTTTCAGTTTTTGGCAAAGGCTGGAAACGAGGAACTGGCAGCTACATGCGTTATCTTCCCAAATCGCCTGACGAACGCAAAAAGATGATTGCCGAGATCGGCGCAAAATCAATCGATGATCTTTTCGCAATCATTCCTGAAGAGTACCGGCTGACCGGCGATCTGAACGTACCGCGCCAACACGCGGAAAGCGAAATCGTCGACTATTTTCGGGCCGCCGGCGACATGAACGCGACAAGGTACGCAAGCTTTCTTGGTGCGGGCGCTTATCGCCATTACCGGCCTGTCGTCATTGATTCACTGGTACAGCGCGGCGAGTTCCTTACCAGCTACACGCCCTATCAGGCGGAGATTACGCAGGGAACGCTGCAGGCGATCTTCGAATTCCAGACCATGATTGCCGAACTGACGGGCATGGACGTAGCCAACGCCAGCATGTACGACGGTTCGACCGGCGCAGCAGAAGCCGTAATGATGGCCGTCCGCATAACAGGCCGCCACAAGGCCGTGGTGGCTAGAACCGTCCATCCTGAATATCGCGAAGTGCTGTCGACTTATGCGAAGCACCAGGGGATCGAAAAGATCCCTCTTGGATACGATCGAGAGACCGGGCGCGTGGATCTGGCGGCCTTGGACGCCTCGATTACCGAGGAAACAGCAGCCGTTCTGGTACAAAGTCCGAACTTCTTCGGCGTCGTTGAGGACATTCCAGCCATTGCCGCTATTGCACACGCCAAGGGCGCGCTGCTGATCGTGTCGATCGCCGAAGCAGTATCGCTCGGTGCGGTTCGGCCGCCGATTGAGGCCGACATCGTCTCGATGGAAGCGCAATCATTCGGCGTCGCGCTCAGTTATGGTGGACCTTTCTGCGGAGTCATCGCGGCCAAGGAACAGTATTTGCGGCAGATGCCCGGCCGCCTGGTCGGCCAGACAGTCGACAGCGACGGGTATCGCGGATTCGTGCTTACTCTCGCCACCCGCGAACAGCATATTCGGCGCGAGAGGGCAACATCGAACATCTGCACCAACCAGGCGCTCGTTGCGCTGATGGCGACCATCTTTCTGACGGTATACGGCAAGGAAGGCATTCGCGAATTGGCCGAGCACAACATGGCTAAAGCTGCTTACGCCGCCGGGAGGCTGAGCACCGTGCCGGGCGCAAAGCTCTTGTTCGATAAGGCGCCACGCTTCCACGAGTTCGTGCTCAAGACCGACGAAGCCCCAGCTGTCTGGAGCAAGCGCCTGCTGAATTCAAAGATCGTCGGCGGTATTGATCTAAGCCGCTGGTACCCGGAGTTGGAACACGCCACGCTGTGGTGCGCAACCGAAGTGATGCCCCGCGAGAGCATCGACACCGCGGCCCGCGCGCTCGCCGCCGCACCGGTGGAGGCTTAGACAATGACCAACGAATCGAATCCTTCAACGAGCAGCGCTGCGACGCGAGCGACAACGGGCAAAGTCCGGCCGCACCCGAGCCAGAATGAATCGCTCGTGTTTGAGAATTCCTCCCCGGGCAAGCGCGGATACAAATTGCCTCCCCTGGATGTGCCTGCTGTGGACACTAAAGCACTGCTCGGTTCCGCTGCGCGCGAGGTGCCCGCCGGCCTCCCTGAACTGAGCGAGATCGAAATCATTCGCCACTTCACGCGCCTCTCCACATGGAACTACGCCATCGATCTCGGCATGTATCCACTTGGCTCCTGCACCATGAAGTACAACCCGCGCGTAAACGAGTTTGTTTCGCGCATCGAGGGTTTGGCAGACGCGCACCCCTACCGGCCCGATTCGCTGGCGCAGGGCGCGCTCGAAGTCATCGATCTGCTGCAGCGCTGTCTGATTGAAATTACCGGAATGGACGCCATCACATTGCAGCCTGCGGCCGGTGCACACGGCGAGTTCACAGGCATCCTGCTGGTGCGCGCCTGGCATGAGTCGAATGGAAATGCTCGCCGCAAAATCCTGATCCCCGATTCCGCCCACGGCACAAATCCGGCTACGGCGGCCATCTGCGGGTACACGGTTGAAAATCTCAAGTCGAACGCAGATGGCGGCATCGATCTGGACGCGCTCGAGCGCCAGGTCGATAGCGAAACCGCGGCACTCATGCTGACCAACCCCTCAACGCTCGGCGTATTTGAAAACCAGATTCACAAGATTGCCGATATTCTCCACGCCAAAGGCGCGTTGCTCTATATGGATGGCGCAAACATGAATGCGCTTGTCGGCAAGGTGCGGCCCGGCGACTTCGGCGTGGACGTCATGCACTTGAATCTGCACAAGACGTTTTCGACACCGCACGGGGGCGGTGGTCCGGGCTCCGGCCCTGTGGCCTGCAAAGCGTTTCTTGAGCCATTCCTGCCTATTCCGGTTCTGGTTCGGCGCGAGATCGAAGTGAACTTCCCGGCTACCGAATCATGGGAGAACGTCGGCGATGATCCGCTCCCCGGTGGCTCATTGCCCATGTTCCGTGCGCCGGCCGCTGAACCTCTTTCTGCAGAAGATCCTCGTAAGCAACGGGTTACGCTTTCTTGGGATTACAACCGGCCGAAATCTGTTGGCCGTGTGCGCGCCTTTTACGGAAACACCGGCATGTTCATCCGCGCACTGGCTTACATTCTGGCCAACGGCCCTGACGGCCTGCGCCAGACCACCGAAGACGCCGTCCTGAACGCCAATTACCTCCGCGCCAAGCTGCAAGACCTCTACGAACTTCCGTATAAAACGCCATCGATGCACGAAGTAGTCTTCAGCGATAAGCGGCAGGCTGCGCTCGGCGTAAAAACAGGCGACATAGCCAAGCGGCTTATCGATTACGGATTCCACCCTTACACCGTCAGCTTTCCGCTGATCGTCCACGGCGCCCTGATGATCGAGCCTACTGAGAGCGAGTCGCTCCAAGAATTGGATCTGTTCATCGCCGCCATGCGTTCAATCGCGAAGGAAGTGGAAGACGACCCTGAACTGGTGAAGACCGCGCCGCACTCCACGCGTGTTTCGCGTCTTGATGAAGTTCAGGCCGCGCGCAAACCAATTCTTCGCTGGCGCGGCTAACGATCTCCGATTATCCGATTGATTTACGAACCGATAAGCAAGTACTATCTGAGCGGATAAGTTGCAGGATTTGCCGGAAGAGTGCATTCCATGCTCGGTAATGACTCTAAAGTAATAACACCAAAGTTAGCGGGGTTAATTACTTTGGGATTGCATTCGTGCTTAAGCAAAAGCGATAATCGGCCCAATAATATTGGGACAAGGACCGGGAGCAAGTCCCGCTGGTCCGGCCAACGGCACTTCATTCGGCGACTTTCTTGATCCAGGGGGTCCGCTGGGAGCGGGAGGTCCGTTGGCCGGTGCGTAACAGACTTCACCGCCTTCGGTGGAGAAACCACAGTTTCCGATTTTGCTGCGAATGGGTCAGGGCCGCAGATTTCTAGATGGAGTAATCATGCACATCAGAAACAATGAAAAGGGCCAAACCACAGTCCTCGTGGTACTCAGCATGGCAGTTTTACTTGGATTCGTAGCCTTGGCGGTAGACGTGGGCACGCTCTTCCGCGCCAGACGCAACCTGCAGATCGTGGCAGATGCTGCCGCTACGGCGGGCGCGCTCGACTACTACCAAAACGGCATAGGAAATGTCTCATCTGTTGCTTCGGCGCAAACGGCTGCCGACAACGCCGTTGTTGCCAACGGGCTCACTACGGCAGGCTTCTCGACTTCATGCCCGGTGTCCCCCAGCGGTAACGTTCCACAGGCCTGCGTGTCGATCCCGCCATCCTCCGGAGTTCACATGGGCACGGGGTTCGTTGAGGTGCAGATTACTCAGCCCAACACAACGACCTTCATGTCGTTTTTTGGCTTCAACAAGATGAACGTGGCAGCCCGGGCCGTCGGGGGTACCGTTACCGGCCAATCCTGCATCTGGGTCAAGAACAACCTTAATGTGCAGGGCAATGCAGGGATATGTGGAATTAACCCGGCAAGTCCCGGCTCTTGGACCGGGAATTGCGCAAGCGGTACTACCTGTCCAATTACCGGCTATAGTGCCTGCGGCATTTATGTGGGTGGAAACATCACCGGATCGGGCGGCGGTGGAGGCAGCAACTGTATCGCTTCTACTTCCGTTGCAACGGCTGGAACCGTAGGTGTCCCCCTGAACCCATCGCCGGCCGCTGCTGGAGTCACCGAGACCCCGCCGTCATTTTTGACGGCATCGCCTCCGGTTCCCAGCGGTTGTACTCAGCCGACCGCCACTACAACCGGCGTCAGTGCGTACTCGACGTATTTGTTGCATGGCGTGAACATTGTGGAAGTCCACTATGCCAACACGACCCTGCCGGCAGGGTGCATCGGGTGGGATACCCCTCCCGGTAACACCGATATGCTGGTTTACCTCGACAACAACGTCGTCATGTCCAATGGAATGCACGCGTTCAATCTGGGATCAACCCCAATTGGGAGCGGCGCAAGCGCGGTCACCGGAGGAACGCTCCAGCTTGGGAATAACATCACTAATGCGAGCGTGCCGACGAATTTCACTTCGCACTATCCAGGCGTAACACTGGAGGTGTACACCGGCAACTTCACAGTAAATTCGTCGTCGACCGGAATTAACCTTTACGCAGCAAATCAAATTTACGATTCCGCATCAGGTCAGACCGCCGCAAGCAACGGTATTCTCCTTTGGGAACCTGGCTCGAATACGAGCTCGATCAATATCCAGTGGGGCTCCTCAACAGGGAATTTTTATGGTTACATTGTGGCACCAGGCGCAACCCTTTCGATGCAGGATCAGGGTGGGTTTGGCATCGTTACCGGCTTGTACGTTGGAAATATGACCGTCAATTCGCAGCTCGGCGTGGCGAGCTACGATAAGACGGTTTCCGGTGCACCCGGCATGACCATCGCGCTGGTGGAGTAGAAGGAGTAAGGGATGAGGAATCGAGGACTTCCAAATCACCGGCGTATGACGACGGATAGGGGCAAGCAGAGCGGACAGGCACTGATCGAGTTGGCAATCTCATTGCCGCTGTTGTTTCTGCTGCTGTTGGGGGCAGCAGAATTTGGGCGGCTCGCCTACATGGCGATTGAAGTTGCGGACGCCGCCAAGGCCGCAGCTCAATACGCTGCCTACGATGAGACAACGATGCAAGATACATCAGGAATTCTGCTGGCCGCGCAAAGCAATGCACCCTACGTCACCAACTATTGCACCAGCTTCACCGCGACGGCGGTGAATCCGGTGAAATGCACCTGCATGACCAGTGGTACCCCGAACCCCACGACACCTACTTTAGCGGCCTGCGCAACCGCAAGCTGCGCTTCTCCCGGCTATGTTGCTCATGTTGTGCAGGTCACCACAACCGCTTCCTGCAATCCCATCTTTCACGCAACTGGATTTTCAGGCGCGAATATCACCCTGAACGGGAGCGCGATACAAGAGGTACTGAAATGATGGAGTGCAAAAGCACAAGTCGAAAGTGGTTTGCGCGCAAGGCGTGCTTGTCCGACCGCGCAGAATCAATTCAGTCGTTCAGATCAGCGGAAGAAGGCGCCACGCTGGTCGAAATGGCCCTGGCGTCAAGCATCCTGTTCGCCTCCGTGTTCGGCATCATCATTATGAGCTTTGCGCTCTATTCCTATGACTTCATCGCCGATGCTGCACGTATGGGGGCGCGCTATGCGATGGTTCGGGGATCGTATTGCACCGGCTTTTCAGACTGCGGAGTCACCGAAGCGCAGATCGCGACATATGTGCAAGGACTCGCGTACCCGGGCATTAACCCTAGCAACCTGCAGGTAACCGCCTCATGGTACACGGTGGTCCGACCCGGGGGGGTGCCCGCCCCGCCCACGACGCAAAGCTTATGCGCGGATTCTAATCCTGCAGGCTGCAACGTTCCGGGGATCAATTCCGTACAGGTGAAAGTGAAGTACACGTATCCGCTCAGTATTCCCTTCTGGAGATCCACCTCGCTTGATATGTACAGCACATCACAGCTTTTTATTACGCAATAGCACGACACTCACTGGGGCATCCGAAACGGCGCGAATAATATACGAAGGTATACTGGCCGGATCCTTGACGGCACGGCCCAGCATCTATAAGACTGACTACGATGCATTCCTTTGAAGTTTTGATCTTGCGATTTCTCGAAGGGGCCTTCTTCACGGGCCTTATCGGGTGCGTTTTGGTCGTCGCCATCAGCTGGGTGTCGGTTTCCCGTACCGGCTTTGGGCGCGGCGAATAACTGATCAAAGCTCGTCCAGGTGTTATAGCTAGCCGCGGCTCGATTTGCGGAACACGGTTTTCAGTTCCCTGCGCCAGTGTTCGCCCACCGCAATCAGATCCCACTCAACCTTTGGCGATAAGAAGCGCAATACAGCCTCGTTGGCCGGGTGAATGCGGAGCGCAGGCGCTATCAGCAGCAGTCGCGGTTCCAGTGGCGAAACCTCAGCCCCTTCAAAGTAGCCTTCCCGTTCGAATGCTGAAACGGGGCGCGCCCCGGACGAAGCGGATCGCCGGTCGGCATTGAGCGCCCGCACCCGGATCCAATAATCGAGCGCCTGCAACGGCAGGTGCAGGTCTTCGTCGGCCTTCAATTCCATAACCACCAGGCGTCCGTTGCCATCAAGCGTGAGCAGATCCAACATGCCGCGATCTCCACTTGAGAGCGCCGGCACCTGAGAATACAGCAAATCGGGCCGCAAGCCCGGCAGCAGGCCAGCAATCTCACTGCGGATGCGCGATTCAAGCCATCGTTCCGGCTGAAGCCGGAACAGCGGATCAACATGGGACCCATCTGCGTAGCGGCTCTGGAACAATCGAGCGAACAGTTCCCGTGACAGATCTTCATTCTCTAGGGTCAGAGGTGTTTCATTCGCGCCCGCGCCGAAAGTGATTTCGTTCTCGCGTGCAAAGGATTGCGTTGAAGCGCCATGGTGCACACGGGCAAATTCCAGCCCGTACAGCAACAGGCCTACATGCGTTGCCGACCTTGGCAGTACCTCGACGCGCTCGCGGGCGCCGTGCGGCAGCAGATCCATCAAGCGATCGATGCCGGACTGGCAGCGCTCAATG
>Ga0207667_10004143_pt1 | contig 17812 bp, 14 predicted proteins | sample KBSCornC52_FD_184301 | JGI IMG/M metagenome (GOLD analysis project Ga0207667, IMG submission 184301) | Corn rhizosphere microbial communities from Kellogg Biological Station, Michigan, USA - KBS Corn C5-2 (SPAdes) (version 2) | ecosystem: Host-associated > Plants > Roots > Rhizosphere > Soil ...
CGTATACGTTGTCGGTAAGGGAAGGCACCAAATACAAAGCTAAAATAGCTCCAAAAGCCCCTATCGGCACCGCAAGCAATACGGAAAACGGAACCGACCAGCTTTCATAAAGCGCCGCCAGGAACAGGAAGACGAAGGTGATAGAGAACGCGAATATGTACATAGTTACAGACCCGGCTTTCAACTCTTCATAACTTAACCCCGAAAATTCATAGGTGTACCCTTGTGGCAATTGTTTTGCAGCCAATTTCTGTAACGCCTCGAGTGCATCGGTCGAACTGACACCTGGTGGAGATGAACCGTCTATCTCAGCCGAGCGGAAAATATTAAAATGCGATATCAGTGGGGCCGCCTCGACAGGCTTAAAACTAATAAGCGAACCTAAAGGCACCATTTTACCACCGGAGTTACGTACATAGTACTTCTCCACATCAGACATTAACGCCCTGTAAACGGTATCGGCCTGCACTACTACGTGGAAAGTACGATTATAGGTGGTAAAGTCATTGATATACAAACTGCCGGTAAAAGCTTCTATTGTTGTAAATACATCAGATATATTTACACCCATCTTCTCACATTTTTCCCGGTCGACTGTCAGGCTTACATTAGGTGTGTGGGCGGTGTAAAAGCTAAAAGCTTTAGTGATTGCCGGGTTTTTATTGGCAGAGTCGACAAAGCGATTAACAACCCGCTCAAAATCCTGCAGGTTATCGTTAGTGCTCCGCTGTTCTATCTGCATACTGAAACCTACCGTCGAACCAACACCCGGAAGCGGTGAAGGCTGAATTACCTGAACCGATGCATTGGTAACACCGGCATCTTCAATACGTTTTTGCATTACCTTAATAATACCCGGCACCTTCTGATCATCGCCTGAGCGCTCATCCCATGGCTTTAACTGAACGTAAATAGTACCATTATTTGAATTAGTAGCGTTAGTTACCACGTTAAGACCCGACAGCGCAGCATAGTGACCAACACCGGGGGTACTGGCAACTACCTTCATCAGCTTGGACATGATATCTACCGATTGGGCTGTCGACGATGCCGGCGGCAACTGGTATGTTACGTATAAATTGCCATCGTCTTCTGAAGGAATAAAGCCGGTTGGCTTCTCTTTGAACAGAAAAATAGCACCGATACAAACACAGATCAACAAAATAACGATATACCGTGCTCCTTTTATACTTTGGCGCACGCCTTCTGTGTACTTTGCGGTTACCCTGTCGAACCAGTTATTGAATTTGGTGAACCATTTGGTAAGCCCTTTATTTTTTGCGCTTTCGTCTGTTGGTTTCAGCAACATGGTACACAATGCAGGTGTTAAAGAAAGTGCTATGAAAGCTGAGATAATTACCGAGATCGCAATAGTTATCGCAAACTGCTGATACAGCCTGCCCACAATGCCAGGAATGAACCCAACCGGTACGAATACGGCGGCAAGAATGAGCGCGATGGCTACAACCGGCGCCGAAATATCCTTCATCGCCTGGTAAGTGGCTTCCTTAGGCGACATTTTATCATGGTCGATATAATGCTGTACAGCTTCTACCACGATGATGGCATCATCCACCACAATACCAATGGCCAGCACGAAGCCGAACATGGTCAGCGTATTAATGGTAAAGCCAAGCGGGATGAAAAAGCAGAATGTGCCGAAAATAGATACAGGTATAGCGAGGATAGGAATAAGTGTGGATCTGAAGGTTTGAAGGAATAGGAAAACCACAATCGCCACCAGGCCAAGCGTCATTAATAACGTGTAAACCACATCAGTCATAGACACCTTTACTACGGTTACCGATTCAAACGGAACGCTGTAAGCTACATCTGTAGGGAAAGTTTGCTTCAGCTTGGCAAGTTCCGCATAAACGCCATTAGCAGTTTCAAGGGCGTTACTACCCGGTGCCTGATATATCTGGAGATATGACGCCCTATGACCGTCAACAAATGAATTACTCGAAAAAGTAAATTTACCCAATTCTACGCGGGCAACGTCCTTCAGGTAAACCAATTCGCCTTTTGAAGGGTTATTTTTTACAATAATGTTTTCAAATTCAGGAACAGTACTTAAACGCCCGTTCACCAAAATACCAAGCTCATAGGTTTGCGTTGGTGCTTGCGGCGGCAAACCCGCAGTACCGGCAGCCACCTGCACGTTCTGCGCAGTAAGCGCGCTGATAATATCCTGCGGCACGATGCTGTGAGCAGCCATCTTTTGCGGATTCATCCAAATACGCATACTAAAATCGTCCGTGAAGCGGCTTATTGTTCCTACCCCCGGCACACGTAACAGCGCATCCTGCACGAAAATATTAGTATAGTTATCAAGGAAAGTGATATTGTGCGAATCTTTAGGCGCATATATAGCAACCATCATCAGCATACTGGGGTTAACAGCGCGTACTGTTAGGCCCAAACGACTGGCAGCTGTCGGCAATAGTGGCGTGGCGATACTTACGCGGTTTTGTACATCAAGCGCAGCTACATCTATATTGGTGCCGATTTTGAAAGTTACATTAAGTTGCATAGCGCCATTGTTGGTGCTATTGCTCTGCATGTACTCCATGCCCGGCGAACCGTTTACCTGTTCTTCAATAGGCGTAGCAACGGTTTGTTCTACTGTTTGGGCATCGGCACCAATAAACTGCCCGTTCACCTGTACCACTGGTGGGGTAATGTCAGGATATTGGTCAATAGGCAATAATAAAATACTAACTGTACCGGTAATTACCAATACAATAGAAATCACTATCGCAGTTACTGGCCGTTTTATAAAGGTATTAGCAATCATTCTTTTTAAAATCTAAAGTATGGAATCTGATGTCCCGGATTTAAGCCGGACTTCAAAACCTGGGGTCACCTGCCTCGTTTGCCTCCGCCCGGGCCTACTTTATTTGCAGTTGTAATTGGAGCGCCATCGTGCAATGATTGTAAACCATCTACTACTATTCTGTCACCAGCCTCAATACCGCTTTTAATAACAATATTAGGCCCTATTACCTGTCCGGTTTTAACCTTTTTCTGTACAGCGATCAATTTTGGTTTATTTGCATCTGCAGCGGCCTTTTGATCCATTTTCTTCAGGCTGTCGGCACTTACTTTTATCAAAGTATCTTTTGCGACATATACAAAATACTCGCCCATTTGCTCAATAACAGCTTTGTTTGGAACCACCAATTGCGGCCCAACATCCTGGTTATGTACACGCACTACACAACTCATGCCCGCCCTTAAAGCAAATTTTGGGTTATCAAAAACCAGTCTTATGCGAATAGAACCCGTTTGCGGATCAACAGCCCGGTCTATAATAGAAAGTTTGCCTAAATGATCGTAAAGCGAATTATCCGGCAGCAAAAGGGTGAAAAGAGAGTCGACTTTTACTTTTTCCCGCTGCAACTTCTCGAACATTGGCAGGTTTTTCTCGTTGATGATAAAGTCAACCGCCATCGGGTCATCAGTAGACAAGGTATCGAGTGTGGTTACCATAGGTGTAACAACTTCGCCCTTCCTCACCTGGCTTATACCAATTGTTCCGGTAAATGGTGCGTAAACTATTGAATAAGACAAGTTAGTTTTGGCCGATTTTACCATCTGCTGCGATGCCTGTACAGTGCTCTTTGCCTGTGCGAGGGCAACCACAGCGTGGTCATACTGTTGTTTGGCTACCGCATTGTATTTATTAAGATATTCATAACGGTCGGCATCCTGCTGCGCTTGAACCAGGCCGCTTTTAGATACATCTAAGTTGGCCAAAGCCTGGTCATAAGCTGCCTTGTATATACGCTCATCAATCTCATACAGTTTTTGCCCTTTTTGCACCTTGGTGCCCTCTGTAAAAAATATACCGGTAACTGCGCCTGATACCTGCGATAATAAATTCACCTGGTTTAATGCACGGGTAGTTGCAGGATATTTATCGTAATACAACACAGCCCTGGGTTCAAGTTTCAATAAATTAACAGGCACCTCGGTATTCTGCGGGGGTTGTTTCTTTTTACAAGCGCCCAAAATAAGGCAGCTGACAAGAATTGTGCTTAACAATACTCTATTCATGGAGAGGGGTTGGTTGTAATGCATTAGTATGTAATATTTCCCATTGCTTTTTGCAGGTCGATCTTATTAGACATTACCTGGAACAAAGCATTTAAATAACTTATTTCTGATGATATTAAATTCGATTCAGCAGTGATCACATTCAGGTAAGGAACGATACCCTGTTTATATTGAAGCGTTACCACAAAATAAACACGGCGCGCCATGTTTACATTCTTTTGTAATAGCTGGAGGTTATAGAAATTACCTTTGTAATTACCTAAAGCAGTGGCGTACTCTTTATATATCTGCGATTTCAGATCGACTGTATTCCAATCGATTATTTTCTGCTCCAACCGGGCTTTTTTCAGGTTATTGGTACGATAAAAACCGGTAAAGATCGGAATGCTGAAAGATACGCCTACCAGCTGGTTTGGATACGATTTGTTGAACAGATCGGAGAACTGGCTATTCTGAAAAGCCAGGTTATAATTATAAAAGGCTGAAAGCGTAGGCAGGAATGAATATTTATAATAATGAATGGTTTCATCCTGCAGATCATGCGCCGTTTTTACCTGCTGATATTCAATGCGTTTTTCATATTGCAACTGCTGCAAAGTATCGATATGGATATTTTGCTCCATTTCGGTAGTATCAAAACTTACATTGAATTGCTTCTGCGGCGGATAACCCATCAATTGTTTTAACGCTGCGTATTGAGGTATTACATTCTCGTTGGCCTGTTTCAATTGCGCCATCGAATTATTGAGCGTGATAGTTGCTTCTTCATAATCCGTCTCGTCAACTATACCACCTTTATATTGATGATAAGCATCACGAACACTTTTACCAAGGCGAGCAGTGTCTTCTTTTAAAACGTTGATCTGCTCCAACGTCAATAGCACATTATAAAACGATTTGCTTACCGACGAAACCAGGAATATTTTGGTACTATCGGTGACTTGTTGAGCTTGTTTGATATATAAGTTCGCACTCCTTGCAGCATATAACAGACTCGGACTAAATATGGCCTGTGAAACCGAAACCCCAGGGATAAATGTATTCCGGTTAACCGAACTGCCTGAACTGCTTATAGCTCCCGAGGACCCGCTGGAAGATGTTTGAATATAATGATTCAATGTTCCCTGTGCATTAACTTGCGGTAGCCAACCCGACAAGCTAATGGCGTTGGTAGTTTTAGCGACATCAACATTGATCAATGCTTTGTTGATGCCCGGCTGATGCTGCATGGCGTAGTCAATACATTGCCTCAGTGTGAGGGATTCTGCTCCTGTACCCGTACTGTCCTTCACTATTACCGGCGCTAGTAAATTGGTTTTGGTTGTATCCGGAGCGGTTACTGGCGGGGCTATTGGGCTGGTTGTTGTCTGTTGCGCATTGGATATAGCTGCGCTAAAAGATAAAACCAGTGTGAATAATAGCAATCGGGTCCGGTTCTTGTTGAAAGTGAACTTTTTCATATTTAAAAACCCACCGGCTATTTTACAGAATTAATTCTCATAAAATATGTATTGATAAAAGTAATAATATTATAATAATCAAAAGATTACATTCACAATATCACTAATACCATATCAGGCCAGATGTGTTTTGCAAAAATGGCAAAAACATATTTTGATTCAGGTAACAATTCTGTTAACGTATTATAATAAGATTAGAAGCCATAATATTGTTACTTATTACAAAAATCAATAGCAATTGAATTATTGATTCAATTGCTATTGATAATATGTTTTAAATAAGTGACTTAAGACCAGAACCCTTGCACAAAAAGCTGCTTCTTCTCACAGCCGTATTGCTGCAGCGCCTTTCTCAATTTATCGACAAACGTGTTATTTCCTGCGACATAAAACAGGGTATTATCTATGGTGAGATATTTATCAATAAGCCAGTTCATTAAGGTATGATGGCCGTGCTGATCTTTGCGTGGCATTGCTTGAATATTTAATGGAAAATACTCGGGTAGTAATTTACGCTGTTGCTCATTATCCATCAGGATAGCTGCTGAAAACCGCCCTGAGGGCATCGTCATTTGCTCTAATGCCAGCAAATGTCCTAAACTGCTTTCATCACCTAAAGCTATTATTGCGGATGTCGCCGAAGGGCTATGTTCTGTACTTCGAATCTTTAAATAGCTTATTGAATCTCCTTTTCTCAGCGTTTTGGCCCAGCTACTACCCGGGCCGTTATGCCTGGCATCAATAAATAACGAACAGGTCGATGTTTCGGCGTCCCAGCGCGAAGGCGTGTAATCGCGGTAAGTAAGGTCGGCTACTTTAATTTTGATATAGGGAACGGCTGTCCAGCCGGCTATATCTGCGGACGGCAGGTGGAGATCGATCTCGATCATGGATGAGGCTTCCCAGGGGCGCACTTCTAAAATAGTTCCGGTTTGCAAAAAGCGGTCTTCAATAAGACGGCCGGCTTTGTTTTTCAATTTTTGTATAGTAGACATTTCGATGTATTCAGTTTTTATGAATACAAAGAAAGTGTGATAATACACCTAAAACAATGGAGTCATTACGGTAAAAATAGGACTATTCGCGGTAGTGTTGACGAAATGCCAGTGGGGTTACTCCTGTAGTCTTCCTAAACAGCCGCGAAAAATAAGCATGATCTTCATACCCTACTTCAAAAGCGATCTCTTTAACAGTTAGCTGGCTGTAATAGAGCAGTCGTTTAGCTTCCAGCATTACTTCGTGAATTATCCAGTAGCTAACAGGGAAGCCCGTTACTTTTTTAAGCGATTCATTTAAATAGGATAAAGAAACATTCAACCTATCTGCATAAACTGCGGGGCTTTTGATAGTTCTATATTCCGACGCTAATTCTTTTCTAAATTCCCGGGTCAATTGTGCCTTACGCGATGGTTTGTTTTCTGTAGAAGTTGCGCTGCAATAACTTGATGCTACCATCCCTGTAAAGGCTTGAAGCAATGAATACATTACTGGTCGGGCGAAAGGGCTCCCTTTCGACTCTTCATATTTTTGCAACACCAGGGTAAGCAGCGAGTGGTATTGCTTTACTTCTTCCTCATTCAACCGTATTGGCTGCTGTAAATTCAGTCCCTTTTCAAGTATATTTCTTTGATCGATAGTGAGCAGCCCAGTATCAACTGCCAGGAACCAGCCGCCTGCTGCTTCATTGGTGATCCGATGATGTACTTGTCCTGGCAGGATATAATAAAGCGTCCTTTCCTTAAATTTGAGGGTTTGGAAATCGATCATCAGTGTTGCTGAACCATCAGTCAATACAAAGAAAATGTAATGATCGTCACGATGCGCGTCACGTGGCTCGTCTTCTTTAGGCTTACTGCCCGGATCAAAAAACTCAATTTCGAGTCCCGAGTCAACACGTTCCTGGAGCTGATGTATAGGAATAACCGGCATGGCTCAAATGTAATGAAGGATACGGTAAAAATGTATCATTCTTCCTTACTTCTGTATAAATCCGTCTGCAGCCGGCCATCTAACTTTGACTTATCAAATAAAAGATAAAAACAATGGCAAAGACAATTTTTATAACAGGCGCTTCAAGAGGATTTGGAAAGATCTGGGCAGAAGCATTTTTAAAAAGAGGCGATAAAGTAGTAGCTACCGCACGTGATTTGAACTCTTTGAATGATTTAGTAAACCAATATGGCAATAACATATTACCACTTCAACTGGATGTAAACGACCGTGAGGCTGATTTTGCAGCTATACAAAAAGCAAAACAACATTTTGGAAGCATTGATGTGTTGATCAACAACGCTGGTTACGGTTTATTCGGCAGTATCGAAGAAACTTCTGAAAAGGAAGCCCGCGATCAGATGGAAACCAACTTTTTCGGTTTATTATGGCTCTCACAGGCTGTACTGCCTGTAATGCGCGAGCAAGGTCACGGACATATCATTCAATTATCGAGCATACTGGGTTTGGTTACATTACCGGTACTGGGTCTTTATAATGCATCAAAATTTGCCGTGGAAGGTTTAAGTGAAACTTTAGCTTCCGAAGTAAAAGGTTTTGGTATCAACGTTAGCTTGATCGAGCCAAATGGTTTCAGTACCGACTGGGCAGGTGCATCGGCCTTCCATACCCAAAGCATGCCTGAATACGACCAGGTGAAAGCTGCTTTCCAGGAAGGCTTAACAGATGATGCCTTTGGTATTCCTGAAGCAACCACAGATGTTGTATTAAAACTAGTTGATAGTGAAAATCCGCCGTTGCGTTTATTCCTGGGTAAAGTAGCATATCCATTCTTAAAACAGGTTTATAGCAATCGTTTTGCTGAGTGGGATGAATGGAATGAAGTTTCAACAGCAGCTCACGGCAAATAATCCATTTAATGGTTTTATATTGACAAATCTACACTGTGTTTCAGTGTAGATTTGTTTAATTTATATTAACATGCAGCACTTTAAAAATTTAGCCGATATGCACCGCTTCAACGGTTTCCCACCGCCTGAAAACCCGTTGATAAGTGTTTACAGGTGTACACAAACATGTGGCTTGGGCGACAGGGAGTTTACATCTGATTTTTACATGATCGGTTTTAAAAAACTCAAAGCGGGTGTGATTATGTATGGTCGCACTAAGTATGACCATGAAAACGGCAGCATGATATTTGTGAAGCCAAGGCAGATCATTGAGTTTAAAAATTTAGAATTTGATGAAGATGCATTTATCATGTTTATCCATGAAGACTTTCTGAATGGATCTGTACTGCATGACGAAATTCAGAAGTATGGTTTCTTTGATTATGAGGCTAACGAAGCGTTGCACCTTTCACCAAAAGAAGAGCAGATCATATGGGACCTCTTTTTCAAGATCGACGCTGAATATCAAAATAATACCGACGAATATAGTCGTGAAATCATCCTTTCCCACCTGGATTCAATGCTTAAATACTCACAGCGTTTTTATAAGCGCCAATTTATCAATCGGTCCGAGTTGTCGGGCAAAACAGTGTCCAGGTTCAATAATACTTTATCCGCTTATTTTGGTAAAGGCTTATTACAAACCAAAGGCTTACCTACTGTAAATGCAATGGCATCTGAATTGAACTTATCGACAAGATACCTTAGTGATTTACTAAAACAGGAAACAGGTAAAACCGCTATCGAACTGATCCATATCTTTCTTGTTAATGAGGCAAAGAATCTATTAATAGGCGAAAAGCAGAATGTTTCTGAAATAGCTTATGCGCTTGGATTTGAGAACCTACCCTATTTTTCGAGGCTATTCAAAAAAGAAACCGGGGTGAGTCCTAACCAGTTTAAAAAGCAATTGGTAAATTGATCGCATGAATTTTGCTGATCGTGTTATCCAATTCAACCGCGAACTAACCTATACCGGTGATCCTCTTCCCAATGGCATCCGTATTATGAACCCCTTCAGGGAACATGACAATGTGATGGGGATTGTTGAAGCTTTTTACCATAAATATTATAACGACAACAACAAACGGCACATCATCCTCGGTATCAATCCGGGCAGGTTTGGTGCCGGCTTAACAGGTATTCCCTTTACTGACCCCAAGCGTTTGATAAGCGAATGCCATATATCCTACACAGGTAAAATGTCGCACGAACCATCCTCAGTATTTATTTATGAGATGATCAACGCTTACGGCGGTCCTGAGACTTTTTATAAAGACTTCTACATCAATTCGCCTTGCCCGCTGGGATTTACCTCTATAGACAGCAAAGGAAAAGAGACCAACTACAATTACTACGATAGCAAAGAATTGACTGAAGCCGTTCTGGACTTTATGATAGAAAATATCCGGAAACAGATTGATTTAGGCATTAAAACAGATACTTGCTTTTGTTTCGGAACAGGCAAAAACGAAAAATTCCTGAAGAAACTAAACGATGAGCACCAATTATTCGGTAAGATCGTTCCGCTGGAGCATCCGCGGTTTATTATGCAGTACAAAACCGCTTCGAAGCAATTTTATATTGATAAATATCTGGACGCTTTCAGGAGCGTACTGGATTAGATTATAGCCTATCTACTCTCACCCATTTCATACCTGCGGCTTCAGCAGATATTGTTCCGGCTTCGCCATCTTCAAATACAACACAATCTTTCGGGTCGATATTTAATAATTCGGCAGCTTTAAGAAATGGATCGGGATGTGGTTTACCGTGTTCGGTTTCTCCTGCACATACCATTACCTCAACCAAATCGTATATGCCAAGCACTTTCAGAGTTTTCTCAACCGCCGGTCGTTTACTGCCCGATACTACGCCGATCCTTACCTTTTGTGCGTGATTTTTCAAATGCTCCACAACATGCACCACCGGAAGCGTGTTCTCAATATAGTGATCCAGGAACAGTTTATATTTTAGGTCAACAAACTCCTGTGGATCAAACGAAGTATTATATCGTTTATTGATCTCTTCGATCACTTTGATCACCGGCCAACCGGCCAATTCATCTATAATATCGCCTTCTATCTCGTGACCTTTATCAGCGGCAACCTGAATGTAGGTTTCCTTATGCGCGCCCATGTTATCAGCAAGAGTACCATCGCAATCATATAAGTAAGCTTTATAACCCCGGCTAAGATTGGTTAGCTTTTCAAGCTTGGTGTTGATTTCGTCGAAAGAGGCAGTCATATCATCTAAAACTTCAAATAGGTGAAAAACAAAAAAAGCTCCAACTATCGTCAGAGCTTTAATTTTTCGTCGGGGTGGCAGGATTCGAACCTGCGGCCTCCACATCCCAAATGTGGCGCGATACCGGGCTACGCTACACCCCGTCGGGGCTGCAAAAGTAAGATTTAATCTTTTCTCCGCAAATATTTTTTAAAAAAAGAATATCTAAATTTTATGTTAATAATATCCTTCTCCTTTTACATTCTGATCTTCATTTAGTTACACGACCAATGCCAAATTGATCTCCTGCCTTAATTGCTCTACTATTATTAAAATCTACCTCAACCATCTTCTCACTGCCCACACTATTGTTAAACTCGTCTTTTAGCGTGGTTAATATTTTCCGTGTTTTCACGTCGATAACCTCACCACTCGATGGATAAGCATATTTCCCATCCAAACTAAAAGTTATCCATCCCGGCATATCCTGTAACGGTATTGTCGTCAGTTGCTGATAAGGCGCTTTTGCGCTAAAAACATGCATGCGCATATTAAAGCCATCACACAACCATAATTCTTTTTCGTCAGGAGTAAGGCCAATACCGTGACTTGGGTTGCCGTGGCGCCGCACAGGGCCGGTTGTCCAGCCTTCTACTTCCACATGGGCGACTTTCTTGCGAGTTTTCAGATCTCCAACTTCAAAGCCAAGCAGACTATCAACAGTGACAAATGCTTTTGTATCCTTTCCGTTAATGGTAAATGGCCTGATAAAATTATTGAAGGGCCCAATTTTTCCGGTTACCTCATTGGTTTTCGTATCAACAACAGTCAGCCATGGCGATCCTATGTCGTCAAGATAAACATGGTCGCCAGATAAGCTGTACAATGTATTATGCGATCTTTTAAAGCCATCCACCTTTTTGATGATCTCGCCCGTTTTGCAATCCACTACATTCCATACTTTACCTTCGAGATAAGGTAAATACATTGTTTTACCGTCAGGGGATATTGCCATTCGATCACAACCACCTTGAATCAATTTCTCCCATATTATTTTTCCGGTAGAAAGGTCAATTCGTTGGAGCGATTCCAGAGTGCTAATGTAAATACTATTCAGCGGAATGCTGACTGCTATCCCTTTCACATTGGATGGTTTGCCATTAGGGTGAAGGCCACGCGTTTCAATCCTTTTCACAAACCGGTGACCGTGATCCATGTCAAATACCAATAATCCATGACCGCCATAGCCAAGATAATCGCGAACGCCGGGCACAGCGACGAAGAGATAATGACCGGATAAGAGCTGATCTTTCTTATTTGAATCTTTCATCGCTGTAAAAGCAATGCAAGAAAGAACAACTGATAATGCAAAAAGACAGGTTTTGATACGCATAGGTTCGATAGGATAATTGATAATCAAACTTAACAAACCCGGATGAAATAATCGGGATTAAAACTAAATGCTTATGTTTTAAAACTGGGTGGGAGTGCCTTTTTTTCCATTGCGTTAATTTTACGCAATAGGTTTGGACTTTTAAGCTTTATCATTATCTTGTTGCTCCAAATTATAAACTAAACATGCAACATCACACGCTGGCATCCAAGCCACACTATCCTATTCTTGACGGTCTGCGCGGCGTAGCGGCCGTTATGGTGGTAATCTTCCACACGCTTGAACCGCTTTCTACCAGTCACCTTGACCTAATGATGAACCACGGCTATCTTGCAGTGGATTTCTTTTTCCTGTTATCAGGTTATGTTATCGGGTACGCTTATGACGACCGCTGGGATAAAATGAGCCTCTGGGGTTTCTTCAAACGGCGTCTCATCCGGCTGCAGCCTATGATAATCATTGGCATGGTTGTCGGTGCAATATTTTTCTATTTCCAGGACTCACCTGCGTTTCCTCTTGTTCATACTGTGCCGATTAGTAAATTACTGATCGTAATGATCATTGGCTGTACACTTATTCCCGTGCCTATTTCAATGGACGTCCGCGGATGGCAGGAAATGCACCCGCTCGACGGACCGGGCTGGTCGCTCTTTTTCGAATATATTGCTAATATCCTGTATGCTTTGTTCGTACGTAAATTTTCCAAAACCTTACTGACCATACTGGTTGTTATATGTGGTATCGCACTGATCCAATACACTGTCACCAGTCAGACAGGGGATGTCATCGGTGGCTGGTCTCTTGATCCGCTGCAACTCCGTATCGGCTTCACCCGCATGATGTATCCTTTCTTTGCAGGCTTGTTATTACGGCGCGTTGTGAAAGCCGGCGATATTAAGAATGCCTTTTTCTGGTGCACAGTATTGCTGGTCGTATTCTTTTCTATGCCACGCATTGGCGGAGCAAAAGACCTTTGGATGAACGGTCTTTATGAATCGCTTACCATAATTTTCATATTCCCACTTATCGTTTATATCGGAGCCAGTGGAAAACTGATAGGCGGATTTGCGACAAAATCGTGCAAGTTTTTGGGCGAAATTTCTTATCCCCTTTATATCACGCATTATCCGCTTATTTATACTTATTGGGCTTGGATATCAAGAAATAAAGTCACCACCTTTCCGCAAGCCGCACCGTGGGCAGTGGTAGTTTGGGTATCGGCTATTACATTGGCGTATTGTTACCTTAAGTTCTATGACGAACCGGTAAGACGCTGGCTGACTAAAAGGTTTGGGAATGCTTAATATTTATATTCTTTGGAGAAAATCAGAAGACGTTGTAAATACAAAAAGCCCTGTATGCTGTGCTTTTTAATTGGGTTGTGGTGAGGGAGGGATTCGAACCTACCTATATGTTTTATTGTGGTAAAAATACTTACAAGATGAATGAAAATTCAACTACATGAATTACTCACGACCTTTTTACTACGGTAAACTCTTATACCATGGTAAGAAAAAAGGATAAAACAATGGTAGTACATGCCTATTACCTTAGAAAAACATGCAGCGCAAATTGCAATTCAACAATCAAACTTCATTCAACCTAAGCCATCTTTGTTATTATTTTTCTAAGGCGGAACGATGGGATAATGACTTGACATCGTTTGGAGGGTCGGCAACCGGGCTAGTATTCACATTATCTGGTTGCGATATTCTTTTTAGGAAATGGAACATTAATAGGCCTGACTTCCGAATTGCAGATTGTAGCAAGCATTAGCTCAACGTCCCAATAAGAATTGGGACGTTGAGCTAATTTTTATTATATTTTTAAATTGATAACTGTTATTAAAGAGCATTACACCTCTTCATAGTCCCCTATATTTACGCGCGTAAAGTTCCCTTTAGATAAAGTCTCCGGCGTTATCCGGCTGTCACCAGTTGAAACTGCAATCTTATCCCAGCCCGTTTCCCAGTCAGTCTGGAAAATAGCGTTGTAGTATCCTGCAATGTCTTTATTATATAGGATCAAACCGGCTTCGCGATTTTGGCTTACCGCTGTGTCGGACCAGTTTTGGGAGCTAATCAGTGTATTTTCACCGTCGATAATGATCAATTTATTGTGACAATGAACAAAACGGCTAATGTCTATATATTTGATATGTGTACCAAGTTTGAGGTTATAAGTGCTCTCTAAATTTTGAAGGTTCGCTTTTTCTTTCGGAACATCTGAATTTGAAAACAATTTTCCCAATATGATTTTAACGTCCAGGTCAGCATTTTTATCCCTTGCATCAGCAATTGCGTCAAGCAATTTGCTTACATCCGGCTGGGTGCTTTTTATGTACTGATTTTCTATGTAGATAGACTTCTTTGCTGACTTAAGCAGAGCGACTATTTTATCCATATAATTGTCCGGTGACAAAATAGGTACAACCCGCATCGGTTGATCAAGTGAAAACGTCTTGCTCGGAAAAAGTTTAATGGGAAGTTGTTCAGGGACGGCGTCAACCAACAGTGGCTGTTGTATCGCTTCAGTCAACAAAGATTCAGGGCTCACCCCATCTTCAACCAATTTAATGTCACTGAGCAAAACTTTTTTGAAGAATGCGGACATTTCTTTAGACTGAATTGCGACTCCCATATCCCGGTTCCCTTTCTTGAAGTGTTTTGGATCTCCCCCATCCTCCTCATTGAAGGGTATACTATTTTTACTGTAATTGCCGCTCTGAACCATAAGCCATTCATCATCAATAACAACAAACTTTTCATGGCAGTTGGGGAAATACCGGACCAACTTATTCTGGCAGGACGGCGCCGATACCGTTTTGCAACCAAAACTTGAAAGATCTTTGAGTAACTGTACTTCCTGCGTTGAATTAACATCTAACATTAATGTCACTTGTACTTTCCGTTCCAGGGCATTCAGCAGCAGTTCTTTGATGTAATCCGCGTCAAAATCATAGATACCGATTAAAATCTCTTTTTTTGCGCTATCCAGCAGGCGTTTAGTGACTGCATAGGTAGAATCCGGAGACGCGTAGGTGATAACCTGTCCCGAAACATTAAATTCCGGGATGTCGGTGATGTTATGGTAAGTCTTGCGTATGCAGTTAAAGCCTTCCGGAAGAAATCCCATCAAAGGAGACCTGGGTGATAATACAAAGTAAGGCATAAGGTTACAGAGTTTAAGTTATTGCGGTTTAAATTTTTCAGCTTTCTGCGCCACCACGGGGACCGATGTAATCTTCCCGTTATTTTCAATCTCTAGGGTATCCGGGATATTTCTTGTATCACCTTCAGTAAAAGCTATAATCGCGAAGCCATTCCTTTTCTCTTTTTTCAAATAGTCTACGGCTAAAGTATGAGCTCCCCGTTCCGAAAGAAAATCGAAATATTTGTCCCTTGCTATCCTTGCCTCTTTTTCAGTTGCCATGCTCAAAGTAAATTTCATCATTTATTTGAAATTTCCTTTGTTAAAAGTTTAACATTTAATGCTTCCAACACAAATGCTATCGGATTAAATATACTTCCCTGGCTGCCTCCACAAAAATGCAGTCCAACCGCCTTGCCTGTTTGCTTGTCTATCACGAGAGATCCGGAATCTCCGCCATCGGTAAAACTCGTGCAAAGCACCTGGTTTGTAAAACGGATTTCACCGACCCCGTCTTCATATGGAACAGGTACTTTAAGATCAACATCCCGAATTTCCCCTTCTGTGTATTCGGTTGTCCGCCCGACTTTAAAGACTGTCATCCCTCGTTTCGGCTTAATAACACCGGCCGGAATATTCTTGTTTTTGATTGCGCAAATTACATCCGACAGGCGGTCGTCGTTGATTTTTGCGATGGCACAATCCACTTTATTGACATAATCTTTTCCTGTCGTGAAAGGTGCAAACCTGGTTAAAGTCGCGATGACGTCCCCCGGCACTACTCCATTATCGGCTGCCCCCGGATATAATATTTTGTCGCCTGCTTTAGCCTGACCGCTCATTGCAAGTACATGTGAATTGCTTAAAAGAAAGTAATCTTTACCATCCGTCACTATTCCACCCAGAGTGCCACATGTAATGGAAACATGTCCGACGCTATTGCCTGGTTGAATTGGATTTCTCACGGCGTTAACTTGCGGAACAATATCCCCCAATTCCACTACATCAGTTCGAATAGGAGACCTTCCACTTAATACATCAGGAATAAATGCGGGAACAGCCTCGTCTGCCTTCAGTTCACTAAGCGGTATTTTTTTACGAACATAGAAAGTCAAAGCCAGATTACCTGTCCGTTTTTCATCGGAAACCTTTTCAGCAATGCCAACACCAACTATATTATCTTTATCGGTAACTGACTTTACATTTGGGCTACGAAAGCCTGTAGGTATCCTAAGTGACTCCAATTGCACAGCCGGAGCCATGGTGATCATTTCAAGAATATGCCGTATTTTGGCCTCAGATGTTATATAACGTTGTTTCGATCCACCTTTGGCCATACCGGGAAATGATTTTTTTAAAGACCTTTTCTTAATCATATTCTGAGATCCAATGGTTTTCCTGATAAAAATAGCGTTATTTAAAATACAGAACAACGTGAAAAACACCCCTTTATAAAGGGTGTTTTCACCGTAGCTACCCATAATAAAATTCTTGCTCGTTGTAACACCAATCTTGAATACGCGCATTTTTAGCGTTTTCGAGCATTTTTGCTTTCTCAAATTTCTGGGAGATAGACTGCTGATAGTCCATATCCAGTACAGTGAACGCAGCATGTTTGTCAAGGGTCAGGATGTCAAAGCATTAAAAACACTATTACCTGAAAAGACTGATTTCACTTCAGTTGAAAGTGCACCTACGAAAAAATTTCAAGAGGTACTATCGGTTGATACCGTAGCTCCGGACGACGACTATTTTTTGATAGGCGACGACTCTTTGGGAACGGTCGAGATCGTGACATGGGCTGAAAAGCATTTCAATATAAGTATTGAGATTTCGTGCGTTTTCGATTATCCATCTATTTCCTCCCTGGCGGTATACGTACACGAGAAGATGGGGGAATTATAATCACTTATAATTCGTTACTTCTATTTGGCATGCGTTCCTCACTTCCTGAACTGTTGCAGGTGCATCCAGTTTGAAAAGGCCCGAAAGTCCTCTTTCGAGCCTTGACGCTCTCACTGCGGCCTTTATTGCAAAGAATGCAGTAACAGACAGCACAAGCGGTGGTTCGCCGATTTCTTTGGAAGACAATATATCTGACGGGTTTTCCGGAACGCTGGCCGCGACATCCCTCGGAAAAAGATGGACGTTCATCTGTAAAGGGATGCTTGTGGTTGCCGGCGGCTTATAGGTCCAGGTATTCAGCGTATTCAGGCGTCCTTCGTTTATTCCTTTTGGCTCAAATACCAATTTTTCGGAAATGACATAACCAAGTCCCTGGACAAAGGCTCCTTCAACCTGCCCTACATCAATCGCCGGATTCATGCTCCAACCAGCATCATAAACTATATCTGCACTTAATATTTTAGTTTCCCCGGTCAGGATATCAACTTCAACGACCGTGCAGGCGGCTGAATAAGTGAAGCCACTAAATGAATCAAACGACCCGGGCTTTCCATTTTGGTCAGACGTGTACCCAGGAATAACAGGCTGGTCCTTTATAGGTTTATAGCTGAGGTTTGGTACCGGCGTTTCTCCACCGTTGATCGGCATCGATAAGCTACCTATCAGGCTAACCCGGTTTGTATAAGCCAGGGCTATCAGGTTTTGCCAAATAAGCGGAT
>Ga0207667_10004146_pt1 | contig 17811 bp, 16 predicted proteins | sample KBSCornC52_FD_184301 | JGI IMG/M metagenome (GOLD analysis project Ga0207667, IMG submission 184301) | Corn rhizosphere microbial communities from Kellogg Biological Station, Michigan, USA - KBS Corn C5-2 (SPAdes) (version 2) | ecosystem: Host-associated > Plants > Roots > Rhizosphere > Soil ...
AGAGATAGCATTTTGAAACTGCTCGCTGATAAATCAGCCGATGTTACAGCTTATGCCGATAGCCAAAAAATAGATTTTGAACAGGAAGAAGATGTAAAAAAACTTATCAATTATTACAATACATTAAAATAAGTTTTTTCAAGAACTGTTCGACGGACAAAGTTCATCGAGGGCTCCCTTCACGACCAACTGGCGGATTTCATCCGCCGTAGCCCGCATTGGCGGGCAAAGGCGGAGAGAGAGGGATTCGAACCCCCGGTACCTGTTACAGTACACATGATTTCGAATCAGGCACATTGAACAGCTCTGACATCTCTCCGGTTAATTGGGCTTCAAAAATAGTAAAATCTTGATGAGTACAGGTTAAGTTTTATATAAAGCCCTCAATTTTTCGCCCGCTTATGAAACTTCACTGCAATGAAGGATAATATTGTCCATTTACTTTGCGGAATTATCCATTTTATTTCGCTTTTATTTTCCGAAAATTGTATAACCAGTTGTCAAAACCATAAGAATGATGTGTAATTATTCCAACACATTTCTACATATGTTTTGATTGAAAATTAGTTTTTATAGTTAAAACCAATTTATAGACCCTAGAAATAATCAGATGCGTTTAGCTGTAATTTGTGTAGCGATTTTTTTTGTTGGTGCAATCATTAGTCTTAACGCCTGTCACAACACATCCGAAAGTTCTGTTGCCGCCGAAGAGATACCTGATGTGGTTAGTTATAACTTTAATATCAGGCCTATTTTGTCAGATAAATGCTTTAAATGCCATGGCCCGGATGCTAATAAACGCCAGGCTAATCTGAGACTAGATATCCAGGAGAGTGCATATGCCGCATTAAAGGATGAGCCTGATAAGCATGCACTTGTTCCGGGTGATCCGGGAGCGTCTGAACTTTACCGCAGGATCACTACCTCGGACTCAAGTGAGATGATGCCGTCACTAAAATCAAACTTGAAGCCTCTATCTCCATATGAGGTAAAGCTGATCAAAAAGTGGATAAAACAGGGAGCTAAATACGAGAAACATTGGGCATTTGTGCCGCCAAAATTGCCACAGATCCCAGAGGTTGAAGACAAAGCATGGCCAAAAAACACGATCGACTATTTTGTTTTACATAAACAGGAACAAAAGGGTTTTAAGCCAAATCCCGAGGCAGATAAAGAGCGTCTGTTAAAACGGTTAAGCTTCGATCTAAATGGTCTGCCACCTGACGTAGCTTTGATGGACCGTTTCCTGGCCGACAAAAGGCCCGATGCCTATGAACGAATGGTAGATGAACTGATGGCTCGCCCTCAATATGGTGAGAAGATGGCTTTGCGTTGGATGGATATTGCCCGCTATGCCGACTCACATGGCTACCAGGATGATAATTACCGGACGCAGTGGCCGTGGCGTGATTGGGTAATGCATGCTTATAATGAAAATCTTTCTTACAAAGATTTTATTACCTGGCAGCTAGCAGGCGATTTAATTCCTAATCATACTAAAGAACAATTGTTAGCTACAGGTTTTAATAGAAATCATAAGATCACCGAAGAAGGTGGCGTGATTCAAGAGGAATATCGCGTAACCTACGTCACCGACCGGACTAATACGTTTGGTAAAGCTTTAATGGGAGTAACGCTGGAATGCGCGCACTGTCACGATCATAAATATGATCCTTTTTCGCAAAAGGAGTATTATCAGATGTTCTCATTCTTCAATAGTGTTAAGGAGCCCGGTATTCAATCAACCGTTGGCGGGCCTGAAACTTATGCCAAACGGCCTATGATGCAGATCAGCAACGAGGATGCAAAAAACGTATTGAAGTTTGTGAACAAGATGGATACATGCAAACTCATCGTGTCTGTAATGGGAGATAGTGAAGTTTATAGAAAGACCTACATATTAAAGCGTGGTAACTACGATTCCCATGGTGATGAGGTATTCCCGGGAACGCCAAAAGCTGTTTTACCTTTTAACAGCGCTTATCCTAAAAACAGGCTCGGTTTGGCGGATTGGGTTTTTGACAATAAAAACCCCTTGACTGCAAGGGTATATGTTAACCAGATGTGGGAAGAGTTTTTTGGCAGGGGTATAGTAAAAACTTTAGGCGATTTTGGCATGCAGGGCGAGTTACCGTCAAACCCCGAATTACTAGACTGGCTTGCGGTTGATTTTAAAACACATGGGTGGGATATAAAGCGAATGGTAAAGCAGATCGTGATGTCGGCTACCTACAGGCAATCGGCAATTGTGACTCCTGACAAACTAAAAAATGATCCCGATAATATTCTTATTTCCCGTGGACCGCGCAGCCGTCTGCCTGCCGAATTTATCAGGGATATGGTTCTGGCCAGTAGTGGTTTGCTGAATAAAACGATAGGAGGCCCAAGCGTAAATCCATATCAACCGCCGGGCTTATGGGAAAGCACTACTTCCGGTCGTGGACAGTTGGCGAGCTACCGGCAAGTACATGGGCCGAATTTATATCGCCGTGGCATGTACACTTTGATAAAACGAACGTCACCACCTGTCGAGATGGCTATTTTTGATGCCAGCAACCGGGATCAATGCGAGGTACAACGCATGCGTACAAATACTCCGCTTCAAGCGCTTGAGATGATGAACGACCCCACCATGCTGGAATCTGCAAGAGTATTGTCGCAGAACATTTTGCAGGACAACAGTCAACCGAAGGATAAAATTTATACTGCTTTCAGAAGAATAATTTGCCGCAAACCCACTGATAAGGAGATGAGAATTTTAACATCCTACTACCAGGATCAATTGAAATCGATAAATGAAAAGGATGCAGAGAAATTCCTGGCAGTAGGAGAATATCCTATGCCTGGAGAAATGGATAAAATTAAGCTGGCTGCAATGATGAAAGTGATCGATACGATATATAATTTAGAGGAAGCCATTACTAAAACCTGATTATGGAAAAAGAATTTTTGGAGCATGGTCTTAGTCTCAACAGGCGTAAGTTTCTGTCGAGGCTGAGTTTGGGTTTAGGTAGTGTGGCGTTGGGTTCGCTACTGGTACCTGACCTGTTATCGGGTCTCAATAGTGATAACGGTGCGGATTTTATTCCAGGTATACCAAATTTCGCGCCTAAGGCGAAGCGGATAATCTATCTTTTCCAGGATGGAGCACCTTCGCAACTGGAATCTTTCGATTATAAACCAAAATTGCGCGAGATGTTCGGACAGGAACTGCCACCCTCGGTTCGTGGCAGTCAAATACTTACGGGTATGACTGCAGCGCAAAAGTCATTTCCATTGGCTGGCTCTTACTATGATTTTAAACAATACGGTAAATCGGGCGCCTGGGTAAGCGATTTGTTTCCGCATATTGGAGGCATTGCTGACGATATTTGTATCGTCAAATCAATTTATACCGAGGCCATTAACCATGACCCGGCGCTTACGTTCTTCCAAACAGGTGCCCAACAGGGCAACAGGCCAAGCATGGGTTCATGGGTGAGTTACGGTTTGGGTAGTGAGAATAAAAACCTGCCTGCATTTACAGTCTTGTTGTCAAAAGGTAAAGGAAATGGTCAGGGGGTATATTCTAAGCTCTGGAGCAATGGCTTCCTTGATTCTATACATCAGGGCGTGCTATTTAGCAGTAGTGAGAATCCTGTGCTTTATCTGAACGATCCGGAAGGATTAAACCGTCACGAACGCAGGAAGATGTTGGACAAATTGTCGGAGTTGAATGAATTGTCTTATAAAGAATTTCAAGACCCTGAAATCACAACCAAAATAAAGCAGTATGAAATGGCTTACCGGATGCAGACAGCGGTTCCGGAGATCATGGATGTATCAAAAGAGCCGGATGATATTGTGAAACTTTATGGTCCCGAATGCCTGGTGCCCGGGACTTATGCAGCAAATTGTTTGCTGGCGAGAAAACTGTCTGAGAACGGCGTACGGTTTGTTCAACTGTATCATCAGGGATGGGATCAGCATAATAATCTTCCGATGGAAATGGCCGGACAGGCGAAAGATGTCGATCAGGCATCCGCAGCGTTGGTGACCGACCTTAAACAACGTGGTTTGCTGGACGAAACACTGGTAATATGGGGCGGCGAATTTGGTCGGACTAACTATAGCCAAGGTAAATTGGAGAAGAAAATTTACGGACGCGATCATCACCCGCGCTGCTTTAGCATATGGATGGCAGGTGGTGGTATCACACCTGGTATTGTTTATGGTGAAACAGATGAGCTCGGCTATAACATTGCGAAGAATCCAGTACACGTACATGATTTTCATGCGACGGTGCTAAATCAATTAGGTATCGATCATACCAAATTAACCTATAAGAGTTTGGGCAGGCGATACAGGCTTACGGATGTAGCTGGCAATGTGGTAAGAGATATTATTTCCTAAAAATTTGAACTATCATGGAGAGAAGAAATTTTATAAAGACATCAGCAATTGCTTCGGCAAGCTTTTTTATTGCAAAGGATCTGTTAGCTAAGGACGACGGTCCAATTTACGGCCACGGCAATATGCGTTACCGTATGGATAACAAATGGAGCAAGGCTGACCCGAATATCAACCCTGTGAACGACTGTCACGAGATGGTTCAGGATAAAAAAGGCAGAATATTGCTGCTGACTAACGAGACCAAAAACAATGTATTGATCTATAGCAAATCAGGTAAATTGCTTGATACCTGGGGGCACGAATTCCCCGGTGCACATGGTCTAACCTTGGTTAATGAGAATGGCACAGAGTTTTTGTTTATCACCGATACTGTTAAACATCAGGTTTATAAAACCACTATAGATGGTAAGATATTGATGACGATCGATGTGCCACTTGAAACTGGTGTTTACAAAGAAGCGAAAGATTTTATACCGACAGAAACAACAGTGGATAAAAACGGTGATTTCTTTATTGCAGATGGTTATGGCTCACAATATGTTATCCATTACGATAAAGATGGGAAGATCAAAAACTACTTCGGGGGGCGTGGTGATGGCGACGAACATCTGGACAATGCGCACGGTATTGTGATCGACCGTCGCAATGCGATTCCCACCTTGTTGGTTACCGACCGTACCCGCAACTGCTTTAAGCGGTTTAGTATGGACGGCAAGCTACAGGAAGTAATAAAGTTACCCGGCGCCTGCGTGTGCAGACCTGTAATAAAAGGTGATCATCTTTATGCAGCAGTATTGCGCTCACCTGATCTGGGTAAAGAAAATTCAGGTTTTACAACTATTCTCGATAAGAATAATAAGGTGATTTCTAATTTGGGCGGCACCGAACCAATTTACAAGGATGGCGTATTGCAGCCAATGTCGCAAGCCGAAAAGATATTCCTTAACCCGCATGATGTTTGCGTGGATAACGACGAGAATCTGTATGTGGCGCAATGGGCTTCGGGTAAGGTGTATCCGTATAAATTTACGCGTGTTTAATTACTTGCTGCCCATTAAATGATAAAAAACAATTACAAGGGGGTTGCAGGTAATTTGTTATTTGCGCTGAATGTTTTCATTGTTGTTTTACTGCTTGCCGGTGATCGTCTGGCTATACCGCTTTGGCTTCAGCCGGTAGGTCGGCTTCATCCAATGATCCTGCATTTTCCCATAGTATTGCTGATACTGGCCATGCTGATGGAATTTTTCCGATTCAGATCAGTATTTGCAAACGAAAAACTTTACGATGAGTTCACCACTGTTTTATTGCTTTCAGGGGCCTTATTGGCCGCCACAACAGCAATAATGGGGTTGTTTTTAGCACGTGAACCCGGATACGATAGCAACAGTGTTCAATATCATAAATGGTTTGGCGCATGCATAGTGTTTATATCTTCTGCTATTTACTGGCTGCGAAATGCTTCATGGTATAAGCCACGAGTGGCGCAATCTGGGGCCGTTGCAACAGTTTGCTTTCTTATGATCGCTGGTCACTACGGCGCTAATATTACGCATGGCGATAATTTTGTATTGGGGCCGGTAATGAAGAATTCCCGTCAATTAGTCCCAATAGATCAAGCGTTGGTTTATCGCGACGTAGTTCAACCGATATTTGAGTCTAAATGTATTGCCTGTCACAATCCTGATAAGTTAAAGGGCGGATTGATGCTGATCGACCAAAAATCAATTCTAAAAGGAGGGAAGTCAGGAAAGCTATTTGTGCCTGGTCAGCCACAGGTGAGTTTATTGTTGGAACGAATTCATTTACCTGAGGAAGAGAAAAAGCATATGCCTCCATCGGGCAAACCACAACTGACGGCGGCCGAAATGAATGTGCTTTACCAGTGGATCAAAGCAAATGCTGACTTCAAAAAGAAAGTAACTGACCTCGCAGCTTCAGATTCATTACGCATAGCATCTGCAATATTTTTGAAACCTGCCGAAGCATCTGAAGAGCAATATGATTTCGCGGCGGCAGATGAAAAAGAGATCACCAAGCTTAATAATAACTATCGCGTTATTTATACATTGGCAAATGGATCGCCTGCTTTGGCGGTAAATATCTACAATAAATCTACCTATAACACCAAAGTACTTGATGAATTAAGCGGTATTAAAAAGCAAGTTATTTCAATTGATCTGAACAAAATGCCAGTGAAAGATGGCGATCTAAAAACCATAGCTAAATTTGAAAACCTCCGGACATTAAATCTCAACTTCTCTGACATTACCGGCAATACTTTAAAGGACTTGTCATCACTAAAATATTTGCGTTCCATATCACTTGCCGGAACTAAACTGAGTGCCCAGGCATTGGATCAGCTTAAGTCTTTAAAAAGCTTAAATGAAGTAGTTCTTTGGAATACCGGGCTGAGCGCACAAGAGCTGCAGGCTTTCCAAAATTCCAATAAGAAAATATCTCTTATAGAAGGCTTTAAGGCTGATAATAAACCAATGAAGCTTATTCCGCCACAGGTAAAAAATGCAACATTTGTTTTTAACAAGCCGGTACAGTTGATGGTTACGAACCCGATCAAAGGAGTTGACATACGCTATACCACCAATGGAAAAGATCCTGATAGTATCAATTCGGCTTTGTACAAACCGGGCATTATGATTGTTGATAATACCACTATCAAAGCCAAAGCTTATAAATCGGGCTGGTACGGTAGCGATGTGGTTAGTTATACTTTTTATAAAAACACGTTCGCGGCAGATAGCATCTCCCTAATCAAACCGGTTGACGAACGCTACCAGGCCGATGGTGCAAAAACACTTACTGACGGTGATTTGGGTGGAATGAACTTCGGCAACAATAAGTGGCTGGGTACACAAAAAGATATGGAGCTGATGCTCTATTTTAAGAACCCGGTGAAGCCGCATACTTTAACCTTAAACTGTCTGAAAATGATCGGTAGCCAGATATTTTTACCAACCGAGGTACAAGTTTGGGGCGGTACGGATATGCAGCATTTAAAACCTATTGGTTCAATAACAACTGGCCTTCAGAAGAAAGGTGATCCAGATATTTTACAACCGTTGGTTTGCAATCTGCATGAAAGCGGACCTATAACTTGCATAAAGTTCGTAGCAAAACCGATCTATAAATTACCAGAATGGCATCCTGCAAAAGGAAAACCATCCTGGGTGTTTGTTGATGAGGTGTTTGTTAATTAAAAATATTTACAGAATTTCTTTATTTTATAAAATAATGTGTATTATTGTAACATGAAAACTCAGTCAATACAATGCTTTATACCGCAACCGATTTATCGGAGGGGATAGCTATGTATTGAATAATAATATTATAAAATGCGCAAGTCCTCTTAGAAAATCTAAGGGGACTTTTTGTTTAAAGGCAATTTTGCAGGGTAATATATCAATTGGTCAGATTACCACATTTGGGATGTGGAGGCTCCCGGTTCGAGTCCGGGTTACCCTACTGTTTAAAGGAAATATAGCTCAACTGGTTAGAGCAGCACCCTTATACGGTGTCGGTTAAAGGTTCAAGTCCTTTTATTTCCACATTATAGTTTCCTGTGGTGCAATGGTAGCACGTCTGATTTTGGTTCAGAAGATCGTGGTTCGAGCCCATGCAGGAAAACTAAGCTTTGAAAGGCAAACGACATTTGCTTTGGATATGGCTTTTGTTTTAGACCCATCTATGATGGGTAAGGGTGAGTTGTGTCTATTTAAAGATATGTCTTTATTTTCTGCGCAGATTTTTATACTGGGAGAATTAGCAAACATGGTGTATGCGGCGGATTGAAAATTCGCAGATCCGGGATCATTATCCGGGTTCTCCACTTGGTCGGTTGCCCGAATGGTAAGGGAGCGGTCTGCAAAACCGCGTTGTACAGGTTCGAATCCAGTACCGACCTCATTATTTCGAAAGCCCTTAGAGAGACTAGAACTCTCTAAAGGCTTGTTAGAAAATTGAACATTACTAAACATGCGCGTAGCTCAGTTGGCAGAGCAGTGGTCTCCAAAACCACGTGTCGGTGGTTCGAATCCATCCGCGTATGCTTTTTTCTTTCTAAATTTATTTCGCCACCGCCGGCTGATCCAATTCGCTCATCTTATCAAACAAGGCTCTGAAAGCATTGCTTTGAGAATTTTGTTTAGATTGAGTGGCATCCTTATTATAATACTCTTTCAGGAATTGTACCGATGGCGACCACACAGTTTCGGCAATACCGTAAAAACGGCCACGCATAGGAGTGACAGACAGACTGCGTGAGCGATAAAGATCTTCCACCTGGCTAACAGCTACCTCGGGACGGTTCCATGCACAAGTTACAACACGGAGGCCCTTCAGCGCAAAGTAGACGGCTGTTTGATTATCGCGGTCATATTGCCAATCGCAGATCACTACGTCTCTAGGGATCATGTCGACAGCGCGATAGGTATCGTTATAGCTTGCAGCCCACATGCCTATGCCGGTGGCGCGACCGTCGATCAATCTGTCGCCCCATATCCATAATTCTTTTCCCTTTTCTGCCAGATGGTCACGGATCAATTGCACTTCATTTGCAAAGATCACCGCTTTATCCCGTCCACCACAGCGCGGGCATTTATCATCGGCCAGGTAAAACACTTCGTCCATACCGGCATGAAATGCATTGGCTTCAAATACTTCCATCACCTCATCCACCAGGTCGAACACAATTTTATGTACGCCAGGGTGAAGCGGACAGTAGCTTTTGCAGTAAAGATTGTCGGCATTTGGCCATTTATATTCTGCGGCAGTAGCCGGCATTTTTACCCATGGCGTTTCATCAAATTCGGGGTATTTTTCCAACAATTTATTCAACTTATGTGCCCATGACTGATGTCCCAGCAGGTTAACCTGTGGAATAATAGCGATATTGTTTTTCTTACAGGCTTCAACAATCTTTTTTACATCACCTTTAGTCAACGATGCCGAATCGCGAAGCTCGGGGTGACTTTTGTAACTATAATTAAAATCAATCCGAAGGATAAGCGTATTTATCTTGCGCGGTGCCAGTTCTTCATTTATGAATTTTACAAAGTCATCCAAACCACTAGGTTTTGGCGCAGCGATAGCGAACCCTCTGACAACATAAGTGCTGTCTTGCTGCGTTTGCTGAGCGAATAATTTTGTACTGAATAAACAGGTAAGTAATAAGAAAATGTAGGTTAATCTTTTCATTGGTTTATAATTAGATGATTAAGGGCTTAGAATTACGCTGTACAAGTTAATTAAACTTACAGCTATTGAAAAGTAATATTTGTGTGAGAAAGGGCACCAACGACGCAGGGCCCCCTTTAGGAGACCCTGCTAAGACAGAAGAATGTATTTCAATATTTTAAACGTTCCTCGTGAATTATAACCCTTTTACAATTGCCAGTGATTTGTCAACATGATCAACCGGTGAAATGTGATCGGTTTGTGATGAAAAAACCGCTACAATTTTGCCGTCTTTACCGATGACAAAAGTAGTACGTGGGATGAAACCGTGGATAAGATCCTGTCCGCGTAGGTCTTTAATGCCGGACTTTGCAGCTGACATTGTCAGGCCATATGATGCAGCAATTTCGCCCCTGGGATCTGAAGCGACAGGGAATTTGCCTGCACAGTACTGCGGATCGGAAGAAAATGAATTCAGCCGTTGAATATCGTCTGCAGATACTCCGATAATGGTAGTTCCTGCTGCCGTAAATTTATCTTTGAGCTCAGCAAAGGCATGGGCTTCCGCATCACAGCCGCCAGTATAGGCAGAGGGATAGAAATAGACCACTACAGGGCCTTTAGCAAGGGCATTTTTTAATGAAAAATCAAATTCCTTGCCCGCGAGGCTGGCTTTGGCGTTAAATACAGGTGCAGCATCTCCCTTTAATAACATCTTTGATTGAGCAAAGCCTGACTGGGTTACTAAGAGCGAAAAGCTCAAAATTAAAAATGATAAGCAATGATATTTCTTGAACATGGCAGAATGTTTTAATTGATTAATGATGTTGTTATCAAATTTACGATAGTATGGAGAGAATCAACTCATCTGTCATTAAAATTTTACTGTGGGGTTATCACTTATGCTGATTTATGGACTAAGACTTTATCTTTTATTTTCTACAGAATGACGCATAGTTTCCATTTCTTGCTCAGAATAGCCAATAAGTGCAATACACATTATGCCGGTTTTGATTTTTGATGTATTTTCAACAACGTACAAAAGTTTGTTTGCAATAACTACGGCAATCTTAGGATGCATTGGGTTCCCAGTACCTTCTTCCAGGTCTTTAGTTCCCTTTTCGTCAAATGTCAAACATAGTTCGGTATCGAATGTGCCCTTGAGATGTGTTGTTTCAAGCTTTACTTTGCTTATATTTTTAACAGACGCAAATGGGGAAGAAGCGATTGTATAGGCGGTTTCTGATTTCTCCACGCGTTTATTGATTCCTTTACTTTCCGGGACAAGGAAGTAAAATCCAGTTGGCATGTATGTGGTATCGGCGATTTTTTTGCCAGTAATGTTTGTTACGCTTACCGTATCTAAACTTGCCTCAGTATAAGAGTTATTCGCTGAATGTGAGGAACAGGCCGCAATCAGTACCAATAATGATAGAAAAAGGAAACGATTTATATACATATCGCACCAATATAAAAAAAGCCTGGTAGAAAATTCTACCAGGCTTAAACTTTATGTGTCGCCAGAGCAACCAAACCCTCCTTCGCGACCTACTGGCGGATTTCATCCGCCGTAGCCCGCTTCGGCGGGCGAAGGCGGAGAGTTAGGGATTCGAACCCCAGGAACCTTTCACAGTTCAACAGTTTTCAAGACTGCCGCAATCGACCACTCTGCCAACTCTCCGGGGGCAAAAGTACAAAACCGGGTGGAATTGGCAAATTTGATGTTAAATTTTTTTAAATAAATTGATAAGTACCTTATTGATAGATTTTTAATGATGCGTTTTCTCTGTTTTTGTGGTGCGAAAAGTATTGAACTTCGGTTTTACGATCTTAATACTCCGCTTGCACAGCTCTATACTGGCGTTAAGTTCGAAGCCAATTAGTATAATAAGCGAGTTTAAATACAGCCATATCATGATCACGATGAGCGTGCCGATAGAGCCGTAGATTTTGTTGTAGGACGAGAAATTATTGATATAAAAAGTAAATCCAAGTGAGGTTAGAACAGCCAAACCGGTTGCTAAAACTGAACCCGGGCTCAGGAATTTCCATTTCTGTTTATGCGCCGGACCGTAGCGATACAGAAGCGATACCGTCACAAAAAATATGGCGACCACTATGATCCATTTTAATAGCGCAATAGCGGTAAACCAACCATGGGCCTTACTATAAAAATGATGCTGCAAAAATATCAATATCTTATGCCCGGCAATCATAATACCCACCGCGACAAACATCGAGCTACAAATAATGATGGTAAGCACCAGGGCTACCCAGCGCCTGTGAACATAACTCCTGTTTTCTTTTACTAAGGATGACTTGTTAAATGCCTGCATGAGCCTGTTAACGCCGTTTGTAGCAAAGAACATAGTGGTCAGGAAACCAAAGGAAGTTAAGCCGCCACTCTTTTGAGTTATGATCTCCTTGATTGCATCCTGAAAAGCGAGATAGGCATTACGCGGCATTATGCTGGCCATCATATCTACTAAATTATCCTGGAAATGCTTGATAGGTACATACGGGATCAGCGTGAATAAGAAGATCGTAGCCGGGAACAACGCCAGCATAAAGTTATAGGCCAGTGAGGATGCCTGGTTAGCTAATTTGCCTTGCTTTATTTCACCGAAAAAGAAAACCGCTACTGTATAAAAAGATATGGGTTTGAACCCCGGAAAGGCGATATACTTGGTACACTCAACCAAATACCTGTAGAAAACAAACCGTCGTAAAAAGCGGTGCAACCATTCCATCTAAGCCAAATCTACTGAAAAAATGGCTTTAACTTATCAATAAATTCCTGCGGCGGCATGCATGGCCGATTGGTTTTCATGTTTACAAACACCAGTAATGTTTCCCCAACGTTGATCAATTCGCCACCGGGATTGTATAGCTCATACTTAAAATGAATCTTAACGCCTGGCATTTTATTCATGATCACCTTTATGCTGATCTCTTCATCATATAATGCTGGTTTAAGGTATTTGCAGTGCATGTCCAAAACCGGCATCATAACGCCTGAGGCTTCCATGCCGCTGTAAGTCATGCCTAAACTGCGTAGCATTTCCACGCGACCTACTTCGTAAAACTCAGCATAATTACCATAATACATGTAGCCCATTTGGTCGGTTTCGCCGTACCTTACCCGAACTTTGGTAGTGTGTTCAAACATTACTTTTTGATGTTGCGTTCGTTAAGGGCCTGCTGGAATTTATGGGCATTCACCAAATGGTCGGCCATGTTGGTTGCGTATGCATGATAGCCTGAAAAATCAGCTTTGGCGCACATGTAAATGTAGTCGGTCTTTTTATAATCCAATACCGAGTTCAATGCATTTACCGACGGCATCATGATTGGGCCAGGAGGCAAACCAGTGTGCAGATAGGTATTGTAAGGAGAATCAAATGACAGGTATTTGTTTAATACGCGTTTGATAGTAAAATCTTGTTTGGCGAAGATCACTGTAGGGTCAGATTCCAGCTTCATGCCTTTTTTAAGGCGGTTCAGGTACAAACCGGCAATGGTTGGCATTTCATCATCGTGCAGCGCTTCTGCGTCAGTAATTGACGCCAAAATTGAAACCTGGATAGGAGACAGGCCCAGCGCATCGGCTTTTTGCTTGCGCTCAGGCGTCCAGAACTTTTCATAGTTGGCATACATCCGCTTGAAGAACTTATCAGGCGTGTTGTTCCAGTATACCTGGTAAGTGTTCGGAATAAACATGGCATACACATTATCCGGCGTAAAACCATATTGTTTTAGATAATCAGTCGAATCGAGTAAACGTATGATCGAAGTGGAATCGGGCTCAATCTTTTTGGATACAAAGCCCGCAAATTCTTCTTTCAATCTCAAATTATGAAAGTTAAGGGTGACAGGATCTTGAGTACCCGACGCCAGCATATTGATCAGCCTGCGGTTGCTCATGCCACTTACCAAATGATACCTGCCCGGCTTAACGCGGGTAGTATATTTCATATTTTGAGCAGCCCAGTTAAAGGTGGTTGAATCCTTAACTATACCCTCATCGCGAATGATTTTATACACATCCTGGTAAGTTGCTCCTGTGTGGATATAAAGATATTCCTGTTTGTCGGTCACATTAGCACCGAAATACTTTAAATAGTAAAATAAACCGGTGCCCCCCAATGCGATAATTATAATCACAACGAAGGCTATAACATACTTTTTAACAGAACCTGATTTCTTTTGCTCTTCCATTTGGTATTTAATGGTAAATTATTTTTGTTGATTTTTTTGCCAGGCGATCAAACCGCCGGTCAAATTTCTGATATTTTTATAACCTTTCAACTCTAAAATTGATTTGGCTGTTGCACTTCGCAAACCAACTTTGCAGATAACGATGATCTCGTCGTCTTTATTCCATTCCAGGTCGTCTATATTTTCAGGCAGATCGGGGAGAGGGATGTTCAAGCCGCCAATGTTAAAGGTGTGATATTCCATCTCTCCGCGCACATCAAGCAGGTTCAAATGCTCGCCATTTTGCAGGCGGGCAATCACTTCTTTAGCATCGATATCCATCATGGTGTTTTCTTACCCTGCGTAACGGTAACGTTGATGCGGGTACCGTTGCCTACTTTTGTTACCGAATCTGTTTTAGCCGGCATTTGAGATACTATAATAAGGTTGGTGGAGTCGGTAATCGAGCCCTGGTAGGTGACAATACCTAACGCTAATCCACTGTTCTTCAACACAAATCTTGCAGCATCCAGGTCCTGGTTAACCAGGTCAGGTATTTCCACTTCGCTTGCTCCGGAGCCATCCCCCAATACCAAATCAACTTTTGAGCCTTTTGGTATTTTAGTTCCCGCTTGTATAACCTGACCGGCAAATTTAACCTGGAGTACATGGTTTCGGGCAATGTCCGGCGCAAAGGTAGTGTCGCCGATCTTCAAGCCATAGTTAGAAAGCGTCGCCTCGGCAGATATATAAGGTGCATCTATAATGTCGGGCAAAGCTACGTTTGGAGCTTGATTTTTTACGATTTTCAGGTAGATCATACGGCCTTCTTTAACATTGGTGCCGGCATCGGGGTCCTGCTCGATAACAGTTCCCGGAACCTGATCCAAAACATATACCGAATCAATACTTACACCAAATCCCTGATCCTTCAATGTACTGAGTGCTTTGTCTATCGGCATAGACATTACCCTGGGAACCAATATACCAGAACCATGGCGTGTGTAATAGCTAAGACTGTAAAAAGCTATCAAGACAATAACAATAGAGACAAGAATGGCTGATATAATGGTATTGCGGAATGATTTGGTTTTTAAGTAAGCTGTAAATTTGCTCATTTGAATTTATCAGTGTTGTGCTTTGATCCAGCTATCAAACATAGATTATTATTTCGAAATTCGGAATGTCGATTTTCGGATTTATACTCCAAAGCGGATCAAATAGTTAACGCTATTGGTTAAATATACGTATAAAATATTGTTCATTTATCGGGTAATAAAATAGGCGTAACAGCAATTAAAAAAATATAATATTTAGATTGCGTCGACTTTATCATTAATTTCGAAATCCAAATTTGACCACAATGTCACGTAAAAATATAGCTCTTTTAGCCGGAGGATTTACCGGAGAATACGAAGTATCTGTAAATAGCGCAAAAAACATCGCAGCCAACCTTGATGCAGGAAAATATAATGTATACACCATTTTTATTAATCGCGATAGTTGGTTTTATGCGTCTGACAAGGGCAATATTAACGTTGACAAGAATGATTTTACTATCACGGTAGATGGTCAGAAGGTAAAGTTTGACTTTGCCTTCATCACTATACACGGCACTCCGGGTGAAGACGGCAAAGTACAAGGCTACCTGGACATGCTGGGCATACCCTATAATACTTGTGACGCGACCACATCAGCCATTACTATGAATAAGGCTTACACCAAAGCAATTGTAAACGGTATTCATGGATTGAACATTGCCCGCTCGATGCAAATATTCAGAAGCGGTATACATGATATATCTGCAGTAGCTGCCAAACTGAAATTCCCGCTATTTATAAAACCTAATAACGGCGGCAGCAGCGTAGGAATGAGTAAAGTGCAAAACGCAGCCGGCTTGCACGATGCTTTTGAAAGAGCATTTACTGAAGATGACCAGATATTGGTGGAAGAATTTATTAAAGGCCGTGAGTTTAGTATTGGCATCGCCCGCTTACACGGGAAGATAAAAGTGTTACCCGCTACCGAGATAAAGAGTTCAAAAGAGTTTTTTGATTACGAGGCCAAGTACACCCCCGGCGTAACCCAGGAAATTACTCCAGGCAATCTAACACCAGAACAAAACGAAAAGATCGCTGAAATAGTAACCGATGTATATCTGCGTTTGAATTGCAAGGGTATGGTGCGCATAGACTTTATTTTACTGGAAGGAACTGAAGAGTTTTATTTCATCGAGATCAATACTACGCCCGGGCAATCAGCCAATAGCTTAATCCCGCAGCAGGTAAGAGCAGCAGGTATGAATGTAGGTGAGTTTTACGGGGAATTGATAGAGGGTACAATTCGACATTAATAATTCCGAAATCATATAAGGTATTGTTCAATAATATCCTGCGGTATTTTGGTTGATCGGCCGCTTTGCATGTCTATCATCGTATAATCAAACCAGCCATCGCAGCAAACTTTGCCGGTCGCCTTGTTGGTAATTGTGAATTTTACGCGACAACCTTTATCATCAATGCTGTCGATACCGGTTTTTACGATGAAATAATCGCCCATGGTTAAGGCACGCTTATATTCAACATGAGCTGTGCGTACCACCCAACCAAAACCGCGCTCCATAAACTTCTCCATAGCCATACCATAGCAGCGTTCCATTTGGTCGTAGCGGGCAGCCAGCACATAATCGAAGTACTTGCTGTTATGCACATGCTGAAACATGTCGATATCATCGGGACGAACACGGAATTCAGTTTCAAAGGTGGCGTATTGGAGATCCATGTAGACAAATATATCGGATTAAAGATAGACTTAGTTACAGCATTTATTTTATTACTGGTTTTATTACCGGATCTATAAAATATTGAACAAAGCTTATACGATTGGGTTCTGTAATATTTATGCCAGGCTTTCCTTTAATACTCATTAGTTTACCTGTTACAATAATTTCCCGATTAAGAAGTTCAACCGATTTCCACCATTGTATTGACCTTCCTTTTAAAAAAGCAGTGATTTTGTTACTGTTGTAATCACCATTTTCGTGATTGTACCATTGATGTTTAAGTTCTACAATAATCACACTATCCGTTTTTTTAAGGTTAATAACTATACCCCTTACACTCATAGTATTTCCGTAAACACTTTCTGGTTTTTCGTCACCCAAATCCTGTCCTGTCACAAAATCGAGATCATTGTATGGGTCATATCTGTAACTTTCTTCATAAATACTGTTCAGTGTGCTTGCCAATCGTATGCCTGCTTGAACTATGCGCTTTTGACCGTTTGATATAAAATCTCTGATAAACTGCTTATTGGGCTGCCTTTGTATGTTATCATTTAATTGTGACCTGAGTAAATAACTTTCATATAACCATTGCATTAAGTCATCGTGTTGCCACTGATCTATTTGGTTGGTGGTTGCATTGTCATAGGCTGTTGCCATTTGCGTGGAATGCAGACGAGATCTATCAGTCAAAAGACTATCCCATAATTTAGAAAGATGCGCTTCGCTGCCCTCTATTGCTGTAAAATTCTGATTTTGGTAATGTTCATTTATATCAATTTGCAACGGTTGATGAGCATCTCCAATAAGATGTACTAAGGCTTTTAATGCATAATGTTTTGATAGATCATCCGTCTTTTGGCTTTTTAGGCTGTCTTCACAATCAAGTATTTGTCCATACAAATTATTAGCTTTATCACTTTTTACCATTTTGTCGAAGTCAGCATAACTTAAGCCGGGACCAACCCTTATTTGATGCAGGTAAACAGTTTTTATATATTTATGCTCAGCGTTAATCCTGTCATGTTCGTCCCAACAATATTCGATATGTTCATTCATTAAAAAGTAATGAACGTTTGCCTGGGCCACGCTGGTCAGATGATGATCAGCAACTATTCCATATGTTTGCCATTCAATGAAATTCCATGAGATTGATATTGTTGAAACAAAGAGAATGGCGGTAATAAGCGAAGCTTTCATAAAAGGTTTAAATTATCGCAAATTAGGATAAATAAGTTTACCGTAAA
>Ga0207667_10004152_pt1 | contig 17797 bp, 19 predicted proteins | sample KBSCornC52_FD_184301 | JGI IMG/M metagenome (GOLD analysis project Ga0207667, IMG submission 184301) | Corn rhizosphere microbial communities from Kellogg Biological Station, Michigan, USA - KBS Corn C5-2 (SPAdes) (version 2) | ecosystem: Host-associated > Plants > Roots > Rhizosphere > Soil ...
TTCTTCGCGCGGGCGTCCGTCAGCTTGCTAGCAGGTGTCAGGGGATGGATTCCTGCGGCGAACAGACTTTCATCCGCATAGATATTTCCCAAACCTGCAAGGAAAGCCTGGTTGAGGAGCAGGGCTTTCATGCGTGTCTTGCGCTTGAGCCGCGCCCGGAAATCCTCGAAACTGATTTCCAGCGGCTCGGGACCGAGCCGCGCCACACGCGGAGGCGCACCCAGACTCCACTCGATCCGGCCGAACTGGCGGGGATCATGATAGAGCAGCAGCCCGTCATCCAGGTGGAAGATCCCGTGCGTGTGTTCACCGGACTCGCCTTCCAGCAAAAGTTTCCCGGTCATGCCGAGGTGCACGGTGAGCGTACCCTGATCCAACGTAATGAGAATGAATTTACCGCGGCGCGTCACCGATTCGATGCGCCGCCCGGCCAACCTCTGCGAAAGTTTTGCGCGGCTCCCGGGAGTTACGAAGCGCGAGGTGAAGCTGGTGCTGACGATTCTGCGCCCCGCCAGATGCGCAGCCACCGACCGAACAACGGTTTCGACTTCAGGCAGTTCCGGCATTAAGGAACATCAATCAGGATGTCATCGCCGTCGATTTTCACTGGGACTTTTGCGACCATGAACCCGTCGTCCATTTCATTCGCTCCCGTGCGGCAATCATACTCCCAGGCATGCCACGGGCAGACCAGCGTTGTGCCATGCAAGGCACCCTGCCCCAACGGACCACCGGCATGCGGACAGATTCCGTCCAGGGCGTGAATTTCGCCACCCGCGTTGCAAACGGCGTAAGTGCCGTTTCCGACCAGGGCCTCGACTACCGATCCCGCTGGCAGTTTGGAAAGCGAACTGACCTTCACAAAAGCCATTAGCCCTATTCTTCCACGTCCTCCTCGGGGGATCGCTTGTGTTTGGGCTTTTTTCGAGCCGTGGGAGGCGGAATTGGCCGCGAAGGCTTCACCGGACCCACCCGCTCGCGGGCAATCGCCCGGACGTCCTTCTTCTGATTAAAACGCTTTTGGATTGAACTGGCGCGCTTGCTCTTCATGGTACACTCAGGTTGCAAGGAGGCCATATGAGAAACATAGGCCCAATGGAGCTGCTGGTTATCCTCCTGGTCGCCCTCCTCCTGTTTGGCGGCAAGAAGATTCCGGAGTTAGCAAAGGGTTTAGGCGAAGGGATTCGGAACTTCAAGGATTCCTTGAAGGGTCCCGAAGACCAACCGCCTACATCGCGCCCCGACGAAAAGAAGCAGGCGTAAGGCTTCCGGCGTGCGCCAGCAGTATCGGCGCGGCCTCACTCGGTTTTATAAATTACTAAGACAACAAACCCCGGCCCGCGACAGCGATCCGGGGTTTTGCTTTTTGTTCTAACTCGCTGTTACTTTTTTTTTGGGACGATAGCGTCCTTCACGGCTTTGGCGACGCGGAACTTCACCACTTTCTTGGCCGGAATCTTGATCGCTTCGCCGGTCGCCGGGTTGCGTCCCATGCGGGCCTTACGATCCACGCGCACCAGCCGGCCGATGCCAGGCAGTACGCACATGCCGCTCTTCTTGGTCTCCTTCACTGCCAGGTCTGCATAAGCCGTAACCAGGGCTTTAGCTGTCTTGTTGGGTACTTCGGTCGCCGCCGCCAGCTCCTTCATGAACTGCGATTGGGTCAACTTTGCCATGTATCTCCTTTGTACCTTTTCCTAAACTTTGTCCGATTCTTTCCCGTGTACAAGCTGCCGCTGAGTAGATTTTCCTGCGGACGCTCATTCGCATCATACGGGATCGTTCGCGCGGTGTAAAGGGAAAACTGCCAAGAAACCCCAGGTTTTCCGCGTTTTTTTTGAACCTCCATCATTTTTGCGCATACAGGGAAGCTGCGGGGAAAATCTGCGCGCGCTTCCGCGCGAGGCATGTTATGCTTTCTTTGGGCCAGCAAACAAAAGGCGAATGAGCGACTTACAGCAGCAACTGGCCGATCTTCGCGCACGCGTCGCGCGTGTCGCTAAACAATGCGATGCGAAATACGATGCTCTTTCCGGTGTGCCGTTTTTCGCACGCAATGCCGTGCCGCAAAGCAGCGAACCCACTTGGCACGAAGAGCCCGTAGAGCACGAGATCGCGGAGCATCAGACCGCGGAACGCGCCCAGAACGCAGTGGAGGCGTGGCTGGGAGGAGAGACCATCGAGACCGCGCACGGTCGTCATTTTGAGTCGGAGAAGCTGTACGAACGCCATCGCCGGCACGGCAGCGCCGACATCGGATCGCTGGCGGAATTGCCTAAAGATTTGCTGACTGCGATCTCCGGCGGTTCGGCGCCACTGACGCCTCCTTCGGATTGGGCGTTTCTCGACACCGAAACCACGGGCTTGGCCGGTGGCTCGGGCACCTGCGCGTTTCTGGTCGGCATCGGAAGAATCACGCCGGAAGGTTTTCGCGTGCGCCAGTTTTTCATGCGGGACTATTGCGAAGAGGCCAGCCTGCTGGATGCCGTGACGCGGCATCTGGCTCCTTTCCGCGTCCTGATCACTTACAATGGCCGGAGCTTCGATCAGCCGCTGCTGGAAACCCGTTATCGCCTGAACCGCAGCCGCACGCCCTTCGGGAGCCTGGAACATCTGGATCTGCTGCACGGCGCTCGCCGGCTGTGGAAATTGCGTTACGAATCCTGCCGCCTGGTCGATCTGGAAAACCAGGTCCTCGGTTTCGAGCGCAATGGCGATGTGCCCGGTGCGTTGATTCCGTATCTCTACTTCGAATATCTGCGCACCGGCCGGGCCGCGCGGCTGCTCCCGGTATTTCATCACAACGCGACCGACATCCTCACACTGGCGTGCCTGACAGCGATCGTGCCGCTGGCCTTTAAGGACCCAGAAAATCTGCCCTTCCAGCATGGGGCCGAAATCGCGGGTATCGCGCGCTGGCTACGGGAAGCGGGCGACTTGGAACAATCTCGTAGGCTCTTCCGGCGCGCCGTTGACGCCAGCATGCCGGACGAACTGATGTTCCGCACGCTATGGGACCTGGCTGCGATCGAGCGTAAGCTGGGCGCTGACGAGCCAGCCGTGGCCATCTGGAACGATCTGGCGGCGGTCCGCAATGCCTTCCGCATCCCCGCGCTCGAAGAGCTGGCCAAGCATTACGAGCACCGGCAAAAAGATCTCGGGCGGGCGCTCGAGACCACGCGTACCGCGCTCAGCTATATGGATGTGAACCACGAAGATTCTCCCGCGCTGCGCCGCCGCGAACAACGCCTGACTCGCCGTTTGGCCACCCGAACCAAAACGCGTAGCCCTAAAGCCCGTAGTACTGTCAAGCGCCGCCGATTGCTGTAGGGTGGAAGCATGCGCGCTTTATTTCTGTTGTCTCTTCTAACAGGCGTCGCCACAGGCATCGCCAGCGCCCAAGCCGGCTTGCCTGGAGCTCTCGACCAGATCGCAAGCTCGGAACTCGCTCGCCAAAAGATTCCCGGCTTTGCCGCGGTAGTGGTGAAAGACAGCCGCGTAATATGGACGGGCGGACTCGGCGTGGCGAGTCTCGAATCCAAGATTCCGGTTACATCGGACACGCTGTTCCGGCTGGGATCGGCCCGCTTATTTCTGGCGGCGGCGATCTCCGAATTATCCAGCCAGGGACGTATGAACCTGGGGACACCCGCGGGCGATTACCTGTTCGGCTTAGATGACAAGCAGTCGCGGCTGTCGGTTCAGAAGCTGCTGAGCCCGCCCTCGGAAGCGGGGGAGGAAGCCGTGGCCGCTCGCCTGATCGAAAATATTCGTGCGCGCCCGGCCTCGGCGGTGTTGGATGAGATGATCTTCACGCCGCTTGGCATGTCGCATACCACCTTCGCTCCAAATCTCGCCATGACCTATCCGCTGGCCATGGGCCACGGCGCCGACGGCAAGATTACCCGGCCCATGGAAGCCGGCGGCCTATTCACTTCCTCCAACGATATGGGCCGTTTCCTGGCCGTGTTCCTGAATGATGGGAAAGTGGGGGACATATTGGATCAGCGGGAGGTGCTTCCTCCGACCGTCATCGCGGAGCTTTCAAGCGATAGCGGCTACGGGCTGGACGCCGATGCCTCGCGCGGAGTGCGCCTGATCCGGCAAACCAGCACGGCGCCGGGTTATGCGGCCGCGATCCTCATGGCGCCCGAGTTTCACACCGGCGTTGTGGTCCTGGCCAATCGCGATGGCGCCAGTGCGATTACCGTCGCGCAAAAACTGCTGGAACGATCCCTGCCCGTGCGATTCCCGCAGTCGCTGGCAGTCGTTCGATAGAGTTGTCTTAGGATGCTTGCGCGCCGCCTGATCACCGTATTCGCCGCAGCATTATCCGCCTTCGGCCAGGCGCGAACTCAGCTCGATGTGGAATCCTTCGAGAAAGTCTGGAGCACAGTCCGCGACAAGCATTGGCAGGTCAAGCCGGGCGGGCTGGACTGGCAAGCCATCCACGATGAGTATCGGCCGCGCGTCGAAAAAGCTTCAAGCCGGGACGAGGCGCGCGCCGTTATCCAAGAGATGATCGGCCGCCTGGGGCAGAGCCATTTCGCGATTATTCCCGCTACGGTTTACTCGGTCCTGGACGACGAGGCCGAAGGTCCCGGGACGACAGGCATCGACGCGCGGGTTCTTGACGGACACGCGGTAGTGACAAGTGTCGATCCGGGCTCCCCGGCCGAGAAGCAAGGCGTCCGTCCCGGATGGCAGATTGAGCGGACACATGGAATCGATCTGGAACCTCTGATTAAGCAGGCCCGTTCCAATCCGGCGATTCACGAACTACAGTTGACCCGTGCCGTACTGGCGCGCCTCAGCGGACCGGTCGGCGGAACGCTGGACGCAGCGTTCCTGGATGCGTCGGGAATGACAGTCAATGTGACTCTGGGCCTGACGATGCCGCGCGGCACGCTCTCGGCCTTCGGGAATCTGCCGGCTCAGTATGTCTGGTTCGAGAGCCAGCGCATGGGGCAGACAGAATACATCCGCTTCAACCTGTTTCTGGATCTTCCCAGGGTGATGGCCAGCTTCCAGCAGGCCGTGGAGTCCTGCAAGACGTGCGATGGGCTGATCATCGACTTGCGCGGAAATCCGGGCGGCATCGGGGGCATGGCCATGGGAATGGCCGGTTTCCTGGTCGATAAACCCAATCAGCGCCTGGGGACCATGTACCTACGTGACAGCACGCTAAAATTCGTGGTCAATCCTCGCGCGAACGTTTTCTTTGGCCCCGTCGCCGTGCTGGTGGACGGTTGTTCTGCGTCGACGTCGGAGATTTTCGCGGGTGGACTGAAGGATCTGGGACGCGCCCGCGTGTTCGGCACAAGAACCGCCGCGGCGGCCCTGCCGTCGGCCTTCGAGCGTCTGCCGAACGGCGACGGCTTCCAGTACGCCGTAGCCAACTACATTTCCGAAGGCGGACAGCCACTGGAGGGGTTGGGTGTGACTCCCGACCTAGTGGTAGAGCTAACACGCCCAGCGCTGCTGGCAGGCCACGACGCAGTAGTGGATGCCGCGATGAGCTGGATCAGGAGCCAGAAGAAGCCATGAATCGTCGAGTTTCGATCCTTTTACTTGCACTACTTGCAGCGGCTGGGGCCGGATTTGCAGCCGATCCCCTGCCTTCGGCCGAATCCATCCTGGACCGCTACGTCCAGGTCACCGGCGGTAAGCAGGCGTACGAAAAGCGCAAGACTGAAATCGCTCACGGAACCGTGGAATTTCCCGCTCTGGGCATTAAGGGATCGATGACCCGCTACGCAGCCCAGCCCGACAAATATTACTACACCGTGGAGATCGCAGCGATCGGCAAGATGGAGACCGGCGTCAACGGTGCCGTCGCCTGGGAAAACAGCGCGATCCTGGGACCGCGACTGAAGAGCGGCGTGGAGCGCGCCGAGGCGATCCGCGAAGGCAACATGAACGCGACCGTAAATTGGCGCAAGCTCTATCCCAAAGTGGAAAATGCCGGGATCGAGCTTATCGACGGCGAGGAGTGCTTCAAAATAATCATGACGCCGGATGAAGGCCAACCAGTGATCGGCTACTATCAGAAGAAATCTGGCCTGCAAGTGAAGCTCAGCACGGTCGCCAGCACCCAGATGGGCGACATTCCCGTCGAGATGATCGCTTCCGAATACAAAAACTTCGGGGGCATTCTGGAGCCCGCCAAGGTGACCCAGAAGGCCGGTCCCCAGGAATTCACCATGACGCTCGATCGGGTGGAAGTGAACCCGATGATTCCGCCCGAGACGTTCGCGTTACCGGACGAGGTTCGCAAGCTGGTGGATAAAGCCGCGGCGAAGTAGCCCTAACATTCGTCTGCTCGATTTTCACCGGTGAGCATAACATGCACTGGCCTTTTTTTGCGATTCAGTTTATAAACAAGTAGTGGCACCTTTGTTCGAGCAAATCCGCAAGACGGTGATGGGGAAAAAGGGCGTGATGGTTTTATTCGCCATCGTGATCGCCTACGCCTGGATCGCAGTGAGCGGGCCGCAGGGTCTGCAAGCTCTGCTGGAAAAGCGGCGCGAGATCCGCGATCTTCAGGAACAGAATGCGGCCCTAACGCGCGAGATCGAACATCGGCGCGATCGCATCCGCCGCCTGGAAGATAGTCCCAGCGAGCAAGAGATGGAAATCCGCAAGCAGTTAAAGCTACAGAAGGCAGGCGAGACCACCTTTATCCTGCCGGACGGCCCAAAACAGCCCGAACCCACACCCGCCACGAATGAAGGCAAATAAGCGCGAATCACCAACGCGCTTATTTTTCTAGAAGGAAATTCCCTACGAACATCGCGTCGATCCCCGACGAGTAAAAGCTGCGAACTGCGTCGCGGGGAGCCGACACCAGGGGATCGCCAAACAAGTTAAAGCTGGTGTTGTAGAGCACCGGCAGTCCCGTAGCCTTCCCTGCTTCGCGCAAAAGCCGATGATACAGCGGATTATCTTTCTCGGCGACCACGTGTGCGCGAATCATAGCCTCGCCCCGTTCCTGGCCTAGAATCGCGGCTTCGAACGTCTTGCGATGCTTGTGGCGGACGCGGCCGACCGTGGCTAGATACCGCGCGTTCGGTCCGGTCTCGAAATATTCAGCGGCTTCTTCCGCCGGAACTGACGCTGCGAACTTACGGAACGGCTCCCGGTGCTTGATGAAGACGTTGAGATTTTCGGTCGAATACGGATCGAGCGGCGAGGCCAGGATGCTGCGGTTGCCTAACGCCCGTGGGCCGAATTCCATACGCCCCTGCATCCAGGCAAGAATCTTGTGCTCCCCCAGTGTGCGCACCGCACGGGCCAGCATGTCGTCGGTCGAGCGCAGGTATTCAAAGCGTAGCTTGCAATTTTCCAGCACCTGCTTGATCTCTTCCGCGCCGTAGCCGGGCCCCAAAAACAATGACTGCATGCCGCCGCGCCGCTTGTGCCGGCGGACCTGATGCCACACGTGATAGACCGCACCCAGAGCGGTCCCGGCGTTCCCGGCGGCGGGCTGCACGAAGACATTTTTCCAATGGCCGGAGCGTTCCAGATACTCCACCAGCATCACGTTCAGGAACAACCCTCCGGCCAGGCAGAGGTTCTCACCCTCGCCGGCCAGGCCCAGAACTGTTTCCTCGATCGTCTTCTGCAACCCCCGCGCGATCGCGGACACCGCATCCGCAGGAATCCGGGCGCCGGGCTCCAATCCCAGCCGTTGAAAAAATTTCGGGCTGAAGCCGCCTTCAGACTGCCGATGTCCATCGAAAAACGAAGGATCGAGGCGCGCCGAGACCGACATGACCTCGCGAAACAGAGGCGCGTAACGCTCATCGCCCGAGGCCGAGATCCACTGGACCTTGTGTTCCTCGGCTCCGGCGCGATAACCCAGCAACTGGGTGACAGCGCCATACAGCCGGCCCAAGGAATCGGGATAATACCACTCGCGCTCCGCCTGAATCTGTGTGTCCTTGGCGTGCCAGCGCGTCCCGCAGCGGAAATCCCCGTCGTGATCGAGCGTGAGGACCGTCGCTTCCTCAAAGGGGGATGCGAAAAACGCCGAGGCCGCGTGGGCTTGATGATGCTCCACTACGGTGATCTCCGCCTTGGGGAACTGATCCCGCAGAACGCTGTGCATCTGCGACTCGGGCGCGCGCGCGAACGGCCGCACAACGGCCACGCATTCCACCGCCTCGCGAGTGGTTCCGGCCAGCCGCAAACACTCCGCGATCGACGCCTGAGGCAGTCCGCCGGGCCGCCATACGTGATCGAGCTTGTTCTCTTCGATCGCGGCCTTCAGCTCGCCATCTTTCAATACGGCGCAGGCCGCATCGCCTAACAGACCACCCAGTCCCAAAATCACCATCGGCTTATTTAGCACCCCCTCTGGGGGTGGATTTCGCCTCGATTTTGGCCCAGCTATCGCGCAGTGCGACGGTGCGGTTGAACACCAGCTTCTCACCGGAAGTGTCTGGATCTACCGCGAAATAGCCCAGCCGCTCGAATTGGTAGCGGTCACCAGGTGCGGCGTCGCGCAGGCTGGGTTCGAGCTTTGCACCAGGAACGATCTCAAGCGACTTCGGATTTAAGTTGATGGTGAAGTCCTCACCTTCGGGAACCACGTTGGGATCTTCGCGGTTGAAGAGCGTCTCGTAGATGCGGACCTCGGCATCCACCGCATGCTCCGCCGACACCCAGTGGATGGTCGACTTGACCTTGCGGCCGTCCGGCGCGTTGCCGCCCTTGGTGGCCGGATCGTAGGTGCAGTGCAGCTCGATGACGTTGCCGCTCGCATCCTTTACGGCGCCGGTGCATGTGATGAAGTAGGCATAGCGCAGCCGTATTTCGCGGCCCGGCGCCAGGCGGAAGTACTGCTTGGGCGGATCCTCGCGGAAATCGTCCTGCTCGATGTAGATCACTTTAGAGAACGGGACTTGTCGTGTACCCATAAATGTGTCCTCAGGGTTGTTGACCGCCTCCAAGTGCTCGGTTTGCCCTTCGGGATAATTGTCGATCACGACGCGCAGGGGGTGCAGCACCGCCATCACACGCGCCGCGCGCCGGTTCAGATCTTCGCGCACGAAGTATTCGAGCAGCGACAACTCGGTAATGCCGTTGGTTTTCGATACTCCGATCCGGCCGCAGAAATTCTGCAGCGCTTCGGGGGTATAGCCGCGGCGGCGCATTCCTGAAATGGTAGGCATGCGCGGATCGTCCCAGCCGCTTACCAGCTTGTTCTGGACCAGCGCCAGCAGCTTGCGCTTGCTCAGTAGCGTGTAAGTGAGGTTCAGCCGGTCGAACTCGATCTGCTGTGGATGATAGATTCCGAGCTGGTCGATAAACCAGTCATACAGAGGACGATGGTCCTCGAATTCCAGCGTACAGATGGAATGCGTGATGCGCTCGATGGAATCCGATTGCCCGTGAGTGAAGTCGTACATCGGATAGATGCACCACTTGTCGCCAGTGCGGTGATGCTCCATGTGCAGAATCCGGTACAGCACTGGATCGCGCATGTTGAGATTGGGCGACGCCATGTCGATCTTGGCGCGCAGAGTTTTCGATCCGTCGGGAAATTCACCCTTGCGCATGCGGTCGAAAAAGTCGAGATTTTGCTCGATCGTCCGGTTACGGTAGGGGCTATCCTGGCCCGGCTCGGTGAGAGTGCCGCGCTGCTGGCGAACCTGATCGGCCGTGAGATCGCAAACGAAAGCCTTGCCCTTCTGAATCAGCTGCACCGCCCAATCATACAGTTGGCCGAAATAGTCGGAGGCGTAAAACAGCCGGTCTTCGAAATCGCCGCCCAGCCAGCGGACGTCTTCGATGATCGAATCGACGTACTCTGTCTCTTCTTTCGAAGGATTGGTATCGTCGAAGCGCAGGTTGCATTTTCCGCCGAACTCGCGCGCCAGCCCGAAGTTGATCGTAATCGACTTGGCGTGGCCGACATGCAGGTATCCATTCGGTTCGGGAGGAAAGCGGGTATGTACGCGTCCCTGATATTTGTCGGTCCTCAGATCGTCGAGGATGATATCCCGGATGAAATTCGACTGGGCGGGCGTCGCGGGATCAATGTTGGGTGTGCTCATGTCGTTTGGTTCTTCGTTACCGCGAGCTGCTCAAGCGCGTGGTCGATTCTCAACAGGCAGGTCTCGCGACCCAGGACCTCCAAAGTCTCAAACAGCGGGGGTGCGTCTTTGCGTCCACAGACGGCGACCCGAATAGGCTGGAACATCTGTCCTGCTTTAATCTTTAGACGTTCTGCTCCCGCACGCAGGGCCGGGTCAAGACCCGCGTGATTGAACTCGGTAACGTCGCCCAGAATCTTGCGAGCTTCCTCCAGCGCGCGCCCAGCCATGCCCGCATCTCCCTTTTGCGGGATCAAGAGGGCCGGGTCGTACGGGTTTTCCTGGAAGAAGAAATCGGTCGCGGTTTTCACATCGCTCAACAGCCGGATGCGTTCCTGGATGAGCGGAACGAGTTGACGCACCTTTGCAGCATCCGCTTGGGGCAAAAACGGCAGCAACTGCGCGGCGAGATCGTCCTGCGGCATGGTGCGGATATGCTCGGCATTGAGCCAGACGGCCTTCGGATCGAACGGATCTTGCTCGGTGAAGTTAATCGTGGCATTGCTGCGATTTACTCCCTCCAGCGAAAACACGTCGACGAGTTCCTGCCGCGTCATCTTTTCGCGATCGTCCTTAGGCGACCAGCCCAGCAGGCACACGAAATTGACGAACGCCTGCGGCAGGAAACCGGCGTCGCGATACGTAGTCACGCTCACCACCGGCCCATGCTTGCGCTTGGATAGCTTGGACCCGTCCGGCGCGATCAGCAGCGGCAGATGCGCGAAATTCGGTGGCGTCACGCCCAGTGCTTCAAAAATCAGCACGTGCTTGAAGGTGTTCGAGAGGTGATCCTGGCCGCGAATGACGTGGCTGATGCGCAAGTTGGCGTCATCGGCGCAAGAGGCCATGTGATAGGTCGGCGCCCCGCTGCTGCGAAGAAGTGCAAAGTCTTCGATATCCTCGGTGGCCTTGGACTGCGGCCCGTATACCAGATCCTGGAAGGTCACTTCTTTGCGCGATTCGCGGGGAACCTTGAAGCGCAGTACGAACGGCTCGCCTCCATTGGCGCGCAGGTCGCTTTCCTCTTTCGACATGTTCCGCATCACGGGATTGAACTTTGCGTGAATGTCGACTTCGTTCAGGTCGACGTCCTTAAAGGTGTCTGGAACGAAGTCCCGATATGCCATGCCCTGGTCCAAAATGGCTTTTGCGGCTTTCTGATGCAGATCGCCGCGCTCGGATTGCCGGTAGAATTCGTCCCAACTCAAGTCCAGCCACTTCAATCCCTCGAAGATCGAATCGAGCGATTCCTGCGTATTCCGCTCGACGTCCGTGTCGTCGATGCGCAGAATCATAGTGCCGCCATTTCGGCGGGCGTAGAGCCAGTTAAATATGAACGTCCTGGCGCTGCCTATGTGGAGATACCCCGTTGGCGACGGGGCGAAGCGGACTCGAAGCATTAATCTATTCAGGATAACAGCCGATGGCTGGCGTGGATATAATTGGGGCAAGTTCGAACGGAGGACATTTAAGATGAAATCGAAAAACTCATTCAGGATAGGCTTGGCCGGCGGACTACTGCTGGCAGCACCGGTATTCGCCCAGCAGGTGGCCACCTATCGGGCCCAAATCAGGGGCGGCGGCGACCATGGTAAATGCACCATCGAAGTCGATGTGGATGGCGTGGCGGAAATCGAGATCCAGGGTGACCAGGGCCGGATGCGCACGTTATCGGGAAACCCCTCGGGCTGGCGCCGCATGGAATGCAACCAGCCGCTTCCGCCCAATCCGCAAGGATTTCGCTTCAGTGGCGTGGACGGCCGCGGCCGGCAGACCCTTCTGCGCGATCCGTCCAGCAATCGCGGGGTAGCCGTCGTCCGCATCGAGGATCCGCAGGGCGGGCACGAGGGCTATACGTTCGACATTGAATGGGGTGGCGGCGGAGGTGGTTATCGCCCCGATGGTCCGGGTCGTCCTATCGAGCCACCTATTGTCGACCGAGGCCGGGATGACGGTGGGTTCCGCCGCAACCGCGACGGCCGGTGGGATGACGATCTTCGCTTTACGGGACGCGGCGACGGCAATTTCAATGATTTTCGCGGCCCCGATGACAGGCTCTACGATTGCGATGTGACGGTGGATCGCCGTGGAACCGTCACGGTTACGTTCCAGACCGCACGCAGGACGCAATTGACGTTCAATGGGCGCCTTACGCGTTTCGATCGCGACTTGATCGTGGCGGATATGTCCGGCAGAGGCGTACGCGGCTCCATGGAGATCCGGCTCAACGGCCGCGATCGTGTGACCGATATCGCTATGTCGGCCACCGGCCGGGAGCGCTTCGAGCTGCGCTGGCGCCGGTAAGAATTTAGAAGATACCGATCATCCGCCAGTAGAATACTCCGGCGATCAATGCCACGATCGCCGAGACCGCATAAATATTGGCGACATTGAATAGCTGCATCCTGCTGAAACCTTGTTTCTGAGTGATGCTATCGCCCATGGCCATCCAGAAATTCATGTAGGTTAACCAGAACGGAGCCGATGCCAGCAGCAGGGGCGCAGTCAGCACCAAAGGCGGAATTCCCGCCTTGGCAAGTGGTTCCTCAAGCGGCAGGAAAATCAATGGCATAGCGATAAAAGCCGTCGGATCCAGAAATCGTAGCGCAAGCATCGCAAATAACACGACGATCAGCAAAAGTATGGGAGTTGCGATCAGGCTGCCGACGTGGGGCAACATCAATCCGGCCATCCAATCGGTGATTTTTGCGTCCACGATCACGTTCCCTAAGCCGAAGATCCCGCCCAGGAACAGAAGCAGTGTCCAGGAAACGCCCGTAGCGACATCGCCATCCTGCAGGATTCCGGACATCGCGAATACAGCCATCGCCACCATGCCGACCCCGAAGGTGGGGAAGGAGTGGAGCTTGCCGTTTGTGGCCCACAAAAAGATCGATACCACAACCACGATCGCGGTGATCATTTCAGGCCGCTTCACAGAACCCAGGGCGGCTAGTTTGGCCCGCGCAAAGTCGGTAGAAGCCTGCAGGGGAGCTTCCGGCTTCAACAGAAGCTGGTTCAGCAGCAGGATGAGGCCGCAGAAGATCAGGGTCGGAACGGCCATCACCTCCGCATACCCGGTCCAGGTGATCGGCAGGTGCTTATCGGCGAACATCTTGAGAACCACCGGCCCGTTCAACGATCCCAGTTCGAATGCCAAGCCGGGTACCACTGCCATTTCGACAACTGTGAGCATGATCAGCGCCGACCCTTTACTGCGCGGCGCCAGGCCTAGCGATTGCACCATGGCCCACGCGATGGGCGCCATGATGGCAGTACGGACCGTCATCGAAGGAATGCCCAGCGCCAGAACAAATCCGATCACGAAGAACGCCGTTAGGATTCCGGCATAGCTTCCCGGAAATAACGTCAAGATGTAATAGGAAAGCCGTTCCGCCAGGCCGGTCTTGCGCATGGCGAACCCGTAATAGAGGACCGCGAGCAGCGTCCAGAAGGCCGGGTCCGCGAACCCGCTGAGAGCCCGAGGCGGCGGAACCTTCACCGCGATCAGCAGCGCCATCATTAGCACGGATGCGACGCCGTTGTTCATGACTTCCGTGGCCCACAGGATCACTGTGCCAGCGGTAATCGCCAACACCAGTTGTCCCGTGCGCGTCAAGCCTTGAGGCGTTGGAGAAAACGCGAGTACCAGACCGACCACGATCGCGACGGCCAGCCAAATCCACTTACTTGCGGTGGGACCGGAGACGGCAACGGGCGGGGGCGCAGCGACTGAGGTGCTCATAAGAATCCTCTATCCTATCAAGGTCGGCGGACTGCCCGAAGCTTGGGCTTGGACGACTCCAGGGGCAGGAAGCCCGCTTGGTCCGGATCGTACGCCGTGACGACTCCCTCGCCCAAATCGTACAACCAGCCATGCAGCCGCAGATCGCTCTGCTCCAGACGGGCCGCCACGGAGGGATGCGTGCGCAGATTGGCGAGCTGCTCGACCACGTTGCGTTCCGTCAGTGCAAGCAGGAACTCGGGGCCGTCGTGAGGTTCTTCGTGCTGTGTCACCGCTCGGCGCGCCGGCTGCGCGTAATTCAGCCACGCGCTTACGCTGGTCAGAGGCTCCAGAGGCTCGGGGTTCAATACGCCCTTCATCACGCCGCAGTCCGTGTGCCCGCAAACAATCACGTCCGGCACGCCCAGAACGCCCACGGCGTATTCGATGGTCGCCGAAACGCCGCCGATGGCGTCCGGGTAGGGCGGAACAACGTTGCCGATGACCCGGCAGATGAACAGCTCGCCCGGTTTGGTCTGCGTCAGCATGCAAGGGTCGATCCGGGAATCGGCACAGGTGATGAACAGCGCTTCCGGTCGCTGCCCCAAGGCAAGTTTCTGGAAAAGGTCGCGGTGCTTGGGATAGACGGTCTTCTGAAATCGCGACAGGCCTTTTAAAATCCGGTCCACGGACAACTATTCTACACTCGGACCCTCCGTTGACTCTATAACTCCTTGAATGTAGGATCGAGAGCGATTTGTGGACCATGGATGGTCGGAGGCGATCTCACGTTTCCGCACGGAATGCTGCTGTAGCCGGATCGTCCGGCACTTCAGGGGTTGCCATGTTAGGAAAAGCGACCCGCGAGAACGCGTTGCAATGGAAGTTTCAGCCAGCGTCGAAGGAAGTGCCAGGCAACTCCGCCACCCTGACGTATGTTTTTCTACTCGAAGGCAAGCCACAGGATGCTATCAATTCCACGTTCGTGTTTGAAATGCCGAATAGAGTTCAGATCGTTGCCCAGGTAACGACGGGATCATCAAAGGCGCTCCCTGAGTGCGGAGCGCAAAGATTAGAACACTACCTGCCAGACCGGCGGTGACGAATCTGATACTATCAGGTCATGATAGTGTCGCCTGCTGTCCTCAGGCCTAAGTGCCGATGATTCCGAGAGGATTCCCGCCCCGCCGTCCCAGAATTCGTGAGAACGTCAACGAGGCGATCCGCGCACGCGAAGTCCGCGCTGTTTTCCCCGATGGCAGTGTCGAGGTACTACCCACTCCTCAAGCGATTCGTAAAGCCCAGGACCTTGGACTCGACCTGATTCTCATTGCTCCCACGGCTGAGCCTCCTGTCGCCAAAGCCATGGACTACGGGCAATGGCAGTACGAGAACAAAAAAAAACAGCACGAGGCCAAGCGCAAGCAGCATATCATCCAGGTGAAGGAACTAAAGTTCCGCCCAAATACGGATGATCATGATTACGACTTTAAAAAGAACCACGCCATTCGATTCCTGACTGAAGGAAATCGCGTTAAGGCCGTGGTGCAGTTCCGCGGGCGGGAAATCGCCCATACGGATCTGGGGCGAAAGCTCCTGCTGCGCTTCGCGACGGATCTATCCCAGTACGGCAGCATGGAATCGCAGCCCCGCCTGGAAGGCCGCAACGCGCACGTTTTGATCAGCCCGGTTAAGGTAGAGAAACCGCACGCGCCCAAAGAGAAAGAAAAACCTAAGCCCGAGGGCGGGAACGGCATGCCTCCCGCGGCTGCTAGTTCTTAACGCCAGCGGCCTTTACGATAATAGTACTTGCCGCGGCGGGTTTCCCAACGCCCCGGCTCCCATCTGGCGCGCGTACGTGGTGGACGATCCCAGCGTCCTGCAACCCATGAATAGCGACCGCCGTTATAACCCCAATAGCCATCGACCCACACATATCCGGTCCCGGGCGCGATCCCTCGCGCTTCCACGCGCACCGGCGGTGGAGGCGTAGTCGCGTAATACGCATAGCCCCCGCCCGCGCATCCAGCCAGGGAAAGTCCACCGAGTATCACGGCCAATCCAAATGTTCGTTTCATACGCGTCCTCTACTTTATTGGAACGACCTCAGAAGAAGCGGGTTCCAGGCTTAATCTAACCTTCACCTCGAAGGATCGCCGTGCTATGCACGCTAGCGTTTTCTGTGACAAAATACGAAACTGGAGGTATATATGTCAGCCAAAGTTCTTATTCTCGCCGCATCCCTGGGCGCTCTCATGACCGTTCCGATGCTGGCGCATCATTCATTTGGGTCCGAGTACGACAGCAAAAAGCCGTTGAAGTTTGAAGACGCAGTGGTGACCAAGGTCGAATGGACTAATCCCCACGCACGCTTCTACGTGGATGTGAAGGATTCCAGTGGAAAAGTGACCAACTGGAACTTCGAGTTGGCCAGCCCCAACGTCTTGAAGCGCAATGGCTGGACGCGAAACACTTTGAAGGAAGGCGACCACATCGGCGTCGAAGGCGCGGCGGCCAAAGACGGCGCGCACCTGGGTAACGCCCAGAGGGTCACTTTGCCCGATGGCAAGCGGGTATTTGCCGGATCCAATACGGATGGACAATAGCCGTGAAAAAGAATTTTGCTCGCGCGGCCATGACCGTCATGGCATTGGCGGCCGCTCTGCTGCTGTTGCAGGGACCGGCCGATTCTCAAGCTCCCGCAGACGCCAAGGCCCCGGCTAAGGGCGGCGGCAAGGGGAAAGGCAAGGGAAGGGCTCGCCCGACCGGCCCGACGCCCCGCATGGCCGACGGCAAGCCCGATTTCTCGGGGATCTGGAATGGAGGCGGACCCATCGGCGATATCAAGCAGGGGCTGATGCCGGGAGAAGAAATCTCTCTCACTGCCTGGGGCAAGAAGGTCATGGATTCGCGGCAGTCGAAGGATGATCCGGAGGCAAATTGCCTGCCCACCGGCGTGCCGCGCATCGCTCCCTATCCGTGGCGAATTCTGCAAACTCCCACCCACATCTTCTATCTGTTTGAGGGCAACATCCACAGCTTCCGGCAGATCTTCATCGACGGCCGGCCGCACGTGAAGGATCCGGATCCCACATGGTACGGCGATTCCATCGGAACCTGGGATGGCGACACCCTAGTGGTCGATACCATCGGGTACAACGATAAATTCTGGTTCGATTTTAACGGGCACCCGCATTCCGATCAGCTTCACACCATCGAACGCATCACCCGGCCGGATCTCGGCGGACTGGATATTGAAACTCAGATCATTGACCCGGTTGCATACACCAAGCCGTTCAAGATCAAGTTCACGGCCACGCTTCGCCCAGGCGAAGAGTTGATGGAGTATATCTGCCAGGAGAACCAGCAGGACGCTCAACACCTGCAGGGTCCAGCGGGTCTGCAGTAAGAAGAACGTAGACAGGAAGAGTGGGCAGGCTTCGCGGCCTGCCCATTTTTGTTTCTACTGAGCCTTACAAGAAAAATTCGCAGCATCGTTCGTGCTGCCGACACCCTTGTATGTCGCCACCTGCGGATACGGGCATAGCGGACGAGTCATGTCCACGCGGTTATTAGCAACGTGCGAAGCCGTTATCTGCTCCGGAGCGATGTTGGATTCTCGCCAGCGCTCCATCGCTCCCATCAGGTTGAATTGGTTCGGACCAGGGCCGCCCTGGCAGTGCCCCATGCCGGGGACCATGAACAGCCGATACCAGTTGTCCTGCTTGGGGCCCATCTTGGCGAGGACGCTCTCGCGATAGTTGATGCTGTTCTCGGGTGAAATCCCCGTATCGTTCCAGCCGTGGTAGGTAATGAGCTTTCCGCCACGCGCCTTAAACTGCGAAAGATCCGGATTCACGGCATTGATGTAGCCGTACTTCTCATCCACCGCCGGAACGTCCTTGTTCACGTCGAAGGTCTTCCAATCCCAGTTGGGATCCTGATGCAGGACCTCTCGATAGGTTCCCAGTGA
>Ga0207667_10004156_pt1 | contig 17788 bp, 15 predicted proteins | sample KBSCornC52_FD_184301 | JGI IMG/M metagenome (GOLD analysis project Ga0207667, IMG submission 184301) | Corn rhizosphere microbial communities from Kellogg Biological Station, Michigan, USA - KBS Corn C5-2 (SPAdes) (version 2) | ecosystem: Host-associated > Plants > Roots > Rhizosphere > Soil ...
CGAGCTGAGCCCCGGGTCCGCCGCTGAAAGTCCGCCGGCGCATCAGGCCGGCGGACGGAAACATCATTCGCCCGGTTTGTCGTGCGCCGCGGGTGCGTCCGGTGCCGGCGAGGGGGCCTTGGGCAACACCTGCGGCGTCAGCATGGGCCGGATCGCGCCGGACAGCGGGCGCGGCGTGGGAATTGCCGGATGACGGGGCAGCGGTTGCGCGGTGGGGCGTGACGCAGGCGGCGCGGCAAACAACGATGGCGTGACGGGTTCCGGTTTGGGTACCTGCGGTGCCACCGGCTGGACCGGTAGCGTCACGGTGACGGCTGGCGGCAGCGGCGAAGGCGTTGCCGAAGCCACGCTCGATGCCTGCGAAGCCGCGGATGCTGGCGTGACCGAAGTGGGGGTCACGGACGTCGACGCATGCACCGGTGGCGTCGTGGGCCGCGGTACGTTGTCGCTGGATGCGCTCGCCGCGATCGAAGGTTGCAACGGCGCAGGCGCGGCAAGCACGGGCGCCGTGGGCTTCTGTTCCGGAACCGCGAACAGCGGCGGCGTGATGGGCGCGTGCTCGTGCTCGTGCACGACCGGTGCAGGCGTGGCAGCAACAGGCGCTGCGGGAGTGGCTGAGGGCGCTGGAGCCGGGGCCCGTTCAGCGGCCGCCGAATCGGTCGCATGTGGCGACTCGTTGCGGGCATTCGGCGGCCGCGTGGCCTGTGGCGCGCCGTTGCGATCGGCATCCTCGTCATCGATGTCGTGCGGCGTGGCGGGCGCGGCACCATCCTGCGCGTTCGCGTGCTTGCGGCGGCGTCCACCGCGGCGGCCACGACGGCGCTTGCCGGTGCCCGCGGCGTCCGCGGCGGCAGCCGGCGTCGCGGGAGCTTCACTGCCGGTGACAGCATTCTCGATCGGCTTGGCGATTTCGACGTCCGCACTCGGTGCGGGTGCAGGCTTCACGGCGGCCGGACGCAGTGCCTCCTGCTGGGACGCAGTCGCGGGTTCGCTGCGCGCGGGCGCGGGTTTCGCGTCCAGTACGCGGGACTCCGTGGCCGGCTTCGGCGCTGCCGGTTTCTGCGTCGAGCGTGCCTGCCGCTGCGCGTCGTCGTTGCGCGACTTGTTCTGCTTGAGCTGCGAACTTTTCGACTGCTGGCCCTGCTGGCGGCCGCGGCGCGAATCGCCATCGCGGTCCCGGTCATGGCCGTTGCGGCGCGCGCCATTGCGCGAAGCATCCGGGCGCCGTTCGGACGAACGTTCGCGGCGTTGCGCATTGCCGGATGGCGCCGTGCGTTGCGGCTGCGTCAGTTCCGCAAGCGTCGCTTCGGGCGCAGGGGCTGCACGGAACCAACCGAACAGGCGCCCGAGCAGTCCGCCCGATGCCGGTGCGGCCGTGATGGGAGCGGACGCCACGGGCGTCGGCGCCGGCGCGATTTCTTCGCGCTGTGGCATCGGCGTGGCGCGCTGGATCCCGCTCACCGCGGGTTCCTCGCCATGTATCACCACGCCCATGCGCGGCTGCGGCGTTGCCGCGACTTCGGTCAGGCGCTCATAGCTCGGCTTGGCGTGTTCGCCCATCTCGCTTTCGCGGATGCGGGTGATTTCAAGATGCGGGGTTTCCAGGTTTTCGTCGGCGACGATCACCACGTGCACCTTGTGACGCAGTTCGATCTCGACCACGCTGGAACGCTTTTCGTTGAGCAGGAAGTTGGCCACGCGCGGCGGGGCCTGCACCAGCACTTGCCCGGTGTTTTCCTTCATTGCATGTTCTTCGATCAGGCGCAGCGCGGACAGCGACAACGATTCGATGCCGCGGATGCGGCCGTGGCCATCGCAGCGCGGGCACACGATCTGGGTCGATTCTTCCAGGCTCGGACGCAGGCGTTGCCGCGACAGTTCCATCAGCCCGAAGCGCGAGATGTGCCCGAGTTGCACGCGTGCGCGATCGAGCTTCAGCGCGTCGCGCAGTTTTTCTTCGACTTCGCGTTGGTGGCGCGAGTTTTCCATGTCGATGAAGTCGATCACGACCAACCCGCCCAGATCGCGGATGCGCAACTGGCGCGCGACTTCGACCGCCGCTTCGCAATTGGTGCGGAACGCCGTGTCTTCGATGTCGCTGCCCTTGGTGGCGCGCGAGGAGTTGATGTCGATGGAGGTGAGCGCTTCGGTCGGGTCGATCACGATCGAACCGCCCGAAGGCAACCGCACGTAGCGGTCGTAGGCGCTCTCGATCTGGGTTTCGATCTGGAAACGCGTGAACAGCGGCACGGTGTCGTCGTACAGCTTCAGCTTGCGCAGGCTGTTCGGCATCACCTGCTGCATGAATTGTTTGGCGTCTTCGTACAGGGAAGGTTCGTCGATCAGGATTTCGCCGATGTCGGCGCGCAGGTAATCGCGCAGCGCGCGGATGAACAGCTTCGATTCCTGGTAGATCAGGAACGGCGCGGACTTGGCCGCGGCGGCTTCGGAAATGGCCTTCCAGAGTTGCAGCAGGTAGTCGAGATCCCACTGCAGTTCCTCGGCGTCGCGGCCGACGCCGGCGGTGCGCACGATCAGGCCCATGCCGTCTGGCACCGTGACGTGGTCCAGCGCTTCCTTGAGTGCCTGGCGATCCTCGCCCTCGATCCGGCGCGAGACGCCGCCCGCGTTGGGGCTGTTTGGCATCAGCACCATGTAGCGGCCAGCCAGCGAGATGTAAGTGGTGAGCGCGGCGCCCTTGTTGCCGCGTTCTTCCTTCTCGACCTGCACGATCAGTTGCTGGCCTTCCTTCAGCAACTCGCGGATACCGGACTTGTTGTGGTCAGCGCCGGCCGTGAAGTATTCGCGGGCGATTTCCTTCAGCGGCAGGAAGCCGTGGCGCTCGGCACCGTAGTCAACAAAGCAGGCTTCGAGGGAAGGTTCGACCCGCGTGATGCGGGCCTTGTATATGTTCGACTTCTTCTGTTCGCGCGAGGGGATTTCGAGGTCGAGGTCGTACAGGGCTTGGCCATCGACGATGGCCACACGCAACTCCTCACGCTGAGTCGCGTTGATCAACATGCGTTTCATTGTGGATTCCTTGAAGTCGCCGGCGCGGTACGCGTCGTCGGCGGCGCCTTGATGGGGCGGCCGGCCGGGTGACGTGCCGCGCCTGGCGGCAGTCGCCGGGTCCGATGTGCGGCCCCGGCTGGTGATGAATGGGAATGTTCGCGTCCCGAGTCCCCGCACCGTCATGAGGCGGTGGGCAAACATCGACCCGAACGTTACGATGGCGAGGTACCGGCTGCTCCCGGTCAGGAATGGCAGGCGGAGGCCTTGTCTGCGCGGCGAACGAGTACAGGGTCGCCCGTGAGGGGCCAGAGCCTGCTTGGCGCGGGGGCAATCCTATCATCGCAAAGGGTTTTTTCCAATGGGGACGGCAACTTCGGCCCAGGACTTCAGTTCCGTGCGAATCGTGGCGGTCGGCCCCGAACGCGACGGCCAGCGCATCGACAACTGCCTGGCGGCGCTCCTGAAGGGGGTGCCGAAGACGCATATCTACCGCCTGCTGCGGACCGGCCAGGTGCGGGTGAATGGCAAGCGCGCCAAAGCGGACACCCGATTGGTAGCGGGCGACCAGCTGCGGATTCCGCCGGTGCGGGTGGCCGAGCGTCCGGAACCCGGCGCGCCGCCCGCGGCAATGCTGGACGAAATCCGCCAGGCCGTGATTTTCGAGGACAAGGATTTCCTGGCCATCGACAAGCCGGCCGGCATCGCCAGCCACGGCGGCAGCGGCATCACCTTCGGCGCGATCGAATTGCTGCGCGCGGCGCGGCCGAAGGAGCACCTGGAGCTCGCGCATCGGCTGGATCGCGATACCTCCGGCGTGCTGGTGTTCGCGCGTTCGCGGCGCGGGCTGACCGGTGTTCAGGATCTGATCCGTTCGGGCGAAACCAAGAAACAGTACCTGTGCCTGATGACCGGCAAGCTGCGGCGCGCGAAGTTCGACGTCAATGCGCCGTTGCGCAAATCGGTGCTGTCGGGCGGCGAACGCATGGTGCGCGTCGATGAGGATGGCAAGCCGGCGCTCACGTTCTTCCGCGAGATCGAGCATTACCCGGATTGCAGCCTGGTCGAGGCGACCCTCGCCACCGGCCGCACCCATCAGATCCGGGTGCATGCCGCGCACGTGGGGTATCCGCTTGCCGGCGATCCGAAGTACGGCGAACGCGAGGCCAACAAGCGCTTCGCCAAGCTCGGCCTGAAACGCATGTTCCTGCACGCCGCGCGTTTCGAATTCGAACTGGGCGAACGCGCGTACAGCTTTTCAGCGCCGCTGCCGGACGACCTGCGCGCGGTGCTGGATTGCTTGTCTTCCCCTTGGGGAACGAAGCGGGTCGACGTTTTTCGTCCCCCTTCGCAAGCGAAAAAGGATTGAGGGGGATGGCTCTTGGTTTTCGTGGACATCCCCCCGCGCTTGGGGCGCGACCCCCTTCGCAGAACGAAGGGCGTGTTCAAGCAAATGCTAGAATTGCGGGCTTTCCCGTTCCTCGGAATCGTGCATGAAAATCACCATCTTCGGCACCGGCTACGTGGGCCTCGTGACCGGTACCTGTCTCGCCGAGATGGGCAACCACGTTCTGTGCATGGACGTGGATGCTGAAAAGATCGCGCGGCTGGAGCGCGGCGAAATCCCGATTTTCGAGCCGGGCCTCGAGCCGCTGGTACAGCGCAACCATGCGACTGGCCGGTTGGCATTCACCACCGATGCCGTCGCGGCGGTGGCGCACGGTGATGCGATCTTCATCGCGGTCGGCACGCCGCCCGACGAGGACGGCAGCGCCGACCTCAAGTACGTATTGGCGGTTGCGCGCACGATCGGCGGGCATCTCGATCGCTACGCCGTGGTGGTCGACAAGTCCACGGTGCCGGTCGGCACGGCGGACCGGGTTCGCGCCGAAATCGCCGCGGCGATGAAGCAGCGCGGCGCGGACGTCGCGTTCGACGTCGTGTCCAATCCCGAATTCCTGAAAGAAGGGGACGCGGTCAACGACTGCATGAAGCCCGACCGCATCATCGTGGGTGCTTCGTCCACGCGAGCAATCAATCTCCTGAAAAATCTCTACGCGCCGTTCAACCGCAACCATGAGCGCATCGTGGTGATGGACGAACGCTCGGCGGAGCTGACCAAGTACGCGGCCAACGCGATGCTGGCGACAAAGATCAGTTTCATGAACGAGATCGCGAACATCGCCGAGCGCGTGGGCGCCGACGTCGAAATGGTGCGCCATGGCATTGGCGCGGACCCGCGCATCGGCTATCACTTCATCTATCCCGGCACCGGCTACGGCGGTTCGTGCTTTCCCAAGGACGTGCAGGCGTTGGAGCACACCGCGCACGTGAACAGTTACGACGCACGCCTTCTGGGCGCGGTGGAAGCAGTGAACCGCGACCAGAAGCGCAAGGTGTTCGACCTGCTGACCCGGCATTTCGAAGGCAACCTGCGTGGCAAGACGATCGCGCTGTGGGGATTGGCCTTCAAGCCGAACACCGACGACATGCGCGAGGCGCCCAGCCGCGTGCTGATGGAAGCCTTGTGGCGGGCCGGCGCCAAGGTCCGCGCACATGATCCGCAGGCACGCGGCGAGACCGCGCGCATCTACGGACAGCGCGACGACCTGGTGTTGTGCGACGACCCGTGGGCGGCACTCGACGGCGCCGACGCGTTGGCGGTGGTGACCGAGTGGAAAGTGTTCCGCAGCCCGGATTTCGCACGCATCAAGGCCGCGCTGAAATCGCCCGTGATTTTCGATGGCCGCAACCTGTACGATCCCGCCATGGTCGAAGCCGCGGGCCTCGCGTATTACGGGATCGGGCGCGGCCGCAGCGCATTGAGCCCGGAGCAAGCGACATGATGCCGACACCCCCCGACGAACGCCTGGATGACATGGAATTGCGGCTGACCTTCCTGGACGACGCTGTTACATCGCTGGGCGACAGCGAGGCGATGCAGTCGCAGCGTTTGCTGCAACTGGAAAACGCATTGACCGAGTTGCGCCGGGAACTGGCGTCGTTGCGCACGAGTCTTTCCGACAACGTGCAGGATGAACCGCCACCGCCGCATTACTAGTGCGAACATCCATGTTCGCGGCTTCGTTGGTGCTTCTCGCAGACTTCAGCGGTATGACGGTCGCCAGCACCACCGCGGCCATCCATGGCCTTACATTGGAGGAAGCTGTGCGATCGCCCCGATCGCTGCTCAACCAAGCGGCCGCATGCGAGAAACTTTTCGCACCATGGAAGGCCACCTCGGCCATCCATGGCCTGACTTTGGAGAAAGCAGTGCGATCGATTCATGATCGCTGCTTCGAATTTTCAAATTACCCGGCCGTCATTCCGGGGGCCGCGCAGGCTTCATTGCGCGGCAACCCGGAATCCATTTTGATGCGGGTTGCCGAAAATGGATTTCCGGTTCCGCCCGCAACCAGCGCGGGCGGCCCGGGAATGACGACCGCAAAGATTGATCGAGTCTGTCATGAGTGAATCCCTGCGCGACCAGTTGTTGAAGGCCGGCTTCAAAGCATCGCCGCAACCCAAGCCGCATAGGCGCGTACAGCCCGAGCCGGAACCGCGCAAGCCGCGCGCGCCCACCGAGCCCGATCTTGCCCAGGCGTTCGCGCTGCGCGCCAGGGCCGATCGTGCCGAACGCGAAGCCGCCGAGCGCGAGGCTCGCGAAAAAGCCGCGGAAAAGAAAGAGCGCAAACGCAAGCTGCAGGCGTTGCTGGAAGGGAAGGCGTTGAACAAGGCCGATGCCGACCAGCCGCGCAACTTCGAATTCGCCGGCAAGATTCGTCGTGTTTACGTCACCGCCGGGCAATTGCAGCAAATCAATGGCGGCGAGCTTGGCGTCGTGATGCACGGCGGTCGCGCGCTGGTGATCGCGCGGGACGTGGCGCTGCTGGCACAGGCGATCGCTCCGGAAGTCGTGGCCTTGTTGGTGGACCCTTCCGCGCCCGTGGCCGACGACGGCGTTCCCGATGACCTGATGTGGTGACGGACGCACGCGCTTGATCTTCATCGCCCTGAGCGTCGTGTGCAGCGTGGTGGTTTCGGTGCTGCTGAAACTCGCGCCGCGTCACGGCGTCGATGTGCGCCAGGCGATCGCCGGCAACTACCTCGTGGCCACGCTGCTCACGGCCGTGTTGCTCGATCCGCATCCGTCGCTGCTGGAACTGCCGGTGGCGCATCCTGCATGGCGGGTGTTGATCGCGCTGGGCGTGTTGTTGCCCTTGATGTTTGTGGTGCTGGCGTATTCGGTGCGGCGTGTCGGCGTGGTGGTGACCGATGCGGCGCAGCGGCTGTCGTTGCTGTTGCCGTTGCTGGCGGCGTTCACTCTGTTCGGCGAAGCGTTTTCCTGGCACAAGGGCATCGGCATGGCGATCGGGCTGCTTGCGATTGCGTGCATCGTGTTGCGCAAGCGCAGTGACGATACACAAACCGCAGCGGGCGGCTGGCGGTGGCCGTTGATCGTGTTCGCGGGCATGGGTGCGATCGACATCCTGTTCAAGCGCGTGGCGCAACTGACCGGCGTGCCGTTCGCGGATGTACTTCTGGCGACCTTCGTGCTGGCGTTCGTGCTGGCGATGCTCGCGATGGTCGCGTTGTACGCAGGCGGGCGCATGCGATGGCGCTGGCGCAATATCGGCGGCGCGGTGCTGCTCGGCGTGTTCAACTTCGGCAACATCCTGTTTTACGTGCAGGCGCACCGCCACCTGGCGCACGATCCGGCCCTGGTGTTCTCGGCCATGAACATCGGCGTGATCGTGCTGGCCACGCTGGTCGGCGTTTGGTGGCTCGGCGAGCGCCTCGGGCGGCTCAATCGTCTCGGCCTCGCGCTCGCAGTGGTCGCCGTACTGGTGCTGGCGACGGCTTGAATGATTCCGCTCAGTCCGCTGGTGCGGCGAGCGCCGGATTGAACCAACCCTGCTTCGGCGCGAAGCGTGCACCATGCGTTTGCGCAAGTGCTTCCAGTTTTTCGCGCAGCACGCCCGCGCCGGTCGCGCGGATGTACTGGATCGGGCCGCCACGGAACGGCGCGAAGCCGGTGCCGAAGATCACGCCCGCGTCGAGCAGATCGGCATCCGCGACGATGCCATCGTGCAGGCAGGCGACGGCTTCGTTGAGCATCGGCAGGATCAGGCGATCTTCCAGATCATCTGGCGCGTGGTAGCTCGAATCCACCTTCGGTTTCTCGGGCTTGCCATCCTTCCACACATAGAAACCTTGGCCGTCCTTCTTGCCGCGTTTGCCGCCTTCGACCTTGTCTGCAATGCCGGCGGGAAGTTCCAATCCGAGGAACGGCCCGAGTTCCTTGCCCACCGACAGCGCGACATCCAGCCCCACGGTGTCGATCAGTTCGATCGGTCCCATCGGCATGCCGAAACGTTTGCCCGCACGGTCGATCACAGGATCGGGAATGCCCTCGGTGTGGCAACGCACGGCTTCCAGCAGGTACGGCACCAGGATGCGGTTGACCAGAAATCCCGGCGTGCCCTTGACGGGCAGCGGTAGTTTGCCGATGGCTTTCACCCACGCCCATGCGCGCTTTTCGATCGATGGATCGAGCGCGTCGTGGCGCACCACTTCCACCAGCGGCATCTGCGCGACCGGGTTGAAGAAGTGCACGCCGAGGAACCGCCGCGGTGGTTCCGTGAAGGCGACGCGCAGCTCATCCAGCGGAATCGACGACGTGTTGGTGGCGATCAACGCGTCGCGCGCGATCTTCGGTTCGAGCGCGCGATATACCGCTTCCTTGGCTTCGGGATTTTCGTAGATCGCTTCGATCGCGAGTTGCGAGGACGCAATGCCTGCGCCTTCGACGTCCGGCGTGAGGCGCGCTTCGACCGGTTCGATGCGTTCGCGCGTTTTCAGCTTCTTCTCGAACAACTTGCGCGCGCGGGAAAGCGCCGGCTCGATGAACTTCATCTCGCGGTCCTGCAGCGTGACCTCGAAGCCGCGCAGCGCGCTCCATGCGGCGATGTCGCCGCCCATCACGCCGGCGCCGACCACGTGCACGTGGCGGATGCCGTGCGGGGTGTCGCCCGCGAGTCCGCGCAGGCGTTCGCGCAGGAAGAAAATGCGGATCAAATTGTGCGCGGTCGGCGTGGCCGCGAGTCTCGCCACCGAGCGCGCTTCCAGACGCAAACGCTGCTGGATGTCACCACCGCCGCGGCGCCATACGTCGATCAGCGCGAAGGGCGCAGGATAGTGTTTCGGTGGCGCCTTCGCCGCGGCTTGCTTGCGCACGATCGGCGCGAGGATTTGCCGCGCGGGACAGCAATTCGTCCACCACGCGATGGCACGCTGAGCGATCGGGCGCGTGACCGGACGAAGGGCCAGCTTGCGTGCTTCATCCAGCAACGCATCCGGCGCGGCCAGCCGATCGACCAGGCCTTCCGAGAGTGCGCGTTCGGCCGATGCCGCGCGCCCGGTCAGCATCATCGCAAGTGCTTTCGGTGCGCCGATCAGGCGCGGCAGGCGCGCGGTGCCGCCCCAGCCCGGATGGATGCCGAGCTGCACTTCCGGCAGCGCGATGCGGGTTTCCGGCGCGCGTGCGGCAACGCGCATCCGGCACGCCAGCGCAAGTTCGGTGCCGCCACCCATGCAGGCGCCGTGGATCGCGGCGACGGTCGGCATCGGCAAGCGCGCCAGGCGCTCGAATACGCGCTGGCCGTGTTCGATTTCCTCGCGCACGCTGCCTTGGCGTTCGTAACCTTCGAATTCCTTCAGGTCCGCGCCCACCGCGAAACCGGATGCCTTGCCGGAATGGATCACGACCGCGGTGGGCCGTTCGATGGCGATGCGTTCCAGCATCGCATCGAGTTCGTCCAGTAGCGCGCGTGACAATGCATTCACGTTGCTGCCGTTACGATCCATGGTCAGCATCAGCACACCGTCGGTGCTTGGTGAATGCTTCCAGTGGTTGAGTCGCAATCCTTCGAACACGATGCATGGGGATGGAAGGGGTTAAGTTGCAACTTAATCCCCTCCGTCCCCAAGTTGCAAGCAGGGTGCGGTGCGATCAACGTCCGGCGGCCTGCGCCGTTCAACCATCGACCCCCGCCACCGGTTACGCTTGATCCGGCAGGGGACTGACCCAACCGTATGTGAATATGTGAGAACGATTTCAAGGATTGCGGGATGGCCAAGTCGCTTGAACTTTCGCGCCAGGAGCGCGGTCTTACCGGTGCGCATGTTGCGTCCGGCGCCGTAGGGAGTGCCGCCCGCATGGGCGATGTGGAAACCGATCGTGCTCTGGTCGAGCGCGTGCGCAAAGGCGACAACAAGGCCTTCGACCTGCTGGTCCGCAAGTACCAGCACAAGATCATTGGCCTGGTGTCGAGGTATGTGCGCGACTGGAGCGAATGCGAGGATGTTGCCCAGGAAGCCTTCATCCGCGCCTATCGCGCCATCGGTGCCTTCCGTGGTGACAGTGCCTTCTATACGTGGATGTACAAGATTGCCGTGAACACCGCCAAGAACCACCTGGTTGCCCAGGGTCGCCGCCCACCCGCCGAGGACATCGACGCCGACACCGCCGTGCAGTTCGATGCCGGCGCGCGCCTGCGCGACGAGGCCACCCCCGAGCACGAACTGGCCCGTCACGAAATTGAACAAACCGTGTTCGCCACGGTCGAAAAGCTGCCCGAAGAGCTGCGCGACGCGATTACCCTGCGCGAGGTCGATGGCCTGTCCTACGAGGAAATCGCCGAACGCATGGATTGCCCGATCGGCACCGTGCGCTCGCGCATCTTCCGGGCGCGCGAGGCGATCGACGAAAAACTGCGACCGCTGCTTTCCAACGAAGACGCCTGAATTGTTGAACCGTGCTGCAAGAGGTGCAAGTAATGGATCCGACCAGCCGCGAAGACCTTTCCGCCCTGATGGACGGTGAACTGGCCGCCGAGCCGACCCGCTTCCTGCTGCGGCGCCTTGACCACGACCCGGAGCTTGGCGCGACCTGGTCGCGCTGGCACCTGATTCGCGCCTGCCTCGCCTCCGATCCGGCGCGCCTGCACGGGCCGGCGCTCGGCAACGATTTCGCCTCACGTGTCGCTGTCGCCATCCAGGTGGAAGCGGTGCCGCGCGTGCGCCAGCGGCATTGGGCACGCTACATGGGCGGCGGCGCGATCGCCGCGGGCGTGGCAGTCGCCGCGCTGATGTTGAACACCCCGAATCCCCGTGTGGGCGCACCGGCGACGGTCACGCAGTCCAGCACCAGCACCGCGCCCACATCGGCCGCGGCAACTGCGCTGGCCGAAGCCGCGCCTGCGGGGAACCAGATTACGCCGCCGTGGTTGTTGTCGCGTCAGCCGACGGTATTGTCGGCACAACCCGCGTCCGCCAACGTCGTCTACGGCACCGGCTTGATGCAGCCCGATTACCTGCGCCGCGCCACCTACGCGCGTGACACGGCGTTGTCGTTGACGCCGTCATTCCAGTCCCGCCAGTCCGGGTTGCCGTTCTCGATCGTGCTGCTTCCGGAGCCGCCGCCGGCCAGCAGTTCCGCTGCCCGGCACTGAGAGCGGCCACGCCGCGCAGCGCGGCAGGCCTGATCGTTTCGCGGACGCGCGCCGCATTCCTTGATTTGCGCCGCGCCCGGTTTGGGCGGGTGCATGCGCGCGTGCGCTCGGCCGAAAAAGTATCCTGTTTTGAAAATCGAATGAGGAGAACACCATGTTGAAGCGGGCGAGGCGGATGACCGCCGTATTCGTTCTGTTGTGTTTTTCCGGCGTCGCGAGCGTGGCAGTGGCGGCAACGCCGACCGCGGCGCTGCCGGACTTCACCAGCATCGTGCAGAAATACGGGCCGGCGGTGGTGAACGTGGTGGCGCATTACAACCACGCCAGCGAGATGGGCAGCGACAGCCCGGACCAGCAGCAGACCCAGGAGCAGCAGCAGATGCCCGACATCCTGCGGCACTTCTTCGGCATGCCGTTCGGGCCGCAGTTCCAGCAGCCCGATCGCGGTGGCGAATCGTTGGGTTCGGGTTTCATCATTTCGTCCGACGGCTACATCCTCACCAACCGCCACGTGGTGGCCAACGCCGATTCGGTGAAGGTGCACTTGTCCGACCATCGCACCTTCACGGCGAAGGTCATCGGCACCGACAAGGGTTACGACATCGCGTTGCTGAAGATCGACGCCAGCAACCTGCCGACGGTGCAGATCGGCAATTCCAATGCCCTGCAACCCGGCCAGTGGGTGGTGGCGATCGGTTCGCCGTACGGACTCGACCATTCGGTCAGCGCGGGAATCGTCAGTTACGTTGGACGCAATCTCGGGAGCCAGGACCAGCAGGACGTACCGTTCATCCAGACCGATGTGCCGATCAATCGTGGCAACTCGGGCGGCCCGCTGTTCAACCTCGCGGGCCAGGTGGTCGGCATCAACTCGCAAATCTTCTCAACCGACGGCGGCGCGATGGGCCTGTCGTTCTCGATTCCGATCAACATCGCGATGACTGCAGCGCATCAACTCAAGACCAAGGGTTACGTCAGCCGAGGAATGCTGGGAGTTGGCGTGCAGAATGTCAGCGAAGGCTTCGCCAAGACCTACCACCTGTCGAACCAGAACGGTGCCGCGGTGGCCCAGGTGCAGCCCGACAGCCCGGCCTCCAAGGCGGGCATGCAGATCGGCGACGTGATCACGGGATTCGACGGCCGCAAGATCTACGATTCGTCCGAACTGCCGCCGCTGGTCGCGATGACCGCGCCGGGTACCGAAGCAAACGTGGACATCCTGCGCAACGGCAAGCCGATGACGCTGAAGGTCAAGGTGGGCGAGATGCCGCGCAATGGCCTGTCACAGCAATACCTCGCAAATGCGCCGGCCGCCGCCAGCGGCAGCAGCCTGCTGGGCCTCAAGGTTCAGGACATCACACCCGGCATGCGCCAGCAGCTCGGCTACAACGGCAAGGGCGGCGTGGTGATCACCGACGTGGAAGGTCCGGCCGCGCAAGCGCAGTTGTCGCCCGGCGACGTGATCCTGCGCGTCGGCAACAAGCCGGTGAACAGCGTTGCCGAGTTCCGCCGCGAGACAGCCAACTTGAAACCGGGTGACACGGTACTGCTGCTGGTTTCGCATCAGGGCCAGAACCTGTTCATCGCGGTGAGCGTGCCGGCGAAATGATGCGCTCGCGTTGTTGAAATCCTGGAGCGAAAGGCTCGCCGTCTGGCGGGCTTTTCGTTTGCGCCAGCTGCGCTAAGCTGGTGAAAGGAATTCGCAGGACGTGTGCATGAAACTCTGGTCGATCGAAGGCAACACCCAGCGATTGGATGGCGGGGCGATGTTTGGTAATGCCCCAAAGGCCATGTGGTCGAAGTGGATTCCCGCGGATGACCAGAACCGCATTCCGCTGGCCTGCCGTTGTCTGCTGGCGACAGATATGGACGGCCGCAACGTGCTGTTCGAAACCGGCATCGGTGCGTTCTTCGAACCGAAGTTGCGCGAGCGTTATGGCGTGGTCGAGGATCGCCACGTGCTGCTGGATTCGCTGAAGGTTGCCGGGCTGTCACATGAAGACATCGACGTGGTGGTGCTGTCGCACCTGCATTTCGATCACGTCGGCGGACTGCTTGCGGCGTGGGAACCGGCCCAAGAGCAGCCCCCATCCGGCCCTCCGGGCCACCTTCCCCCGCGAGCGGGGGAAGGAAAGCCCATGAAATTGCTGTTTCCCAACGCGCAATACCTGGTGGGCGCGATGCACTGGGGTCGTGCCACGCATCCGCATCCGCGCGATCGCGCATCGTTCATTCCAGGCGTTGCGGAGTTGCTGGAGCAGAGCGGGCGTCTTGAAAAGGTCGAGGGCGAGTATTCGCGCACGCTCGGCAAGACGGTGCGGTTCCACTATTCGCAGGGCCATACGCCGGGGCTGATGCTTTCGGAAATCGCGGGTCCGCACGGCAAGGACGGCGTGGTGTATTGCGCCGACCTGATCCCGGGCACGGCATGGGTGCATCTGCCGGTGACGATGGGTTACGATCGCGCACCGGAAATGCTGATCGACGAAAAGCGGGCGTTCCTGGACGACAAGCTGGAGCGCGGCGTCAGGCTGTTCTTCACCCACGATCATGCAGTCGCGATGGCCTCGCCGCGGCGCGACGAACGCGGTCGCTACGGGGTGGCCGATCAGCAGGCGCACTTCGCGGGTGCACTGTTGTAAGCTCGCCGCGTGAGCCGGTTTTCCGTATTCCTCGACAATCCTTCGCGCAACACCGCCGTACTGGGCGGCGTGTTGCTGCTGGTCGGCTTGTTGCTGCTCGGATTCACCGAACACGCCGATCGCCTGCGCGTGATGGGCGAGGATGCCCTGGGTGGTTTCGTCCTCACTGGCAGTGCGGCGACACCGGGTCCCGCGGCGAACGGCAAGCTTGTGCTGGCGGTTGGCGCGCCCGAAATAAAAGCGCCTGCGCGCGATGCACAATTTGGCGTCGCGGCTGATGCACCGGCGCTGCTGCGCAAGGTCGAGATGTTCCAGTGGAACGAGACCCGTTTCGGCGGCGTCCGCAATTACGACCAGAACTGGTATGACCATCCGATCGATTCGACCGCCTTCGGCGATCCGGCGGCGCACGCCAACCCCGGCGCGTTTCCGATCAGTGCGGCGCGTTTCGATTCCACCGGCGTCGCGGTGGGCGGGTTCATGCTCGCGCCGGAACTGGTGCACATGATCGACGGCCCCGAACCCTTCGAGCCCGATCTTTCGCACTTGCCGCCCAACATGGCGGCGACATTCCAGGTGCGGGACGGAACGCTGGTGACCAGCGTCAATTCCGCGCATCCGCAGGTGGGCGACCTGCGCATCAGCTGGATGCAGATTGTGCCGTCGTATCTGACGGTGTTCGCGCGCGACGATGGCGGCACGCTGGTGCCAGCGAGCAATCCGGCCGGCGTTGCGATCGCGCAGGTGCTGATCGGCCGGCATTCGCTGACCGACGTGTTGACCGATGCGCCGCAACCGCCGCGGTTCAAGTGGGCGCGTCGCGTGCTCGCTGTATTGCTGTGTTGGGCGGGCGCCGCGATGTTGCTGCCGCGCGCGCAACGGCGCGATCGCGTGCTGGCCTTGGCGATCGCGGTGGTTCCGCTCGCGCTGCTCGCGGCGGTGTGCTGGTTCGACGTCAGGATGCTGGCGTTCGTGCTGCTGCTGGTGGTCGCGATACTGGCCGGCGTGTTCGCGGCCTGGCGCTGGCGGCATGGCGCGGAGAGTGGCAGGCAATCGCATTGATCGCTGCTGCGACAGATCGATGCCTCAGCTTTCCGCGTTGTCGAGAAACCACAACCCGGCGAAAAGCTTGGGATCGATCGAATAACCCTTTCCCGCCATCGCGCGCAGCCACGTGCCGGCCTCCCTGCACGACACTTCGTGCACGATGATGTCTTCGGTGTCGTCGCCGCCGCCTTCGCCGACCTTGCGCAAATCCAGCGCGCGCACGAAGTGCATCATTTCGGTGCTCATGCCCGCGGACGATGGCCCGGAATGAAGCGGGACGACGCGGCCGCAGGTCCAGCCGGTTTCCTCTTCCAGTTCGCGCCGTGCCGCTTCCACCACGCCATCGTCGTCGGCATGGCCGGCATCACCGATCAGGCCGGCCGGCATTTCGATCGTGAATTGCCGGATCGGTACGCGGTACTGTTCGACGAACAACACGCGATCGTCCGGCGTCACCGCCACGATGATCACCGCGCCTTGCGGGTTGTTGCGTTCGACGAATTCCCAGCGCCCGCGCCGTTTCAGCGTCAGCCACTTGCCCGCGTACAGCGTTTCGTCAGCCGCCTCGGCGCCGGTCGGGATACGCAGTTCGCGGGTCACGTCACCGTCTCCGTTTTGATCTGCAAGAGCTGGTGCGCGCGCGTGCGCGTGAGTGGGCCGATCTTGAGCTTCTCGCACAGCGCATCCAGTACCGCCGCGTCCGCTGCGCGCCGCAACAGGCCATCGGGATGGCCCGGCACCGGCGCATCCAGCGCGATGCGCGCGAGGCGTTGCGACAGCAGCGCGCTGCCGGTGTGTGCGCGCAATTTCTCCGCGAGGGCCTTGGCGCCGCGCAGGCGGAGGAACGCGACTTCATCCACGCGCGCGAGCAGGTTTTCCAAGGTGCCGAAGTGCGCCAGCAACGCCGCGGCGCCCTTGGCGCCGATGCCGGGCACGCCGGGAATGTTGTCGGTCGCATCGCCGGTCAGCGCGAGGTAATCGACGACCTGGTGCGCTTCCACGCCCAGCCGTGCAGGCACGCCCGCGGCGCCCCAACGCTGGCCACGCGCGTAATCCCATTGCTCGACGTCGTGGTCCAGCAGTTGCCCGAAATCCTTGTCTGCCGACACGATCACCGCGCGCAGGCCGTGCGCGCGCGTAGCCTGCAGCACGCTTCCGATCAGGTCGTCGGCCTCGTACGCGGCATCGGCAAGCACGGTGAAGCCGAATGCTGTGGCGAGTTCGCGGCAATATTCGAACTGCCGCTTCAGTTCGGGGGGCGCAGGGTCGCGATTGGCCTTGTAGGCGGGATAGATCGCGTTGCGGAAGGAACTGGTGAGCGCAATGTCGAATGCCGCGATGGCGTGGCTGGCGCGGGTGCGTTCGACGAAATCCAGCAGGAATCGCGCGAAGCCGTGCACCGCGTTGACCGGCGTTCCTTCGGTGTCGAAGAACACGTCCGGCATCGAATGCCAGGCGCGGAATACGTACATGCTGGCGTCGATCAGGTACAGCGTTTTGCTCGCCGCAGCGGCTGGCGTCGCAGTGACGGCGTTCATTCCTGCCACGCACTCGAGACCTGGTCGACGGCCGGACGGTTGCGTTCGGGCGGTTCCTCGCCGCGATTGCCGATGTGGATGTACGCGATCGCGCGTTCGTTGTTGGACAGGCCGAGCAGCTTGGCGGCGTCGCGGTCGTAGCACGACCAGCCGGTCAGCCATTGCGCGGCGAAGCCCGCGGCCTGCGCGGCGAGCAGCAGGTTGTACGCAAGGCAGCCTGCCGACAAGAGCTGCTCCTGCGCAGGAATCTTGGGGTGCGCTTCGTCGATGCGCGCGATCACCGCGAGCACGACGGGCGAATGCGCGAAGCGGTCGCGATCCTTCGCAAGTTTCGCGGCCGGCACGCCGGGATCGACTTGCGCGTGCAGCGCCGCCAACGCTTCGCCATAACGCGTACGCGCGTCGCCCGTGAATTCAACCAGCCGCCATGGCGTCAGCTTGCCGTGGTCGGGCACGCGGATCGCGGCGGCGATGATTTCGCGCAGTTGCTCCGGCGAGGGGCCGGGCGGTTGCAGTTGCGCGGCGGGAACGGAACGGCGGTCACGCAGGAACTGGAGAGCTGTTTCGTTTCGCATCGCGCGAGTTTACCAGCCGTGCGCGCCTTCTTTGCGCTACGATGCGGCGATCGCAATGGGAGACGCGTCATGCTCACAATAGCCGCCTTGCGCGAAACCGCCGACGGGGAACGCCGTGTCGCGGTGACGCCGGAGACCGCAAAAAAGTACGCGTCGCGCGGCATGCGGGTGTTGCTGGAACGCGGTGCGGGCGAGCCGGCCGGATTTCCCGATGCGGCGTATGCCGGCGTCGAATTCGCCGACGCCACCTCGGTGGCGGGTCAGGCCGACGTGTTGCTTTGCGTGCAACCGCCGTCGGATGGCGCGACATCTTCGATGAAAGAAGGCGCGGCGCTGGTCGGGCAACTGCGTCCGCACAACGCCGCCGACAGGCTGGCCACCTACGCGCAGCGCAAGCTCGCCGCGTTCTCGCTGGAACTGTTGCCGCGCACCACGCGTGCGCAGGCGATGGACGTGTTGTCCTC
>Ga0207667_10004159_pt1 | contig 17786 bp, 28 predicted proteins | sample KBSCornC52_FD_184301 | JGI IMG/M metagenome (GOLD analysis project Ga0207667, IMG submission 184301) | Corn rhizosphere microbial communities from Kellogg Biological Station, Michigan, USA - KBS Corn C5-2 (SPAdes) (version 2) | ecosystem: Host-associated > Plants > Roots > Rhizosphere > Soil ...
GCCAGATACCCCAGGAGGGTATGCACTAGAACCCTATTTCGAATTTCACCCACAGAATCCCTGGTCACAGACCCAGAATGTGCACATAGCACATGGTAGCAGTTGAAATTCGAAAAAATGTATGCTACCCTGTGATGGTGCCCCGGTGCTAGAGAAAGAGTTCGAATTACCTCGAAAACCAGGGTACACGTACGGTGTACAGGGAGCGGAGCCGTACAGTACGACATGCCATGCCTCGCCCCTCGAAATAGAGTTCGAATTCTACGCGCCTCCGGAAACTAGAATTAGTTTTCGAGTACCTGAACGTTAGCAATGCTAACGATATCGTATATGACCAGCTCAGAGGGTCGTTAGCTAGACTAACCAAAGTAGTTACCCTAGCTAACAGTAGCCATATACGAAGTGGTTAGCAGTGCTAACGTAACTGTTTTCGAATTTCACGTGGTACCACCTGGTAACATAAACTAGAACACAGTACCGTTAGCTAAGCTAAAGATTCGCTTAGATGCGAACTCTAGTTCGAAAACACCGTCAGACTACCAAGCGAATTTCTGAAGATTTCCCGGTACGTAAGGTTGTGTCTCAGTTTCTGAGTTCAGATTTTAGTAAAGTAAAATCTCTCGTACGTAAGGAATTCGAACGTAAGCACAGAAAACCCCCTAAGAGACTCCTAGGGGGTTCTGTGTTACTCTTTGGGATTAGTCTTCCAGCTCGTCATTCATCTCTTTCAGTGCCTCGAAGTGACCTGTGTCCTGAAGCTCACAAGTACTGCATTTCCTCCTGGTACACATGCACTCGTCATGTGCTGGATTGGTGAGTACTCGTTTCAGTATCCGGATCACTGGGATGTCATCCTGGAAAACGGGGGACTATCCCTCCATGTCTGCCCCCTGTGGGTGACCCTCCACCACCAGGACTGATGCAGGTAGTAGTGTTTCTGCCTCATGCATATGTCGCAGAACCTGTACGGTGACTTCGCTGCACTCAGGTGGGAGGGGATGAACTTATGGGGCTTGTTTCTTTTCATTTCCTGTACAGCTCCTTATGCGTGATCCTCCACCACAGCGGCTGGTGCAGCCTGTGATGGCTCATCCTCGTGCATGTCTTGCACCTGTCATACTCTGGTTTCGCCCACATGAACGTAGGTTTCGGGATGTACCTGTGTGCCCGCGATCTTTTCGGTTTCACCACGGGAACCATTCGTCTTCAAGCTCGGAGACAGGCTCCTCTCTCAAAGGAGAGGACTGCTGTCTTCTCGCGGGGATGCCTGCCCTCGGGGTGAGGATGATCGTTCCTGCCAGGGTTTCCGCCGCTGAGTAGAAGATGTGCTGATGTGCCCTCCAGGAAACATCGATCGTCCCGCTGAGCACGATTACCTCATGGGTGCTGTTTTCCATGGTCTCCTCTGGGAATAAGACCCCCGGGGGCTGGTGTTGCACGGGGCATGAACAGAAACCGGTCATCATACACCCCCCGCAACCCTGTCCAGTCGGGGGAGGGTAGCTACATCCTGCATTTTACTGTCGCGGCAGCAGCGTTTGCCACTTGCTGCTGGCCCTACTTTATCTGGCATGGCACGGACCCATCCGGAGGATGGGTATGGGACACCTCCTCCTGGACCGCGTGCCTCCTCTGGTGGCTGGGGGCGTCCCTGGTCATCTACGTGATCGCGGTGCTGAACAAGGCGAGAGCAGATTCTCGTCACCTTCCGTACACCCGGAGCAAGAAGGATGCCAGGGAACTGTCCCGCCTGAAGAACCGCCTGCTCCAGCTCAGGCTGGAGGAGATGCGCTACCGCCAGGGCCTGAGGAAAGACGACCTGCGGGCTTAGGAGGACATGATAACCACCCAGGATCTCCCGCAGCATCCGTGAATTCTCCCCTCTAGCGGACCCTGAGCCCGCAGGGGCAGGTGCAGTTTGCCTTCCTCCGGAACGGGTGGTGCATCTGGAGTACCCTGCACCGCCAGCACCAGCGTGGTTTTCTCCTCATTCCCTGTGCTCCCTCACTTCTATCCCTGCTTTCCTTGCGGCTTTCACGGTGATCGCGGTCCCGTGGGAATCATGGGGCTTCTCTATCCGGCATTCTTCTTTCGCGCATTCGTCAATGAACGCAAGCCAGCAGCTCGCGTTCATCCCTACATATACCATCGCGACATCGCGGACATACCCAGCGGCTTTCCCGTAGTGTCCCCAGAGAGGCATCATCTGCGCGGGATGCCATCCCCTGCGGATAGCCTCCGCCTTGCACATCCCGTCAGCCCCGCCTGCTGACCCGACGATCACCACGTTCGGGTACGCGGGGTCCCCGAAATCATGGAGGGCTTTGTCGAACGCCTCGGAGATCATCTCCCAGTTTTTCCAGGTGCGGGAACCTGTCACCCCGATGATCATGATTTCTCGTCACTTCCGATGATCATAGGTACCCGTCGATCCCGCGTACTTTCAGGCAGATCCCGCATTCGAACCCGTGCAGCACTCCGTCCTCATGGCACCGGACGCAGATGAACCCGATAGCACGGGAATTGCAGTGCGGGCACGTGGAGATGATCCGCCAGGAGCTGAGGTTCGTGCACTGCACCCGGTGCCAGAGGCACATGCAGGGAGGAGTCCCCTCGGAGATTCCTTCGATCAGTTTTTCGAGGACAGCAGGCATCACAGTTCCCTTCTGTGGTTGTTCGCTGGCAGCATACCCTAGCATGCCCCCAGGTCAGCGCCAGGTTTGACAAGATCAGGATCGCTGGTAGAGTGGTCGCTGAGCGCAAGCCGAAGCCGAAGTCGAAGACGAGAACCGCACCGCCTACCCCATATGGGGCTTTACGTGTGCGGCGAAGACGAAGACTGCTCGCTTAAAGCCTAAGCTCAGCCTGTGCTGCCGGATCTACCGCAGGTGCGCAACTCACTGAGATGGGGGTTCGAATCCCCCCGGGGTGGCTCATCACCCTGTGGTCTAATGGCTAGGACGCTTCGAGGTAAGACAGACGCACCTCGACCGCCGCTGGCAGTGACGGGCTTGTCAGCGAACCGCAATTCGCATCAGCCCTGTAAGCTGTGACAAAACACACTTTCGCCCCCCTCGGGCAAGGCTAGGTCCGAGGGGGGCACCTACATGGGATGAGGGAAAAGAATGGCACGCGCACGCACGCTTTCCCAGCTGGTCGGGACGATCACGGGTATCCGCCAGAGGGACAATGATTTCGGGAAGGAAATGGTCAAGAGGGTTCAAAACGAATCCCTGACCACGGGACTGGTCAAAGTCCATCACCCTCTCGCTGAGATGACCGATGAGCAGCGCAGGGGCATGCTCCTCGGGACGCAGGCTGACATCAGCAAGCAGGTCGCGCTGACTGTTCCTGACGCGCTCCGCCAGGCAATGGAATACGCGATCCCGGCACTGGACGCGGTTGCCACCAACGACCGTACCAACCAGGACGCGAACGCGGATGTCACCCTCCCGGACGGGACGATACTGCTCGCGAACGTCCCGGTCAGTCACCTGCTGTGGCTGAGCAAGTACCTGTCCGAGTGGCGCAAGTTCATCGCGGTCCTGCCTGTCCTCGACCCGACGAAAAACTGGACCGCAGGGGATTCTCACGTGTACAAGGCTGATGTGGAAACCCGCGTGAGCAGCACGAAGAAGGTTGTCCCCCTCGTCCTGCACCAGGGAACCGACAAGCACGCACCCCAGGTGCAGGCGATCGAAGACACCATCCCCACGGGTCACTATGAGTCGGTGGCACTGTCAGGCGCGGTCTACCCTTCTCGCAAGCGGGAGCTGACGGACCGCTTTGACATGGTGATCGCGGCGGTGGATGATGCGACCGCCCGCGCCAACCAGACTCAGGTCGTGGACGTAAAAGAAGGGGAAGCCCTGATGAGCTTCCTCCTGGCATAAGGAAAGGGCGAAAATGGCTGCCCCAGCCACGAAAAACGAGGACACTGCCGTTACCCAGACTCTCCCTGCAATTCTCGGGGAGTCCCCCATATTCCGGGAAGTCCGGGACGAGAAGATGGGTGCGGTGAGGAACCTCGCGGAAGCAGGTCTCACCCGGATCGTGTTCGTGTCCACGGACCGCAAGGGCAAGTTCCACGTGAAAGTCGCGGTCGTGTCGTTCGACACCCGCGATGCGATCGTGGGACTGCTGGGAGACGAGCACGTCGCCTAGCTACGACGACGAGGACCCGTACGAGGACGGTGAGTACGTCCCCGTACGGGTTTTCTGGGATTCAGCCAGGGGACAGTGGGGATGCAGGTGCGCCAGTTTCATCCTCCACGGGAAATGTCATCATCTCGTACAGTGGAGGAAGAAAGAGGACGTTTTCCCGCTGGAGGAATACCTGTAAGGAGGGAACATGAAAGCTGACAGTGAGAGCATCACCGTTGACGCGGTAGCCAGGATCGTGCATAATGCGCAGCGTGACCTCGGGTACTGGCTGGACGATCCGTATCCGCCAGCCCCGTATGACGCGATCCCGGAGGCAGCGCGAGCGCCCGTGCAGTCCCTGGTGCGGCTGATCGCAGGGGGATATCCTGCGGAGTACGTGCAGGAAATGTGGGTGGAGAAAATGACGCAGGAAGGCTGGATCTGGGGTCCGGACAAGGACCCGGTGAGGAAAACCCACCCGTGCATGGTCGAGTGGAGGTTCCTCCCCAGCTGGGAGAAGAAGAAAGTCCACCTTGCGTACAACATTATCCAGGGAGCTTTCACAGGGTCTATTGACCTTTCGTGATTGCGGATCATCCCCGGGTAATTTATCCTAGGGGATATGCCCCCTGTTATTCCCGCGCATGTCGCGATCCGCACGAGACTGAAAGACTCCGCGCAGCACGCATGGAAGCTGAATGAGCGCCTCGAATGCGTGATCGCGGTGAAATCCCAGACAGGACAGGGAGGGTTTCACGGGAAGATTGACCATTCCCAGCCCCCGTGGTGCGCAGCGGTCGCGCATGCGATCATGGACCTGCATGCGCGCTCCCGGGACGCGGAAGCCTGCCTGCGCATCTCCCTGAGACTCCCCAGGCGAGAACGAGGGGGAAGTAACGGCAACACGAGGAGGGCGCTCGAAAACGTCGTACGGCTAGCTCAGGGCGCAGACGACAGGTACGTGATCTCGAATACGAAATGGCTGGACGGGTGGTCACGGAAAGCCTCGATTGCGCTCAACGAGACGGAACTGCCGCGAAGGCTCCCGCGAATAGAAGGATCCCCTGAACCCCCGTGCCCCTGGTGCCGGGGACGCACGCTGCGGATGTTCCCCTTGCATGGCACAGTGAAATGCCTCAACCCGGAATGCAAGGACGAGGAGGGGCGCAAGCCGCTGGCGAGGCTGGAATTCTTTGAGCAGGAGATGGTCCTGCGCTGGCAGGATAACATCATCGGGATACCTGCGTGAATGACGACGACCTGCCCCGGGGCAGGGGCTGGACCGGGGTCCCTCTCGTGGAGCTGGACGGGACTAGCTGGACTCTCGCGTTCGCAGCTAAATACCTGGAAATCCCCGAGGGACTGCTGCGCGAGGCGGTGAAATACGCGGAGCTTACCCCCAGTGGCACGATGAATATGCGAGCATACCGCTCCCAGGGGCGGGCAGCACGGGCTTACCCTGCGAAAACGCTGATTGACATCGCTGAGACGCTCATGTCCCTGAAAGACCGGAAGTGACCTGAAAGTTTTTTCATCATCTTGCTGACAGCCCTGGTAGCGCATGTCATCCTGAGTCTACCCCAGTGGGGAGGGAGTCACCTTCCCCATGGGCGAGACAGGCTCACGTCCTTCGATTCCTGAGGACCCGTGTGAGCGTACTGCGAACTCAGGAGTCATATGTCATGCCGAGGGAAGCATCGTAAAGCCAGGGGTCCCGTAAGGCTGGTCGCGCCAGGAGTGACAGCCGCGACAGCGGCACTGGGAATGATCCTCCCCGCGACAACAGCAAGCGCGGCAGTAGTCCCCGATCCTCCGCAAGCTCCCGACCCGGGACTTGCGTCCATCACGGCAGTTATCCAGCGCTACGTCCCGAAACACCAGGCAGAGACCCTGGTTGTCCATAGCGGCGATACCCTGGGGAGTATCGCAGCGAAATCCTGCGGGGATCCGAAATACTGGACGGGGCTCTACAAGGAAAACCAGAAGGTCATCGGGGGAAACCCTGATATTATCCTCCCCGGGCAGAAACTGGTGAAAACCTGCCACGAAGCGATCGTTCACCGCCCGAGTATCGTGGTGGCTGCGGATATCCAGCCCCAGGGCAAGCATCATCGTCTTCACGGGAGCGTCAGCGGAGGGAACCTGTCTTTCGCGGGACTGGAGCGCCTGTGGATCGCGGCTGGAGGCGACGCATGGGCGGCGGCTAGCGCTGCCACGGTCGCGGAATGCGAGTCCGGGGGTCGGCAGAATGCATACAATCCATCGGGCGCTAGCGGGTACTGGCAGATCCTGGGAGAGGTTGTCCCCGGGAACGTTTTCGACCCGATGGTGAACGCACTCAACGCGGTATCCAAATGGAGAGCGTCCGGGAAGACGTTCGCGCAATGGGTGTGCAAGCCATGAGGGGGCGGCACCGTAAGCCACGGAAGATAGCTTCCCGTGTCACCACGTTCGCTGTCGCGGCAGTCGCGATGCTGGGGGTGGGCACTGCCCTGCCTGCCCCTGCTGACGCCGCTCAAACCCGTGCGGTGCACATCTCCAACGCAGCCCTCAACTGGGCTGAATCCCACGCGATAGGGCACTGGTATTCCTGGGGAGGGGCGGGTCCGTACGGGTACGACTGCTCAGGGCTGGTCATGTCCTCGTTCGCGCACGTAGGGATAAACCTCCCGCACAATACCGTCGCGATGATCCATTCAGGGAAGCTGGTACAGGTGTCGTATCCTCAGCGCGGTGATCTCGCCTTCTGGGGTCCCGTCTCTGCCCCGTATCACGTCGAGTTCGTCACCAGGTGGCATCACGTGACGTTCGGGGCTCAGCAGTCAGGGACGCGGGTATGGTGGCATCCCTACAGCGGGGGGTACGCCCCGTCCTCGTTCTGGCGTGTGGTAGGGTGAGGAGTACCTCCTAAGGGTAGCTCAAGGATGTTCCAGCATCCTGGGCTGTGTTCGATGCAGTGAGACCCCAGACGGGTAGGAACGTCTGGGGTCTCTGCATAAGGAAGGGATTACGATGACTAAGCGTCCAGGGCTGTTCTCCGATGTCAGGTCAGCGAAGATCACGTTCGCCATATGTCTCACCGTGTGCATCATAATCATGGCGGTTCATCTCTTGACAAGCTGAGACCGTGTGATAGATTAATATCCTCGCGCCGCAGCGAGGATGAGACAAGGGACGGCCATCCCTGTCTCGCTTTGATACCGCCTTCTCTTTTTGCCTGCCCCGGTGGGGGAGAAGGCGGTATCATTATGCTATAAAGTTCGAACTAGTATTCCACTGGGAGCGTGTGGGCAAAGATTTCTCGAAACTGTCCCCGGAAACGCGGGCACGCATCCGGGAGGCGATCCTCGCCAAGAAAGCCGAGGTCGAGCCCCGCCCGTGGGAAGTTCAGGCGTACAACAAGCAGCTTCCCCCGGACCACCCGAGGCATCACCTCGCTGACCCGAGGACAGGCAAGTCGTGCGGCTGTGAGCGCCCCTACCCGGACTGGGAGACCTGGCTGCTCATGACGGGGCGAGGGTTCGGGAAAACCCTCACAGGAGCCAACTGGGCGCTCTCCAGGGGGCTCTCCGAGCCGGGAATCTGGGTCGCGGTCTGTGCTCCCACGTTCGCGGACGTGAAAAACACTTGTTTCGAGGGTCCCTCCGGGATCAAGAACGCGGCACAGCCAGGCGAGATTATCGACCATAACAAGAATGATCTCCGTATCACCCTCCGCAACGGGAGCATAATCCAGGGGTATTCCGCTGAGAAAGCTGAATCCATCCGTGGTGCCAACCTGGGTTACTGCTGGTTTGACGAGCTGGGGATTATCCGCTACCCCGAGTTCTACGAGGCAGGTCTTCTCCCTGCGCTGCGAACCTCTAAAGGTCAGCTGATGATCACCACCACCCCGAGGAACACGAAACTTCTCCGGGAGATCATCAAAGAAGCAGAAAGAGACCCGAGCAGGTTCCATTTCACTCGCGCCACCAGCTCCGAGAACTGGAAAGCTGAAGGCGTCGGGAAGATGATCGCGAAAGTCACCTCCAAATTCGGGGAAGGCACGTTCCTGGAGCGGCAGGAGCTGCAAGGTGAGTTCATCGCGGAAATCCCCGGGGCTCTGTTCCAGATGGAATGGTTTGACGAATACCGGGTGGAAGAACACGAGGTCCCCGATTTCCGCAGGGTCGTAGTAGCGGTAGACCCGGCAAGCTCCTCCAACATCAAGAGCGACGAAACCGGGATCGCGGTCTGCGCCGAAGGGGAAGACCACCACCTGTACACCCTCCAGGACTGCTCCATGCAGGGAACCCCCGATAAGGTCATGGACGCGCTGGTAGATGCGTATTACCGGTGGGACGCCTCCCTTGTCGTCGGGGAGAAAAACGGGGTGGGGGACTATTTCAAGGGAATGCTGTACCAGAAAGATCCCTACATTCCCCTGAAACTGATCCAGGCGATGAACAGCAAGAAGATCAGGGCGCAGCCCGTATCCCCCCTCGCGGAACAGGGGAGAATCCACATGGTGGGGGATCGCGGTCAGTTTGAGGAGCTGGAGCGGCAGCTGTGCGCCCTCACCTCCTACGATGACCGGGTGAAAGCTCACGATGACAGGGCAGACGCATGGGTTTACGCGATGCGGGAACTCTGCGGGTTCGGGGCGGTCAACTACAAGGAAATCTACGGGTTTTCCGCATGTAAAGGCTGCGGGGAGGACGTTCACGTCTACATCGACAAGAGATGCAAGTCCTGCGGGACTCCCGTGGCTGTCGAGGCGAAAGAGCCAGACAATACGAGGAGAAAATCCGCGATCCGCTGGTCAGCCGCCTACTACCGGAACTGCCCGCAGGGACACGAGTACCCGATGAAACTGAAGACCTGCCCCGAGTGTGCCCCTGACCCGAACGTGTACATGGCGCAGGTGATGAAAGTCTCCGGGAACGCTACAGGTCCAGGGTACACCCCGAGGAACTGGCTGGCTGGCAGGAAGCTGTAAATGCTGTGCGGGAAGACGATCCGGGCGGCACTCGAACCGGGGATCACGGACATTTCCTGTACATTGGAAGAACACGAGGGAAATGCACATTATGATGAGGTGTTCTCAATCAGTTGGGTAGAGTATGAGCCAGCTAACCCCTGAGGAGCGAGCAGCGTTCCGCTCTTCCGGGATTTTCGACAGACGCCCCGAAGGGCTGTGCGAGGATTGCGGGGGGTATCACCTGAGGGCATGCCCTCGTATCAAGCGCGAGGTGAAATTCGGGAACGGGAACCGCACCGAGGTGGAATACTGGGATAAATGGGACGAGAGCAACACCGTGTATCCAGAGGATGTGTACGATGAGGAGCAAGATTGATGATTGACAATATCCCGGATCCATTCGGACCTCCCGAAGATATGATCGAGATGATGAAATCCCTGGCTCAGCTGCATGCTGCCGCGATTATGTCAGGGCTGTCCGAGCCTACCGCCACCAAGTTCATCGCGGACGTATTCATCGGATTCTCTGTTTTGAATACCACGCAGCCCGCCAATCCTGACGATGTTACGGAGTAACCCATGTCAATGCGCGCCGTCTACCGAGCAGGAAACCAACGCAAACCATCATGAATGTAAGTTCATCTACAACGGGATTGATCGCATCGACAGTAAGCTTGGTTATAGTGCTGACAACGTGGTTTCATGTTGTTTTTTCTGCAACAGAGCTAAGATGGATAGATCGTTTGAGGATTTCATGGCGTGGATCGCCCAGCTTGTTGCCCATCATAGTGTCAGGACACTCCCGGAGACAGCGGAGATGCGGTAGAATAGGAATTGCCATAGTCAGCACGACCTGGGGTAATTTTTTATCAGCCAGGCACACGGAGCGGACGTGGTGCTTGATTAAAACTTTTAGCTGTGCTATATATAAGACGATGGGTCTTTTGTGCCCACCTGGAGATGATCGTGTCGCTAAGGATTCTCTGGCACTCGAATAGTCCTTTCCTGACCTCTGCGTACGCACACCAGACGGCACTATTCACCAGGCGCATCAACGAGCAGACCGATCACGAGATCGTAGCGATTTCCGCACCCTATTCCGGGGCTGGTACCTGGCTGGAATGGGAGGGGATCCCCATCCTCCCAGCGGTACGGGATGCAGCAGGATGCGATGTCCTCCCGCAGCATTACGAGTATTTTAAGGCTGACATCCTCATCTCCTTGTGTGATCCTTTCGGATTGCTGAAATGCTCCAGCGGACTGACGCAGATGAACTGGTTCCCCTGGTTCCCCGTAGACTGCAATCCTCTTGGCGAGGGTGACGTGACAGTCCTTCGCGAAGCAAGATGCACCACCCCGATAGCGATGTCCCGTTTCGGGGAGATGGTCCTCCAGAACGAGGGGACCGAACCCCTGTACATCCCCCACGCTGTGGACACGAACATCTACCGCCCGGGGGACCCCACGGAGTACCGCAAAACAGTCCCTTCGATTGACGAAGACACGTTCGTCATCGGGATCGTCGCGATGAACCGGGGAAGACGCAAGGCATTTGATCAGCAGCTCCTCGCATTCTCCAGGTTCCACGCGAGGCATCCTGACACGCACCTGACGATTCACAGCGCCCAGGTTTCCCCAGGGGGAACGAATCTCCCGGGACTCGCGGCACGACTGGGTATCAGCGGTGCGGTGAGCTTCCCCGATGCGTACATGTATGACACAGGGCAGGTCACGAATGAGCAGATGGCGATCTGGTACAACGGGCTGAATATTCTTTCCCTGTGTTCCTACGGGGAAGGCTTCGGAGTTCCCCTGATCGAGGCTCAAGCCTGCGGAATCCCCGTGGTCACAACCGATGGCTCAGCAACATCGGAACTCTGTGGTGCAGGATGGCTCGTATCAGGCACTCCTGACTGGGAGGACGGGCACGGGGCATGGTGGACCCGCCCTGATGCTCCTGACATCGAGAATGCTTTCGAGGCTGCATATCAGGCATGGGAGCAGGACAGGATGCCACGGAAACCTGCGTATGATTTTGCGCAGAAGTTCGACGTGGAGAAAGTGTTTACCGATTACTGGGTTCCCGCGCTTGACCGTATCGAGGAGTCCCTGACGTGACCTCGTGGATGCCCTTGCATGAAGACGAAAGCATTCCCTGCACCTGGCGGTGGATAGGGACAACCTGCCCAGGAGAACACCGGGAAAACTGCGGATGCCCCGGGACTGATTCTTTCCGTCATTTCCCTGGATGCAACTGCTTTCCTAGGGGGGATGATGGCGCTCCGCAGGGTGTATGACACCGCACTGGACGCGATCACGAGCACTCTCCACGACGGGTACATGGACCGCCTGGGAAGATGGAGCGATATCCAGGAGTATCTCCCGTACCTGTACGAGACCGCGAAATCCTATGAGCACGTGCGGGTCCTCGAACTTGGATCGCGGAAAGGGAATTCCACTCTCGCTTTCCTCGCGGCAGCTGTCTACTCTGACGGGCATGTCGTATCCGTGGATATCGATCCCGTCGCGGATGATCCTGCGGGAATGCGTCCCTGGCGCAGGACCCCGAGATGGACGTTCATTCAAGGCGATGACATGGATGAATTCGTTCAGGCGAAACTCCCGCCTCAGGTGGATATCCTGTTCATAGACACCTCCCACGAGTATGAGCATACTCTCGCTGAGCTATACGCGTACATGCCTAGACTCTCGAACAAAGGTGTCGCGTTGTTCCACGACACGAACCTGATCGGGTGGCCTGGGTACGACTGGAAGGGCACTGTCCCCCCGGTTCAGGAGGCTCTCGACGTGTACTGCGCCTCCACCGGAAAGACCTGGGAGAACCTTCCCGGGACATACGGATTGGGCATCTTGCGATCATGACCAACATGAGATGCCGTAAGACCCGTGGATGCCGCGCCCTGAACGGGCACACGGGTACCTGCTATAACAGAAAAGGGAATCCTATCCCGAAAAACCGTCCAGTGATAGGGCTAAAGGTTGTTAGTCGTGACAAAGAGGGAAAACCGCGCTTCAGAAGGCATTACATCTAACCCGAGACTGAAGCAGCTCCTTGAAGATGACGATCTCGACTGGGATAACCCGCATCACCGTGAGATGTACCTGAAAGAGTGGGTTAAAGCCCCGAGAGAGACAGAGGAAAAACCCGCAGATGAGTGACCCTATGGGTGACCTGCTAGTAATCGTCCCTTCCCGTAACCGCCCGCAGAATATTGCACGTCTTCTGGATGCCGTTCATGAAACAAGAAAAGAAGAAACTCACATCCATGTATGCGTGGATGATGACGATCCTGAGCTTGAGCGTTACAGGTTCGTCATGGGCAAAGCAGGGCGTGACGGAGATTTCCTCGATGTAGGTCAGAGAATGGGACTGACCGCGTGGACGAATGAGATCGCGAGATTGCGGCACAAGGATTACCCGTATCTCGCATCCCTCGGGGATGACATGGTTCCGGAGACCCCAGGATGGGATCGTGCGCTCATCCGGGGGATCATCCGCATGGGGGGAGTCGGGTTCACGTATCCCTGGGATGGGGTGCGGGAGGATATCCCTGAGGCTGTCTGCATGTCCAGCAACATCGTGGAAGCCCTCGGGTGGATGGCACTCCCCGACCTGGACCACTGGTATATCGACAACGTATGGGCTGACCTGGGGAGAGGTGCCGGGTGTATCCGGCATCTGCGTGCTGTCTCAGTGAGACACGTATGGAAAGCAGATAAGACATCAAAAGATTCCGGGGAGAAACTGATCGCGGATCGCGACAAGTATTATTCCTGGCGCAAGACCTGCATGGCTGACGATATTAAAACAGTCCTTGCGGTGCGGGGCACTGTCTCCGTATAATTGTTTAACCACCAATCCCGGCTGTGCCGGGGAATTTATCTCGGCATAAGAAAGAGGCTGTGTGGCTGTTGCCAGAACCTACAACGTAGATGCGGAGCAGACCACGGGAATCTCCATCGGAACTGGTGGCGTCCCGGGTACTGAGTACGTCCTGATGTACGGGGGGAGTGCTGGGGAGTTCAACGTCTCCGCAGTGCGTGTTTCCACCTACTCCGGGTCGAGCGCGTCTTACCCTTCTAACGGCACGATCACCTGGCGTCTGCGCAGGGTGTCGTCCACTAACACCGCGATTCTCGCAGGAACCGCGACTGCGCGTCCCATTTCGCAGTCCACCACTGCGGCATCCTCCGTGTGGATTTACTCCACCGCTAACGGGTCCGGTACCGCGACATTCGCAACCCCGGGTGCGGTTGTCTGGTCGCAGACAATCCCCTGCACCGCTGGTGCTAACTGGGGCGAATGGTTTACTCCTGGTTTCGAACTTAACCAGACGAACGGGACCCTGGCGCTCACTTATGAGCTGGGTGCTGCGGGTACCACTTCTGCCGTTAACCTGATGGCGGAACTGGTTATCTCCGAGTAAACAGTGGAACCGGTGCTGTCATAGTTAAGGAGATTATCTTATGGCAGCACCGGTTTTGCAAACCAGCACGACCTCGGCTGGTGCCACCTCGGCTAGCGTGGCAGTCACTTATCCTGCCAGTATTGCCGCGAATGATATCGTGATCGTCTCCATTTACAAGGAGAACGCGAACGCGGTCACTCCCCCTGCCGGGTTCGCGGAAATCCCGACTGCACCGCAGACGACAGCGGTCCAGGAGCAGCATACTTTCTGGTACCGCGCAGTCGGAGGGGAAACCGGGACGGTCACGTTTTCCTGGACGGGGAGCGTGTTCCATGCTGCTGCCGCTCACCGGATTTCCGGGTGCACTACCTCGGGTAATCCGTACGAGAATACTCTCTCTGCACCTTCCACCAACAGTAGCAACACCAGCGTGGCAACGCTGAACGTCTCGATTGCTTCAACGAGCGCGAACACGCTGCTGTACTGGGCGGGCACCGACTTTACCGGTGGTAACGTATGGACTGTTCCCGGTGGGTTCGGCAACCTGACTGATCTTGACGTTCTCGGGGATGCGTTCAAGACGAATGCTGCGGGCGGGGCAACAGGGAACGTTACCGGGACAGCGAACATTTCCGGTCCGATGACAGCGATACTGCTGTCCCTGATATCCACCCCTCCGGTGGCTGCCGGTCCTCCGCTAGGTCAGCTGGACATGCCGCAGCGAGTGGTAACCCTGGTCAGTAATGCAGGCTGGAGGAACGCAGGACACTCCCGGTAAAAGGTTAGCGGTCCACTGAAAGGAGCGCATGGTGGCTATTGCGCTCGTCGGGGCTGTAGGAAACGCTACCCGGGTTACTGCTGGCACTACCATTACCAGCACGTACGGTCAGACTCCGACTGCCAGAAACCTGCTGGTCGCGGTTGTCTCCCGAGTCGGAAGTACGGCTACTGCAAGCCCGACAAGCACTGTTTCGGCTGGGTGGACGCGACTGCTCCCAACCAACTTCGTTACCAATATCGGAGTCGGCAGCGCTACGGCTTGCACCAACCTTGTTGACATCTGGTACAAGGTAGCCACCGGTACTGAGTCTAACGGCGACACGACGTTCACGATGACGAACGCGGGCGGTACTACGACGTTCGCGATGACTTGCACTATTTACGAGCTGTCCGGTGCAAGAGGACTGAATCCGCTTGATGTTTCAGGTACTCAATCTAGCGGTGCCAGCACTGCCACAATCACGACCACTACGACCACCACGAGTGCTAATGTCAGCAGTGCTGGTCATTTTGCCATATCAGTTGCCTGCCGCGAACGTACTGCTGGTACCACGACAGTAACTTACAGTGCTTCGTGGACGAATGGCGCAAATGATGGGGCGACTAGCAGCGTCGCTCACACTGGAACCGCTTACCTTGCAAACGTTACCAGTGGTGCGACTGCAAGTGACGTAACAACCTGGAGCGGTACTGGCACGCTTGCCTTCGGGGCGGGTGCAATCGTCGTCGTTGCCGCTGCCCAGTCCGGACCGACGCTGAACTCCGCATGGTCCCATCCGGTCGGAAACATCTCCGTCCCGGTCCGTGTCGGGCTGGGAATGGCGACATTCATTCCCAGCGCCACTGTCGCCCCTCCTCCGACCCCCACAGTCGGACCCCTGTTCTACCCGTTCCGCTGGGCTGTCCGGGCAAAAATCACCCTGTTCCAGTCACAGTCCGGGGGGGTTTTCGCTGAGCTGCCGGTAGGGACAGGGAACATTTCCGGTCCCGTATCAGGGGGTCGCCCTGGTGGGGGAATGGGATGCGGCGGTGCTCCCGTACGCAATCCCACTCCGGGTCCTGTCTTTATCCAGCGGAAAACCCCGGTACGGTTCATCATCCCGAACTGGCAGCCTAGAGCTGGTCGTATCGGGAGCAGCTTCGGTGCCCCGGTAATCAACCCGCATCGCGGACCTCCTGTATACCCACTAGAAGGTCCCGTACGCGGGAGGCTGCCCCAGCTGGCACCCCGCGCTGGTCGCATAGGGTCGAACCCTGGCGCTCCAGTCAGGAACCCTTCACGCGGTCCTGTATTTTATCCGCAGAAATACCCGATTGCGGCTGCTGATCCTCTCCCTCGCAAGGGACGAGTCGCGTCCAATCCGGGTACTTCCGTAACCGTCACTCCTCCTGCGGTTGGTCCTCGGATTTACCCCCTTGAAGGACCAGTTCGTAGCAGAATCCCGCAGACTTTCTCCAAAGGACGCATAGGGTCTAATTCTGGCGCTCCCGTACAGAATCCCTCGACTGGTCCCCAGTTCCGTCAGGTAACTGACCCGGTTCGCAGTGAGATTCCCCAGACGTTCTCAAAGGGGAGAATCAGCTCCAACCCCGGAGCGCCGGTACGCAATCCATCTACAGGTCCGCAGTTCCGGCAGCTTCCCCGTCCTGTCCGTGCCCCGATTCCGCAGACATTCTCCAAAGGCAGGGTAAACTCCAGCCAGGGGACTATCAAGACTACCGGTCCGGTATTCTATCCCGCAGTCCAGGCGCTGCACGCTAAGCTGCCATTGCAGCCTTTGCTTCGCGGCAGGACATATTCTAACGACGGGGCTCCCGTACAGAACCCGAGCACGGGTCCTGTATTCCGCCAGAAGACTTTCCCTGTCCAGGCGACTGATCCGCTGCCACGCAGGGGACGCACTTACAGCAACCCCGGTGGTCCAGTTCAGAACCCGCCTCCGGTTGTCGTAGGACCAGTTTTCTACCCGAAGAATTACCCTGCGAGAATCCGCCCGAGTCTTCCCATTCGAGGCAGAACATACGGGAACGCGGGCGCTCCGGTACGCAACCCGAGTGCTGGTCCGGTATTCCGGCAGAAGACCTTCCCGGTACAGTCTGCTGATCCGCTCCCGCGTAAAGGTCGGGTTTACTCCAACCCGGGCGGTCCCGTCCAGAATCCGCCCCCGGTTGTCATCGGTCCGGTATTCTATCCGAGACACGACCCTGCGCGTATCCGTATCACGCAGCCTCCACGCGGACGTGTCGCAGGTAACAGCGGAGCCCCGGTCAGGAACCCTTCCACGGGTCCGCAGTTCCGCCAGGCAACGGATCCGATCCGGTCGCAGATACTGCAAACCTGGAGCAAGGGTCGTACCTACGGGAATCCTGGTGCCCCGGTTCACAATCCCCCGAGCCAGGGTCCTCGTTTTGCCTCACTGAACCACCCGGTACAGGCAAGAATCCCGCTGCCCATGCGGGGTCGGATCAACTCCGACAACGGGGCACCTCTGGTCACCTCCGGACCGGTGTTCCGTCAGGCAAATGAGCCAATCCGGGCTCGTCAGCCGCTCCCCGTACGAGGAAGGGTTTACCGTAACCCGGGAACCCCGGTTGCCGTCACCCCGACGCCTGTAAGGTTTATTCCCAGGAATGCGCCTGCGAGAATACGCCCCTCCCTTCCGGTCAGGGGACGGACGTACTTTAATAAGGGTGCCCCGGTTCACAACCCCACCAGGGGTCCGAGGTTCGTCCAGGCGGTTCATCCCATCCGGGGGATCATCCCGAAGAATGCGCCACGCGGGCGTACCTACGGGAATCCTGGCGGTCCCGTCGAGAACATCCCGGTACGGCAGGGAACGTTCACCACGGGGGACGTATTCACTAACTGGCTGGCGGGGAACCCGTTCGTCAACTGGTCAACCGGGGATGTTTTCGTTCTCTGGGAGACTGGCGCTCCGTTCACCGACTGGTCAACAGGAGACGTGTTTATCACAGAAGGATAACGCGGGCACTCAAATCAATATAAAGGCGGAATGTGGCTAACAATAGCGTGATTTCCATATCCCACCTATCGTTGCAGTATGTTGGCGTGCCGGTGAAACCCCTGCTGCTGGACGGGGAACCTTTCAACCCGACTTCCGATCCGGTAGCGATGGCATTCATGCCGACCGCTTACCAGGTTCCGGGACCTTCTGACTGGAATACCGCAATCTGGGCGACTAGACCCAGTAATGTCATCGAACCTTATGCCGCTGCCTGTCTGGTCGGACCTGGCGGAACTATCGAGCTGGGAATCGGAACGTATATCATTTACCTTAAGATTACCGACAATCCAGAGATTCCCGTGCAGACAGCAGGACAGCTCCAGATTTCGTAAGCGAGGCTACCATCGCAAGAACCGGCGCTATCGTTAATGCGCTCAAGTCAATTCCCGGGGGTGCGCGCCCCACGTATGCTCCTCAGTCGAGCGGCATGGGTCGCATTTCCCCTGT
>Ga0207667_10004160_pt1 | contig 17780 bp, 10 predicted proteins | sample KBSCornC52_FD_184301 | JGI IMG/M metagenome (GOLD analysis project Ga0207667, IMG submission 184301) | Corn rhizosphere microbial communities from Kellogg Biological Station, Michigan, USA - KBS Corn C5-2 (SPAdes) (version 2) | ecosystem: Host-associated > Plants > Roots > Rhizosphere > Soil ...
CGCGAATTCGTTTTCGCCGCCCTGATACTTCGCCAGATAAGCGGTAAAAACGAATTCGCGTTCCTTCAATGGCTTGCCGAAACTCTTCGTGCCGCCCACCGCCCATCCCGAGGTAAACGACGAAATGCGCCTGGCAACGTCCACGCTCAGGCCCGAACCGTTCGTCGGCGCCTTCGGTGCGACGCGATCTTTCAGCCGATCGCCAATCATCGCCGGCTTGCTCGTCGCCAGCGAACTCGCGGTGAAGGTGGAGGGGGTCTGCCTCATCGTGGTCAACACCGCGAACTTCGACGGCGCCATGGGAGTGTTTGAAATCTCCACTCTGGCCTGGGAGGAATCGGGCGTTTGCATCTGCGGATCCACCGGCGGCATCTCGACCGGCTGTTCGTTCTGCATCAATCCGCCCGGTGGCGCCGCGAAATCAGGCGGGTCCACCATTTGCCTCACCAGCACGGTGCCACCGAGGAGGATGACCAGGATGGCGTGGAGCAACGCCGACATGGTGAGGAACTGCGCTCGGGAAAAGTATTCGAGCACCGCATCCAAAAATCCGCGCTTGGGTTGCTGAGGAGAGGAACGAAGGGAGGCAACGGCATTCATAGGCTAAGGGGGTTAAACCGGGGCTAAGGTCACGTGCGGCCCTTTAGCACTCGCCGGGCCACGCCTCGCCGGAGCACCGTTCTCTCTGAAAGTCGCCGCCGCAACTCCCATCCCCGGAATGCAAAGCATCCACGCCGCCAGCCATTCCGCATAGATTCTATCCAGCGGCGCACAGACCTCGCAGCTTCCTCTCGCGCGAGAAAGCATTGACACACTCCCCTGCTTTCCCTTGCCATCCGCGGATGAAATTCGAGCCCCTCGATTTCTCCAAAATCCGCACCTACCCTGTGGCGGAGCGCGCGAACAAGGTCAACGCCCAGTCCTTTGCCACGCCTCCCACGGCAGGCGGCTCGCTGCGTGGATTTCTCGACGGCCTGCCCGACTTCCTCGCGGTGCAGGATTTGCGGAAGATTGTGACCGCCGTGGCCACTGCGGTCCGGAACCAACGCCCGGTCGTGCTGATGATGGGCGCGCATTCGATCAAGGTCGGCCTCAATCCCGTTTTTGTGGATGCCATGCGGCGCGGCATCCTCAACGCCGTCGCTTTCAATGGCGCGGGAGCCATCCACGACTTCGAGCTCTGCTACCAGGGCGAAACGAGCGAGGACGTGCAGCGCGGCCTCGATGACGGCTCCTTCGGCATGGTCGAGGAGACCGGCCAGAGGATGAATGCCGCGCTCGCCGAGGGCGTGGCCCGCGGCCTTGGCGCCGGACGCGCGCTCGGTGAAGCGGCCCGCGCGGCGCGGTATCCCAATCTTTCCCTTTCCATCCTCGCCACCGCAGCCGAGCTCGACATTCCCGTCACTGTGCACATTGCGGTCGGCACCGACATCATTCACCAGCATCCGACCACCCAAGGCTCCGTCCTCGGTGAAGCTTCGTATCGCGATTTCCGGACCTTCGCCGCAGTATGCGCGCAGCTCGAGGGCGGCGTGGTGCTCAATGTCGGCAGCGCGGTGATCATGCCCGAGGTCTTCCTCAAGGCGCTGACCATCGCCCGCAATCTCGGCCACAAGGTCGAACACTTTACCACTGCTACTTTCGACATGACGCGCCATTATCGCCCCACGGAGAATGTCCAGCGCCGCCCGACCAAGCTCGGCGGCCAGGGCTTCTATCTCGTCGGCCACCACGAAATCATGATCCCGCTGCTCTTCGCCGCGATCACCGAGGAACTCGCCCGATGAATCGCGATCGCGTTGCCGCTCTCACTCGTATCTTCGCCGACAAACGCATCCTCGTCATCGGCGACCTCATGCTCGATGAATTCCTCTGGGGCAAAGTCTCGCGCATTTCGCCCGAGGCACCCGTGCCTGTGGTGGAAGTCGTGCGCGAGGAATGGTTTCCCGGCGGCGCGGCCAATGTGGCGCGCAATCTCGCCGAGTTTTCCAAACACGTCCGCGTCCTCGGCTTCACCGGCCTGTGCTCGCACGCCGAGCATCTCAAGAAATTGCTGACCAGCGAAGGCATCAACATCGACACGGTGCAGTCGCACGGCTGTTACCAGACGATCGTCAAGACGCGCATCATCGCGCGGCAACAACACGTCGTGCGCATCGACCGCGAAAAGAAGCTGCAGGTGCAACCCGAGCACGCCGCCGCGGCGCTCGCGCAAATCGAAGCGCTCTTGCCGGAGATCGATGCCATCATCGTTGAAGACTACGGCAAGGGATTGCTCGCGCAGCCGTTTGCCGAAGCGATCTGCGATCTGGCCAACCGCGCCGGCAAGATTCTGGCGGTCGATCCCAATCCGCATAATCCCCTCGCCTGGCGGCATGTCTCGGTCATCAAGCCCAACCGCGTCGAGGCTTTTGCCAGCGCCGGTTTGCCGGTGGAGGAACCGATCGATCCGCCCACCGAGGATGCCGCGTTACTCGAAGTCGGCCGCGTGCTTTCCCAAAAATGGGATGCCGACAATTTGCTGATCACGCTCGGCGAGCAGGGCGTGCTGCTTTTCCGCCACGACACGCCGCCGTACCACGCTCCGACGCGGGCGCGGGAGGTGTTCGACGTCAGCGGCGCGGGGGATACCGTCATCGCGCTCTACACGCTGGCGCTGAGTGGGGGTGCGACTCCCGCGGAAGCCGCCGAGATTGCCAATCACGCCAGCGGCGTCGTCGTAGGCAAGCTCGGGACCGCTACGGTGACGCCAGCGGAGCTGCTGGCGAGCTTTGCGGAATGATTTCTTAATCCACGAACACAAACTCGTTCGTCTCCAGCAGCACCTGGGCGTATTGCTCCCACGGGGACAGGTCTTTCAACGGAGCGACGGAGCCGGCGAATTGCGCTTTCGCGTCCCATTCGCTGCCGCCGTGGATGACCGGGTGCCAGATGAAGCCGTCCGAATCGAGGCTCTCGCGCAGGTCGACCATGAAGTCGATCGTGTCGCCCTTCTTCACTTCGATCTTATCGAGATTGACCTCGACGGTGCCTTTCGGCGCTACGTCGCTCTTGAACAATTCACCACTGCGGCTGGACACGACGCGGGCCAGGATGCCATCGCCGTGGTCGCTCGGCCGTTGCACCGCACCGGTGATGGAAATGGTGCCATCCTCCGCTGCGACCCAGCGACGGATCGTATTGTGCGCGTGATCGTTCCCGGCATGTCCGCCCTCGGCGTTGATCGTCACATAGCCAAACGTCGGGTCTGGCACCTTGGCGCCACCCTGCCAGGCGTGGCCGCTAAAGAACGGAAGCTTGTGGAAATCCACCTGGTGCGTCGTTTCGTTATAGCCGCCCCAGCCATATTGCCAGGCGGCTTGCAGGTTCATCCGTGGATGCGGATTCGTGATCGCGTTCATCACGAAACGCAGGCCGGAATCCACTTCCAGAGTCGTCGCCTTGCGCGCATACACCCGCTGGTAAAGCTCCTGAATCTGCGCCTCGTAAGCCTGCTGCTGTTGAAACTCCGGCTTCGCCACCAGGGCCTCCGCCTGCTGGATGACGAATGGGTTGTTCATCATGAACAACGCCTGCTGCGGCACCGTCGTGACGTGGCGCTGCGGGCTCGTCTGGTCGGGCGTCGCATAATCGAACGTATGGAAAATACCCGGCAGATTCTGCCGATCGATGAGCCCATACACCGCGCGGCGTTTCGCATAGGGCGCCGTGGTCAGTTCCACCGGATGGCCGCCCATCGTGGTATCGAGCTGCCCCGCCACCGCCAGCAGCGAATCGCGCATCGCTTCGAAATCGAGGCGGCGGCGGTTCATGTGCCAGAGCAAACGGTTTTCCGGATCGGTCTGCGCCGCATCCGTCCGCAAATCGCTGGTCTGCTGATACACGCTCGAAAGCATGATCTCCCGCTGCAATTTCTTCACCGACCACCCTTCGCTCATGAAATGCGAGGCGAGGTAATCGAGCAGTTCGGGATGGGTGGGCGCGTCGCCCTTGGTGCCGAAATCGCTCGGCGTGCGCACCAGGCCCGCGCCAAAGTGCAGGTTCCACACGCGATTCACGAACACCCGCGCGGTGAGCGGGTTGTCCTTGCTGGCAATCGCCTTGGCCAGCTCGAGACGGCCGCTGCCATCCTTGAACGGCTGCGGGTCGTTATGGCTGAGCACCTGGAGGAATCGCCGCGGCACCGCTTCGCCCGGGCGGCCCGGGTTCCCGCGGATGAACACGTGCGGATTCATCGGCACCGGCGCATCGACCATCGCCTGCGGGCGCGGCGGCGCCAGCGGACCGGCGTTCAATTCATCGATCTTGTTGCGCAACTTTACCGAATCCTGCCGGCCCTGCTTATCGAGCACCTTTTCCTGGATTTCCGGCGCAATGATGGCCGGCACGCCGAGGAGACCGATTGTGCGCATGGCATAGACACGCCGCTGGGTATCGAGGAAAGCGCCGAGCTTTCCTTCCAAATCGTCGAGCTGCTTCTTGTATTCGGCGAAGTTCGCCGGGTCGTTCGTCGTAGGCAGGATGGGCAGATCCTTCCAGGTCGGCTCGACGGAAGAAGCGAACACGCCATAGAGCGCGTAGTAATCCTTCTGCAGAATCGGGTCGAACTTGTGATCGTGGCAGCGCGCGCAACCCACGGTGAGCCCCATGAGGCCGCGGCAGACCACGTCGATGCGATCATCAATGATGTCAGGCGTGCTGTTCAGGAAGCGGCGACCGAGCGTGAGGAAGCCCAGCGCGGCCATCGGCCGCGGATCCTGCGGCGTCGAGACGCGATCCCCAGCGAGTTGCTGGATGACAAACTGGTCGTAGGGCAGGTCGCTATTGAACGCATTGATCACCCAGTCGCGATACGTGTAGCTGAAGGGATAGCGCCGCTCTTCCCCGCCGGCGAGGTAGCCACGCGTGTCGGCATAACGGGCCACATCCAGCCAATAGCGGCCCCAGCGTTCGCCATAGTGCGGCGAGGCCAGCAGACGGTCCACGACCCTGGCAAAAGCCTCCGGCGAATTGTCCTTCTCAAACGCCTCGACCTCCGCCTGCGTCGGCGGTAATCCAGTGAGATCGAAAGTGGCCCGGCGCAACAGCATGCGCTTCGAGGCGATCGGCGAGGGCGTGAGCTTCTTTTCCTCCAGCTTGGCGAGAATGAATTGGTCGACCGGCGTCTTCGCCCAGTGTCCCGGGTCTTTCACCGCGGGTGGCGCCGGATTCTTCACCGGCTGCAACGACCAGAGGGTCTTGGCCGCCTCCATCTGGGCGGAGCCCTTTATCGGCGCGCCATCATCCGGCCAGGGCATGCCCATGCGCACCCACTGCTCCAGGGCCGCGATTTGCGTGTCCGCAAGCTTGTCCGCCTTCTCCGGCATCTTCGAGTCGCCGACGTGCTTGATCGATTTGATGAGCTCGCTCTCCTCCGGTTTGCCCAGGACCACGATCGGGCCGTCATCCGTGCCCTTCAAAATGGCCGCGCGGGAATCCATGCGCAGCGCCGCCTTCTGCTTGTCCGCGCCATGGCACTTGTAGCACTGCTCGGCCAGCACCGGACGCACCTGCTTCTCAAAGAATTCAGTTTCTTGAGGGGTAATCGCCACCGCCTTGGGCAAAACGACGCCCGCCAGGGCAAAAATGGCAAAAGGAACAAATCGGGTCATTGCGGTCAAATTAACCTATCTACAGAGAAGACGTTAGCGGTTTTTCGCAGTGGCCATGGGATCGAGCCCAGGTCTCTCCTCCACTCCCGTCGGGCCTTTTCGCCGCTCCCCGGCCGAAAAGGCCTCCGCATAACCACTCTCCGAATGGCCGGCGTCAGCATACGTAAAACAACCCAAAATTTAGTCGGCTTACTTCTACTACGACGGCCAACTCGGCCGCCGGAACTACCAGTCGTCGAGCATCACGCGCGGCCTGCGGACGTCGTTCTGAGGAAACCTACCCTTCGCACCAGCGCTGCCACATTTGCCGATAGGCACTTTCAATCCCTCGAGTAAATCGTGTCGCATCCATCAGCACGGAGGCCTCCATCCGCGAGCGTAGCGTCTCGCGTAATTTCGCAAGACGCGATAAATCGCCGGCGAGTTCGGTGGCAATCGTCACGTAATCGTCCTCCGATTGTGCGACCAGTTCCGGCAACCCCAGATTCGTTAGCTGACTCAGCCCCGCCCTCGACACCGCCGACTTTCCCGCGAGGCTGACCACCGGCACGCCCATCCAAAGCGCATCGAGACTCGTGGTGTGGCCATTGTAAGGCGCGGTATCCAGGACTGCATCCAGCCCGTGATACAACTCGAGATACGCCCGGCGTCCGCGCGGTTCCACAAACTCCACGCGCTCCGGTTCGATCCCCTCACTCTCAAAAACAGCGAGCGTGCTTTGCCGATGGCTGCCCACCGCGCTCAACAGCACCAACCGCGAACCCTTCACCCGGTGCAAAACCTTCGCCCAGAGCCGCAGCGTCGGTGCGTTGACTTTGCAAAAGTTATTGAGACATCCAAACGTCATCCCGCCATTCTTTCGCGCCGGCAACTCATTCACCCCTACATCCATCCCATTGGGATCGTAGCACCAAAAGCTATCGATCAGGAAAACGCCTTCGCTTTCCGCATCGAGGAACCGGTCCGTGATCCGATTCGGAATCGCCTCCAGGCCCGCACTCTCCGGATAACCCGCAAAGCTCATCTGGACGGGAGCCGGCTGGTAGGCAAACATGGTCAACCGATTGCCCTCCAGGTGCTGCGCGAGATCGACCAGGATATCGATTCCATCGCCACGAATCTGCTCCGCCAATGCTTCATCACTGACCCCGAGCGTAGGGCGCCATTGATCGGCCAGCCCCTGAAATTGCCGGGTCACACCGTCTTCCCGCATCACTCCCGAATAACACACCACCTCGAATGCGGCGCGATCGCGCCGCTGGAAAAGCGGCAGTAAATTCCGCCCGATCACATGATCTCGAAAATCCGCCGAGACATAGCCGATTCGCAAACGCCGCTGAGGATCACGATCATTCGCAGGAGGCCGGGCACTGCGGCGAAACTGCTGATTCCAGTCCGCCTGCTCCGCGGCAATCGTCTGCGCATCGGCTTCCGGACGGAAATGCAGCGCATAGATGAGATTGCTCCGCGCGGCGATATTCTCCGGCGCATTTTGCAGGACCTGACGATAAGCATGAATCGCGGCATCGAGTTCGCCCCGGTCCTTGTGCGCATTCCCGAGGCAAATGCGGGCGCATGCATCCTCCGGCTTCAACGTCAACGCCCGGCGATACGCGGCCAGGGCTTCGTCCAGGAATCCCTGCGCCGTCAGCACCCCACCCAGGTTGGTATACGCCTCCACCAGGTCGGGCCGCAACTCGATCGCCCGCCGGCACAAGACCGCCGCTTCCGCGAAGCGCTCGTCGTCCACCCGCACCACCGCGAAATTGAGATACGCTTCGGCGTAGTCGGGGGCAATCGCGATGGCGCGTTGAAACGCTTCTTCCGCCGCCCGGAGGTCACCTCGATCCCGCAGCGCATTTCCCAGGTTATTGTTCGCCATCGCAAATTCCGGCTTCCACTGCACCGCCTGCCGATATGCCGCAATCGCTTCATCGAGTTGTCCGCATTTCTTCAGATAAATCCCGAGATTGTTCGCTGCCTCGGCATATTCGGGTTTGAGTTCCAGCGCACGGCGCGCGGCGGCGATCGCCGTTTCGAAATCATTTTGATCCCCCAGCGCATTGCCGAGATTGAGCCACGCGGTGGCGTCATGCGGATGCAACTCCAGCACCTCCCGGCAGACCGTCATCGACTCGGCAATTCGGCCGACCTCACGAAGCGCGTTGGCCAGATTGTTCTGCGCCTGGGTATGACCCGGTTGAATCTCTGTTGCCCGACGGTAAGCCCCGATCGCCTCGTCCCAGCGCCCCAACGCCCGGTATGCTTCACCGAGATTGGAATGTGCATGCGCATCGCTCGACCACAACGCCAGCGCGTGCTGGATGAATTGCACCGCGACATCATATTTGCCCGTCTGTTGCGCTATGACTCCAAGGTAATGCCACGCCCCGGCGTGATTGCCATCCGCGTTCAGAATCTGCCGGTAAAGAGTTTCCGCCTCCGCCAACCTGCCGGCCTGATGATGTTGCAGCGCGAGCTGAAATGTCTGTGCGAGCGTCATCACAAGCGGGGGTTCTCCGCGCACCATCGCCGCCACAGGGTGCGGTAGGCGGATTCGATCTGGCCCGCGAAACGGGGCGCATCCATCAGCACCGAGGCTTCCATCCGCGCCCGCAAAGTCGGGCGTAAGTCAGCAAGCCGGGAAAGGTCCTGAGCCAGCGCGGTCGCGATCTCGACGAATTCGTCTTCCGCCGATGCAACCCATTCCACGAAGCCCAAATTGGCTAACTGGCTCAGGCCCGCACGCGACACCGCCGACTTTCCCGCCAGGCTCACCACCGGCACCCCCATCCAGAGGGCATCGAGGCTCGTCGTGTGGCCATTGTACGGGAACGTATCAAGCGCTACATCCATCCGTTGATACAATTCCAGATAAGTCCCGCGCGCACATCGCGGCACGAATTCGACGCGCCGTGCCTCCACCCCTGCGCTCTCCAATATCTGCCACGTCCTTTGCCGGAGGCTTCCCTCTGGACTGAGCAACATCAACTTCGAATCCGGCACTTTCCGGAGCACCTTCGCCCAGCGCCGCAGTGTCGCTTCATTGACTTTGCAGAAGTGATTCAGGCATCCGAAGGTCACCCATCCATTGCGCTGCGCGGGCAATTCGTTCACGCTGGTTTTCGCGCCGCAGGGATCGTAACACCAATAGCTCTCGATCAGGCACAGTTGAGCATCGGTCGACTGCGGTTCGAGAAACCGATCACTGATCCGATAGGGGATCGCCTCCACGCCGGTACTCGCTGGATAGCCGGCGAAACTGAGTTGCACCGGGGCGGGCCGGCGGCCAAACAGCGTCAGCCGGTTTCCGTCCATGTGCTGGGTCAGGTCCACCAGGATATCCACGCCATCGCGTTGCACCCACTCCGTGAGCATCTCGTCATTCACGCCCTCCGTGCTTCGCCAGTGGTCCGCTCGCTCGCGAAATTGTCGCGTCGTGCCATCCGGGCGCACCACCCCCGAATAACAAAAAATCTCAAAGGCCGCGCGATCGTGCTCCTGGAATAGCGGCCACAAATTCCGGCCCGTCACATGATCGCGAAACTCCGGGGAGACGTAGCCGATGCGCAAGCGACGATCGGGGTCCGGTTCATTGCGATACGGCACGGCTGGTCTCCCCTCGCCCCCAAAGCGTTCGTTCCAAAGGCGCTGCTCTCTCCTGATTTCTTCTTCATTGCCATCCGCGTGGTAATGCAGCGTGTAGATCAGGTTGCTTTGCGCGAAGAGTTGCGTGGACTGGCTCTCCGCGGCGCGCCGGTAAGCTGCGATCGCTTCGTCGAGCATCCCTTGATCTCGCAGGACATTGCCGAGATTGCACTGTGCCACGCCGTAATCGGGCTTCAACTCCAGCGCCGTGCGATACGCCAGGGCCGCCGCATCCAATTGCCCCTGTCTGGCCAGCGCATTACCCATTTCGTGGTGCGTTTCCGCCCGCCTGGGCTGCAGCGCCAGCGCGCGCCGATACGCCGCCATTGCTTCATCGAACCGGTCTTGTTCCCGCAGTCCATTCCCCAGATTCGCCTGAAACTCCGCGCTATCCGGACGCAACTCGACCGCGCGACGATAAGCCGCCACGGCGGGTTCAAACTGCCCGAGTTCCTTGCACGCATTGCCGAAATTGTTGTGCGCTTCCGGTTGATCGGGGGCCAACTCCAGCGCACGGCGATACGCCTCCACCGCTTCCCCAATGCGCCCCTGCTCCGCCAGCACGATCCCGAAGTTATTCCAGGCCCCCGCGTGCGCCGGCGCGAGTTGCAAGGCCCGGCGCAGCACCTCAGTCGCCTCGGTCGTCGCTCCTTGCCGGGCGAGCGCGACCCCGAGGTTGATGTGCGCATTCACATAATCGGGTTGGAGGGTCAGCACACGTCGATAAGCCGCAATCGCTTCCTCCAATTTGCCCGCTTCCACCAGGACATTGCCCAAGTTGTATTGGGCCAGGACGTCATCCGGCTTGAGCTGCAGGGCACGGCGAAAGCTGGTCACCGCTTCGTCGAGCTTCCCCAAGCCGCGATATGCCTCTCCCAGGTTCGAATGCACTGCCGGATGATTCGGCACCGCCACCGCGACCTGGCTGAGCAAATTGGCCGCCAACTCCGCACGCCCCGTTTGCAGCGCAGCAACCCCGAGGAGATGCAATGCGTCGAGGTGATCCGGCTGCGCCTCGAGAATCTGTCGGTAACATGCCTCCGCCTCGGTCAGGCGTCCGGCCTGATGATGTTGCAATCCCAACTCCAGAACCTGCTGCACCGTTCTCATCGGCCATCTCCTCGATCGCACCACTCCCGCCACATCGCGCGATAGGCCTCCTCGATCTGGCGGGTGAAACGAATCGGATCCCTCAACACGGAAGCTTCCATCCTCGGCCGCAGCGTGGCGCGCAATTCGCTCAGGCGCGGAATATCCGCGGCCAGTTGCACGGCGTTCCGGACGTAATCGTCTCCCGAAAACGCCACCAACTCCGGCAGCCCCAAGTTCGACAGCTGACTCCATCCCGCTCGCGAGAGCGGCCCCGGGCCCGCGCGGCTCACCACCGGCACGCCCATCCACAGTGCGTCCAGGCTGGTGGTGTGTCCGTTGTAAGGAAACGAGTCGAGGGCGATGTCCACCCGGTGATAATACTCGAGATAACCTCGACGCGGTGCGCGCTCCACGAACTCGACCCGCCGCGCATCGATGCTCTCGCGCTCCAACACATCCACCATGCGTTGCCGATGACTACCCGGCGCGCTGAGCAGGACCAGCCGCGAATTACCGGCCTGGCGGAGAATCCGCGCCCATAACTTCCAAGTCTCCTCATTCAGCTTACAGAAGTTATTCAAGCATCCAAACGTCACGTGGCCGACCTGCTGGCACGGCAACCCATTCACCTCCACCTTTTCCTCCCCTGGATCGTAACACCAAAAGCTGTCGAGGAGAGAGACCCGCTCCGCGGATCGCAGCTCGGGGTTCGGAGTTCGGAGTTCGGGCTCGCCTTCGGCCCCCATCTCCGATCTCCGAACTTCGATCTGCGATTCCAGATAGCGATCGCTGATCCGATAAGGAATGGCCGTCAACCCTGTAGTCTCCGGATAACCGGCGAAACTCACTTGCACCGGCGCGGGTCGACGCGCAAACAGCGCCAATCGATTGCGCGCCATGTGCTGGGTCAGATCCACGAGAATGTCCACGCCATCCTCCCGGATCGTCATGGCCAGAGCATCGTCCGCAACGCCCAGCGCGTGGCGCCACCGTCCAGCGAGTCGTTGGAACTCCGCCGTCATCGCATCCGGTTGCGCCACTCCGGAGTAACACAGGATCTCGAAATGCCGGCGATCATGCTCGCGAAAGAGCGGCAACAGATTTCTCCCGACGACATGGTCGCGAAAATCCGGCGAGACATACCCGATGCGCAGGGGCCGTTCGGCCTCGCGGACATTCCTGTATCGCGTCCCCGCAGTCAGCGGCGCCTGGCCGAACCTGCCATCCCAAACCCGGCGCTCTTCCGCGATCGCCGCTCGCTCGCTCGAAGGATGAAACTGGAGCGTGCAGATGAGATTGCTCTGCACTGACGCGTCTCCCGGATTGATCTCGAGGGCGGATCGATACGCGGCCACCGCGTCGTCATGCATCCCGCTTTCCGCGAGTATCCCTCCGAGGTTACTCCACGCGCCGGCATGCTGTGGCTGCCATTGAATAGCCTGGCGAAAGGCCGCCGCCGCTTCGTCAAATCGTTGCATCTCCACCAGCGCCGACCCATAGCTATTCCAGGCCTCCGCATGACGTGGGTCGATTTCCAGCGCTCGACGATACGCCGCCTGGGCTTCTTCGCGTTGCCCATGCTCGCTCAGCGCGTTGGCCAGATTGAGATGAGCCTCGACATACTCCGGACGAAGCTGAATCGCCCGCCGGCACGCGTCGATCGCCTCATCCATCCGCCCCACGCTCCGCAGGACGTTGCCCAGATTGCTGCAGGCCTCCGGTTGGCCAGGCTGAATGTAGAGCGCACGACGATAAGCCGCGATCGCTTCCTCCAACCGCCCCGATACGCGGTAAGCCTCGCCGAGATTGCAAAGAGCCGCGGCATCGTTCGGGTTGACCTGCAAAGCCTTGCCGATCAACTCGATCGCGCTGGCGTGCTGGCCGGCTTGATGCGCAATCGCGCCCAGCAGATGCAGCGCATCCGCATGCCGCGGCTCGACCGCGAGAATCTGCCGGTAGATCGCCTCGGCATCCGCCAGTCGTCCAGACTGGTGATGCTGCAGCGCGATTTGCATGGCTTGCAGAGTCGTCATACCGGGATCGGATTTTTCGCGCACCAGTCGCGCCACATCGTCCGGTAAGCAGTTTCGATCTGGCGGGCGAAACGCGGCGCATCCATCAACACCGACGCCTCCATTCGCGAGCGCAACGTCGCCCGCAATTCCGCCAGCCGCGGAAGATCGCCCGCCAATTTCGACGCGATCTCGACATACTCGTCTTCCGTCCGCGCCACCAACTCCGGCAGGCCGAGATTTGTGAGCTGGCTCAGGCCCGCGCGCGACACCGTCCGCTCGCCCGCCAGGCTCACCACCGGCACGCCCATCCAGAGCGCATCGAGGCTCGTCGTGTGACCATTGTAGGGGAAAGGGTCGAGCATGATATCCGCGCGCTGATAGTACCTCAGGTATTCCGCCCGAGGCCGCGGCTCCAGGAATTCGACGCGGTCCTCCGCAATCCCTTCCGCGCGCAAAAGCGCAATCGCATCGCGCCGATGTTCCCCCGGATAAGTCAGCAGCAGGAGCCGCGAACCAGTCGCCTGGCGAAGCACCGCCGCCCATCGCCGGAAAACGGGGCCATTGATTTTGCCAAAATCGTTGAGGCTGGCAAAAGTGACGAAGCCATTTTCCCGGGCGGGCGAAGGTGAAACCTCCAGCCTCACCCCACACGGATCATAACACCAAAAACTCTCCATCAGGGCGATCTGCCCCCCCTGGTATTCCGCTGCGACGCCGGCCTCGCGCTCCTCCTCGAGATACCGATCGCTAATCCGATAGTTGATCGCCTCCAGTCCCGTGCTTCCGGGATACCCGGCAAAACTGACCTGCACGGGCGCCGGGCGCCGCGCAAACATGGTCAAGCGGTTGCCCGCCGTATGCAGGCTCAGATCCACGAGAATATCCACACGGTCCTCCCTGATCGCTTCCGCGAGTTCCTCGTCGCTCATCGTGAAGGCTTCGCGCCAGACATCCGCGTGGCCACGGAATTCCCCGGTCGTCTTATCCGGAGACACGACGCCCGAATAACAGACGATTTCGTATTGCGTCCGACCCTCTTGCCGAAAGAGCGGCAGCAAATTCCTGCCCACCACATGGTCTTTGAAATCGGCGGAGACATATCCGATCCGCAGCGTCCGTTCCGGATTCCGGTCGTGGCGATACTGCCCGGAAAACGCCTCTGACGGATGGCCGAAACGTTCGTCCCAGCGCCGGCATTCCTCGCGCACCGCTCTCTCGTCCACGTCCGGAGAGGCCAGCAGCATCAGAATGAGATCGCTATGAATCCGCGGCACCTCGGGCGCCAGGCCGTGCAGCCGGCGCATGAGTTCCAGCGCCATTCCGGACCGGCCCTGGTCCTTGTAAATCTCGGCCAGACGATAGAGCGCTTCCGTTTGATTCGGCACGCGCTCCAGCGCATGCAAAAACGCGGTGGCCGCCTCGTCCAGCCGTCTTTGCCGTTGTAGCAGCGTGGCCAGGCGGCAGAGTCGAAAAGGTTCTTCCGGATCCAGGCGTAAAGCCTGCCGATAGCACGCAATCGCATCGTCGGGCTTCCCACTGCGTTGCAAGACATTGGCCAGCGCAGCCCACGCCTCCGGGTCATCCGGGCTGCACCGCACGATCTGGCGAAAGACGTCGCTCGCTTCGTCGAATCGTTCCAGCAACACGAGCGTCTCTCCGAGGCACTGGCAGATATCGAGTCGCGTCGCCCCCGACTGCAGCGACCGGCGGTAGGCCACCACCGCTTCGGCATGCCGGCCGCGTGCCCGCAGGGCATTGCCAAGATTCGCCTGCACGGCGTTGACGTCCGGCTTGAGTTCCAGAGCCCGGCCATACGCGGCGATGGCTTCATCGATCTGCCCCTGCTCGGCCAGCGCCACGCCGAGATTGTTGTAGGCATCCGCGTAGGTTGGCTGCAGGCGAATGGCCCGCCGGTACGCCGCGGTCGCTTCATCCAGTCGCTGCAATTGGCGCAGGATATTGCCGAGATTATTCTCCGCGACCGCGTGGGCCGGCTCAATTTCGAGCGACCGCCGATAGGCAGCGAGCGCCTCTTCCGTCTGCCCCATCTCCGCCAGAGCCGCACCGAGATTGTAGTGCGCATCGGCAAATCCGGGCGCGATTTCCGCGGCCCGCCGCGCGTGCCCCGCCGCTTCCCGGGCTCGACCACTGGCGAGCAGCGTCGCCGCGAGATTGGAAAGCGCCGCCGAATGATTCGGGTCCGCCGCGATCGCCTGCCGCATGAGTTCGATCGCCATCTCCGTCCGCCCCGCCTGCTGGGCCAGCGCGCCCAGGAGATGCAGCGTCTCCGCATGCCCTGGTTGCACCGCGAGAATCTGCCGGTAAAGCGCCTCCGCCTCTGCCAGTCGTCCCGCCTGGTGATGTTGCAGCGCGATTTGGAAAGCCTGTTGAAGCGTCATCATGCGGCGGGATTTTCCGCGCACCAGGTGCGCCACATCGTGCGGTAAGCGTCTTCGATCTGCCGGGCAAAACGGGGCGCATCCATCAGCACGGAAGCTTCCATCCGCGAGCGCAGCGTCGCTCGCAATTCCTTGAGGCGCGGAAGATCGCCGGCCAATCGCGTGGCAACGACGACATACTCGTCTTCCGTCCGCGCCACCAAATCGGACAGGCCGAGATTCGTCAATTGGCTCAAGCCGGCACGCGAGACTGCCAACTTCCCGGCCAGACTCACCACCGGCACACCCATCCACAGCGCGTCCAGGCTGGTAGTGTGGCCATTGTAGGGAAAGGGGTCGAGCACAAGGTCCAGCCGTTGGTAGAGCCGGAGGTATTCCGCAAAAGGACGCGGCTCCACAAATTCGATCCGGCTGGCCGCGACGCCCTCGCGTTCGAAGACCTCCACGGTGCGCTGGCGATGACTGCCAGGATGGCTCAGCAGAATGAGCCGCGATCCTTCTCTCGCCGCCAGGACGCGCGCCCAGAGCCGCAAGACATCGGGATTCACTTTGCAGAAATTGTTGAAACTGCCGTAGGTCACGAAGCCATGGCTCTTCGCCGGTCCTTCGCTGACCTCGAGCTCAATCTTGCCCGAATCATAGCACCAAAAGCTATCGATCGGCACGAGGCGTTCGCCACTCGCCCTTTCGGCAGCGGCATCGTCTTCCAGATACCGGCCACTAATCCGCCAGCCGATCGCCTCGATGCCGGTGCTCTCCGGATAACCGGCAAAGCTCACCTGCACTGGCGCCGGCCGGAGCGCAAAGACCGGCAACCGATTGCCCGCCATGTGCTGCGAGAGATCCACCAGCACATCGATCCCATCGCGACGGATCATCTCCGCCATCTCGAGATCGGGCTTGTCCGTCGTCACTCGCCAATGATCGCTGAGTTCGCGGATTTGCTGCGTCACTGTATCCTCCTTTACCGCGGTGGAATAACAAAAGACCTCGAGCTGGCTGCGATCACGTCCCTTGAAAAGAGGCAGCATATTCCAACCCACCACGTGGTAGTAAAATTCGGCGCTGACATAGCCCACCCGCAACCGCCGCTCGGGATTCCGATCGACCGCGCTCCAGTCAGCGAAGCGTTGCGCCGGCTGGCCAAATACTCTCTGCCATTCCCGCTGCTCCTCCACCAGCGCCGCCGCATCCGCCCGAGGATGAAAATGCAGCGTGTAAATCGCATTGCTCTGGATGCCGGCGTTTTTCGGCTGGAGCCGGCGCGCCCACCGAAGTGTCTCCATCGCCCCATCCAAATCTCCGGTATCTTTCAGCGCATTGGCCAGGTTGCTATAGACTTCCGCGTAATCCGGCTGGAGCGCGATGGTCCGACGAAAAGCAGCAATCGCTTCATCCATCTGGCCCATTTCCCGGAGGAGATTGCCGAGATTATTCCAAGCCTTCGCGTAGTCGGGCTGGATTTCCAGCACCGCACGGAAGGCCGTCGCCGCTTCGTCGCGCCGGCCTTGTTTGGCCAGGCTGTTGCCCAGTCCAAAAAGGGCCTGGGGAAACGCCGGCTTGATCTGCAATGCGCGCTGATACGCCGCGTCCGCATGGGCAAACTGCCCGTCATCGGCCAGCGCGGCCGCGAGGTTGTTCTGGATCTCCGCCGAATCCGGCAGCAGCCGCTGGGCTTGCTCAAAAACCTGGATCGCCTCGGACAGGCGCCTTTCTCCCCGCAGAATATTCCCCAGATTGTTGTAGGCCTCCGCGAAATCGGGGTTCAGGCGGATGGCTTCCCAATAAGCGGCGATGGCTTCAGCCTTCCGACCGGCGGCGGACAAGACGTCGCCCAGATTTTTGTGCAACTCGACACCGTGAGGCCGGAGCTGAATGGCCTGGCGCAACAAGCCCCCAGCCTCATCCAGGCGGCCATTCTGTCGCAAAAGGTTGGCCAGATTGTGGTACGGTTCCGGAAGCGTGGGCAGCAGTTGCAACGCCCGGCGATAGGCTTCCATGGCTTCATCCTCCCTTCCCACGGACCGGTAAACCAACCCGAGGTTGGAATACGCGGCACCGTTGCGCGGTTCGATGGCCAAAGCCCGGCCGATGAACTCCAGCGCGAGGTCCGAGCGCCCCGTCTGATGCGCAAGAAGACCGAGCATATGCCAGGCTTCCACCCACCGGGGTTGCACCTCGAGGATCTGCCGGTAGAGCGCTTCGGCCTCCGTCGCCTGCCCAGCCCGATGACGCTGGAGGGCGAGGTCAAAAGCTTGCTGGACCGTGAGGGAGGACATGGGAGAAATCGCGCAGGCGAACAACACACCGGCCCGCCCGGAAAGGCAACTTCATCGCGGTGTGAGCTTTGCTTTTTGCTAGTGACCCGAGAGAGCTCACGCTTGGAACCCTCTTCCCCAAAACCCACCGCGGAGGCCCCCCTCCTTCACCGTTTGCCAACGGCTTTGGGAAACAGCTATTTACTCTGATCTGGCGGTTGTTCGACGCCCACTCCGCGCACATAGACGAGTTCTCCCCCCAGCCAGCCCGAGATACCGATCAGAATAATTCCCGCGATCGAGAGCACAAGCGGGAGCATTGATCCCGGCGCGCTGCGGAGGCGTAGCCAGAAATTGCCTGCGTAGACCAGCACGGCCAGGAGATTGATTGACATGTGCCAGAGCGCAATCGTCTTCGTCTTAGGATTATCCAGCGCCGTTAAATCAACAAAGCCCGGGAGCGCTGCCAATAGGGCACCCACGATCCCGCCGGCAATGGTGTAAGTCGCAACGTCATTCCAAATCTGGGTGCCCCACCCAGCGCGAAAAATAATATCGCACACTAAAGAAAAGACCCAGAGCCCGATCGGCAGCGGCACGAGCATGGGATGCAGAGGATGGCGTTTGATACTGGCAGGCGTAGCCATAGTGAATTCTCCTCAAGTTAGGTGTCTGCGTCGCTTTTACTTCATCGTTAAAGTTTGGTGATGCGCCAGA
>Ga0207667_10004162_pt1 | contig 17775 bp, 8 predicted proteins | sample KBSCornC52_FD_184301 | JGI IMG/M metagenome (GOLD analysis project Ga0207667, IMG submission 184301) | Corn rhizosphere microbial communities from Kellogg Biological Station, Michigan, USA - KBS Corn C5-2 (SPAdes) (version 2) | ecosystem: Host-associated > Plants > Roots > Rhizosphere > Soil ...
AAATATTATATGACCTATCCGCATGTTGCCGATAAAACAGAACAACTGGAATACGCGGTTAGCGACAATCCCCTCGGGCCGTTTAAAGTTACTGGCGTAATAATGGATGAAAGGCCGGACTGCTGGACCAATCATCAATCTATTGCGCAAATTAAAAATCAGTGGTATTTGTTTTACCACTACAACGACCTTTCTCCAAACTTTGATAAAGCCCGTTCTGTAAGGGCAGACAGCTTATTTTTTAATGAAGACGGAACGATAAAAAAAGTCATACCTACTTTACGTGGTATCGGTGTAAGTGACGCAAGTTCGGAAATTCAAATTGACCGGTACACTTCAAAATCAGACGATGGTGTTAGTGTTGATTTTATTGATACTACCAACAGGTTTGGCGGATGGAAAACGATATTCACCAAAGCCAATTCATCGGTTCAATATAACACGGTTGATTTTGCAAAGAAAAAATTAAAGTCTGTTATTGTAAAAGCAATTTCATCAACAGGCGGCACCTTGCAAATTCATTTGGATAATGCAAATAATTCCCCCGTCGCAACAATTGAAATTCCGAAAACAAATGATTGGAAAGAAATTAAAGTGCCTGTAAAATCATTCAAACCCGGAATTCACAATCTTATTATTTCATCAAAAACAAATTCGAATGTGGAAGTGGATTGGATAAAGTTTGAATAAAAAAAATGTTTTTAAAAAATAATTTTTATGAAACATCAATCCGAATCATTGACTAAAATTTTATAATGTATAAAAAAATCAACTTGTTTTTGAGCTTATTGCTGGTGGTTTTTTCGGGCATTGCACAGGTGGCTCCCGGCTGTGAAGTAAACGAGCCAACAGGCACGCACCAATTCAAATATACGAATCCAATCACGCGGGATACTTCGATTTCTATGCGCGACCATTTCATTATTAAAGTGGGCAATAAATGGTATTGCACCGGCACCTCAGCGCCCGTGTGGTCCGGTCCAAATCCTGGGGTTCGGTTATTAGAGTCGGATGATTTAATTCACTGGAAACAATATTCCTGGCTAATAGATGCGAGTAATCTTCCACCCGATTGCCCCTATAACGGACGTTTTTGGGCACCTGAAATTCATTTTATAAAAAACAAATATTATCTAACCGTAAACAGCGGAAAGGTGACAGCAGCCGACCCAAAAGGAATGAAAACGCACAGCATTTGGTTGTTTTCATCCGATAGCGTAACCGGCCCTTACAAATTGGTCAACGGGCCTCTTACACCGCAGTATAATAACGATGCTACTTTGTTTGAAGATGAAGATGGACAAACTTATTTGTATTGCAGTGGTGGCGGATTGTTCCAGGCGAAGATTGATTTGAAAACAGGAAAGCTTACTACACCAATAGAAAAATTTCTTGATAAAAGACAACCCGGCTGGCCCGACTGGATGGTTGGAGGTATTGAAGGGCCATTTGTTATTAAGAAAGACGGTACTTACTTTATGTTTTTCTCAACGTGGACACGTGGTTACGAAGTTGGCTTACTTAAATCAAAATCACCTTTAGGCCCCTGGACGCTGGCCAGTTGTGAACCGATTTTTGGAACAAGAAAAAAAGGCTATCGCCAGGAGATGGCTAAGGCCGGAGGATATGATAATCTAAAATTTACAGACACCGAAGACCCTTACCAGGAAACAGGCCACAATGCATTGTTCATTGGCCCGGACGGAAAATTATGGAGTTCCTGCCATTATTTTATGTATCAAAATCGCCCTTATCCCTACAGCCAAACTTTTCAGCCGTGGGAAAAAACGCCGCAGCTCGGCATTGAGCCGGTATCTTTTAAAGATGGCATTTTTCATATAAATGGTCCGACATGGACAGAACAAATAATCAATTATTAATTTTTGAGAAAGTAATTAAATCATCATAAATTAAAATAAACTTCCATGAAAAAAATTTTATTTACACTACTATCGCTTCTGCCTCTATCATTGTTTGCTCAAAATGCAACCATCAAGATTGATGTCAACAGAAAGATCAGTGACATTGACCCAAAAATTTATGGCGTGTTTATGGAACCCATTCATTTTAACGGAAGAAGAATGGGCTTGCCGGATTCAGTAGATTTCAACACGCTTTATGGAAATTTATATGACCCTTCATCGCCGCTTGCGGATGCGCATGGTTTTCGAAAAGATTACATTGATGCGATGAAAGAATTGAAGGTAACCAACATGCGTTGGCCCGGTGGAAACTTTTTAATGGGTTACGATTGGAAAGATGGTATTGGTCCGAAAGACCAAAGGCCAAAACGCATAAATCTTGCCTGGGGCGGCATTGACAACAATCATGTCGGAACCGACGAATGGTTTCAGTTGAATAAATCAATTGGTAGTGAAAATATTGTAGGCGTTAACCTTGGCCTTGGAACTATTTTGGATGCTGCTTATTTGGTTGAATATTGCAACTACAAAGGCGGCACTTATTATTCAGATTTACGCGCAAAGAATGGCCATCCACAGCCATACGGCGTAAAGATTTGGGATTTGGGAAATGAAGTAGATGGCTTGCCGTGGGAGCTTGGCCATAAGAATGCAGAAGATTATGTAGAGACTGCAAGAGAAGCCGCAAAAGCGATGATTGCCGTCGACCCGACCATTCAATTTGTTGGTTCTGGTTCGTCTTACTATGAGCCAACTAATAAGTGGATTGATTGGAACCGGATTGTGTTGAACGGAATCGGCGACAAGATTAGTTTTCTTTCTATTCACCGTTATTGGGAAGGCGGTTCGCCTGATAATTATTATGCTTATCTGGGAGATGGCGCGATGGATTTTGATAACAAAATAAAAACAGTGGCCAACCAGATTGAAATTGCGCAGACAAAAAATAATTTCAAACATCCAATCTATCTTTCTGTTGATGAATGGGGCGCTTTTGCAAGAAGCTTTATGTCGGTATTGCCGATTGCGCAATGCCTTAATTCTTTCATTCGTCATGCGGATGTGGTAAAGATGGCCAACTTCACTATGCTCACTTCATTGCTCTCAAGCGACCCTAAAAATGGTACATATAAGTCGCCTGTATTTTACACATTCAAAACATTTTCAAACAATTGTTTGGGCGCTTCAGTCGATACTTATGTTGCCTGCGATACGTTTGGTACTGCACAGTTTAGAGGTATTCCTTATCTTGATGTGACAACAGTTTATTCAAAAGAAACGAACACTGTTTTTATTAACGTGATCAACCGTAATAAGGATAGAGCCATCATTACAGACATAGAAAGTAATGATGCCGGTTTTTCGGGTAAAGCAGAAGCGAGTATTATTAACAGCGATGACCTGAAAGCCGCTTTTGCCTATGATAAAAGGGACCAGTATGTGCCTGTAACAAAAGACGTAAAAATCAATGGAGGTAAAATATCGTTTACCTTTCCACCCCATTCATTTACGCAGATAAAAGTGGGTGTAAACAAAAAATAATTAAACGAAATTGTCCAAATGAAATCCATAATAACCAGCATCATTTTTCTTTTTTCAATTGTATTTGGGAATGCCCAAAACGGCCACGAGCTTTGGCTTCGTCCTGTAAAAGCAAAACCGGTAAACATTATTTGCAAACAAAATTCTCCGACATTATCCATTGCCAAACAGGAATTGACGGACAGATGGCAGGGAGAAAAAAATGCAACTGTTACGCTCACTATCAAAAAAGATAAGGCATTAAAAAACGATGGTTTCAGGCTTGGAAAAAATTCAGTGCAGGCGAATACAGATGCTGGTATTTTATATGGCGTGTATGAACTGCTTCGTCGCCAGCAAACCAATGAACCGATAAATAATGAGATTTTTAATCCTTCTTATGAAGTGCGTATTCTCGACCATTGGGACAATTTGAATGGAACCGTAGAGCGGGGCTACGCGGGCAACTCAATTTTCTGGCGTAAAGAAAATCCGTTCGTTGTTACTGATAATGATAAAAAACTTTGGCAGGAATATGCAAGAGCAAATGCTTCCATTGGTATCAACGCCTTGGTGCTTGATAATGTGAATGCTTCGCCATTGATATTGAGCGCCGATTATTTGAATCGAGCAAAACAGATTGCAAATGTGCTGAGGCCTTACGGAATCAAAGTTTATCTCGCCGTAAACTTTGCTTCACCTTCAACGCTGGGAAAATTAAAAACTGCAGACCCGCTTGATAAGGATGTTATCGAATGGTGGAAAGAAAAAGTAAAAGAAATTTACAGTTTAATCCCTGATTTTGGCGGCTTCCTGGTGAAAGCCAGCAGTGAAGGGCAACCCGGCCCACAAAATTACGGACGCACACATGCTGACGGCGCTAACATGCTTGCAGATGCATTGAAACCTTATGGTGGAATTGTAATGTGGCGGGCGTTTGTGTATTCATCAAATAATGAAGACCGCGCCAAACAAGCCTATGACGAATTCATGCCATTGGATGGAAAATTCAGGGACAATGTAATTATCCAGGTGAAAAACGGTCCGATAGATTTTCAGCCGAGAGAACCATTTAGCCCATTATTTGGCGCAATGAAAAAAACTTCTGTGATGCCGGAATTCCAGGTTACTATGGAATATCTTGGCCATGCAAATTACCTCGTTTTTTTATCAACCATGTGGGAAGAATGTTTGAAAAGTGATACGTATCAACAAGGCAAAGGCAGCACAGTTGCGCGATGCACAGACGGAAGTATTTATCCTCAAAAATATACAGCGATTGGCGGGGTTTCCAATGTTGGACTGGATACCAATTGGAACGGCCATCAATTCAACCAAGCCAATTGGTATGCGTTTGGAAGATTGGCATGGGACAATACTTTAAAAAGCGAACAGATTGCCGACGAATGGATAAAGCTTACTTGGTACAATGATTCTTCTCAAAAATCCGGTGAGCCAAATTATGCTTCCGACTGGAATAAAAATTTTCTTCAACCGGTAAAAAAGATGATGTTGGAAAGCCGTGAAGCTGCCGTAAATTTTATGACGCCGCTTGGCTTGCATCACATCATGTCGGCAAGAGGACATTATGGCCCCGGTCCGTGGTGGGCGCCGAAAGGAATGCGACCTGAATGGACACCACCATATTACCACCATGCAGCCGCAGACGGTATTGGTTTTGACCGCACGACAAAAGGCAGTGATGCGGTGAGCGAATATCATGAACCATTGGCTTCGGAGTTTAATAATGTGGCAACCTGTCCGGAAAAATATTTGTTGTGGTTTCATCATTTGCCGTGGGATTACAAGATGAAAAACGGTCGCACTTTATGGGATGATTTATGTTACCATTATGAAGAAGGCGTAAACCAGGTTCGCGACTTTCAAAAAGTTTGGGACAAAGCAGGACCGTATGTAGACAGCACGCGTTTCATGGAAGTGCAGCGAAAGCTCCGTATTCAATGCATAAATGCAATTTTATGGAAAGATGCATGCACTTTGTATTTTCAACAATTCAGTAAAATGCCGATTCCTTATGAACTTGAAAGGCCAGTGAATAACCTGGATGAAATGATTTACAATGACAGGGGCGATGGGCAGTCGCATTAGAACGATTTTTGACTGGAGGATATATTTGTGAAATACGCTGCGCGCGTTAATATTGCTACTTATTAAAAACATCTCAAACAAAAAATTGAAACTTTTTAACTAATGTAATTTTTAAACCTGTGCTGCATGCAGAATAGAAATCGTCTTTATTTGTTGGTTTATTGTATTTGTGTGATCGCCAGCGGCTGTAAGAACAATCCTAAAAATCAACTGTTCACTTCTCTTTCATCTAAAGAAACGGGTATCGATTTTTCAAACGACATTGATGAAACAAAAATGCCTGGCGATGCACTGAATGAATTTGCCTATATGGGCGGTGGTGTTGGTATTATTGATGTAAACAATGATGGACTGAAAGATATTTTCTTTTGCGGAAACCAGGTAAGTAGCAAGCTTTATTTAAACAAAGGCAATAATCACTTTGAAGACATTACAAAATCTGCGGGTGTCACAACCAGTGACTGGATTACCGGTGTTAGTATTGTTGATATTAATGGCGATGGATATGACGATATTTATCTCTGCACCTATGGCAAAACCTTAGGCACCCATTCCCACAATTTGCTTTTCATCAATCAACAAAACAATACATTTAAAGAAGAAGCTGCCGAATACGGCCTTGCAGATACAAGCTACTCGACTCAAGCCGTGTTTTTTGACTATGATAAAGATGGCGACCTGGACATGTATTTGACGAATTATATGTTGAATGCATCTTATTCGGCCAATTATCTCTTTCCAAAAAATCTCAGTGGACGTTCGCCGGCCAATGACAAATTATATAGAAACGATGGTAACAAAAACGGCTTTAATCATCCCGTGTTCACTGATGTTTCCATTCAGGCGGGTATCAAAGAAGATGGGTATGGTTTAGGCGTTTCAGTTTCTGATTTTAATATGGATGGATGGCCGGATATTTATGTATCCAACGATTTTGTTTCCAATGATAATTTTTGGCTGAATAATAAAAACGGCACATTTACCAATGCACTCGATCTTTCTACAAAACATCAGAGTTACAGCAGCATGGGCTGCGATGCAGCTGATATTAATAATGATGGCAAGTTTGACTTTGCAACCCTGGATATGATGCCCGAAGATAATTATCGCAAAAAGCAATCTTTTTCTTTTATGAATTATGACAGGTATAATCAGGAAAGAGATCTCGGTTATTCGCCGGAATTTATGCGTAATATGTTACAGCTGAACAATGGTAATTATCAACGAGGCGATACGTCAATTCCTTTCTTTAGCGAAATAGGACAATTGGCAGGTATCAGCGAAACCGACTGGAGCTGGAGCATTTTATTCGCTGATTTTAATAACGATGGTTATAAAGACATTCATATAACCAATGGCATCGGCAGGGATTTTATTAATGCTGATTTTATTTTTTTTAGCCAAACGGCGGGACAAAGAGTGTCTGAAAAGGAATTCAGAAAAACGCTGCGTGAGAAATTGGTAGCACTTAAACACGTAGAGCTACCGGATTATCTGTATCTCAATAACGGGAATTATACTTTTACAAACATTACAGATTCATCAGGCCTTAAACAGAATTCCATGTCTAATGGTGCTGCGTATGTTGACCTGGATAACGATGGCGACCTTGACCTGGTTGTCAACAATATTAATAAAAAAGCCTTCATTCTGATCAATAATGAAAACGCGCCTGGTAAACCCAAAACCAATCACAGCATCGGTTTTATCTTGCAGGGTGACAATTTAAACCGAAAAGGATTTGGCGCCAAAGTGTTTGTATATGCGAATGGTACACAACAAGTACAGGAAGAATACCCGGTGCGAGGGTACTTATCGACGGTGGATACAAAGTTGTTGTTTGGAACAGGAAAAAATATCCACGCCGATTCGGTTGTTGTTGTTTGGACCAATGATAAAAAACAAGTGTTGCACAATTTGAAGGTAGATTCTGTTTACACTTTGTCACAAAAAAATGCAACAGAAAAGTGGGAACCGTCACATCCGTCATTCAATGAACGCGTTTTCCAGGATGTTACCGATTCTGTAAAGGCATTATACAAACATGTTGAAGTTTCGTTTAATGATTATGCACAACAGGGATTGCTGCCGCAAAAATATTCTCAGCTGGGGCCTTTTATCTCAACAGGTGATATTAATAATGACGGCAAGACGGATTTTTATATTGGTGCCGGATTTAATTCGATTCCGAAAATTTTTACACAGGAAAAGAATGGCACTTTTAAAGGTGAGGATTTTAAGGATCGTTCCCCGTTTCAGGAAGATGAAGGAAGTATTTTTTTTGATGCTGATGGCGACGGAGATTTGGACTTATTAATCACCTATGGAGATATGCGCTTTAGCGATACCTCACAGTATTACCAACCCCGATTGTATCTGAACAATGGCAAAGGCAACTTTACATTAAGCCCAAATGCAATTCCCGCAAACGTCCGCACGATTGCAGGTTGTGTTGCAGTTGCTGATTATGATGGTGACGGCGACATGGATATTTTTATTGGTGGACGTGTATCGGGGCAATACCCGTTATCTCCAAAAAGTTATCTTTTGCAAAATAATAAAGGAATTTTCACAGACGTGACCAGTAAAGTCTGTCCTGCATTGTCCACAGCAGGAATGGTTACAGCAGCGCAATGGGCGCAACTTGATAAGGATAAACATCCTGCTTTGGTAATTGCAGGCGAATACATGCCTATCCGGTTTTTCAAAAATAACGGATCGAAGTTTACAGAAGTTACTGTTAAAACAGGTTTGCAAAATATGGACGGCTTATGGCGAAGTCTTATTGCAACAGATGTAGATGGGGATGGTGACATAGACTTTATTGCAGGAAATTTAGGGTTGAATAATGTTTACCGCGTCTCTGCCAAATGCCCAATGAAATTATATGCGTCAGATATTGATAAGAATGGGACGATTGATCCGGTAATGTTTTATTATATCAAGGATGAAAGCGGCGAACGAAAATTATATCCTTCTATAAGTAGAGACCAGTTTGCAGGCCAGGTTCCGGCAATAAAAAAGAAATTTTTATTGAACAAGGATTATGCAATCGCAACAGAGCAGGAGATTTTTCCGGACACAAAAACTGTAAAAGTCTTAAGTTGTAATGAAACACGCAGTTGCTGGCTTGAAAATAAAGGCAATGGTAAATTTGTGATGCATCCGCTTCCTTTGCAAGCACAATTTGCCCCAGTCAATGCTATTGTTTGTGCGGACCTCGATGGGGACGGAATAAACGATATTTTATTAGCAGGAAATGAATATCAAACTGAAGTGATGACGGGACGCTATGATGCTTCTTACGGATGTTTTTTAAAAGGAATGAAAAATAAAACTTTTAAAGTAATTCCTGCGGTAGTAAGTGGATTTAAGATTGATGGGGATGTAAAGGATATGAAAATGATCACAACTGCTAACAAGGAAAAATTAATTCTTGTTGCCGTAAACAACGATTCTATGAAAGTGTTTAAGTGCAGGTAGATGCTCGCCTGAGCCATCAGTTAAGAAATTGAATAAAATCAATGGTCTTCGATTGAATTTGCCTGTTTGAAATCAAGAGCAAACCAACAAATAAGTGTGATTTTTATTTTGAGGACCGTCGCTGATCATTTTATTTTTTTCCTTTTTTCAAAGAAGACTCTCTTACAATTAGCTCAGACTTCATTACCATTGTGCCGGGTACACTCATATCCCAAACGCCTTTCAGATGATTGATCAGCGTTCGCGCAGCCAGCTGCCCCATTTCAAAACCAGGGTAATTAATCGTAGTGAGTTTAGGGCTGATTACTTTACTAATGCTATCATTATTAAAACCCACAATGGCGATGTCCTGGGGAATGCGAATGCCGGCATCTTTAAGTGCCTGCATCACTACCGCAGCACAAAAATCATTGGTAATAAAGATTCCATCCGGCAAGTTTTTCATTGCGATGATTTTGTTGGCAGATCTGATCGCATCTTCCTCTTTAAAACCATCAATGACCACCAGTTTCTCATCATATTTAAGGTTGTGATCCAAAAGAGCATGTTTGTAACCGCGCAAGCGTTCTGCATAAACATTTCTTTTGAGACTTGAAGTAATGTGGGCAATCCGCTTGCAACCTTGTTCAATCAGGTGTGTGGTTGCATCATAACCGGCCTCGAAATTATTAATGATTATTTTGGCGGAATCGCTTTTTTGAAACACGCGATCAAAAAAAACAACCGGGATTTTTTTACTTTCAAATTGTTTGAAATGATTTAAGTTTTGAGTGTTGAATGAAAGAGACGCAATTACCCCGTCTACCCGTTTTTGAAAAAGATTGCCGGCGTTTGCAATTTCCAGATTGGCATCTTCTGCTGAGTGAACAATGATCAGATTATACTTTGCTTCAGTTACCACTTTTTCGATTCCTGCCAAAACAGATATGATGAAATAACTATTCAATTCGTGAAAAATAACACCGATGGTATTTGTTTTTTGAAGTCGCAAACTACTGGCAACAACGTTCTGCCTGTAACCCAGGCTTCCTGCCAGGTCGTTAATCTTTTTCCTGGTCGAAGCTTTCACCGAAGTGTTGTCATTAAGGGCGCGGCTAATTGTTGCGGCAGAAAGCTTCAATTGTTTGGCAATATCATAAATAGTAACTTCTTTTTCTGGTTTCAAAAAATAAAAATTTAGATGTGTAAAAAAATTGTAAAAAAAAATTTATGCAATCGATTGCTTTTTTAAAATTACTTCTTACATTGTGCATGCATTGACTTGTTTCGATTACTTGAACTGGAACAAAGATAATAATTAGAAGTTCGGTATTCATGCGAAATTTTCAAAACTTGCCAATTATTATGTAATCGATTTCTTTTTTCGTCAATTGGTTTTTATCCGTACTTGTTTAATAAAATTAGTCATGAAGGTAGCTGGTCTGCTGGATTTGATTTGATTCATGACGTACTGAGCTTTGAATCTTCTGTTTCAAATATTTAAACCAATTGTTATGATTAGTATCTCAAATCCATTCTTTCAAAAAATTGCATCAACAACAGGAAAAAGTAAAACCGCTCTTCTCCTGTTTTTCTTTTGCACCGCTTTTCAATCGATTACTCATGCACAGACGGTGCGCGGTACGATCACCGATGAAAGCGGAAAAGCGGTTCAGGCTGCCTCGATAATGATTAAGAACACCACCAGGGGAACCACTACAGATAAAAACGGTAGCTTTAGTATTCCTGCATCTCCAGGAGATGTTTTGGTTATCAGCTCCCTGGGTTTTGTAGATAGGGAAGTACCGGTCGGCGATCAAAAGAATATATCAGTATCGCTGACACAAAACAATTCCCGTCTTAACGAGGTGGTAGTAACCGGTTATGGTACGCAAAGACGTGCTACGGTTACAGGCGCCATTTCTACGGTTAGTGGGAAAGTAGTTACAGAACTTCCTGTAGCAAGTGTTCAGCAGGCGTTGCAGGGACGGGTGCCTGGCCTGCAGGTAATAAACAATGGAAGTCCCGGAACTGAACCGTTGGTTCGGATAAGAGGTATAAGTTCAATCACTTATGCTTCCAACCCATTATATGTAATTGATGGATTTCCGACCGGCGACTTGTCGATGTTTGATACCCGAGACATCGAATCGGTCGATGTTTTGAAAGACGCATCTGCGGCTGCTATTTACGGTTCAAGAGCCACAAATGGCGTAATTATGATTACTACCAAGAAAGGTACAAGAGATGGAAAAATTCATGTAAGTCTTGATACGTATTATGGCATACAGGATATCACCAAAAGATTAAGTTTACTCAATCCTTCCCAATTCGATGAATATGCAATGGCATATCGCGGAAGCAAGGTGCCGCGTCGCCTTTCGCCTTACGTGGATCAGGCAATTTACAATGGAGCGGGGACAACTTATGGAAACAACGTTACCGATTGGCAGGACGCTTATTTCAAACAGGGAGCGATGACACAAACGAATATTGGATTAAGCGGAGGAAATGATGTTTCCCGCTTTTATGCATCTGCCGGATATTTTAACCAACTTGGAACAACTCCTACCGTAGGATACCGTCGTTATAATTTCCGCATTAATTCTGAACATAGGATCAGTAAAGTGTTTACGTTTGGCGAGAATTTATATGCGGCATATGGCAACCAGGCATACGATAATAATGAAACAGGCACCAGGTCTAATTTAGTAAATGTAATAAAGATGATGCCTTATATGCCGGTGTACGATGCTACAACTTCAGATGGATTTAGAGGTGTAAACTCTGTTTTGGATGGAGGTGACCCGACAAACCCGATAGAAGATGCGACAATAAAAAATCCGGGAAATAGAATGACAACGAAAATTTTTGGAACAGCATATGTCGAAGTGAACTTTACCAAATGGCTCAAATTCCGTTCAACATTTGGAATTGATTATGCCAACGGATTAGATTACCGTTTTTCTCCAATTTTCAACGATAGTGGTACAATCGCAGGTTCCAGTGCCATACAGGCGACTATTACAAATAACAGGTCTATTTCTGCAGTAAAATTATATACACAACAACTTACATTTGACAAGACTTTTGGCGATCATCATTTGAATGCAATTGCAGTTTATGAATACCAGGCGCAGAATACAAGGCAGGAAAATGCGAACGGGAACCAGGCATCAAATGAATTAAAAACACTTAATAATGCAAGTAACTCTTTTGTTCAAACACTGGTAGGTGAAAATTACCTGGTATCATATGTAGGTCGTCTTAATTATGATTTTAAGAGTAAGTATCTTCTGAGCGCCGCCATCCGCCGCGATGGACTTTCTGTATGGGCGCCAGGTAAGAAATGGGCTACATTCCCTTCGGGATCTGTTGGCTGGAGGATCGACCAGGAAGATTTCATGAAAAGTCAATCAAAAATATCTGAATTGAAGTTGCGCGCTGGTTATGGACTAACTGGTCTCAACGGCACTATTTTAGGAAATACTCCATGGTTAGTTGGGGTAAACGCCAACAGTGCTTATTATCCATTTAGTAATTCTCTTAACAGTGGTCCGTCATCTTCAATTCAGAGCCTTGGAAATACGGATTTAAATTGGGAAAAAACAAAACAGCTTAATGTAGGGTTGGATTTAGGTTTGCTGGATAATGCCTTTACCTTATCAGGTGAATATTTCCAGCGTAAAACAGAAAATTTGATTTTGGCGGTTCCCCTTCCATCTTCACTTGGTTATATAAACACCACGGTGAATCAAAATGTGGCATCCATGAGCAACAATGGCGTTGAATTGCAACTCGGTTATAACGACAGACAAGGTGATTTTCGTTGGAACGCTTTAGGAAACCTCAGCATTATACGCAATAACGTGATCTCCCTGGCAGAAGGAGTGCCTAATATCGAAGCAGGATCTGATGTTGATCTTACTGAAGGTTACAATGTGACCAATTCTGCTCCGGGACACCCGATTCAATCATACTATGGTTGGGTGGTAGAAGGGATCTTCCAGGATTCTGCGGACGTGAAAAAACATGCTACTCAGACGGGAGGTACAGGTCCCGGTGATCTGGAATTCAAAGATCTTAATGGAGATGGTAAAATCGACAACGCAGACCGTACTTTTTTAGGTAGCTTTATTCCAAAATTTACTTATTCATTAAATCTCGGCGCAAACTATAAGAATTTTGGTTTGTCAGTTTTCTTCCAGGGAGTACAGGGTAACAAGATCTATAATGCACTGAGGGCAACTACTGAAGGAATGGTTCGCTTCTTTAATGCCGGAACACGTGTATTAGACGCATGGACGCCAACTAATACAAAAACGGATGTTCCCCGGGCGATATCTTCAGACCCCAACCAAAATGCGCGCCCTTCTACGCGGTTTCTTGAGGACGGTTCCTACCTACGTCTGAAAAATATAATGCTGAGTTATAATATACCGGATAAATCTTTACAGTCATTGACAAAAGGAGTTGTAAAAACTTTCAGGATCTATGTTTCAGCTCAAAACATACTTACATTCACAAAATACACCGGTTATGATCCGGAAGTGGGAAACAGAGCGCCGGGATCTTCATCATTAACCAACGGTATTGATTACGCGGTATATCCTCAGCCGAAAGCATACCAGATCGGCATCAATGCGAATTTTTAAAAAAAAGTAAAAATGTTTATAAAACCTAATATTATGAACCGATATATTAAAATAGGAGCAAGCTTGATTATCGTTGCCAGCGCCATTGTGGTAGCGTGTAATAAAAAGTTAAACGTTCTTGATAAAAACAATCCTACTACCGAAAGTTATTTTAAAACCGCTACAGAACTTCAAAATGGCCTCAACTCCATCTATTCCACGTTGCGTTCCGGTAACCTCGTTGGACGTGAATGGTTTTTCACGCACGATATGAGAGGTAGTGAAACTGCATCCGGCGGTGCCCAATTGGAAGCACCAAGGGCGGAACTGTTAAAGCAGCCATCTCCCTCACCTTCAAATGCAGTAATGACCAGTGTTTGGACTGGATGTTACCAGATGATCAACAGGGCCAATCTTGTTATTTCAAAAGCACCGGACGTAACCGACGATGTCGCATCCAGGGATATAACTGTCGGAGAAGCGAAATTTCTCAGAGCCTGGGCTTATTTTGAACTCGTTTCCCAGTGGGGTGATGTACCACTTTATACCGATCCAGTCAGCTCCGCAACAGGATATAAGGCGAAATCTCCCGCTGCAGACATTTACGCTCAAATTATCAGTGATTTGACTGATGCTGCTTCAAAACTACCAGACGTTCAGTCGCAACAAGGCCGTGCAACAAAAGGCGCCGCCAATGCTTTGCTTGGTCGTGTTCAAATGCAAAATGGAGATTATGCAGCGGCAAAAACAGCTCTCTTGCAGGATTATGGCAAATACACTTTAGTGCCTTTTTTAAACAACTTCGATGGTGATGTGAAGCTGGGAACTCAGGAGATTGCTACCGGTCATGAATTTAATTCCGAATCTGTGTTTGAGGTTGCTTTCGTTGACAAAGGAGATGACAATTTTAACTGGGGCTACACCGGTGAAGGCGCTACTGCTGATGCAAGCATCATGCGCAGCCAGGAGTATGGAATTGTATGGGGGAATGTCGTTCCTTCTGATCAGCTTCTAAATGAGTTTGAGCCGAATGATCCAAGATATAAGTATACGATCTATGAGTCGGGCGACAAAATTTTAACCATGGATGGAACGCAACCTGGAGTTGCGCTTACAGAGGATGGTATGAACGTGGCTCCAAGTAAAAGGAATGGCGTGACTAAAAAAAGAGTATTTCGCAAATATTCTGTGTTGGATTGGACCGACGATGGATTTCATCCCGATGGACTAAATATGCGGTTGATCCGGTATGCGGATGTACTCCTTATGCTTGCGGAGTGTGAAGCTGAAGTTGGAACACCCGCGCAAGCGGCAAAATATATTAACGAGGTACGTTCAAGGCCTGGAGTGAATATGCCAGCGGTAACTTTAGCCTCAAAAAATGATGCAATAGCAGCCGTAATGCATGAGAGAGGGGTAGAGCTTGGAGGCGAGGAAGTTAACAATATTGATATCCTGAGATGGCGAAAAAAAGGCTACTACCCGTCGATAAGGCCTGATCCGAAACCTGGACAAGTTGATTTTTTTCCTATTCCTGCAAGCGAAACTTCAGCGAATCCTTTGATAAAGTAATAAAGGCGGGGATAACAGCGAAGTAATTTATTGAAAAGGTAGTAACTATTGATTGTTGCTGCCTTTTCCAACTTGGCAGGTAGCTTTGGTCACTTTCCTTTTTATTCATTTTTGCGCCAATGGGAATCCGAAAAGAATACTTTATTAAGAATAGGTTTTTCGTACTACTTATAAGTTTTGTAGTTTTTTCTTTGATTTCCTGCAAGAGAAAAGTACATCCCAACCAGGAAATGATAGACCTTTTAAGTAAGGCGGAGAAGAATTATGAAAATCGGGAAAATGTGTTTAGTCCCTCAACAGTAGTGAAATATTGTGATTCCATAATTGAAAGTTCAGCAGATGAAGAAATAAAAACAAAAGCGCTCGATCAAAAGGCGAATGCGCTGTTGCAATTGGGAGAAGAACAAAAAGCAATAGACATTTTTACCGATTTACTGGGAAGAACAAACGGAGATCTTGACCAAAGGCAATCTGTTTTGAAAGACCTGGCGATAAGTTATCTGAGATTAGGCGAAAGAATGAACTGCATTCATATGCACAACGCCGAATCTTGTATTTTTCCTATTTCCAACGGGGGCGTTCACCATTACAAAACACCTTCGGAAAAGGCGATTGAAATTTATAAAGCATTATTGTTTGATAATCCGTCTGATCTTGAATCAAAATGGTTGCTGAATGTAGCTTATATGACTATTGGCGGTTACCCCGCCCAGGTGCCTCCGCAGTTTTTGCTAAAGATAAAAAATGATGATAGTACTCATTTGGTAAAACCTTTTGAAGATATTGCCGCCAATCTGGGACTCAATTATAAAAGCCAGGCAGGCGGAGCAATTGTCGATGATTTTAACAATGATGGATATCCTGATGTTGTTGTCAGCAGTTGGTCGCTTACAGAGCCAATGAAATACTATCGTAATAATGGCAACGGTACCTTCACCGATCTTTCTGATTCGTCCGGATTGGGATATCTGACTGGAGGTCTAAACATGATGCAGACCGATTACAATAATGATGGCCTGAAAGATATCTTTGTATTAAGAGGCGGCTGGAAAGGGAAGTTTGGTAAAACTCCCAATTCTTTACTCAGAAACAATGGCGACGGCACATTTACTGATGTAACAAAAGCAGCCGGACTTCTCTCGTTTCATCCTACTCAAACTGCCACATGGGCTGATTTTAATAATGATGGATGGCTTGATGTCTTTATCGGAAATGAAACAATTCCGGGCGAGGAGCTGCATCCTTGCGAATTATACATGAATAATAAAAACGGAACTTTTACCGAGATCGCTGCCAAAGCGGGCTGTGCTATTACCGAATTTGTAAAAGGAGTTACATCGGGTGATTATAATAATGACGGGCTCACAGATATTTTTATCTCCACTCTTAATGGCAGAAAGATTTTATTGAAGAATGAATCCGCGAAGGATGGAAATATAAAATTTGAAGATGTAAGTAAGCAGGCAGGCTTAAGCAACAACAGGGCGAGGACTTTCCCAACGTGGTTTTGGGATTATGATAACGATGGCTGGTTGGATATTCTTGTCTGCGGATACGAATTCACCGGATCACTCGCAGCTTATGCAGCAGCAGAAGCAACCGGTGCGGCAGTAAATAATGCAGGAAAGGTTTTTTTATTCAGAAACAAGCATGATGGCACGTTTGAAGATGTGTCTGCTAAAGTTGGCCTGAATAAAATAGCGTTTGCCATGGGCTCTAATTTCGGCGATATTGATAATGACGGTTACCTGGATTTTTATCTTGGTACGGGTAATCCATCCTTCAAATCCGCTGTGCCAAATAAGTTGTTCAAAAACATCAACGGCAAAAGTTTCCTCGACATAACTACATCTGCCCGCGTAGGAAATCTGCAAAAAGGCCACGAAGTTTCTTTTGCTGACTTTAATAATGATGGTAATGAAGATATTTACATCAAAATGGGAGGAGCGTATCCCGGCGATGCCTACGAAAATTCTCTGTACTTAAATCCTGGTCAAAACCATAATAACTGGGTAAATGTTCTATTAGAAGGCACTGTTTCAAGCCGGGTCGCAATTGGGGCAAAAATTAAAGTTACTTTTAAAGAAAACAATATTGAGAGATCTGTTTACCGCGATGTGAATTCAGGTGGCAGTTTTGGTTCGAACCCGTTGTGCCAGCATGTTGGTATTGGTAAGGCAACATCTATTGAAAAAATAGAAATAACGTGGCCGGTAACCGGCAAAGTACAAGTATTTGTAAATCCTCCGATTCTGACTAATATTAAAATTAAAGAAGGTGATGATAGGTTGCGCACCTATCGATTGAACAAGTTCAACTTCAATACGAATTATGTAATGAAAATGGATGACCATAATAACCACTAAAAAATTACTAAAATGCACTCGACAATTTGAAAGGCAACTTCTGAAAAGCTGGAAAAACCTACGTCTTATCAACAGTGGAAGGTAAAAATGAATGTAAAGCCATACTGGTATTTTATTACCTAATAATAAAATATCAAAAATCAGAATATTCTATATTTGTAGTTTACTGTATCTATTTCATTTTTTTTT
>Ga0207667_10004166_pt1 | contig 17765 bp, 15 predicted proteins | sample KBSCornC52_FD_184301 | JGI IMG/M metagenome (GOLD analysis project Ga0207667, IMG submission 184301) | Corn rhizosphere microbial communities from Kellogg Biological Station, Michigan, USA - KBS Corn C5-2 (SPAdes) (version 2) | ecosystem: Host-associated > Plants > Roots > Rhizosphere > Soil ...
ACATAGGGACTGGAGAGGCGTTCGCCGAGCGGGTCGAAGCGGATGTTCTGCGTCGGCACCACGATGCCGGGCGCCGGCACGGCGGGCGCCGCCCCCGCGAGCATCTCGAGCAGCGGCTCGGCCGCGAGGCCGAGCGCCTTCGCATAGTTGCGCACGAAGCCGCGCAGGAACGTCCCTTTCGGCAGGTGGCCGTAGTCGCCCAGCTCGAGCGCCTCGACCTGGATCGGGCTCATGTGCAGGCGATGCGCCACGTCCGCGCGTGAGAGCCCCTGGCGCTCGCGCTCGGCCGCGAGCCTCGCCCCGAGCGTGGCCGCGTCTTCGCGCAGCGGGTTGTCGCCGGCCTCGTCCACGGACTCAGCGCTTGTCGAGCTCGCGCGTCTGCGGAGCGTCCGGGAAGCGGCGTTGCATCTGCAGGATGTAGCTCTGCTCGGCGTTGTCGTCCTTGGTCGCCTTCGCGATGCGCGCGCCGAGCGCGAGCGCGTCGAGCGGCGGCGTGCTGACGAGCCGCATGTAGCGCGTGAGGTAGCGCTCCGCGTCCTTGTAGCGCCCGCGCTCGTACTCGATGACCGCGAGGTTGTAGAGGCCGCCGACGAGGTTCGGCTGGATCATCACCGCCCGGTTCAGGAACCGCTCCGCCTCGTCGTCCTTGTGCATGCGCCGGTAGCACAGGCCCAGCGAAAGGTACGCCTTCTCCGGCGTGGGATAGAGCGGGTCGGCCGCCGCGCGCTGCAGCATCGGGATGGCACGGTCGGTCTCGCCGCGAGTGCACAGGAACCAGCCGAAATTGTTGAGCACCTCCGCGTTGTTCGGATCGAGGCTCAACGCGCGATCGAACGCGGCACGCGCCGACACGTCCTCGCGCAGCTCCATGTAGACGAGGGCCTGCATGTTGTAGGCCTGGCCGTATGCCGGGTCGTCCTTGATCGCGAGCTGCGTCTCGGAAAGCGCGACGTTGAAGTTGCCGCGCGAGAAGTACTCGCTCGCGAGCGCGGTGTGCACCTCGGCGCGCCGGTGCGCGCTCGCGACGGTCGCGGTCGTGTCGTCGCCCACGGGACGCGACTGGACGCTGCTGTTCGAGACGCAGCCACCGAGCGCGGTTGCGGCGAGGACGAGCGCGGCGAGGGCCGCGGGACGATATCGCATCAGGACCTCGGCGAAGGGGAATGGAGGCGGACGGCTTTCGGCTTCATCCGGTTCACCACCTGGCCGGCGAGCTGGCCGCAGGCGGCGTCGATGTCGTCGCCGCGCGTCTTGCGAACGGTGGCGACATAGCCGGCGTCCATGAGGATCTTCTGGAACCGGCGCACGCGCTCGGGGGCGCTGCGCTCGAATCCAGAATCGGGGAACGGGTTGAACGGGATCAGGTTCACCTTCGACGGCACCGCGGCCAGCAGCCGCGCGAGCTCGTGCGCGTGCTCCGGTGCATCGTTCACGCCTTGCAGCATCACGTACTCGAACGTGATGAAGTCGCGCGGCGCGACCTCGAGGTAGTCGCGGCACGCGGCGAGGAGCGCGGCGATGGGATAAGCATCGTTGATCGGCATGATGCGGCTGCGGATCGCGTCGTTCGGCGCGTGCAGGCTCACCGCGAGTGCCACGGGGAGGGTTTCCTTCAGCCGGCGGATGTGCGGCACGACGCCGGACGTGGAAAGCGTCACGCGCCGGCGCGAGAGGCCGTAGGCGTGGTCGTCGAGCATCACCGACATCGCGTCCACGACCGGCCCGAAATTGTTGAGCGGCTCGCCCATCCCCATCATGACCACGTTCGTCACGCGCAGCCCGCGCCGCGTCGCCTCCCATACCTGCCCGATGATCTCGGCCACGGAGAGGTCGCGGTTGAAGCCCTGGCGCCCCGTCGAGCAGAACCCGCACGCGAGCGCGCAACCCACCTGGGACGAAACGCAGAGCGTGCCGCGGTCCTCCTCGGGGATGAACACTGTCTCGATGCCATTGCCCACGCCCACGTCGAAGAGCCACTTCACCGTGCCGTCCGCGGAGCGATGCTCGGACAGGATCGCGGACGCGCGCACCTGTGCGGTCTCGCGCAGCTTCTCGCGCAGCGACTTCGCGAGGTCGGTCATGGCATCGAAGTCGTCGACACCGCGCTGGTGGATCCAGCGGAACACCTGCTTCGCGCGGAACGGCTTCTCGCCGTGCGCGGCGAACCACTCGGTGAGCCGCGGCAGCGTGAAGTCGAGCAGGTTGGTGCGTTCCGACATCGTGGCTCCGAGGTCAGCGCGAGTAGACCTGGCTCTGCGGAAAGAAGTAGGCGATCTCGGTCGCCGCCGTCTCCTGCGCGTCCGAGCCGTGCACCGCGTTCGCATCGATCGACTGCGCGAAATCGGCGCGGATGGTGCCCTTCGCCGCCTTCTTGGGGTCGGTGGCGCCCATCAGGTCGCGGTTCTTCTGGATGGCGTTCTCGCCTTCGAGCACCTGGATCATCACGGGGCCGGAGATCATGAAATCGACCAGGTCCTTGAAGAATGGCCGGCCTTTGTGAACGGCGTAGAAGCCCTCGGCGTCGTTGCGCGAAAGGTGCGTCATGCGAGCGGCGACGACCCGCAGCCCCGCCTTCTCGAAACGGGCATAGATCTCCCCGATGACATTCTTGGCCACCGCATCGGGTTTGATGATCGAGAGGGTGCGCTCCACCGCCATGGATTTCTCCGCTAAATTGATGAAATAATTAGCTTTTCATTCTACCACACGGGGCGGGCCGGCCGCTAGTCCGGAGCCGAACAATTCCGGGCGGGCAGCCACGCGGGCACGAGGCCCGCTTCGTCCGGCGCGCAGCGCAATTCCACCGCCACGCCGATCCCGGGAACCCATGCGACGCGCTCGCCCTGGAACAGGATCGGCAAATGTGTCCGCTGCCACTCGGGAATCGAGGCTTCGCGCAGCAGGTTCTTGAGGGTGCGCGATGGGCCGCGGGCCGCGATGCGCAAGCGCTCGCCGCCGGCGCGCGGCGCGAAGTGCCACTCGCCCGATCGCCCGAGCGTGGCCGCGAGGCCCATCCCGCTCGCGCTCGCGAAGCGGATCTCGCCGCGGCCGCCGCCCAGGTCGATGCGCTCTTCGCCGCGCCACTCGACGCGCCATCGCGATTCGCCGTCCGGCAGCTCGTGCACCACGTGCGCGGCGCCGCGGTGCCGCACGACCATGGCTCCATCGTGCGCGATGCGCACGCGCGCATCGCCGCGCGCCTCGTAGAGCTGGCGCGTCATCTCCGCCAAACGCGCCTCGCTCGGCATGGCGAGGCCTTCGAGCGCGAGGAATGCGCGCAGGGCATTGGCGCGGCGCGCGGGAGACAATCCGGCATCGAGCGCGAGTCCAGCTCCTGCCGCGGCCGGTACTCCGTCGATGCGCGCGAGCTCCTCGAGCAACCGGGCGCCGACGGCCGCATGGCTCGCGCAGCGCGCGACCGCCTCCTTCCACGCGGGGAAGCGCACGTCGAGGCGCGGGCCGATCTCGTGGCGCAGGAAGTTGCGGTCGGGCTCGAGCGACGCGTTCGATTCGTCCTCGATCCATCGCAACGCGCGCATCCGCGCATGCTCGAGCAGCGCCGAGCGCGCCACGCCGAGGAACGGGCGGAACAGCCGAACCCGCGAACCGGGCAGCTCGCGCATCTCGGGCATCGCCGCGAGCCCCTTGAGCCCGGTTCCGCGAAGCACCTGCAGCAGCACGGTCTCCGCCTGGTCGTTGCGATGGTGGGCGAGCGCCACGAACGGCTCGGCGCGCGCGGCATACGCGGCATACCGGCGCGCGCGAGCCGCCGCTTCGATTCCTTCGGCCGCATCGCGCGCGACGCTCACTCGTTCGATCGATAGCGGCACGCCGTACGCGTGGCAGAGATCGGTGCAGAACGCCGCCCACGCGTCGGCGTTGGGACTCAAGCCGTGGTGAACATGGACCGCCGCGAGCGCGTGGCCGCGAGCCGGCGCGATTCGGGAAAGGGCATCGAGCAGCGCGACCGAATCGAGCCCTCCCGAAAGGCCGACGCAGATCGCGGCCTGCCGAGGAACGACCGCTTCCAGACGTGCGGCGATGTGGCGATCGAGGTCCATGGAATCAGCATAGCCGCGCGCGCGAGCGCCTGCCCGATCGCTCTACTCCGCGATCTCCTTGAACTTGCCGTAGTTCACCCAGCGCTCCTGGCGGCGCTCGAGGAGCTGCTCCGCGGAGAGGTCCTGCAACGTGCGCAGGCTTTCCTGGATCGCCTTCTTCACGTTCTTCGCCGCCTCGGCCGGATCGCGGTGCGCTCCGCCGAGCGGCTCCGGGATCACCTTGTCGATCACGCCGAGGGTCTTGAGGCGCGGCGCCGTGATGGCGAGGCTCTCCGCGGCCTCGCCCGCGTTCTCGGCGCTCTTCCAGAGGATCGCCGCGCACCCTTCCGGCGAGATCACGGAGTAGGTGGAGTACTGCAGCATGAGCGTCACGTCGCCTACCGCGATCGCGAGCGCGCCGCCGGAGCCGCCCTCGCCGATCACGGTGACGACCACCGGGACGCGCAGTCCCGCCATGGCGTACAGGTTCTTGCCGATCGCTTCCGACTGTCCGCGCTCCTCGGCGCCGATCCCCGGATACGCGCCCGGCGTATCGACGAACGTGAGCAGCGGAATGCCGAACTTCTCCGCGAGCTGCATGAGGCGCAGCGCCTTGCGGTAGCCCTCGGGACGCGGCATGCCGAAGTTGCGGAAGATCTTGTCGTTGGTGTCGCGGCCCTTCTGGTGCCCGATCACCATGACGGTGCGGCCGTTGAAGCGCGCGAGCCCGCCCACGATCGCCGGGTCATCGGCGAAGGCGCGGTCGCCGTGCATCTCCTCGAAGTCGGTGCAGATCGCGTTCGCGTAGTCGAGCGTGTACGGCCGCTGCGGATGGCGCGCGACCTTCGAGATCTGCCACGCGTTCAGCTTGCCGTAGATCTCCTTGGTGAGCTCGCGGCTCTTCTTCGAGAGCCGCTCGATCTCCTGCGAGATGTCGACGGCGCTGTCGTCCTGCACGAAGCGCAGCTCCTCGATCTTCTGCTCGAGCTCGGCGATCGGCTGCTCGAAATCCAGGAAGCTGGTTTTCACGGGCTCTTCGTTTGCGGGGAACGACGAATGATATCAGCGGAAGATACAATGCGGCATGGCGAAGCGCCTCACGAAGATCGTGACCCGCACCGGCGACGACGGCACCACCGGCCTCGGCGACGGAACGCGCGTCGGCAAGGATTCCCGGCGCATCGAGGTGCTGGGCAACCTCGACGAGCTGAACAGCGCCATCGGCTGCGTGCTCGCCGAGGAGCTCCCCGACGTGGTGCGCGAGGCGCTCGCGCCGGTGCAGAACGACCTATTCGACCTCGGTGGCGAGGTGTGCATCCCCGGACGCTCGGCGCTGTGGGATGCGCACGTGGAGCGGCTCGAGTCGCGCATCGAGAGCCTGCGCGAGCCGCTGCCGCCGCTGCGCGACTTCGTGTTCCCGGGCGGATCGCGCGCCGGAGCCATGTGCCATCTCGCGCGCGCCGTCTGCCGGCGCGCCGAACGCTCGCTCGTGGCGTTGCGCGCGCACGAGGCGGCCTCCGAGCTCAGCGTGAAGTATCTCAACCGGCTCTCGGACCTGCTCTTCCTCGCCGCGCGAACCATCAATGCGGCGGCGAGCTCGCCCGAGACGATCTGGCAGCCGGGCGGCGAGGCGGGCTAGCGGCGCGCGCGGTCGAGCGCTTCGCACAGATCGGCGATCCCGTCGGGCGTACGCAGCGTCGTTCGCTGCAATCGGTCGGGAGAAACGAACACCAGGCGCCCTTGCCTCACCGCCGAAAGCGCGCGTCGCGCCTGCCAGTTCGCCCGAAACGCCTTCCCGCTCGCCGCCGAACCGACGCCCACGATCACCGCCGGATCGCGCGCATAGAGCGCCTCGAGCGACACTTCGGGCGCGATGCCCGGAAGGTCCGCGAACACGTTCCTCGCGCCGCAGATGGAGAGCGCCTCGTTCATGAAATGCTTGCCGGAGATGGTGGTGAGCGGCCGGCTCCAGATCTCGAGGAACACGGGCAGGACCGGCTTGCCCGAGTTGGCACGACGCAGCCGCTCGAGCTTTCGCTCGTACTCCCGGGCCTGACCCCGCGTATCGCGGCCCGTGAGAGCGCCCAGCTCGGGAAGGAGGCGCGGCACGTCCTCGAGCGTGCGCGCCTCGGCCACGAACACCGCGGGGCCCAGGCGCGCGATGCGTTGCGCCTCCTCGGGGCGGATGCCGTCTTTCCACGCGAGGACGAGGTCCGGGTGCAACGCGGCGAGCGCCTCGAGCGACAGGCCCGCCGCGTTCGCGACCTGCGGCAGGCGCTTCGCCTCGGGCGGGTAGTCGCTGAACGCGCTCACGCCGACCACGCGATCGCCGGCGCCGATCGAGAACGCGAGCTCCGTCAGGAACGGCGCGAGCGTCACGATGCGCCGCGCGGGCTGCGCGAGCTCGACCGTGCGGCCGAGGTCGTCCTTCACCGCGATTTCGGCGGCGCTGGACGCGGTGAGCCCAAAGACCGTGAAAACGCAGATGAACGCAGATGACACGCGGATGAACGCGGATGATGCATGGCGAGTCTTCGACAAGCAGCACCCGAACTCGAAGCGCGTCACGCCTTCTCTGCGTTCATCTGCGCTCCTTGCCTTTCGCCCTTCGCCAGACGCGCCCTGCGCTTCAGGTACGCCTCGCGCGCGATCTCGCAGTCCTCGAGGAAGGCGGGAAGCTCCTCGAGCGTGAGCGCCTGGGACCCGTCGACCAGCGCCTTGCGCGGCTCGGGATGGATGTCGGTGAGGACCAGGTTCGCCCCCGCGACGATCCCCTGGGCGGCCGCGTGGAAGATGTCCTGGATGCCGTCGGGATCCGTCGCGCGAAGACCGACCGAGTGCGATGGATCGACGCACACCGGCATGCGCGTGAGGCGCTTCACGACGGGGATCTGCGCGAAGTCGACGAGGTTCCTGTGCGGGTCGCCGAAGTTCGTCTTCATCCCGCGCAGGCAGAACACGATGTCGCGATTGCCGGCGCTCGCGATGTACTCCGCGGCGAGCAGCGACTCGTGCAGCGTGATGCCGAAGCCGCGCTTGAGCAGGATCGGGAAGTCGCGCTGGCTGCCGACCGTCTTCAGGAGCTCGAAGTTCTGCGTGTTGCGCGTGCCGATCTGCAGCATCACGCCGCACGGGTCGCCGGTCTCGCGAAGCGCCGCGCGGATCTCGTCCACGTGCTCGTCGCGAGTGACCTCCATCGAGATCACGCGGATGCCGTACTTGCCGGCGAGCTCGAACACGTACGGCAGGCACTGCTTGCCGTAGCCCTGGAAAGAATAGGGGCTCGTGCGCGGCTTGTACGCGCCCATGCGCGCGCACACCTGCCCGGCTTCCTTCAGGGCGCGCAACGTGCGTTCCGCATACTCGCGCGTGTCGACGGCGTTGAGGCCCGCGACCACGTGGAAGCAGTCCTGGTCGAAGGCGACGCCGCGATACGTGAAGCGGATCGACTCCTCGTTGCCCGCGCGGCGCCCGAGGATGCGGAACTCGTTCTTCGCCGTCATTCGCTGTGCGCGAGGCGCCGGGCGCGCACCGCCTCCGCGAGCGTGGCGAGGAGCTTCTCGGTGTCTTCCCAGGCGAGGCAGGGGTCGGTGACCGAGACGCCATAGGCGAGCGGCTTGCCGGGGACGAGGTCCTGCCGGCCCGCATGGAGATGGCTTTCGATCATCACGCCCACGATGCGCTCGTCGCCGCGCGCGAGCTGCGCCGCGACGTCCGCGCCCACGTCGACCTGGCGCTGGTACTGCTTCGAGGCGTTCGCGTGCGAGAAGTCGATCATGAGGTGCGCGGCGAGGCCGGCGGCGGCGAGCTCCTTCGCCGCGGCCTCCACGCTCGCCGCATCGTAGTTGGGCGACCTTCCGCCGCGCAGGATCACGTGGCAGTCCTCGTTGCCGACGGTCTCGAAAATCGCCGCCTGGCCGGTCTTGGTCATGCCCATGAACGCGTGCGGCGCGGCGGCGGCGCGCAGCGCATCGACCGCGACCTTGATCGACCCGTCGGTGCCGTTCTTGAATCCCACGGGGCACGAAAGGCCGGAGGCGAGCTGGCGATGGGTTTGCGACTCGGTGGTGCGCGCGCCGATCGCGCCCCACGCGATGAGGTCCGAGATGTACTGCGGCGAGAGGAGGTCGAGGAACTCGGTGCCGCACGGGACACCCAGCTCGTTGATCTCGAGGAGGAGCTTCCTCGCGAGGCGCAAGCCCTCGTTGATGGCGAAGCTGCCGTCGAGGCGCGGATCGTTGATGAAGCCCTTCCAGCCGACCGTCGTGCGCGGCTTCTCGAAGTACACGCGCATCACGACCAGCAGGTCGGCCTCGTGCCGGGCCGCCGCGGACTTGAGGCGCTTCGCGTACTCGAGCGCGGCGCTCGAGTCGTGGATCGAGCACGGCCCCACCACGGCGAGCAGCCGATCGTCCGCGCCATGGAGCACGCGGTGCACCGCCTGGCGCGCGCTCGTCACGGTCGCGAGCGCCGCGGCGTCCACGGGCAGCTCCTCGAGCAGCAGTTGCGGCGGGATGAGCGCGCGGACCGCGGAAATCCGCAGGTCGTCGGTGCGCGTCACCGTCTTCACGCTCGCCTTCGCGAGCTTCGCTTCGGGGGCCATGCTCATTCCTCCACTGCGTCCAGCGCGACGCGCCGCTTGCGAACGCCCTCGGCGAGGGTGTCGAGCAGCGCCGCCGTATCGTCCCACCCGAGGCAGGCGTCGGTGATCGAGACGCCGTATTGCAGGGGCTTGCCGGGCAGGTGGTCCTGGCGGCCCGCGTTGATGTGGCTCTCGATCATGACGCCCGCGATGCGCCGCTCGCCCGCCGCGAGCTGGCGCGCCACGTCCTCGCCCACCGCGAGCTGGCGCTGGTGCTGCTTCGCCGAGTTGGCGTGCGAGAGATCCACCATCACGTGCTGCGCGAGCCCGGCGGCGGCGAGCTCGCGGCACGCGCCGTCGATCGCCTGCGCGTCGTAGTTCGGCGCCTTCCCGCCGCGCAGGATCACGTGGCAATCCTCGTTGCCGGCGGTCTTGAACACCGCGACATGGCCCGACTTGGTGACGGAGATGAAATGGTGGCGCGAGTTGGCCGCCTTGATCGCGTCGACCGCGATGCGGATGTTGCCGTCGGTGCCGTTCTTGAATCCCACCGGGCACGAGAGCCCGGAGGCGAGTTGCCGATGCGACTGCGACTCGGTGGTGCGCGCGCCGATCGCGCCCCAGGCGATGAGGTCCGCGATGTACTGCGGCGAGATGAGATCCAGGAACTCGGTCCCGCACGGCAACCCGAGCTCGTTGATCTCCAGCAGGAGCTTCCTCGCGAGCCGCAAGCCCTCGTTCATGTCGAAGGTCTCGTCCAGGTGCGGGTCGTTGATGAAGCCCTTCCAGCCGACCGTCGTGCGCGGCTTCTCGAAATACACGCGCATCACGATCGCGAGGTCGTGGCGCAGGCGCTCGCTCGCGCGGGCGAGCCGCTTCGCGTAGTCGAGGGCCGCCGCGTAGTCGTGGATCGAGCAGGGTCCGACCACGGCGATGAGGCGATCGTCGGCGCCGCGCAGGATGTCGTGCACGGCCTTGCGCCCCTCGAACGTCGTGCGCTCGGTGCGGTCGCTGGGCGGCAGCTCCCGCATCACCTGCATCGGTGCGAGGAGCTCGTCGCCTTGCTCGATCCGTACGTCGTCGGTCCTGTAGTGCGTCATCTCGTCATTCGCGTGGCCGCGGGTCCACAAACAAAAAAACCGCCAGTTTCGGGCTGGCGGTCTTTCGGGTTCGTTCGGCTTCAATCCGGCTCAAACGCTCTCGACCGCCTCCGGCGTGAGATAGTAGAACCAGAAAAAGTAGCCGCGAACGGTGCTCATGGACGGGAATGCTAGCATACCCGGCGATGAAACGCTCGCTCGCAGTCCTCCTCGCGCTCCTCGCGCCGCGCGCGGCGATCGCCGCGCCGCAGGGCGCATTCTCGGTCACCATCGCCGCGAAGGACATGCACGAGGAGTGCGTGCATCTCGCCAAGGGCGAGAAGCGCAACTACTCGTGGCGCAGCGACGGTCCGGTCGACTTCAATATCCATTATCACCGCGGCGGCAAGGCGTCCTACCCGGTGCAGCGTGACGGCATGCGCGGCGACGGCGGCACCTTCGTCGCGAAGGCGGCGGACGACTACTGCTGGATGTGGAGCGCGCGCGAGCGGCCCGTGAAGCTCGAGGGCCGCATCGCGAAGTGACTCACGCGGGAACGAATTTCAGCGCGACCCCGTTGTTGCAATAGCGCTTGCCGGTGGGCGGCGGGCCGTCGTCGAAGACGTGTCCCTGGTGCCCGCCGCAGCGGGCGCAGTGGTACTCGGTGCGCGGGAAGATCAGCTTGAAGTCGCTCTTGGTCTGCAGGTGGCCCGGCAGATAGTCGTAGAAGCTGGGCCAGCCGGTGCCGCTCTCGAACTTGGTGCCCGAGTCGAAGAGCGGCAGGTCGCATCCGGCGCACACGAACGTGCCCTTGCGATGCTCCGCGAGCAGCGGGCTCGTGCCGGCGCGCTCGGTCGCCTCCTCGCGCAGCACGGCGAACTGCTGCGGCGTGAGGCGCTTGCGCCACTCGTCCTTCGAAAGCTCGATCCTGCGGATCGCCTCGCTCGAGCCCTGCGCCGCGGCCGACGCGCCGCGCGCGGCGAAGAGTCCCGCGAGGACCGCCACGAAATGCCGACGTTTCATCTTTCCTCGACTCCGATCTGCGTTGGGGATGACGACACCATCCTGATGCCGATGGGTCGCGGCGCGTTCCCGGAACTTACGCCGTGCCGCCGACGGTGAGGCCCTCGATGCGGATCGTCGGCTGCCCCACGCCGACGGGCACGCTCTGGCCGTCCTTGCCGCACATGCCGATGCCCGAGTCGAGCGCCATGTCGTTGCCGATCATGGTGACGTGCTTGAGGGCATCCGGACCGTTGCCGATGAGCGTGGCGCCCTTCACCGGGTACTGGATGCGGCCGTCCTCGATCCAATACGCTTCCGAGGCGGAGAACACGAACTTGCCGTTGGTGATGTCGACCTCGCCGCCGCCGAAGTTCACGGCGTAAAGGCCGCGCTTCACCGAAGCGATGATCTCCTGCGGTTCCTTGTCGCCGCCAAGCATGAACGTATTGGTCATGCGCGGCATGGGAATGCTCGCGTAGGACTCGCGCCGGCCGTTGCCGGTGGGCGCCACGCCCATGAGGCGCGCGTTCAGCCGGTCCTGCAGGTAACCGCGCAGGATCCCGTCCTCGATCAGCACGCTGCGGCTCGTCGGATGTCCCTCGTCGTCGATGGACAGGGAGCCGCGCCGGTCGGGAATCGTACCGTCGTCGATCACGGTCACGCCGGGCGCGGCGACCCGCTGCCCCACGCGGCCGCTGAAGGCCGACGTGCCCTTGCGGTTGAAGTCGCCTTCGAGCCCGTGGCCGATCGCCTCGTGCAGCAGGATGCCGGGCCAGCCCGGACCGAGCACCACGCTCATCACGCCGGCGGGCGCGGGCCGCGACTCGAGGTTCACGAGCGCCTGGCGCACCGCGTCGCGCGCGAGGCGCTCCAGCAGGTCGTCGGTGAAGAAAGCGTATCCGGTGCGTCCGCCGGCGCCCTGGTGGCCCTGCTCGCGGCGGCCATCCTGCTCCGCGATCACGGTGACGGAAAGGTGCACGAGCGGGCGTACATCCGCCGCGAGGCCGCCGTCGGCGCGCGCGACGAGGACCACGTCGTATTCTCCGGAAAGCCGGCCGATCACCTGCTTCACGCGCGGATCGGCCGCGCGCGCATGGCGCTCGAGCGCCTCGAGGATGCGCACCTTGGAGGCATCGTCGAACTGCGCGACCGGATCGACCGGGGCGTAGAGCGAATGGCCCAGGCGCAGCACCGCGCGGCCGGGAGTGGCGCCGCCGCCCTGCGCCGCGATCGCACGGGTCACCCCTGCCGCCGCCTGCAGCGCGTCCGGCGTGATGTCGTCGGCATAAGCGAAGGCGGTTTTCTCGCCCGCCACCACTCGTACGCCGACGCCCTGGTCGATCGAAAAGCTGCCCGATTTGACCTGGCCCTCCTCGAGCGTCCAGCTTTCCGAGCGGTTGTACTGGAAGAAGAGGTCGGCGTCGTCGGCCCGATGGGCGAGGATGGTTCCGAAAACCTGCGCCGTGGCCGCCTCGTCGACCCCGAACGGGGTGAGCAGGGTCGCCTTGGCGATATCGAGGGTGGAGGGTCCGGGCTTGGTCACAGGATTTTGGCCTTTTCTTCGCTGATCGTCCGCGATCCGGCGCTTTTGGCGCCCAACCGCACCGAAACTACCACTGGTGCACGGTCTTGTGGGTCAACGCGGGAAGGCTACGGCGAACCTTCGCCTGATAGGTGGGGTTCACCCCCGCGACCACAACCCCCGACCCCCGGGGGAGCCGGTCCAGCACCACGCCCCAGGGATCCACGATCATTGTATGACCGTGGGTCTCCCTGCCGTTCACGTGGTATCCACCCTGGGCCGGGGCTACCACGTAGGCCAGGTTCTCGATCGCCCGGGCGCGCACCAGCGTATCCCAATGCGCCTTCCCGGTGGTCTCCGTGAAGGCCGACGGGACGAAGATCAGGTCGACGTCGCCCATGGCGCGATAGAGCTCGGGAAAGCGCAGGTCGTAGCACACCGAGATGCCGAGGCGCCCGTAGGGGGAGTCCACCGTCACCACCCGGTCTCCCGGCTCGATCGTGCGCTCCTCGCTGTAGCGCTCGTTGCCGAGCTCGAAGCCGAAGAGGTGGATCTTGTCGTAGCGCGCGACGCATTCGCCCTCCTGGTTGTAGACCAGGCAGGAGTTGCGGACCTTGTCGGGAACGCTCGACTCGAGAGGCACGGATCCGCCCACGATCCACACGCGGTGCTTGCGCGCCTGCTCGGCGAGGAAGGCCTGGATCGGCCCGTCGCCGTCCTTCTCGCGCGCCGCGACCTTGTCGGTGTCCTTCATGCCCATGATCGCGAAGTACTCGGGCAGCGCGATGATGCGCGCGCCCGTGGCCGCGGCGAGCTCGAGGAGGCGAGCCGCTTCCTGGAGGTTTCCCGCGACGTGGGGACCGGAGGCCATCTGGACCGCCGCCACGCGGAACATCGATTGCGTGGTACTCATCGTATCCCGCAGCGCCTGCGGCGTGGTCGAGTTGCGGGTGATGATCATGGCGTGGCCGCTGCCGCCGCTTTCGGGGGCGGTCCCGAGATGCGCGTGACCTCGGGATTATCCCATGACCCCGTCACGCGATACTCGTAGGCGACCACCTTTCCGAGCGGATTCTTGAGCAGCTTCGAGACCAGCAGCGTCGAAAGCCCGAGCACGGGCGTGCCGATCAGCGTCGCGGCGAGCGCGATGCCCTCGCTCACCTCGGGCACGACGCGCAGGATGAGCTCCTGGGTTTCCGCGGGCAGCGACACCTCGCCGCCGATCGCGACGAACGCCGCCGGCCCGCTGATCTCGAAATCGTCGGTGAGGAGCACGCCACGCGCGACCTTCACGTTGCCGTGGATGCGCTCGAAGGCGAAGCCTTCGCTGAAGACATCGCGGAAATCGAGGAGCGCGCGGCGCGGGAGCGACTGCAGCGAGAGCAGCCCCAGCAGCTTGCCCGCGCCCGCCTCGATCTTGGCGAACTGTCCGCGGTGCGCATCGACCTTGAAGCGGCCGGCGAGGTTCGCGAGCGCGAAATCGTACGGATAGCCCGGCCACACGAGCGTGCCGTCGAGGCTGCCGTCGCCGCGCTTGAGATAGTCGCCGTAGCCGAAGAGGCCCAGGAGCGAGTTGAGGTTGTCGGACTTGAGCTTCACGGAAAGCGTGGTGATCGGTCCCTCGGCGGTGCGGCGCCAGCCGCCGCTCGAGGCGAACTTCGAGTGGTCGTTCTCGATGTCGAGCCGCTCGATGCGCCACTCCTCGCCGGCCGAGACGGCCTTCAGGTCGAGGCGGCCGAGCCAGTGGCCGCGGAACTCGAAGCGCTCGGCGGAGATGTCGAGCGCGGGCAGCTCCGAATTGGAGTGCGGCTGCGGCTCGGCGTGATCCGCATGCGCGGCTTCCGATACCGAGAGGCGCGCGAAGTGCCCCACGAGGCTTCCCTTGCCGGCCGGATCCCACACCACGTCGCCCATCACCTTCGGGCTTTCGAGGCGTCCGCTCCAACGGCCCGAGTCGCGTTCGAGCGTCGCGTGCATCGCCGAGAACTCGCGATCGAAGTAGCGCACGTGGTCGAGCGTGAGGTCCAGGCCACGCAGCTCGAGGCCGCGGCGCGCGCGATCGTCGCCCGCCGCAGGTTCGTCCGCCGGCGCCTCGAACGCGGCCTGCCAGGCATCGACATCGAGCGTGGCGAGCTTGCCGTAGAGCCAGACACCCTCCCGCGGCGGCGCCTGCGCGACCGGCGTGCCGAACCCCAGCGCGGCGCTCCAGCGCTCGACGCCGTCCACGGTCTGGCGCGTGAAGCGGCCCTCGATACCGCCGTCGAGGGAGACGGTGGCGACTTCTCCCGGAGCGCCGAGCTGCGCGATGGACACGACGATCGGCCGCGAATCCCCCGCCGCCTTGGAGAAGGGCTGCGGCAGGTCGACGCCCAGGCCGGTGAGGTCCGACGACACGGTAAGCCCGGTGCCGCGGCGGTCGGAGACGATGAGCGCCTTCCAGCCGGCCGCGCCCGTGAGGTGCCGCGCGATCGACGCGGGCACGAAGCGCGCGATCGCCGGCGCATCCACGCGCGCCTCGAGCGTGGTGAGGATGCGGCCGTCGGCTTGCGTGGACATCGTGAGGCGCGCGGGCGCGCCGAAGAGCGTGCCATCGATTCCCGGCGCGCGCACTCCGTCCTGGGTGAACGACAGGTGGCCGCTCATGTTCGCGAGCGCGAGGTCGCGTCCGACGCTCGCCGTGGCGCCCGCGAACTGGTAGTCGCCGGCCACGCGCACCGCGCCCGTGCCGCCGAGGGGAAACTCGAGGTGCAGCTTGAGGCGTCCCGGTCCCTCGATCGCGATCGCGCGCGTGAAGGCGCCCGGGCCGTTCACGAGCGGCGATTCGCGCAGGAAGCGCACGCCGTCGGCGCCGGTGGTGTCCACGTCGCCGTCGATGGTGAGGAGCGGGCGCACGCCCAGCTCCACGATCACCGCGCGCACCTCGCTCGCCTTGCTGCGGAAGATGCGCGCCTCCTTCGCGTGGATCTCCATGCGGCGGTTCTCGAAGCGGAAGCTGCCCTGGATCGCGTCCACCGCCGGCCAGTCGGGGCGGTACTGCAGCCGGCCGTCGTGGATGTCGCCCTCGACGAGGAAACGGCCGTCGCGCCCTTCACCGAACGGGAATTGCTGCAGGTCGCCGCGCAGCTCGAAGCGCACGTTGTCCGTCGTGCCGCCCTGGATCGATCGCTCCAGCCAATCGCGCATGGTCGCGAGCGGGTCGGGCAGGTAGTTCGCGACGCGGCTCGCCACCGCGCGCGTGAGCCGCCCTTTGAGGTCCACGTATCCCGGCGAATGCGGGGACGAATCCGGCAGCGAGCGCCACGTGCCGGAGAGATCGCCTTCGGCGTCGGCGTTCGAGAAGCGCGCCTCGGCGAGGGAGACCGCGATCGCGTCGCCCTCGTGCCTCCAATGCGCCGTCGCATGCAGCGCCTCGAGCGGGATCGGGGCGCGGAAGATGTGCGCGAGCGTGAACGTCGCGTGGTTCGCGTCGAGGTCGATGGTGCCGCCCTTCTCGCTTCCCTCGAGCCTTCCCGACATTCCCGTCACGCCCGGCCATGCGTCCACCGCGTTCACGGCGAGGTCCTCGAAGCGGCCCTTCACGGCGTAGCTCTTCGCCTTCGCCACGTCTTCGCCGTTCCACGCGAGCGAGGCCTGCGAGATGCGCCCGCGCGGCGCGAAACGGTCGATCTGCGCCTTGATGTCCCTCGGCACGGGAAAGTAGTCGATGAGCGCGGAGGCGATCTTGAGGTCGATGCCGTCGGCATGCACCTCGACGTGCGGCACGCCACCGCGCGGCGCGGTGCGCACCAGCGAGAAGTCGCCGGGGCGCGCCTCGTCGCCGCTCGGCAGGCGGAAGCGCAGCCCGCGCGTCTCGAGGGAGAACCCGTCGGGCTTCGCGCGATAGGTCGCGCGCCCGGAGATCGACGCGAGCGTGAGCGGGAGCGAGTCGGAGGCGAGCTGCGCCGTCGCGTCTCGCGCGTTGACGTCCGCCACCACCTCGGTGAGCGCATTGTCGGTGAGCGTGGCCCAGACGCGCAGGCTCCCGACGGCGCTGCGCAGCGCCTCGGGCACCGGAAGGTGGGCGCGCAAGCCGCCGAGATCCGTGTCGATGCCCTCGGCGAAAACCTGCCCGGACACGCTCCAGCGCTCGTCCGCGCGCCTCACGCGCAGGTCCGCGCGCACGTCGATGCGCCCGGAGAGCGCCGCGGGAGGCAGCGCCGTGAGCGCCGCGTGGTGCCGTCCGAGCCTGCGATGCACGGCGATCTCCACGCGCGTGAGCGTCACCTCGGGCGCCCCGGTGAGCTCGTCGCGCCAGGTGAGCGTCGCGTCGTGGATCGCGAGGCGCGGCTGCGCGAGGAGCCACTCGCCGAGGCTGCCGCCGTCCTCCCCGCCGGGACGATTGAGCGGCTTGTCCGCGAGGTAGACGAGGCCGTCGGCGCCGCGGCGCAGGACGAGCTGCGGGCGATAGAAGTCGACGTCGTGGAAGCGCAGCCGCGCGCGAAAGAGCGCCCACCAGGAGAGCGTCACCTCCGCGCGCTGGAGCGCGAGCGCGACGCGTCCCTGGCGATCGGCGAGCTCGAAGCCCTCCAGCGCGACGCTGGGACGAAGTCCCTCCCATCCGCCGTGGATCGCGCTCGCCTTCACGGCCATGCCCGAGGCGCGCTCGATGGAGGAGACGATGTAGCCGCGATAGCGGTCGGCGTGCGGCAGCGCGTCGTAGCGCAGCCACAGCACGAGCGCGGCGAAGGCGAGGAAGAGGAACGCCACGACGCCCGCCGCGATGCGGAGAAGGATGCGCGGAATGGCGTTGATGCTGCGTTCCTCGGGCGTGCGATTTTGTGCTGTTATTGTAGCGTCAATGATGGACACGCCCGCCCCGTCCTTCCGCGCGGCCTTCGATCGCACCCTACGGCTTTCCCGCTACGTCGCGCGCGCCGCGGCCGCGCGCCCCGCCCTGGTCGAGGAGCTCGAGGCGCGCTCGGCGAGGCCGTGGACGCGCGACGAGATGCGCGCGGCGCTCGCGGGCGAGCCCGCGGGTCTCGGCGCGCGGCTGCGCCAGCTGCGCGAGCGGGTGATGGTCGCCCTCGCCCATCGCGACCTCAACGGGCTCGCCCGGCTCGACGAGGTGTTCGACACGATGAGCGCCCTCGCCGAGGAATGCATCCGCGCGGCCGGGCGCGAGGCGCATCGCTCGGTCGCGGCGCTGCACGGCGAGCCGGCGAGCGGCGCGCGCCTCACCGTCGCGGCGCTGGGCAAGCTGGGCGGCGGCGAGCTCAACGTCTCCTCGGACGTGGACCTCGTCTTCCTCTACCCGGCGGAAGGCGAGACGTCCGGCGAGCGCCCGCTGGCGCATTCGGCGTTCTTCGCCGCGGTGGGCCGCGCGCTCATCGCGCTGCTCGCGGATATCACCGAGGACGGCCAGGCGTTTCGCGTGGACATGCGGCTGCGGCCCTTCGGCGACAGCGGGCCGCTCGCCACCTCGCTCGCCGCGCTCGAGGACTACTTCGTCGCGCACGCCCGCCCGTGGGAGCGCTACGCGTGGCTCAAGGCGCGCGTCG
>Ga0207667_10004172_pt1 | contig 17750 bp, 12 predicted proteins | sample KBSCornC52_FD_184301 | JGI IMG/M metagenome (GOLD analysis project Ga0207667, IMG submission 184301) | Corn rhizosphere microbial communities from Kellogg Biological Station, Michigan, USA - KBS Corn C5-2 (SPAdes) (version 2) | ecosystem: Host-associated > Plants > Roots > Rhizosphere > Soil ...
GCGGTCCGAAGAAGCCCCAAAGGATACGAAATACGACCAGACCGAGGGTCCAGTAGCCCAGATAGAAGTGCCACTGCATCCAGTCGAAGCCCAGTTTCGCCGTCGTGTAGGACGCGATCATGCTGAGCACCAGGAGCCAGTGGAACAGCCGCAACGGCAAGTCCCAGACCAGCCGCCTCGCCTGCGTCTGTTGCCGAGCCTGCTTCTCTTCTGCCACGTAAATAGCTTGACCGTCTGCCATAAGAATCCGCAAGGAGTGTTAGAGCTGGCGCGCCGCGGATGGTGAATCCGCCTGAAACTGCTTGATGAGCGCCGCAGTAGCGTCGTGCACGATGATACTGGTGCCACCGCGTCCGTGCCCACCAGCGCGTCCCATTGCCGCATCCAGCGGCGTCATGCCCTTCTTATCCTTGGCGTTGATATCCGCGTTGTGCGCTACGAGTTGCTTGATAACGTCATCGTAACCGAACAGGGCGGCGCCATGGAGCGCCGTCGAGCCATTGTTGTCATGGGCGTTGACATCCGCCCCGGCCTTCACCAGCAGGTCGACGCAGCCAACCAGGTCAGGCTGCGTTTTGAACCGGCCCCGGGTATCGATCTCATTCGACCCCAGCCCCGCGGCGGCCATGACCGGGGTGACGCCCTGAATATTGGGGAGGTTGGGGTTCGCTCCATGTTCGAGTAGCAGGCGCACGGCTGCCACATCGCCAGCCTTGGCCGCACGCAGCAGCGGCGTTGCGCCGATCGTGAGCATCAGGTCGGCGCCTCGGTCCGGACCCACAGCGCGGTATGGAGGGAACAATTTCAGCTGTACGTTGGGATTGGCACCCGCATCCAGCAGGATACGGATCAGCTGCAGGCTCGTCGTCTCGTCCAGCGAAGGCTGATCAGGCCGGCCACCGTGCGGAATGGTGTTGAGGTCGACCGCGCAATACAGGGGTGTGCGGCCCCACCAATCCCAGGTGTTGACGTTCGCCTTCTTGCCGATCAGGTAAGCGCCAACATCGAAATGAAAGTTGGTGATTGCCATGATCAGAGGCGTCACACCCTCCGGATCCGGAAGGTTGACGTCAGCGTGATGCTCCACCAGCAGCTGCGCGCAGGCGAGGCAACCTTGCCGGGCAGCGTACAGCAGAGGCGTCAGGCCGCCGACCTCGCGCATCTGCGCGCGCGGCTCCGCGGTAACCATACGGGTCCAATGATTCAGCTTCGAGCGCGCGTCGACCTTGGCGCCATGCTCCAGAAGAAACTTCACCATGGTAGGCTGACTTTCGGCAGCAGCGATCATCAGCGGTGTCTGCTCGTGCCACTGCTCGGCGGCGTTGACGTTCGCCCCATGCTTGATGAGGACCTTCGCTGCTGCCACATTGCTCGTGCGCGCAAGAGTCATGAGTGCCGTCTGGCCGTCGGCGTTGGCTTGATCGGCCTTGGCCCCCGCATTCAACAGATGCTCGATGACCGTGGGGTTGCCCCATATCGCGGCTTCGACCAGCGGCGTCGAGCCATATTTGTTGATCACATCCGCCTTGGCGCCGGCTTTCAGGAGGCTCTCGATCAGCGCCACGTCATTGTGATAAACGGCGTAATGCAGCGCCGTGGTGCCATCGAGTTCTTCCGCGTTGACATCGACCTTTGTCTTCACGAGTGCCAGCGCCGCGGCGCTGTCGTTAGCCTTCGCAGCATCCAGCAGAGTGGCGGCCCACGTAGGTGTCTGTGCACCGAAGGCGAGCAGAACCGCAGCAGCTAGCACAGCGACCCTGCCCATCAAACCTCCGCAAACTTGCCGGTGCTGTCGCCGATCTTGTCTACTACCACACCCGCGCGATCCAGCATGGTCAACAGCGCATTCGACAGCGGCGTGTGGTCCGGATAACGCAGGTGCTGCCCACCTTTCAGCTTGCCGCAGCCACCCCCGATGAACGCCGTAGGCAACGGGAACTGGTTGTGGCGATCGCTGTTGCTCATGTTGCTGCCGTACAAAATGATCGAGTGGTCCAGCAGCGAGCCATCGCCGTCCGGCGTGCTCTGCAGCTTGGTGAGAAACTTCGCCAGCACTTTGGTGTGATAATTCTGAATCTTGACCAGCTTGTCCTTCTTCACGGGATCGTTCGCGTGGTGCGAGACGGCGTGGAAGGCATCCGGTACGCCAATATTGTTGTAGGTGCGGCCACTGACCTCGGCGGCCACCATCATGTTCATGATCCGGGTGAGGTTCGCCTGATAGGCCAGAGCAGCCATGTCGTACATCAGGTTCATCGTCTGATCGAACGACTCGGGATTGCCGACAGGTACGTTGGGAAGCTGCAGATGCGACAAATCCTGAGATTGTGTCTTTTGCACACGCCGCTCGAGCTCACGCACGGTATCGAGATAGTCATTCAACATCGCACGGTCGCGGGCGCCTAACGTACGCTGCAACGACTGCGCATCCTCGGCAACCATGTCGAGAATGCTCGCTTGCTCCTGGATGAGCTCCTTGCGCTCCTCTGGGGTATCGCCACGGCCGAACAGACGTTGGAACAGCTTGCGCGGGCTGTACTCCATGGGCAGCGGCGTGGTGGGCGTCCGATAGGCGATCGTGCCGGAGTAGTTGCATCCGTAATCGCGGTCACAGGCGCCGCCACCACCCGGAGCTTCGGTCGCAATCTCGAGTGAGGGCAACGGTGTGTCCTGGCCGATATGCTGGGCGGCGATCTGGTCCACCGTCATCGCCATGTTGGGGTCCTGGCCCTGCTTCGGATGCGTGCAGCTGAGCCAGGTCGCCGGCACGATGGCGTGCACCGCCTGACTCTCGCCGGGCCGGTTGCCCAGGCCGCTGATGAGGGTCAGCTGCTTCTGAAAGGGCTTGAGCGGCTCGAGGATGGGACCGAGCTCGAAATCGGTACCCTCCTTCTCCGGGGTCCATTTCTCCATGATCGCTCCGTGCGGGAAATAGATGAATCCCAGCTTCACGAGCGGCTTCGCGGCCGTGTTGGCCAGCGCGGTCGCCGCGGGAATCATGGCATCCAGCAGCGGCAGAGCGAGCATCGCCCCCGCGCCACGCAGCACGGTCCGACGGTCGATGAATTTTTTCGTAATGAACATTCCAGTCTCTCGTTCGCGGCAGCACGCTCAAGGTGTCTGCGCGCGAGGTTTGGGCTCGTTGCGTGCGGGCTGCGCGCTCGCGAGCGGCATCAGTGCGTCAGAGGCCCCCAGGTTGGCCTGCTTGATGGGCGCAGTGTCCGATCCCGACCCTTCCGGGACCATCTGCATCTGGAAGGACGGGCTGTTCACGATCCCCAACACGATCGACACGAAGCGGTAATCGTCTTGCGCCGCGTCGCGCACGATCGCTCGAACAGTCGGCATGTCCGTGTAGTCCAGGCCGCGGCCGAGCGAGTACTCGAACAGTTTCTCGGTGAACGTCAGCGCGAACTGCTCCGGCCGCTCCATCAGGTGCTTGCGCACGTCGGCGGGCCCGCGCAGCTGCACCCCACCCAACTCGCCACCGGCGTCGATGGCCGTTGCCGTCTCGTGATCCTTGTTGCGCCAGGCACCCACCGCATCGAAATTCTCAAAGGCAAAGCCCAGTGGGTCCAGGATGCCGTGACATTGATTGCACGAAGGGTTGGATCGATGCGCTTCCATGCGCTCACGCACCGTACGCGCCTTCACACCGTCTATGTTTTCCTTCAAGGCCTCGACGCCGGGTGGCGGTGCATGCGGGGGTGTCCCGGTGACGTTTTCCAGGATCCACGCGCCGCGCTTCACCGGCGAGGTGCGATTTGCATACGAGGTGCCCATGAGGAAGCTCGCCTTCCCCAGCAGACCCCAGCGGTTCGGGTCCGTGAGCGTCACGCGCCGGAACTGCTCGCCCTGGATGTTGGGAATGCCGTAGTGGCGGGCGAGGCGCTCGTTGACGTATGTATAGTTCGCATCGAGCAGGCGGACCACGCTCTGGTTCTCGTGCAGCACACTGCCCACGAACAGCTCGGCCTCCTTCTTGAAAGCCGCGCGCAGAGGCCCATCGAATTGCGGAAACAAACTGGGGTCCGGCTCGATGCGGTCGACCTCATCGACATTCAGCCATTGGTCGGCGAAGTTGTAGACGAGCGCGTTCGAGCGCGGGTCGGCGAGCAGCCGCCGCACTTGCTGCTCCAAGACCGCGGGCTGGTGCAACTTGCCGCTGCCGGCGACGCTCAGAAGCTCGTCATCGGGACCCTGACTCCAGAGGAAGAACGACAGGCGTGAGGCCAACTCCATGTCGCCGATGCGGAAGGCCGTACCGGGCTGCGCGTCCGCCGGGGGAGCCTCGATGCGGTACAGGAACTTCGGGCTGGCCAGAATGGCCATCACGGCTTGCTGGATGCCACCTTCGAACCCATGTTTCGCGCGCCCGGCGTTGTAGAAGCGCAGCGGGGCGGCGAGATCGACCGCACCGACCGGGCGCCGATAGGCGCGCCGCGCCAGGTTCGCCACGATCTGCTGCGCGCACGGAAGCTCCTCACTCTCATTCTGCGGATAGCAGATGAAGATCTTCGCGCGGCTGGGCGTCTGGCTGATGCCGCTGGTCTTGTTGGGACCAATGATCTCCAGACCCTGCACGCCCGGTATACGCGGCACCGCGTTGCCCGTCGTGAGACCCAACGGCTGCAGCTTGTCGTCCGACTCCGGCATGGAGCGGGCGACGAAAGCGAGGCCAATCTTGTGCGGACCGGCCTTGACGCTCAAGGCAATATTTTCGAAGCGCGCCCGAATCTGCTTCACCGCCGGCGCTTGCCCCTGGTCAGCCGCCTTGAGGTCCTCCGGACCGCCCAACGACGCGGCAAACACCTGCTGACCATCGATGGTCATGATCAGAGTCTGTTTACTATCGAGACCGGTGATGTAGCCACCACCGAACGCGCCGCCCTGGTTGATGTTGAAGGTGTACTCGCCATCGGCCGGAAAGAGATGCTCCACTACCATGCCGCCGCGGGTGCCCAGGGGCAAACCGTCGACGTGCCGGTATTGATCGTTCTCCGGGGGCGCGCGATAGACGGTCGGCGCCGCGGACGGTGTATTGTTGCCGATCGCCTGCACGCTCACGTCGTGCGCAGCCACGATGTATTGATCGAGGAAGGAAGGCGAAACCTTCAGCACGCTGGCAATGTTGTCAAAACCGCCCTCGCCCTTGGTGTCCCTGGGCAAGAGCGCCGCGGCATCGATGTCGAGCGCCAGGAGATCTTTGATCTGGCGGGCATACTCGGTGCGGTTGAGGCGATGGACCACGACACTGCCGGGATTCGGGCGAGCCTTGCCGACAGCATCGAGGCGCGTGGTGAGATAGCTCACCATGCCGTCGATGGTCTGTTGATCGGGCTGCGGCTTGCCAGGGGGCGGCATCAACCTGCCCTGCAGCTTGCGCACCGCCTCCTCCAGCTCCTTGGCATCATCGCCGATGCTCTCCGGGCTCATGGCGTCGAAGGCGACCCCACCGGCCCAGTCGGTGGAGTTGTGGCACTTCTCGCAATACTGCTCGAAGAAGCCCCACTTGTTGTTTGGATCGGGGTGGGGGGTGGCGCTCGCCTCAGCGGTGGCTGATTGCGTTGGCGGGCCCGCGGGAGCCTGCTGCTCGCCAGCCAGCACGCCGGCGGCGCCCAGCGCGAAAGCAACAGCCAACAGCACACGGCGCAGCCGCGCCGCACTGCCGGCAATACGCACCCCGGGATTCCGGTCGGTCAACATCAAGCCCCTCTTCTCGCACTACACTATCTTGCCGAGCTCGCGTACGTGGCCCCACATGCCCCGATACGCATTCGCCAGAAACAACTGGGGATCACCCCACCTGGCGTTGAATTCCCGCGTCGGCGGATTCGCCGCCAGATCGTCGGTCCCGATCCCTTTGCGCATCGCCTCGACCAGACGCTCCCGCATGGTCCCGAGCATCTCGCTCTGCGCCTGCAGATCCGCATAGGTCTGCACAGGACCAATGCCCGGAACGATCCGGGTATCCTTGTTGGCGATACCCAGGAGCGCTTGCGAAGCATCCGACATGCCGCCCAGCCAGCCCCCGGTGGTGTAATCCAGGATCGGATAGCTCCCCACCGATACCAAGCCGCCGGCCACCAGCACGTTCGACTTCGGGAAAAACACGTAGATGTCGCCGTCCGTGTGGGCGCGAGGCAAATAACCGTACACGACGTCTTCGCCGTTCGCCGTCAACTTCCCCGCGGTATAGAACGTTTCCGTGGGCCAGGCGTCCTTTGGCCGGGGAGTGTAGTGTCGGTTGTTTTGCCAATCGCAGTAGAAATCCGCGCCGAGCCACAACTTCGTGTTCTCGTGCGCGATGATCTTCAGCTTGTCATGCCCGCCATACCGGTCAGTGAGACGCTCGTTGCCTCCGGTGTGGTCCCAGTGCCAATGGGTGTTGATCACGGTATGGACGTGTTGTCCGCCCGGAAGTTTTTCAACTGCCCGCAGCAGGTCCTTGGAGCGGTCTTCGACTCCACTGTCCACCAAGAGGACGCCATCGGATCCAGTCAGCGCAACGACATTGCCGCCCGCGCCGGTTATCTGCACTATTCCCGGGCCGGCCAGCCGGTCGGTCAACGGCACGACGGTAATGGGGGTACGCACCGGGCCTGCCAGTGCCCGGAGCGCAAAGGAGGCGCCAGCGGCGCCGGCCAGGGCTGCGCGAAGAAAGCTTCGACGGTCGGACTCGATCACGGTAACAAGTGTCCCCTCACGCGGACATAGATCGTCTCTTTTCGCTTATGGGTCAATGCTTCCTTGCGTGAACGTCCATTTTTGAATCAGTCTAAACCGAGTCTCGAACGCGCCTCGTTCAATGACGCCTAAGAAATAATCGATGCTTAATCCTTTCCGTGCCGTCACAAATCATTTTTGAGCCGTGGCTCTAATCTTCCTGCCGTACGCCGGCCAAACTGATTGGCTGAGTCACGACCCTTGCGACCGGGAGACCTGACGACCTTGGAGATGCCCCCACGATGACAGCCGCAACCGGCATTCAACGCTCGCAGTGGCGGGTCATCATCCTGTCGAGTCTCGGGGGCGCGCTCGAGTTCTACGATTTCGTCATCTACAGCATGTTCGCCCAGTACATCGGGGCGGCCTTTTTCCCGGCGACCAACCAGCTGGATTCGCTGATGTACTCGTTTTCGGTGTTCGCCGTGGGCTATCTGGCCCGCCCCGTAGGTGGTCTGGTGTTCGGCCATTTCGGCGACAAATACGGACGGCGACGGGTATTCATCATCTCCATCCTCGCCATGTCCTCGGCCACCATCTGCATGGGACTGCTGCCGACGACCGCCTCGCTCGGGATCACAGCCTCGGTGCTGATGGTGCTTCTGCGGCTCATACAGGGCTTCAGCCTGGGCGGTGAGCTCCCTGGGGCGATTACTTTCGTGGTGGAGACGGCGCCGCGAACTGCGGGCTTCGCCTCCGGCTTCATCTTCTTTTGTGTCAATACCGGCGTCGCTCTCGCCTCGGGCTTGAGCCTGATCGTGCACGAAGTGCTACCCGAGCCGCAGATCATGGCATGGGGGTGGCGCGTCGGATTCCTGTTCGGGGGCGCCTTGGGCCTGGTGAGCTTCTGGTTGCGCTTGTCACTGGAGGAAACCGCGGAATTCCAGCTACTGCGCAAAGAGGCCTCGGCCAAGCTGCCGTTCGTTGAGCTGGTGCGCTCGCATCCTGCCCAGGTGATCACCGGCATCTCCTCCATGGTCGCAACCGCGGGGTTCAATGGCCTGTTGTTCGCGATGCCGGCCTTCTTGCCGCGCGTGATGGGCTACACACCCGTCGAGGCAATCCAGGCGCAGAACGTCTGTCTGGTGATCCTGTCGGCCGGACTATTGAGTGCGGCTTGGCTCGGGGACCGGATCCCGCGACGCTGGATCCTCGGTGCGGGCGGCTTGGTGTTGTTGTTGTCGAGTGTGCCCTTCTTCAACGCCGCGGCGAGTCACAGCGTGGGATTGCTCACCCTGTTTGCGTGCGCAGGGGTCGCGGCATCATTGGTGAACGGGCCCATGTGTGGCGTCGCGGCGGACCTGTTTCCGACGCGCATTCGCTTCAGCGGCGTGGCTGTTTCCTTCAACCTGGCATTTTCGATATTCAGTGGCATCGCCCCCCTGGCGGCCACGTGGCTGGTGGCACGCAGCGGCTCACCAGTCGGACCCGCCTATTACATGTGCTTCTGCGCCGCGTTGACCCTGGCGGGGTCCTTCTTTCTGCACCGTTATGACGGCCGCATCCTGCAGGATCGGCATACGGGGCTGGCGGACATGGTTCCTGTTGCGTTCGAAGAAAATCGGAGATTGGAAGAGTGAAAACTGCTGCCGCTATCGCGGAGATTTTGAAGCGGGAGGGCATCGATGTCCTGTTCGGGTACCCGCGCAATCAATTGCTGGAAGCGGCCGCCGTTGCGGATATCCGGACTGTCATTGTCCGTCAGGAGCGTATTGGCCTGCACATGGCCGATGCGGTCTCGCGGCTCACGCGCGGCAAGAAAATGGGCGCCTTCTGTATGCAACACGGGCCGGGCGCGGAAAACGCCTACGGCGGTGTAGCGCAGGCCTACGGCGATTCCGTGCCCGTGCTGGTGCTTCCCGCGGGTTATCCGCGCCGCCTGGCGCACGTACCTTTCAACTTCAACTCGACCCTCCAGATGGCCGGTGTCTCCAAACACGCCGAGCCGGTCACGGTTGGCGCAGAGGTACCGAATATATTCCGACGCGCCTTCACACAGCTGCGCAACGGCCGCCCCCAGCCGGTCGTGGTGGAGATTCCCTACGACTCGTTCGATGATGAAGTGCCCGAGCCGCTGAACTACGCGCCCGTCCTGCGTACGCGCTCCGGCCCCGATCCGCAGGACGTAGTCAAAGTGGCCGCCGTCCTGTTGAATGCGCGGCGTCCGGTGATCTACGCCGGCCAGGGTATTCACTGGTCGGAAGCCTACCAGGAGCTCCAGGAGCTCGCGGAGTTGCTCGCGATTCCGGTCTGCACCAGCTTGCCGGGCAAGAGCGCTTTCAACGAGACCCACCCCCTCGCGCTGGGCTCGGGCGGCAACGCGCACCCCAAGACTGTTCCGCACTTCCTGCGCCATTCCGACGTGATTTTCGGCATCGGCTGCAGCTTCTCCGAGTCGCCGTTCGCGAGCGCCATGCCGACCGGCAAGACTGTCATCCATGCAACACTCGATCCGGTCGATCTCAACAAAGCGGTCATCGCACAATACGGGCTGGTCGGCGATGCCAAGCTGACTCTGCAGGCTTTGCTCGCCGAGGTTCGCAAACATGTCACCGCGAAACGCGACTGGACCCGCGTGACGGGTGAGATCGAGACGATCAGCGCCGAGCACATGAAGGAGTGGCTGCCGCGCCTGACCTCCGACCAGGAGCCCATGACACCCTACCGCGTCTTGTGGGATCTCCAGCACACGGTCGATGTGCCCAACACGATCATCACGCACGACGCTGGCAGCCCGCGCGACCAGCTCATGCCCTTCTGGAAGTCGATTACTCCGTTGTCCTACATCGGCTGGGGCAAGACCACGCAGCTCGGTTATGGGCTCGGCCTTGCCCTGGGCGCCAAGCTGGTTCACCCGGAAAAGCTCTGCATCAACGTGTGGGGCGATGCCGCGATCGGCTTCACCGGCACCGACTTCGAGACGGCGGCGCGCGAGCGGCTGCCGATCCTCTCTATCCTCCTGAACAACTCGTGCATGGCGATCGAGCTGGCGGTAATGCCCAAAGCAACCGAGAAGTTCCGCGCCACAGACATCTCCGGCGACTACGCCGCCATGGCGCGTGCCCTCGGCGGGTATGGCGAGCGGGTCACCTCGGTGGCGGAGATCGTGCCTGCGATCAAACGCGGAATCGCCCAAACCAAGGCCGGCAAGCCCGCGTTGTTGGAATTCATCACCTGTCAGGAAACGCGGCTCTCGAAGTATTAAGATCACCTCACGGAAAGATCTGCGAGGGGATGGATGGTGAGAGGATCGTATGAGCTGCGCTCGGCGCGGACGGGGTTTGTTCGTGAGCGCGCCGCCGCGCGCCAATGCGCACGGTTTGCAGTCACTGTCTCGGCCGCCCTACTGACAATCACAGCCGGCGCTCAGGCAGCGCCGGCTCGCCATGCGCCAGCGGCGGCCATCAAGCCCGTTCCCTCCCTGCCGGCTCAGCAGCTGCTGGCGCCCCCTACGAGCGGCTGGCTCACCAATGGCGGCAATCTCTTCAACCAGCGCTATTCGCCCTTGACGGCCATCAACAGGGATAACGTCAAGGAGCTCGAGGCGGTCTGGCGTACCCATCTCAACGGCTCGGGTCTGGGTGCACAGTACTCCGGACAGGGTCAGCCCCTCGTCTACGACGGTGTGATCTACATCGTCACGGGTAATGACGATGTCTTTGCACTGGATGTGAAAACCGGCGCGATCCTCTGGAGCTACCAGCCGAAACTGGATACCAGCCGGGTCAAGGTCTGCTGCGGTTGGATCAGCCGCGGCCTCGCAATGGGAGCCGGCAAGATCTACCTGGGACAGCTCGATGCGAAGCTGGTCGCGCTCGATCAACGCACCGGGAAGGTCGTGTGGACTACCCAGGCGCAGGATCCGCTGCAAGGATTCAGCATTGTCAGCGCCCCGTTGTATTACGACGGAATGGTCATTACCGGCCTCGGAGGTGCCGATATGGGCGTGCGGGGGCAAATCAAAGCCTTCGATTCGAAGTCGGGGAAGCCGCTCTGGACCTTCTACACGATCCCGGCGCCGGGAGAATTCGGTAGCGACACCTGGCCAGCGGACAGCGAGGTCTGGAAATACGGCGGCGCCTCGATCTGGCAAACGCCGGCGGTCGATCCCGAGCTGGGTCTGCTGTACTTCTCGACGGGCAATGCGGGCGCCACGTACAACGGGTCGGTCCGTCCGGGGGACAATCTGTTCACCGCGTCGATCCTCGCGATCGAGGCGAAGACCGGCAAATACCGGTGGCATTTCCAACAGGTGCACCACGACATCTGGGACTACGACTCGCCCAATCCGGTGATCTTGTTCGATGCGCCTTACAACGGGAAGATGCGCAAGGGGTTGGCGCAGGTGTCCAAGACCGGCTGGGTCTATATTCTCGACCGCCAGACCGGCAAGCCGCTGATCGGTATCGAGGAGAAGCCGGTGCCGCAAGAGCCGCGGCAGGCGACGGCGGCGACCCAACCCTATCCTGTGGGTGATGCGGTCGTGCCGCAGTCGGTGGATATCGCGCCCGAGGGGCAGGAGCTCAGCAACGGCGGCCGGATCTTCACGCCGTTCTGGGACAAGCCGGTGTCCTACCGGCCGCAGATGGCCGTCAACTGGCCACCCAGCTCTTACGATCCCGAGACCAACCTGATGTTCCTGTGTGCAATCGATCACGTCGGCACGTCTTTCAGCGATACGAAAGGACTGGACAAACCCACGTTCGAAGGGATGTGGAACAAGGGTGGCGCCGGCTACTCGGGCGTGCCGGGCCGCGGGATCTTCGCGGCCATGGACCTGAAGACCAACCGGCTGGTGTGGCGTCAGCAGTGGCGCGATGAATGCTTCAGCGGCTCGCTCACCACCGCGGGCGGCCTGGTGTTTGTCGGTCGCAGCGATGGGCGACTCACCGCGCTCGATACTCGCAATGGCGAGCGACTATGGCAGTTCCAGACCGACGCGGGTGTCAACGCGCCGGCCAGCACGTTCGAGTATCAAGGGCAACAATACGTCGTGGTGCTCTCGGCGGGGTCGCTGTTCGCACACGGCTCGAAGAAGGGCGATAGCGTCTGGCTGTTCTCCACAACTGGCACGATGGAATCCATTCCAACCACGGTCGGCCGACCAGCCGCCCTACTCTACGGCGCCCACGAAACCCCCATTACCTTCGCCTCGGGTGATCCGGATGTCGCGAACGGGAAGAAGCTTTTCCATATGTACTGTACGGCGTGTCATGGCGACGACGGGTTGGGTAGTCACGGCGGCGCCAACCTGACGACCGCCTCGAAGGACCCGAAGTTCATCATCACCACGGCGACTAACGGCCGCGGCGACATGCCGCCCTTCAAGGATGTCCTGACACCCGAACAATTTCGGGATGTCGCCGGCTACATCAACACCGCTCTGTTCCCCCAGCAGTAACAATTCGACTCCCAGCGCCGCGCGGGACGCGGCAACCAACGCCTCTCCGCGCGTGGCCGAGCCACGTCCCGTCCATAATCCCGCGCGATTCCCCACGTGTTCGCGGACGGTAGCGGATGAAAACTCTTCATCCGACTCTCTTTGCATCCAGTGGAATGCTGCACCTGCTGTGGCCTATAGTCATCACATCCAAATCGCCGGAGGTGCAACGAAGATGGGAGCTGAGACCGAAACCAACGCGTCGAATGACGACGAGCGGCTGGAAAAGCCTCTGCCAGAACGAACTGGGCCGCGCATTGCGTATTCCAAGATCACTGGCTATCCATACGTGACGGCAAGACCGGGAGTGCCAAAAATAACGTCCGAGGAAATCCGGGAGATGCTGGAGGATTTTCCATGATGTATCTCCTCGATATCAACGTATTGCTAGCGTTCGCATACGAGAGCCACGTTTTGCATTCACGAGCTGAGAGTTGGGTCAACCACGTCGAATCGATTGAGATCCAACGCCCGCTGTTCGCCCTTTGCTCGATTGTGGAACTAGGCTTTATCCGGATTGCGTCCGGCAAGTCGAAACTTGCTGAAAGTCTGTCGGTCGCAGCTTCAGATCTGCTCCGCATCAAGGCAGTTCTTCAGACGGGCTTTTTGGTCGACGACGTCGACGGCAATGAGCTCCCGAGGTGGGTCACTCGCTCAAAGCAGACAACGGACGGGCATCTCCTCGAGTTGGCGACACGCTATCAGATGCAGCTCGCGACGCTTGATGGCGGAATTCCGGGCGCATTCCGCATTCCCAAGGATCTTGATCCGTCATTCGCGGTACGGGAGCCAACGCCAGTCTACGACCCGGTAGCCTGTTGGGGTACATCATCCCGTACGAAGAGAGACTCCACAATTCACAGCATGAGCTAAGTCATGGGTATGTTCGACGACGTCACGTGCGAATATCCGCTTCCGGCCGAGCCGAAACCGAAAGGAAATGACTTTCAAACCAAGGATTTCGATTGCCTGATGGATCAATACGTGATCACGGCCGACGGTCGGCTCTTCAAAGACGGCAGTGAAATGCAATTTCAGGGCAACCTGAATTTCTACACATACATTCCAGCGGACAATATGTGGTTCGAGTACGAGGCCAAGTTCATCAATGGGCGACTGGAGGCGATTCAGCCGATCTCCATCTGCCAACGTGACGCCGTCGGCAGACGGCCGCGCGTGTTCTATCCGCCAGGCCGCTGAGAAATACACGCATGACCGACTGAGGCGGCGCCGGTCACAACCGGCGCGCGCGGGTTAGTTGTTCGACAGGGCGCCGCCGGTGCCGCGGGAGGAGACGTTCAGGGTCCCGGCGAACTCGATCGGCGGCTTGCCGGTCGAGGCGACGATGTAGCCTTTCAACAGCGCCATCGTGTCTTCGTGTTTGACGTGCTCCGGCTCGAGGAAGGCGCGGGGGTGACGGCCGGCAGCATAGTCGATCGGCGTCAGCCCTTTCGCATCTTTGGGCTGCAGGTCAGCGCCATCGGCGACGAGCAGCTTGACGGTCTCATTCCAACCATGCTCAGCCGCACTGTGGAGCGCGGTCAGGCCCTGCTGATCGTGACCGTTGATAGCGCCACCTGCTTCTTTGAGGAGTCGCACGGCTTCCGTCGCCTCGGCATCGGTCTTGAAACGGCCGCGAGTAGGGTTGAAGCTGTGGCCCATGCCTGCGGCCGCCATCAGGGGCGTTACGCCCTGCGCGTTTGGTAGATCGATTAGAGCGTGGTACTTCAACAGCAGCTTGATGGCATCCGCATCTCCGACCTTCGCAGCTAGCAACAGCGGCGTAGCACCGGTCGAAAGCACCTGATCGCCACCGCGATCGAACACACCATTGCGATACTGCGGCCGCAGTTTGAGCTGCGCGTTCACGTTCGCGCCATGCTGGAGCAGCATCTCCGCGACCTGGAGACCCGTGGCGTTATCCACCGAAGGCAGATCGGGACGACCTCCACGGGGCAGGTTTTGCATGTCGATGGCAACATAGAGCGGAGTGTTGCCGTAGAAGTCCCATCTGTTGACATCCGCGCCGGCCGCAATGAGGTATGCGGCTGTATCAAAGCGCATGTTCATGAGCGCCAGTATCAAAGGCGTCGTTCCGTCCGGATCAGGCAGGTTGATATCCGCCTTCCCCTTGATCAAAGCCTTCGCACACTCAATGCAGCCCTCACGTGCAGCATAGAGAAGCGGCGTGAAGCCGCCGTGATTCATGTTCTTCGGGCGGCCTTCGGCCGTGACGCGTCGCTGCCAATCCCGCACGACACTACGCTCGTTGACGTTCGCACCGTGGGAGATCAGGAATTTGACCATCTCCGGCTGCTTCTGCGCGCTCGCCCACATCAGCGCCGTCTGTCCGCCCCACTCCTCCTTGGCGTTTACTTTTGCGCCATGACTGAGGAGCAGCTTCGCGGCTTCGACATTGCCCGTACGCGCAACGACCATCAAAGGCGTCTCCCCCTCCGGATTCGCATCATTGGCGTTCGCGCCGGCCTTCAGCAGCGCCTTGATAACGGCGGGGTCGGCGACCGTTGCCGCCTGCCGCAGAGGCGTCGCCCCGTAGTCATTCTCCGCAGAGGGATCTGCCCCGGCGCGCAGCAAGCGCTGCACGAGATCTGCATCGTCGTTATAGACCGCCCAGTGAAGAGCAGTCGTACCGTCCGGTCCACGCTGGTGAACGTCAGCGCCCTTCTCAATGAGAGCCACTGCGGCATTGTGGTTATTGGCCTGCGCGACATCGATGAGCGAATCCTCGGCGTAAGCGACCGCAGATGCCAACAGCGCGGAGACCAGCAAGACAATGGCCGCGCGAGCCCAAGCTCGTCCTCGTCCCACGGCCCGGGACCGATCGGACGCTGGGCCTGTCGCCCTACCCCTGATAAATCGCCCCATCATCATCAAATCTCGTTCAGCATCCCGGTGCTGTTACCATGCTTCTCCACAGGGATTCCCGCGAGGACCAACAGCGTGAGCAGCAAATTCGCGTGCGGCGTGTCCTGCGCGTAATGCAGGTGTTGGCCACCCTTGATCTTCCCATAGCCGCGCCCGAGAACAGCTGACGGCAGCGGATCGTTGTTGTGCATATCGCTGTTGCTCATATTGCTGCCGTAAAGAATGATCGAGTGGTCCAGCAGCGTGCCATCGCCATCTTGCGTCGTCGCGAGCCGCTTGATGAAGCGCGCGAATGCCTCGGAATGATAGGTCTGTATCTTGGCGAGCTTGTCTAACTTCGCCGCATCGTTCTGGTGATGCGACAGCGGATGGAACGCATCCGGCACGCCTATCTGGTTGTACGTGCGCATGCTGACTTCCTTCGCGATCATGAAGGTTGAGATGCGCGTCACGTTCGCCTGCCATGCGAGCGCGATCATTTCAAACATGGTGTCGAGCTGCTTGGCGAAATCCTGGTTGATGCCCGCCGGCGCGTTGGGCAGCTTGATCCCGGAGCTTTCCTTCTCCTTCTGCTTCTGTACGCGGCGCTCGATCTCGCGCACCGAGTCGAGGTAATCGCTCAGCATCGCGCGATCGGCAGGGCCCAGCTCACTCTGCAGCTGCGCAGCACTGTCCTTCGTGGCATCCAGAATACTTTGCGTCTCGTTGATGATCGCGTGGCGCTCCTCGGCAGTATCTCCCTGTCCGAACAGGCGGAAGAACACCTTCCGGGGGTTATGCTCCATCGGCAAAGGTTGCGTCGGCGTGCGGAATGCGATCGTGCCCGAATACGCACAGCCATACGTCGGGTCGCATGCCCCACCACCGTCCTCACCGGCTAGCTCGAGTGAAGGCAGCGTGGTGTCCTGCCCGATATGCTGGGCGGCAAGCTGGTCGGCCGAAGTACCGGCATGGGGTGACTGAGTCGGACTAGGTGCAACACAACCCAACCACGTGCCCGCGATGATGGCGTGTGGCGAGGGACTCTCACCTGCCTTGTTGCGCAAGCCGCTGACGATCGTCATGTGCTCGCGAAAGGGCTCGAGCGGCTTCAGGATCTGCGTGATCTCGTAGTCCTTGCCGGTCTGGGCCGGTGCCCAGCGATTCATGATGGCGCCGTGCGGAAAGTAGATGAAGCCCATGCGCGGATTCGGGGCCGCCGCCGTGTTGGCCAACGCGGTGCCCGCGGGAATCATGGCATCCAGCAGCGGCAAGGCCAGCGACACGCCCATTCCTTGCAACACCGAGCGCCGGGAAAGATGCTTCTTGGTGATGAAATGCATACTCGCTGCTCTCCAAAGTCAATCTACCGCTGCGCGGTCGTCGTCTTCTTGCCGATAGACTCGCTGGCGGGCGAGCGCTTCTGGAACTGATCGCTGTTGATGATGCGCATGACGATCGTCGAGAATCGATAGTTGTCCTTGGCGCTGTCACGCACGATCGCCCGCACCGTCGGCATGTCTCGATAACTCACGGCGCGGCCGGTCGCGTAGGTCATGAGCTTTTCGGTGAGCGTCTGCACGAACTGGTCGGGACGGGCTGTCAGCGCCTTGCGCAGATCGTCCGGCCCATTGATCTTCGTGCCATCGGGAAGCTCACCCGAAGCATCGATCGGTGTGCCTGCAATGCGGTCCTTGGTACGGTAGATGCCCACCGCGTCAAAGTTCTCGAGAGCGAACCCCAACGGATCGAGGATGCCGTGGCAGGCGAAGCAGGCCGGCTTGTCCCGATGCTGCGCCATCAGCTCGCGTACGGTGTGCGCCTTCTCACCCGTCTTGTTCTCCTTCAGTGAAGGTACGGCCGGCGGCGGAGCCGCGGGCGGAGTCCCCGTGACCCGCTCCAGAATCCACGCGCCGCGCAAAACGGGTGCCGTGCGATTCGGATATGCGGTCGCCATCAGGATGCCGCCCTTACCCAACAAGCCCCAACGGTTGGAGTCCTGCAGGGTGACGCGCCGGAACTGGTCGCCGCGCACGTCGTTGATGCCGTAGTCGAGCGCCAGACGCTCGTTGACATACGTATAGTTGGCAGTCAACAAATCCATGACATCGTGGTCTTCGCGAAAGATGCTATCGACGAAGAGCTTCAGCTCGGTCAGGTAGTCCGGGCGAGGATCGCCGGCGTACGGGAAGATGTTCGGGTCAGGTTGGATCTCGGCCAGGCGATCGAGCCCCAGCCACTGGAACGCGAAGTTCGTCGCGAGAGTGATCGATTTCGGATCCGCGAGCATGCGCCGCACCTGCCGCGCCAACACCTGCGGATCATGCAGCTCGTTGGCGGTCGCCACGCTCAGCAATTCCTCATCCGGCACCGTGCTCCAGAGGAAGAACGACAGCCGGGAGGCGAGCTCGAGATCGCTGATCCGGTACGCCTCGTTGGCCGGGGGCTTGTCAGCGCCGGCGCCGCCCGTGGTGTTGGAAGTCGCAACCAACTCAGGGCTGCGCTCGGCCCGGTACAGGAAGAACGGGCTGGCCAGCACCGCCGTCACGACTGCGCGGATGCCATCATCGAAGTCCTTCTCCTTGCGGCCGTAATGGAAGAACTTCATCAGGAGCTTCATATCCCCTGCGGTGACCGGGCGCCGGAAGGCCTCGTGGGCCAGCGTCGTGATGATCTTCTCGGCGCAGGCATCCTCCTCGGCCGCGACTGCGGGATGACA